>JAABUQ010007540.1_pt1 | contig 15740 bp, 20 predicted proteins | sample 5560001 | NCBI WGS metagenome assembly JAABUQ01 (sample SAMN10711888, study PRJNA513371) | rock metagenome | isolation source: Antarctica rocks | place: Antarctica: Victoria Land, Finger Mt nord | collected 2015-12-18 | reverse complement strand
GCCTTGACCGAAGGACGCCGGACCAGGCCTACTTCGACAGGCTGCCGCAGACCGCGGTGGCCTGAACTCGGCAAAGCTCCACTCACGAACGCGCGGGCCGCTGTTCAGACAACCAGAGCCACCTCACCACGCATACTCGATGAAGTCCGGGTTCTCCAGCTCCAGTTGCAGGTTGGGCGTCCGCTTCAATCTCCGCAGGACCTGCTTGCGCTGCTCGCGGATCGTGTTCTGCCAGCTCCCGCTGCGAAGAATCGGCTGGTATTCCCACTTCAGCCAATGCGCCAAGAGCACCGCCATGCGGCTGGCCAGTTCGCGTGCCTCGCTCCTGCCCACGTCCTCGATCTCATCCGCGATGTGTTCGATATCAAGCTGGTCAAACACACCGGCGCGCAGCAGGCGCGCCTGCTCGACAGACCATGCCGCCACGTCGTGCTCGTAATCGACGGGATCGGGACCCGGCGCGATGCGTGCTGCCTTCCTGACGGCCATTGGTGTCACCCTTGGTGCAAGCCCCTCACGCCAACCCGTCTTATATCGCCATACGCCGCTCGGCTGTCGAGTGGCTCGCTCCATGCTGAGGGAGGGGGGATCGGAGCCGCAACCGCCGCGCATTCCACCTTGACGCCCGCCGCCCCCGGCGCTACCTCACCGCCGACCGCACGGATTGCCCAGGTGGCGGAATTGGTAGACGCGCAGGTTTCAGGTACCTGTGACCGCAAGGTTGTGAAAGTTCGAGTCTTTTCCTGGGCACCACTGTGACGGTTCAATTCATGCCAAGCGGCCCCATCCACCTGCACCGGCACGACCTGCCGGACGGCCTCGACCTTGGCCCGGTCGTCGCCGTCGATACGGAGACGATGGGCCTCAACCCGCACCGTGACCGCCTCTGCCTCGTGCAGATGTCCGCAGGCGACGGCGCGGCCCATCTGGTGCAGCTCATTCCCACTTCCCTCGGCGGGCGCGGCTACGACGCCCCGAACCTGGCCCGCCTGCTGGCCGACACGTCGGTCGCCAAGCTCATGCACTTCGCCCGATTCGACGTGGCCGTGCTGCAGCAGGCGCTGGGCATCACCGTCGCCCCCACCAAGTGCACCAAGATCGCCGCCAAGCTGGTCCGCACCTTCACCGACCGCCACGGCCTCAAGGACCTGTGCCGCGAGTTGCTCGGCGTCGAGATTTCCAAGCAGCAGCAGACCTCCGACTGGGGCGCCACCGAACTCACGGCGGAGCAGATGGCCTACGCCGCTTCCGACGTGCTGCACCTCCACGCCCTCTGGACCCGGCTGGAGGCGCTGCTGGTCCGCGAGAACCGCCTCCCCCTCGCTCAGGCCTGCTTCGACTTCCTGCCGGCCCGCTGCCGTTTGGATCTGCTCGGTTACGAGGAACCCGATATCTTTGCTCACTAAGCCGCTGTTTATGTAAGATACCGGTCCCTCATCGGTCACTTTCCATTGACCCCCGCGATGCACCCGCCCATACAGGCTGGATGCCCGCCTCCATGCACGCCGTCCTCGCCTCGCCTCCCGCCGCCCACGTTGACGTGGCCCGCGACGTGCTGGCCGCCGAAGCCGCCGGGTTGCGTGCCCTGTCCGCCGCGCTCGGGCCGAGCTTCGATGACGCGGTGGAGCGCCTCGCCGCCTGCGCCGGCCGCGTCGTGGTGTCCGGCATGGGCAAGTCCGGCCACGTCGGGCGCAAGATCGCCGCCACCTTCGCCTCCACCGGCACCCCCGCCTTGTTCGTCCACCCGGCGGAGGCCTCGCACGGCGACCTCGGCATGATCCTGCCCGGCGACGCCGTGCTGATGCTGTCCAACAGCGGGGAAACGGCCGAACTCGCCGACCTCGTCGCCCATGCCCGCCGATTCGGCCTGCCGCTGCTCGCGATCACCGGGCGCGCGGCCTCCGCCCTCGCCCGCGCCGCGGACATCGTCCTGCTGCTGCCGCCTGCGCCGGAAGCCTGCCCCATGGGCCTCGCCCCCACCACCAGCACAACCATGCAGCTCGCCCTCGGCGATGCCCTGGCCGTGGCCCTGCTGACCCGGCGCGGCTTCACCGCGGGCGATTTCTCGGCCAACCACCCCGGCGGCCGGCTCGGGGCGCAGCTTCGGCGCGTGTCCGACCTCATGCACGGGGGCGACGCCGTGCCGCTGGCCGATGCCGGCCTCTCTATGGACCGGGCGCTGATCCTGATGACCGGCAAGGGCTTCGGCTGCCTCGGCGCGCTGGACGCGGACGGGCGGCTTTCCGGCGTGCTGACCGACGGCGATTTGCGCCGGGCCATGGGACCGGACCTCCTGGCCCGTAGGGTGGAGGACGTGATGAGCACAAACCCCCGCACCATCGGCCCCGACGCCCTCGCCGCCGACGCGCTCCGCGCGATGAACGACGGCGCCCGCCCCGTGACCAGCCTGTTCGTGCTGGACACGGACCGCCGCCCGCTCGGCATCCTGCACGTGCATGACTTGCTGCGCGTGGGCGTCGCCTGATGGCCACCGCCCCTCTCACGCGGCACGGCCCGGTCCCTGGAGAGCCGCCGCGCCTCACCCGCCCGGACCGCCTTTCCGCCGCCGGCGCCGCGCGCATCCGCAAGGCGCCCACCGCATCCCGCATCGCCCGGCGGCGCGTGGTCGTGACCCTCACCAAATGGCTGCTGCCAGTCGCGGCCCTCCTGCTGCTGTCCTCCGTCGCCCTGTGGCCGGAGATCGAGCGGGTGCGGGACCATGGGCGCATCGCCTTCCGCCGTGCGTTCAGCATCGAGCCCGACAGTGGGCGGATGCGGCAGGCGCGCTACAGCGGCGTGGACGAGCGCGGGCGCCCCTTCACCGTCACCGCCGAATCCGCCTTGCAGAACGGCCCCGTCCGCATCGACCTCACGGAACCCAAGGGCGACCTCGTGACCGAAAGCGGGAGCTGGGTCATGGTGCAGGGGCGTGAGGGCGTCTACATCCAGCGCGCCGGCCAGCTCGACTTGTCGCACGACGTGACCCTGTACCGGGACGACGGCACGACCATGCGGACCCAGTCCGCCGCGGTCGATGTGCGCCAGGGCGCCGCCGCCAGCAGCGAGATGACCCACGCCGAAGGCCCGTTCGGCGTGCTGGACGCCCAGGGCTTCACCCTGGTGGACAAGGGCGCCGCCATCCAGTTCCACGGCCCGGCCAAGCTCACCCTGAACGGGCACGAGTGATGCGCCGCCTCCTGCTGGCGCTGCTTTTGCTCCCCGGACAGGCTCTGGCGCAGGCCATCGACTTCTCCAAGGGCGGCCCCATCGAGGTCACGTCCCGCGATGGCATGGAGTGGCGGCAGAACGAGCAGCAGGTGATCGCCCAAGGCTCCGCCCGCGCCGTGCGCGGCGACGTGACCGTGACCGCCGACCGCCTCACCGCCCGCTACCACCGCAAGGCCGCGCCAACCGCGTCAGCCGCCGGGGCCACGCCCGCAGCCGCCACCCCAGGCGCCCCCGGACCCAGTGGCCCCGCTTCTGGCGCCGACACCGGCAACAACGAGATCTACCGCCTGGAAGCGGACGGCCACGTCCACATCTTCACGCCGACCGACCTCGCGGTGGGCGACCACGCGGTGTACGACATCGACCAGGCGGTGCTGCTGATGACCGGCGGCGACATGAAGCTGACCACGCCGCAGCAGGTGCTGACGGCGCGCGACACCATGGAATACTGGTCGCAGAAGCACATGGCGGTGGGCCGCGGCCTCGCCACCGTCACCACGTCCGACGGGCGCCGCCTCGCCGGCGACATCCTGGTCGGCTACACCACGCCGCCCGACGCCCTGCCTGCCGCTCCCGGCCCGTCCGCCGCGAAGCCCGCCGCCCCCGGCGCCGACCCGCTGATGTCCTCCGGCAAGCTCCAGCGCGTCGAGGGCTTCGGCCACGTCGAGGTCCGCACCGCCACCGAAACCATCCGCGGCGACCGCGGCGTCTACGTCGCCGACACCGGCATCGCCCGCCTCGCCGGCGACGTGCACATCACCCGCGGCCAAAGCCAGCTCAACGGCGACGAGGCCATCGTCAACATGCGGACCGGCATCTCCACCCTGTCCCGCAACCCCGGCAAGCGCGTCGAGGGCCTGGTGGTGCCGAACGACGCCAACGGGGGCGGGACCGACGCGAAAAAGCCGCCCGCCAAGGCGCCGTCTCCCACGGCCCCGTCGCCATGAACGCGACCCCCATGCCGCCGGTGCCCGCCCACCGCGTCATCCAAGGCGACGGCGGCCTGGTCGCCACCGGCGTCGGCAAGACCTACAAGAAGCGTCCCGTCGTCCGCAATGTCACCGTGCGCGTCCACCGGGGGGAGGCGGTCGGCCTGCTCGGCCCCAACGGCGCGGGCAAGACCACCACCTTCTACATGATCACCGGCCTCGTCCGCCCCGACACCGGCCTCATCAGCCTGGACGGCCAGGACATCACGGGCCTGCCGATGTACCGCCGGGCGCGGCTCGGCATCGGCTACCTGCCGCAGGAGGCCAGCGTGTTCCGCGGCCTCAACGTCGAGCGCAACGTCATGGCGGCGCTGGAGGTCGTGGAGCGCGACCCCGACCGCCGCCGCCTCATGCTGGACGAGCTGCTGTCGGAGTTCGGCATCTCCCATCTGCGCCGCACCCCGGCCCTCGCCTTGTCGGGCGGCGAGCGCCGCCGGGTGGAGATCGCACGCGCCTTGGCGACCCAGCCGAGCTACATCCTGCTGGACGAGCCGCTGGCCGGCATCGACCCCATCGCGGTGGGCGAGATCCGCGACCTGGTGGGGCATCTGAAGGACCGCGGCATCGGCGTGCTGATCACGGACCACAACGTTCGCGAAACGTTGCAGATCACCGACCGCGCCTACATCATGCATGACGGGCAAGTGCTGATGGAGGGCCGGCCGAACGAGGTCGTTGCGCACGAAGACGTACGCCGGGTCTATCTTGGCGAAAGGTTTAGCCTGTAGATTGCCGCCCATGGCGATGGGTCCCCGCTTAGAGTTCCGTCAAACGCAATCTTTGGTCATGACGCCGCAACTGCGTCAGGCCATCAAGCTGCTGCAATTCACCAACCTGGAAGCCGCCGCCTTCGTCGAGGAGGAGCTGCAGCGCAACCCGTTGTTGGAACGCGACGAGCGCACGGACGCGCCGCTGGAGCGTCCGGCGCCCGACCAACGGCCGGAAGGCCTGGGCGCACTCGACGCCGTCGCCCTGCTGCGCCGGGAAAAGCTGCCGGACGCGGTGGAGGCCGATCACAGCAATAATTATGACGCCGGGGGGGCTGCCGACGGGATCAACGGCTCCGGCATGGACGGCGGCTACGCCAGCCTGTCCCGCAGCAGCGGCCCGCGCGACGGCATGGACGAGCGCGGCATCGACGACCTGGCGGACGCGCCGCGCAGCCTGCGCGTGCGCCTCGGCGAGCAGCTTCGCCTGGGCTTCGCCGACCCCGTGGACCGCATGGTCGGCACCCACCTGATCGCGTTGCTCGACCCCGCCGGCCGCGTCCCGCACTCGACGGAGGACCTCGCCCGCGCCATGGGCCTCGACGCGGCTCGGGTGGGGCGGGTGCGCGCCGCCATGATGCGCTTCGACCCCGCCGGGCTGTTCGCGGAGAGTCTGCGCGACTGCCTGGCCGCGCAGCTTGCCGACCTCAACCGGCTCGACCCGGCGATGGCGACGCTGCTCGACAACCTGGAGATGCTGGCCCGCCGCGACCTGCGCGGCCTCATGGCGGTTTGCGGGGTGGATTCCGAGGATCTGGCCGACATGATCACGGAGGTCCGCGCGCTCGACCCCAAGCCCGGCGCCGGCGACGGCGGGCCGCTGCACCAGGTCATCCCCGACGTGCTGATGCGCCGCGGCCCGGACGACGCCTGGCTGCTGGAACTCAACCCCGACACCATGCCGCGCGTGCTGGTCAACGAGGCCTACCATGCCCGCGTCAGCGTGCGCGCCGGGCGGGAGGAAAAGACCTTCCTCGGCGAAAGCCTGTCGAGCGCCAACTGGCTGGTGAAGTCGCTCCAGCAACGCGCCAACACCATCCTGCGCGTCGCGGCCGAGGTGGTGCGGCAGCAGGACGCCTTTTTCCGCGGCGGCGTCGGCCACCTGCGCCCGCTGATCCTGCGCGACATCGCCGAAGCCGTGGAGATGCACGAAAGCACGGTGAGCCGCGTCACCGCCAACAAGTACATCGCGACGCCGCGCGGCGTGTTCGAGCTCAAGTACTTCTTCACCACGGCGATCAGCGCGGTCGCCGGCGGCGAAAGCCACAGCGCCGAATCCGTGCGCCACCGCATCCGCAGCCTCGTGCAGGCCGAACATCCCGATGATGTGCTGTCCGACGACGCGATTGTTGCGGCTTTAAGACGAGAAGGCGTGGACATCGCCCGGCGGACCGTGGCCAAATACCGGGAAGCGCTGCGAATCCCAAGCTCGGTGCAGCGCAAAAGGGAGAAGGCGATGCCGGCCTAGACCCGCGCCCGCAAGGCGCCCCCGGCTCGGCCATGGCAGGTTCAAGCGCAGGCGGAGGGACGCACATGCAGATCACGGTCGCGGGCAAGCAGATGGAGCTTTCGGACGCATTGCGCGTCCGCGTGTCCGAGCAGTTGGACCTGATCTCCCAGAAGTACTTCGACGGCGCGCTCGACGCCAGCGTGACCTTCAGCCGCGCCCGCAGCTTCTTTACCTGCGACATCAACCTGCACGCCGGCCGCGGCCTGACGCTGCGCGGGGAGGGGGAGGCCGCCGACGCGCACAGCGCCTTTGACGACGCGGCGGAGCACATCGCCAAGCGCCTGCGCCGCTACCGCCGCCGGGTCAACGACCATGCGCGCGACCTCACGACGAGGGCGCGTCCGGAGGCGGCGCGGCAATACGTGCTGAGCCAGGACGACGACGCCCGGCCCGCCGGGGCGGAGGAGCGCGGCGACGCGCCCGCCTACGCCACCGTCATCGCCGAGAGCACGGCCGAGATCAACACGCTCTCGGTGGGGGAGGCCGTGATGCGGATGGACCTGGCGGACCAGCAGGTGCTGATGTTCCGCAACAGCGCCACGGCCGAGTTCAACGTGATCTATCGCCGTCCTGACGGCAACATCGGCTGGATCGACCCGGCCGTACAGCGTTAGCCGGCCCGGCCCGCCGCCCGGCTGCGTCCCGGCACGAGGGCCATCGCTGGCGCTATAATCTAAGGTTGAAAAACTTTTATCATTCTTAACCAGATGATGGTATGTTGCTCGGGCATCAGCCATTGGTCCCGCTTATGAGTTCACCGCAATCAACCCTGGATCGGTCCCCGCCGCGTGCCGTGCCGGGGGGACGCACCGGCGAGGCGCAGGCTGCCAATCGGCTGACCCTGTTCCGTGAACTCAAGCTGCGCGACTTGGCGCTGGACCGCATCCGGCAGGGCCTGTGCGTGTTCGACGAGCAGCAGCACCTGGTGCTGTTCAACCGTCGGTATGCGGAGATGTATGACCTGAAGCCCAGCCAGCTCCGCCTCGGCATGACCCTGCGCGACGTGGTGGACCTGCGCTACGCCGCCGGGACCGGGCCGGGCATGCCGCCGGAGCAGTATGCCCTGTGGCGCGACCGCATCCAGGTCGGCAACCGGGTCGTCAACACGGAGGTGGCGCTGCGCGACGGCCGCGTCCACGCCATCCACCATGAGCCAACCATGGGCGGCGGCTGGGTCGCCACTTTCGACGACGTGACCGAACAGCGCCAGGCGGAGGCGCAGATCCGGCACATGGCGCTGTTTGACGAGCTGACCGGCCTGCCCAACCGCGCCAGCTTCGACACGCGGCTGGAGCACGCCCTGGCCCGCCTGCGCGGCGAAAGCCGCCTGGACGACCACCGCCCGCCGCTGCCGGAGGGCAACTGGCTGGCCGCGGTGATGATTTTCGACCTCGACCACTTCAAGGACGTGAACGACACGCTCGGGCACAAGCTGGGCGACGTGCTGCTGAAGCGGGTGGCGGAGCGGATCGCCGGCTGCCTGTGCCCTGGCGACATGCTTGCCCGCCTGTGCGGGGACGAGTTCGCCGTGCTGCTTGAGGAGGGGGTGGAAACGCCGCAGCAGGTGGCGGAGGTCGCGCGCCGTATGATCGACGCGGCGGCCGTGCCTTTTGAGTTGAACGGGCACGAGACGGTGGTCGGCCTCAGCGGCGGCATCACCCTATGCTCCCGCGAGGATGGGGCGGTGGACCCGGCGCTGCTGGTCAGCCAGGCCGACATCGCGCTGTATCAGGCCAAGACAAAAAGCCGCGGCACCTGCTGCTTCTTCCAGCCCGCGATGCACACGGCCCTGTACCGGCGCAAGGAGATGGAACGTGACCTGCGCCGGGCGCTGGCGGAAGACGGGCTAAGGGTGCATTTCCAGCCGATCACGGCCATCGGCTCCCGCCGCATCGTGGGCGCGGAGGCCCTGGCCCGCTGGCCCCACCCGGTGCACGGCATGGTGCCGCCCAGCGAGTTCATTCCCTTGGCGGAACGCGCTGGGTTGATCGGCGAGTTGGGCGCCTGGGTGCTGCGCACCGCCTGCGCCCAGGCCGCGCAGTGGGACGGCCTGTCCCTTGCGGTCAACCTATCGCCGGAACAGGTGCGCCGTCCCGGCATTGTCGAGCAGGTCCGCGCCGTCCTTGAGGAAACCGGCCTGCCGCCATCCCGCCTGGAACTGGAAATCACCGAGGGCTGCCTGCTGCACGAGACGCCACAGACGCTCACGACGCTCACCCGCCTGCGCGCCTTAGGCGTGAGCATCGCCCTCGACGACTTCGGCACCGGCTTCTCCAGCCTGAGCTACCTGCGACGCTATCCCTTCACCAAGCTGAAAGTGGACCGCAGCTTCGTAGGCTCCATGGCCGCCGATGCCGCCACGCAGGCCATCGTGCAGGCGGTGGTGACGCTGGGCCGCAGCCTATCCATGCGCGTCATCGCCGAGGGCGTCGAAACGGAGGCGCAACTCGGGATGCTGAGCGAGATGGATTGCGACGAGGCCCAGGGCTACCTGCTCGGCCGTCCCTGCAACGCCGCCGAGTTCAACCGCCTGGTCGCTGCGCAACCCGCCCCCGGCGGCGGCGCCAACGATGCCGCCTCTGGGGCCTAATGCACCAGCGCCGGCACCATCTCGTGCTGCACGATGGCCGCCACGGCCAGCTCGCAATCCGCCGCCACCGCCATTGGCGAGCCGTCCGCCGCGAAGATCGCGAACGCCGTCTCCCCGTCCATCCAAACCGGCTTGACGTACGCGAGTTGCGACATGCCGAGCTGCATGAGCTGCGCCTGGGTCAGCTTGCGGATGTCGATGTCATCCTGCGTCAGGTCCTGCTCCGGCCCGTCTTCGGCTTGGAAATCCTTCAAGGTTGTGTTCACGGCCATATCTCCCGGGCGGTCCAGCCGCCCAAATGTCAAACAAAGCAAGCCACGGTGAACCAGCACCCTGCGAGCGGCAGGTCCCAAGCTCATAACGCCGGATGCGAAGACCCGTCGCTACGCAACTGATTTAAATGCCGTTGCAGCTTAGCAATCAAGTTGTTTCTGAAGTCGAATCCATCACCTGATCGCGACCGGTGGGATTCGGCTTGGTTATTTCGATGGTCCGCACCCGGATTTCAGGCTGCGGGCGCGCGAGATCGATGTGCAGCAGCCCGTTGTCGAGCCAGGCGCCCTTCACCTCGATTCCCTCCGCCAGCACGAAGGCGCGCTGGAACTGCCGGGCGGCGATGCCGCGGTGGAGGTACACCCGGCCCTGCGTGTCGTCGGCCTGCCGCCCGCGCACGACGAGCTGGTTGTCCTCCTGCGTGATCTGCAAGTCGCCCATGGTGAACCCGGCGACCGCCAGCGTGATGCGCAGCCCCGTTGGGTGCGTCTGCTCGATGTTGTAGGGCGGATACCCGTCAGCAGGCGACTTCGCCGCCCGCTCCAGCATCTGTTCCAGGTGGTCGAACCCGAGGAACAGCGGTGACGTGAACATACGGGTGGACGACATTGGCGGCCCCCTCCTGCGAGCGAAGCGATGACGAGGGACCCGGCGCGGCATCCCAGCATTCCCGATGTTGGCAGGGCCGCGGGGCGTTGCAAGAGCGTTCGCGCCGAGAACGAAGCCAGGGAACGAAGATTGAACCCGGCCCCCCGTCCCGCTACATCGCCCCCATGACCTCCCCGACGCCCAACCCTCCCGGCGCCAAGCTGCCGATCCTCATGCCGCCCCATCCGATCCTGCGCGCCAAGACCCGTAAGGTCGGCCCGGCGGACATGGAGCAGGTCCGCGCCCTGCTGCCGGACATGTTCGCCACCATGTACGCCGCTCCCGGCATCGGCCTCGCCGCGCCCCAGGTCGGCGTCGGCCTGCGCTTCGCCGTGATCGACCTGATGCCGGACGAAACCCCGGCCCCCATGGTGCTCATCAACCCGGAGGTGATCCGCGTCAGCGAGGACTGGGCGGTGCGGGAGGAGGGCTGCCTGTCCTTGCCGGGCCAGTACGCCGACGTGACCCGCCCGGCCCGCGTCGCCGTCCGCTACCAGGACGCGGACGGCGCGACCCAGGAGATCGAGGCCGAGGGCCTGCTCGCCGCCTGCTTGCAGCACGAGATCGACCACCTGGACGGCGTGCTGTTCGTCGATCACCTCTCGGCCTTGAAGCGCAACATGCTGCTGCGCAAGCTCGCCAAGGAGCGCAAGCAGATGGCGGCCGGGTGACGCCCCAGATAGCGCAAGAGACAGCGCAAGAATGACGCCGCTCCGCCTCGCTTTCATGGGCAGCCCGGCCTTTGCGGTGCCCACGCTGCGGGCGCTGCACGCGGCCGGGCACGAGGTCGCGGCGGTCTACAGCCAGCCGCCCCGTCCCGCCGGGCGCGGCCGGGCCCTAACTCCCTGCCCCGTGCAGGAGGCTGCGCTCGCGCTCGGCCTGCCGGTCCGCACGCCCGCGCGCCTGCGCCATGATGCGGCGGAGCATGCGGCCTTCGCGGCGCTCGACCTCGACGCCGCCGTGGTCGCCGCCTACGGCCTGATCCTGCCGCCCGCCATTCTCGCCGCCCCCCGCCGCGGCTGCCTCAACGTCCATGCCAGCCTGCTGCCCCGCTGGCGCGGCGCCGCCCCCATCCAGGCGGCGGTGCTGGCCGGCGACGCGGAAACCGGCGTCACGATCATGCAGATGGACGCGGGCCTCGACACCGGGGCCATGCTGCTGCGGGGCCGCGTGCTCCTCGGCCCCCGCACCACGGCCGCCGACCTGCACGACGCGCTCGCCGCCCTGGGCGCGGACCTCACGCTGCAAACCCTACGCGACCCGCCCGCCCCGGCGCCGCAACCCGCGGAGGGCGCGACTTACGCCCCCAAGCTGACCCGCGACAGCGGCCGGCTCGACTGGACCCGAACCGCGGCGCAGCTCGACCGCCAGGTGCGCGCCTTCACCCCCTGGCCCGGCGCCTGGACGGTGCTGGAAACGGAAACGTTGAAGGTCCTCCGCGCCGAACCCGCCGATGGCGCCGGCCCGCCCGGCACGGTGCTGGACGGCGGGTTGCTCGTGGCGTGCGGGGAGGGCGCGCTCCGCCTGCTCCGCGTGCAGCGCCCCGGCCGCGCGCCGATGGCGGCCGGCGCCCTGCTGCGCGGCTTCCCCATCCCGCCGGGCACGCTGCTCGCGTGACCCCCTGGGCGCTGCTGCTGGAATACGACGGCACGCCCTTCGCCGGCTGGCAGCGCCAGGCCGGCCCGCAGTCCGTGCAATCGGTGCTGGAAGACGCCTGCGCCCGGCTCAACGGCGGCGCTCCGGTCCCGTCCACCGCCGCCGGGCGCACGGACGCCGGGGTGCACGCGGCCGGGCAGGTCGCGCTGGTGGCGCTGCCCGGCCGCTACCGGGCGGAGCAAGTGCGGGACGCCCTCAACTTCCACCTGCTGCCCCATCCCGTCGCCGTGCTGCGCGCCGCCCCGGCCGTGCCGGGATGGAGTCCACGCTTCGATGCCATCGGCCGCGCCTACGCCTACCGCATCCTGAACCGCCGCGCCCGCCCGGCGCTCGACCGGCACCGCGCCTGGCACGTCGAGCGTCCCCTGGACGTGGACGCCATGGCGGAGGCGGCGGCGCTGCTGCTCGGCCGGCACGACTTCACGTCGTTCCGCGCCAGCGCCTGCCAGGCCAAAAGCCCGGTCCGCACGCTGGACCGCCTGGACGTGTCCCGCGATGGCGACACGCTGACGGTTGCCGCGGAGGCGCGCAGCTTCCTGCACCACCAGGTCCGCAACATGGTCGGCACGCTGAAGCTGGTCGGCGAGGGCCGTTGGCGCCCGGGGCAAATACGGGACGCCCTGGAAGCGCGCGATCGCCAGGCGGCTGGGCCGACCGCGCCGCCGGACGGGCTGACGCTGCTGGCGGTGCGCTACCCGCGGGACCCGTTCGACGCTGGCCTGGCCGGAACCGAGGACATGCTTGCACCCGGCTGATCCTCACCTTACAACGAATGCGTAATACCTTGCCGTGAAAGCTGGCCATCGGCACAGGCCCGCCGCGCCTCCTGCCCGCCAGGCGGCGCCGCGCTCGACCCGGCGGGACGATGGAGCAGCCGATGCGGCAAGCCCTTGGCGCCCTGACCCTTTTGGCACTTCTGCTGCCCCGGCCCGCCCTGGCCGACGACGCCGCGGCGCGGCTGATCGGCTCCTGGCGGCTCGTCTCGTTCCAGATCAGGGCGGTGGACGAGGACGTGCCGCCGCGGGACGTCTTCGGCCCCCACCCGTTCGGCCGCCTCGTCCTGACGCCGGAGCACACCATGGCCGCCTTCATCGCCAAGCCCGACCGCAAGCCGCCGGCCACCGAGGCAGAGGCCGCGGCGCTGCTGTCGTCCATGGTCGCCTACACCGGCAAGTTCCGGCTGGACGGCGACCGGTTCATCACCACGGTCGATGGCGCGTGGAACGAGATCTTCAAAGCCCGTGAGCAGGTCCGCCTTTTCACGATTGACGGCAACACGCTCAGCATCCGGACCGGCGAAGGGCCAAGCGGCGTGCTGCCCGGCAAGGTGACGGTCGGCACGCTGGTTTGGGAGCGGGAGGAATAAATTGCATGAAGTGCGACAGGCTCCGCCTCAATCAACTGCCGGACGACGTCTTTGCCTGGTATCTCGGCTATCTCGGGGCGATGGATGCGCGCGACCTGGACGCCTACGGCCGGTTCCTGGCCGACGATTGCGCAATGCGCTTCAACAATGAGCCGCCCACAGAGGGGAAAACCGCGATCCTGGGCCGTCTTCGGGACTACTGGCAAAGCTTCCGCTCGATTGAGCGAGATGCTCTCCGCAGGCTGTGCCGACCGCGAAGATGAACCCGATGGCCGCTTTCCCGCCAACCCTGACCACGGCCCGCCTGATCCTCTGCCCGCTAGACGTCTCCGACGCCGCCAGGGTGCAGGTGCTGTTTCCCCGGTGGGAAGTCGTCCGGTATCTGGCAAAGCACGTTCCCTGGCCCTACCCGGCCGACGGCGCCCTGACATATATCCGCGACGTTGCCTTGCCGGCCATGCGGGAGGGCGTGGAATGGCACTGGCCGATCAGGCGTAAACACGCGTCGGACCGCTTGATCGGGATCATCGGTCTCATGGACGATCCGGGAAACAACCGGGGTTTCTGGCTCGATCCGGCGTGGCAAGGGCAGGGCTTGATGTCGGAAGCAGCCGAGGTCGTGACGGAGTTTTGGTTCGAGACCCTCAACCGACCGGTCCTCCACGCGCCGAAGGCCGCGGCGAACGTGCGGTCCCGCCGTATCTCGGAGCGAAACGGCATGCGGCTGACCGCAACGGTGCAGCGCGACTGCGTATCAGGCCGCTTGCCCGCGGAAATCTGGGGGATCACGCGGGAAGAATGGCGCAAACGAAACTGCTAAAGCCAACCCCCGCTCTTCTGCATCAGGTACCGCCTGCCGTATCTACTCTTGCTCTGGCGGCCATTGGCGCGCAGCGTGCAGCACGCGCAGGATCGACACCGTGCGGGCATCTTCCGCATAAACGATCACGTAATTCGTCCGCACCACCATTTCCCGCATGCCGGCGGCCCGACCTACTTTGTAAAGCTTCGGATGCTCTGGCAACTTGGACACCTTGGCCTCGATGTCGTCTTTAAAATGCTGGGCGGCATCGGGGTTGTCGTCGGAGATGTAGTCAACAATCGTCAGCAGGTCGGCGCGAGCCGTCTCCTGCCATTCAAACGCCGGCGCGCGCATGGCGCTTCCGGTCGATCAGGGCTTGCGCCTCGTCCATGACCTGCGTGTGTGAGGCCGGAGGCCGGGGGTCCTCAAGCGCCTCCTGCACCTTGGCCCGGAACCATGCGTCGTAGGCGTCGGGATCAGCCGTCAGGGTGGCGGGCAATGCGCCTTCCCGAACAACGCGGGTTAAAAGGATACGCACCGCGTCCGAGACGGTCAGGCCGAAGTCGGCAAGCTTTTCCGTCGCCTGCGCCTTGAGCTGGTCGTCTATGCGGACGTGAAGCATCGAGGTTCGCGCCATTGCATCCGGTCCTTTCATGTCGAGGCCGATCAGCAGTTTGTATCTCAATTGAGATACAGTCAAGCCGATGTTGCGCCGTTTCGGAAACGTATGCTGGCCGCACCCCCGCAAAACCCGCCCACCGCCCAGCGACCCGCCCCGGCCCCGCCTCGTAGAACAGCTCAGCACAACCCGGAGCCACCCCTATGCGCCTGACCCTGATTCCCCCGCCGGCCTCACCGCCGAGCAGCGCCCGCTTTACGGCGACATGCGCGCCGGCATCGAGAAAGGCTTCCGCGGCTTCGCGACCGCCCGGGAGGACGGCGCGCTGATGGGGCCGTGGAACCCTTGGCTGCACGAACCCCGGATCGGCCGCGCCGTGTGGGAGTTGATCAAGGCGCTGTCCGTCGTGTCCACCCTGCCCGACCCGTGCCGGCAGATCGCCATCCTCGTCACCGGCGCGCATTTCCATGCGGGCTACGAGATCTACGCCCACGTGGCCGTGGCGCAGCGGGACGGCCTGTCGGACGAGGCCATCAGCACGGTTGTCGCCGGGCAGCGCCCCGCCGACCTGCCGCGGTACCAGGCCATCGCCTACGACACCGCCGCCGCCCTCCTGCGCGGCGGCGTGCTGCCGCAGCTGAACTACCAGCTCGCCGCGGCCGAGTTCGGCACGCATGGCCGAGCTTGTGCATCTGGTGGGCCTATACTGCATGATGTCCGTCACCCTCAACGGCTTCGACGTCCCGGTGCCGGAGGCGGGCGGCTAGACATGCAAAGGGCCAGCAACCGTGAGGCCAAGTATGATGAAACGCAAGTTCAGATTAAACACGCCTGACGAGGAGGCCGCAATCCAGGCCGGGATCGCTTCTGACGCGGACGCTCAGGAATGGGCAGGAAGACTTCGCCCAAGCGCGTCCGGCCGCCGAAGTGGCGCCGGAGTTGGTTGCGTGTTCGCAGCGCCGCCGGGGCGCGGGCGTCAAGCCGCCCAAGGTGCAGGTGACGATGCGGCTCGACCGCGACGCGGTGGACGGGCTGCGGGCCAGCAGGCCGGGCTGGCAGGTGCGGGCGAACCAGGCCCTGCGGCGTTTGCTGAAGTCTTGACGGTGCGCCCGCCGCGCTGTTGTTCAGGACGGGCGCCGACGCAGGGCTATCGCACTTCGAATAGTGGCTCTTATTGGCTTCCGGGGTGGTGCCGGGCCGGTCACGCGGCCAGGCCGGCGATGAGCAGGCCGGCGATGAGGGCGCCGAGCAGGGCTTTGCCGCGTCGGCGCGCATTGCGACGAACTGGCAGA
>JAABUQ010007538.1_pt1 | contig 15746 bp, 26 predicted proteins | sample 5560001 | NCBI WGS metagenome assembly JAABUQ01 (sample SAMN10711888, study PRJNA513371) | rock metagenome | isolation source: Antarctica rocks | place: Antarctica: Victoria Land, Finger Mt nord | collected 2015-12-18 | reverse complement strand
GCTTGGCAATGCCTGCTTTGTGCATCGCGGCTTTGACGGCGCGCTGCAAGGTTTCCTCGCCGACATGGTGGCGTCGGGTGAGGCCTGAGCGTGGGTCGGTGGAGAGCGTTTTGGCGGGGAAGACCCACTGCCAGGCCCATTCTCGCCCGGCATTGGGGTATTTGTGGTCCAGCGCATCCGGGAGGAAGACATTGGCTTGCCCCGATTCCAGGTCGCGCAGGTACAGGGTGCGGGCCTGTGCCAATTGGGCACGCAGCGGTTCCACAAGCGAGGCGGGCAGCATGGTCATGCGGTCTTTCTGGCCTTTGCCGTCACGCACGGTGATTTGGCGCATGTCCAGGTCTATGTCTTTGACGCGCAGTCGGAGGCAGTCCATCAGGCGCAGCCCTGCGCCGTAGAGCAGCGACGCCATGAGCAGGCTCGTGCCTTCCATGTGGGACAGCACGGCCTTGACTTCGGTGCGCGTCAGGACGGCGGGCAGTCGTTCGGGACGTCTGGCGGGGGCGACGCCTATCACGGGCGGCATCTCGACGCCCAGCACTTCGCGGTACAAAAAGAGCAGGGCATTACGGGCGACGTTCTGGGTGGAGGCGGCGACGTGCTGTTCCACGGCAAGATGGGAGAGGTAGTCGCGCACGGCATCGGGGCCGAGGGTGGCGGGGTGCTTTTTGCCGTGAAAGTCAATAAAGCGGCGGATGGTGGAAAGATAGCTGTCTTCGGTGCGGAGACTGAGGTGTTTAAGGCGCAGCGTGGTGCGAACCTGTTCCAAAAAAGCGTTGATGCCGTTCATGGGGTGTCCTTTGACAGGGATGTCAATCGGTGATATAATGGGATAGTAGGCAAGTGCGCGTTGCTTTCTGCCGCAGGGCAGGACTGGGGTGTTGCGGTAAAAGCGCGCACAAGTGAAGATTATACCGCAAGCGTAAGGCAATCTGCGCTGCATGTGCGTGTTATACCGCGCTACCCGAAGCAGGCTGTCGTAAAACACACATAAGGGGATTGTTATACCGCAGTTGTGCGGCAAAGGCCGCTGTTATCGACGACTAGACCGCAACTGTGCGGCATAGTAACTAGTTAGATTGCAAGACCACCCGCGCTGTGGCAGAGGTCGGAATGAGTGATACCCAAAGAGACCCGCGCTTCTACGAACTGAGGAATGCGACCTTCGCAGACCAAGACACAGTACTACGGCTGATTGAGGCAGACCCTACCATCGTTGGAGCCAGGAACGGGATTGGCGAGACCGCCCTGCACTTCCTCGTGGTGGAGAACTATCGGGAGGCGGTGGAGTTCCTTGTTCAGCATGGCGCGGACGTGAACACCCAGAACGAGTTCGGCCAGTCCGCCATCATAGAAGCGGCACAACTTGGGTACGTGGAGATGGTAGACCTGATGCTACGGCTTGGGGCGAAGGTAGACGGGCCGGAACTGTTGAGCGAGGTGAAGCCACGCAAGCGCAAGCAGTTCACGGCCATTCTTCAAGCCCACGATGTTGCAATCTAACACGCGCTGCACCTGACGCCACACTGCGCTCCTCGTTCCTCGTCGCTCTGCGTGTCGCAGGTGAGCTATGCCGTTAGGCCGCACACCAAGCCGGGACCTATCACGGGAGCTACTTTCAACAATGGAACTACTCTCAACACTTATCTGTCCGCACTGTGGCTACCAAAGCCAAGAAACTATGCCAACGGATGCCTGCCTGTTCTTCTACCAGTGTCACGGCTGTGGAGAAAAACTCAAGCCCAAGCTGGGCGACTGCTGTGTGTTTTGTTCTTATGGCACGGTAGAATGTCCTCCTAAGCAATTAGGAACTTGTGCTTAGCCTGACCTGGTGCGGCCTAACATTGCGCTGCACCCGACGCCAGCAGCCGCGTTTGCCTGTGCGTTTGTGGTATGCTTGTTTAGGCTACTGTCGCCGGTGAGCTATGGCGTTCTGTCGCTGCGCGCGGCGTTGCGATTGCGAAACAAATAGAGGAAACTTGCAGTCAGAGCATGAACGTGATTTGCAAGGAGAGAACATGATGCAAGAATCAGGAAAAATGACAGCCGGTGGGATGCCACAAGACAACGTGCCGTCGGCAGGGAACCCGATTATCAAGCAGATTACGACTGAGCCGGACCCCTATCAACCGTTTCTCCTTTCCCAGGGAATTCGAGTTGGGGCCTTAATTTTCATATCGGGTCAAGCCGATTATGCCGATGATGGCAAGATTGTCTCCGGCGATTTCCGCACTCAGGGCGAGCGGGCATTTTCCAATCTTGAGCGCGCACTCGTCGCTGGCGGGTCAAATCTCAAAAACGTCGTCAAAGTAACCATTTTCCTGACGGATATGGGCAACTTCAGCAAGGTTGTCGAACTCCGCCGCAAGTATTTCAGCACACCATATCCGGCTGACAGCATTGTCGAGGTGTCCGGTCTTTACACGCCCGAAGCGATGATTGAAATCGAGGCGATTGCGATTGCGACCGAATCGCGTCTTGACCCTGATTCCGAGAGCGATTGACCGAAAATAAACAAGGTTTCGGCGAATCGTTTGAGAGAAGCACCAGTTGGCATACCGCAAGTGAGTTTAACGGTTTCGGTTGATGAGCTGTTCAGAATGGTTGAAGAACGTATTCGGTGACAAAAGTGCGCCGAACAAATCATTGGACGTGAGGGCGAAACAGCGACCTTCTTAAACCAGACATTCCAACGAAGTCAAAGCCGATTAACAGCGGCAGAACAAGGCGCTGCACCCGACCGCCTACAGCTTCGTTCGTTCCTCACTCCGCTTCCGGCGGCGGGTGAGCTTAGTCGTTCGGCGGCTTGCGCGCGGCTTGATTGCGTACCGTCAATGTGTCATCATTTTATACTGTGTCTAACGTCGCTCAACTGCATAAGAAGTTATATCGACACCAATGCCGCTATTGGCAATAGAATACGCATTGAACAGTTATCACTTATAACAGATGCGGCGATAGGCCAAATGTTTAGCTTAAAGCGTTTTTCAATCACAGGAGATGAAAATTATGCGTGTCACCCGACTTTCATGGGCTGGCGTTCAACTCGTACAGAACGATGTGACGCTCCTCATTGACCCGTTGGAGAACGTCGTCCCTTTGGCAGGTTTCCTCGGCAACCCTCTGACTGATCTCGTATCCATTCAGCCGCCTCTGGGCCAAGTCTATGCGCTGATCACGCACATCCACCCTGATCATTATGATGCTCAGACACTCCGAAGGCTTCTCGGGCCGAGCGGTCAGGTTTACGGTCCCGCACCCGTTGTACATAAGGCTCAAGAGGACGGCTTGTCCGCTTCGACCGTCGATCTTGGCAAGACCTTCACGCTGGGGCCGTTCGAAGTCACGGCCATGCCTGCGGTCGACTGGTGTGGAGACGATCAGATCTCGTGGGTTGTGCAATCTGGCGATGCAGCCGTATTCCATGGTGGCGACACAATCTGGCACGGATATTGGTGGCGTATCGCTCGCGAGTACGGCCCCTTTGACTTGGCCTTCCTGCCGATCAATGGCGTCATTGTCGTCCATCCCGACTTCGATCCCAGTGGCTTACCGGCCACGCTCACACCGATGCAAGCGGCCATTGCTGCTCGCCTGCTCCGCGCGAGTCTATTGTGTCCGATGCATTATGGCACGTTTAACAATCCGCCCTCTTACGCTGAGTTTCCAGATCCGGTTAGCGCACTTCGAACGGCTGCGGTTGAAGAGGGCGTAAGCGTTCGCGTCCTGCAACCTGAAGAGTTTATCGGTTTGAGTTGATCTGTCTCTTGGTTCAACCGAGATGCCAATCTCACGACAGACAAATCCGTTGCCGCGATATGAACCAACAAGCCGCCGAACAAGACACTGCACCCGACTTTTTGCCGCCAAGCGTACAAGCATTTCAAGGTGCACATCGGCAAAAAGCGGGTGAGCTATGTCGTTAGGCCGCCGCAACAAAGGCAAGTCTTTGGCGTTAGGCTTTCGGGCGGGCAGGTGCTTGGCATCAGGCTTGCCTGTTCTGTTTGGTTCACCAGGGCAGCGGTCTAACACAGCACTGCACAGGACGCACACTGAGCCTCTTTTGCTTGGCTAGGCGCTTGCAAGTGCGCCCGTGAGCGCAGCCGTTAGGCCGCTGGCACACAACGTGTCTCTGCAACGGGACAGATTAGGATGGGAAAGTATGCGCTCGCGAAAACTTATCAGGCGAGAAGTCATCGGGCTGTCATTGCTGTTTTTGGCGATGGTGCAAGTCTTCGTCTTCCTCTGGGTTGACAGTTCGTTTCACTCCACGTATGGCCCACTCATCGACTCTGCGTTCCTGAAACATATCGCTCGACAGCACGACTTCGAGACCCACTTCGGATGGGCGGGTATCGTAGGCTGCCTGCTGGCGAGCGGGCGGGTGCTCTGGCAGGCGCGTCGTGGCGAGGATGGACCGGGGTCGTCTGCCGATGCGCCAACGACCTCGCCGGACCCGGCGGTTTAACCCCACCGCCGAACAGGCCATCAGCCTAACACGCGCTGCAGCCGACGCGACACGGCGTTCACTTGCCCGGCTTCGCGGGGCTTGCTGGTCTTCGGCCCCCTGCTCGCGCGGCTGAGCTTAGCCGTTGGGCCGCAGAAATAGGGCTTCAGCGTCACGGAAAGGTAAGAGAATGTCGGGGTCTATCCATCTGGACCATTGCGTTATCCATGTCTCTAACTGGCAGAAATCCAACGCCTTTTATGAGCAGGTTATGGGGGCAGAGGTCGTACCCGCCCGCTCTCACTATGCCTATCGGTTTGGACAACAACAGTTGAACCTACACGGGCCGGGCGTTGACCCGACGCCGGTAGCCCGTCTGCCGGTTGCACCCGGCGGCAGTGACCTATGTTTTGAGTGGCCGGGGACTGTGGCAGAGGCAGAGACGCATCTGGCACGGCATGGGATCGCGGTAGAGTTAGGGCCAGTCGAAAGATTTGGGGCGAAGGGTCAGGGCGTAAGTTTATACTTTCGTGACCCGGACGGCTCCCTTCTGGAGTTCATCACTTATTCGTCGCCATGACCGCCTGACGGCCCAACAATGCGCTGCACCTGACGCCACCGTTGCGGGTGTCATGGCTATCATCGCAGGTCAAGTGCGGCGGTGTCGCAGGTGAGCTTGGCCGTTGGGCCGCAGGTCCAGAGGCTAGGGTGTGGCATGAGGGAGATTGGATGAGCGCCAACCAGCGGTTCGTGTTTTTGCTGATGGGGATGCTTCTCATCGGTGTGGCCTTGATGAAAGTGGCACCGGCCCAGCGGGTACCAGCGGCTCGTACTATTGTGGCAGACCAATTCATCGCCGGGAGTGGCTCCAACCGGGCCGTGCTAGACGCTGAGGGCCTCGTCGTGACTGGGCAGCAAGGGATAATCAAGGTCCAGACGAGCGGGCGATTCACAGACGTGGAGATCGCCGCGCGCTCCGGGGCAGGCCGCATCTCGATGCAGATAGACGGTCGGGAGGGCAGCGTCCCGTTCCTGGTCGTGGAAGGGAAGAAGCCTGAACAGAACTTCACTATCATGGTGACACCGAACGGGCCGAAGATTGTAATGTCTGGTAGAAATGGGAAGACGCGGATCATTACACCATGACTGAACAGCCTGCGGCCCAACACGCGCTGCACCTGACGCGACACGGCGCTTCCTTCCGGCATGGAGGGCTTGCCGCCGGGCAGGGCAGCGGGTCGCGCAGGTGAGCTTAGCCGTTATACCGCAGGGCCAAAGGCCTCGCTGAGACAATAGCATGAGTTACGATGTCTGGATGCAAGACTTGCCGGCTAACATTCAGTCGCTGGAGGACATTCCCGATGACTTCACGCCGGGGATAATAGGCTCACGCTCCGACATCATCCGAGAGATTGTCAAGGTCGCTCCATCTGCTGATTTCTCTGACCCCTCTTGGGGAATGATTGACGGGCCGGACTTCTGGATTGAAGTCAGTATGAGGGCGGAACAGGTGCAGTGCTGTCACTTCATCCTGCGGGGCAGCGATAAAGCCGTCGGTGTCGTCGCAGACATTATTCAGAGGCTCGGTCTTCCGGCTCTGCATTCGGGCGGCGACGGCATTTTCAGGCAGGAAGAGGCCATAGCCGGATTTCGGGAGTGGCGCAAGTACCGCGATCAGATAGTATCGGGAGCAGAACAGCCTGCGGTATAACAATCGCTGCACCTGACGCCACACTGCGCTCCTCGTGCCTCGTCGCTCTATGTGTCGCAGGTGAGCTTAGCCGTTAGGCGTCACCACATACGCTAAGGGGGGACGATGGACGAGGTCACGGCGGGCCTGAGCCTCATCGGTATCTGGCGCACCGGCGAGGAACACCCCGTCGAGGTATGGGTGGGTAAGCCCGGCGAGCAGGACGGGGACTGGGCCTGCGCGGTGTCGGTCACGTGGGAGGGCGCGAATAGCGTCCCCGGCATGGACCGGGCCGACACCCGCCCGCGCATCCACCACGGCGCGGACGCAATGCAGGCGCTCACGCTGGGCCTGCGCTTCGTGGGCTTCAGCCTGGGGCAGTTCATCGAGTACGGCGGGCAGTTGTTCTACCCGGAGGATCGGGAGGCGTTCCCGATGCGGGCGTACTTCCCGGAGGCATGGCCGGAACAGGGTGCCGCCTAACACGCGCTGCACCTGACGCCACACTGCGCTCCTGCGTCGCTCCGTCTGCCGCAGGTGAGCTTTGCCGTTCGGCGGCTTGCGCGCAGCATGAGTCTTTGCGATACTTTTCAACAACAATGAGAGAAAACACCAGAGTAGAAATGAGCGCTGAGCCGCAAATAGGGCAAGAACCGGTTTGCATGAAAACAATTGGCGTACTGGGTGGAATGAGCAGCCAAGCGACGAGCGAGTATTACCGAATGTTGAATGCGGGAATTAACTCAGTGAGGGGTGGTTGGAGCGCAGCGGAATTGCTGATTTTCAGCGTCAACTTCGCAAATATCGAAGCCTTCGTGCGTAGTGAGCAATGGGATGCTGCTGCAAAATACCTTGTCGAAAAAGCTATTCAAGTTGAGCGAGGCGGTGCTGATTTCATTATTATGGTTTCAAATACTATGCATAAAGTCGCCCCTCAAATCGAAAATGCTATTCATATTCCGTTGATTCACATCGTTGATGTAGCCGCAGAAGAAATCACAAAGCAGGAATTGACGACGGTAGGCGTTTTGGGCACAAAACCAGTGATGGAAGCTGACTTTTATCAGGATCGTTTTTATCAGCATGGTATAAAAGCAATTTCTCCAAACGGTCGGCAACGTCAGATCATTGACGAGATTATTTTTAATGAACTGGTTCTCGGCATACATAAAGAGGAATCACGCAAGGTATATGTAGATATTATGCGAGAGTTAGCAGAACAAGGCGTGCAAGGCATTGTCTTGGGCTGCACGGAAATCGAGATGTTAGTCAAGCCTGAAGACGTTCCAGAACTTCCGCTCTTTAACACCGCTGCTTTGCATTGTCAAAAAGCGGTGAATTTGGCATTGGGAACCACTCCGTTGCCAATGCCGAGAATCTATACAAACCCTTAAACACGGCGCGGCGCCAACACAATCAACAAGCCGCCGAACAAGGCGCTGCACCCGACCGCCTACAGCTTCGGCTTTGCGCTGCGTTCGTTCCTCACTTCGCTCCAAGCCTTCGCTTCCGTCGGCGGGTGAGCTTGGTGGTTATGCCGCTGGACAATAGGCTTTGGGGCTAGGCGCGGAGCCAGGAGGAACGGCGTGGCAACAGGGCGCATAAGATTCGAGTTATTCGTCAATGGTCAACGGCAGGCGATTGCCGGTATACGATCACATGGGGTATTGACTGCCAATATCGTATGGGGAGGCAACGCTGAAGTCGAGATCACTCCACAGATAAGAGCCGATCCTGACTTCAACGAGCGGGAATGGGTGACCGATGACATCCATGTGCGTCTAGGCGGGTTGGACTCCGAGACGGAGGAACACCTAAAATGGTTCCAGCAGGACTTAAGGCCTGGGGACGAGGTAACGCTCCGGGTCCTACCGGCAGGGGAGTGTGACGCCCCGCTTGAAAGACACGTCCGAGCGCAACCAGGTCAGGAAGCAGCAGGAGCAGAACCGCCAGTGGCATAACACGGCGTTGCAACGGACGCCAAACTGCGCTCGTTCCTCGCTTCGTTTGTCGCCGCTGAACTGGGCCGTTATGCCGCAGAACGTCAGGCTTGACTTCATCATTTGCTAAAGGAGACACCACTGTATGGGTCGATTAACTCTTTCATCGGATAAAAAAAGCTTGGTTGCCGATATAAACAGCAATGTTGAGTTTGAATTGATGAAGGTGGCATTCAAAGCGACTTTGGGCAGCCATGACTTGTCCCAAGCAATCTACACAGAGACTTTTACGTTCCCTTTAGATAACCTTGCAAACGTTTGCGCTCTATGGGCTACCGGATTTAACTGGAACAAGGAAGCCTTATCCGCCGTGATGGATATCCTGATGCCGCAGGCACAACGGCGAAATCTCTTTCAGTCTACGTCACAAAGGCAACAGGAAGTGTCACGTGAGCCGTCACAGTCTGCGGCATAACAAGCGTTGCAGGGGACGCTTCGCGCCCCTGAACTTTACCGTTAGGCCGCAGGAATGAGCCTGACACTACCACAGGAGGAGCAAATGAGCGACAAACAGAGCCTGTTCGAGCGGTGGCGGTGGGCTATCACGGCGGGGGCAGCCCTAGAGGTGTGGAGCGCGGTGCGCCATACGGCCCGGCACGAGGTGTCGGGCTACTTCTGGCCGGACGCCCTGACCCTGCCTATCCTGTGGCTGTCGGCACTGGGCATCACCATCCTTGCCATCGCGGGATGGTACGCCGCATTCTACCGGCGGCGAGTGGCGAACGCCGAACCACCTGCGGCCTAACAAGCGTTGCAGCGGACGCCAACCTGCGCTCGTGCCTCGCTCCGTTCGTCGCCGCTGAACTTGACCGTTAGGCCGCTGCAACCAAACGCTTTGCGGCGTGTCAAAGCCAATACGAGGAGAAAAACATGAAAACTATCAGCCGAAAAAGGGCCATAGCGGGTAGTACCGTGGCTGTGCTGTTTCTATTGGGGGCTGGCATCACGGCCCAACTCAGGGCGTATGACTTTTCGGTCGTTCCTGGGCGCGACTGGGTTGCCCGTGTCTCAGGCAAGACCGTCCACGTCCAGGGCAGAACCCTCATTGTTCGCGTCTCTAAAGACCAGAAGGATGTGGGGATACTGACGCCGCAGGGCTGGCGAACCTCCTTCACTACCCATGACGCTACCGTGCAGAGGCCCTAACAGGCCACGGCACACCGCAGCGGCCTAACATAGCACTGCACAGGACGCACACTGAGCCTCTTTTGCTTGGCAATGCGTGTGCAGGCGCGCCTGTGAGCGCAGCCGTTGGGCCGCAGGGCGTCGGCAAGTGCGTTACGGGTGGTAGGAAATGCGTGACAAACGACAGAACAAGCCAGGGCGACGGATAGACCCGTTTAAGCACGACCCAATCGAAGATGATCCTGACATGAAGTTGGTGCTGGCTTCGGCGACTGAAGAGGCTCGGGCGGAACTCGTTGCCGCTGGAAGGAATATAGGATTTGGCTCCTGCCATAGCCTCTGGCGCGTCAAGCAACGCATACTCAAAGAGAAGTATCAGGTGGAATGGAAGTCGCCGGGCGAGATGAACCCGCATGTAGATTTCGACTAACTCTCGGCTCAACAACCTGACGGCCCAACAATGCGCTGCACCTGACGCCACCGCCGCCATGTCCTGTTCGTATTCGGGTGGTTTGGTTAGGCGGTGTCGCAGGTGAGCTTTGGCGTTAGGCCGCTGGGCAAAAGTTTCTTTTGTTGCAGCACAGACTTTACATGGGGCAAGTTGGACAACCCACGTGGTAAGGTCACATTCCTTCCCGATGGCCCCTTCTTTACGGTTGTATCTACAAACGAAGTGGTCAAGGCCCGTAAATGTGAGGGGTGTGGCAACATCCAGTGCTTTACTGAACAATAGGCAGTCTACCATCGGCCTAACAATGCACTGCACCTGACGCCTACGGCGCAGGTGAGTTTGGCCGTTAGGCCGCAAAAGTGAGCCTCCTTTGCGTCGGTTGCATAGGGATATGTTTAGCACCTACGGCTATTCCAGCCATAAAGAAGGTGAGAAAGTTCGTCAGACAGGAGAAACCGTATGCATCAAAAGAAACACCCCTGCGCCGACCCCGTTGACCTTGAGCGCCTCGCCAGAGGTCTGCAATCGCCGGATGAGAGAACCCGTGCCAGGGCCGTCGGCTCTCTCTGCCCCTGCCGCGTCGGTATGGAACTGTTTGAGACACACTTGGAGGTGGTGGCGCAGTTTAGGAAAGCCCCCAGCCCAGCAGTACGTGCCTCTGTCCTGCACGTTTTCGAGGAAGCGGGCGAGATGCAGAATGAGGGGTATCCTACCAGCCCGCGCGAACTGACAAATGAGATGTTGCACCGTCGGCGCGCTTCGCGCTTTCTCCACGATGACTTCGAGCGGGTGACGAAAGTGAAGCGGGGCAGAGGGCATATCCGGGCCAAAGCGTAGAGCGTTGCGGCCTAACACGCGCTGCATCCGACGCGGCACGGCACTGTTCGCCTCTCATCGGGCGTTCGCGGGCCGCGCGGCTGAGCTTGGCCGTTAGGCCGCACTACACAACATTACTTTCTGCGAGGGCATATGATTGAGAAATCTGGCGAATTGGTTTTGAGTGATCTACATCGCGTGTTATCTCAACTTGGTGATGCGCCTCTGCTTGAAGAACTTGAGCAGGATATACTTGGGCAACTGCTGTCAAACCGGTCAGAGCAAATAAACCACCTACAAACACAAGGGCGGATTTCAGCGTACAACCGCATTCTTTCGGAAACTCCCGGTCCTTGCCAGGCCGTACTTGTGGCTTATTGTCTCAAACCAGATAATTTTGACAAGCAATTGGAAAAGGTTATAAATCATATTGAGACATGCCCTCATACCGAGCGGATTTATTTGATCACAACCAAATGGCGGCCAGACGTTTGGGAGAAGCATGAAAGAACTTTTCGGATTATGCCTGCTAAACTGAGCGTCATCATGTTTGCGATGGACCGATTGGCACTGTTGTCAACAGCCTAAACGGGCACGGCCTAACAAGCGTTGCAGCGGACGCCAAACTGCGCTCGTTCCTCGCTCCGTCTGTCGCCGCTGAACTTGGCCGTTGTGCCGACGCGCTTGGTGCTTCAATCGCGCTATTCTTACCTTGGATCAATGCGCCCGCTGTCGGGGAATTAGACCGAACCCTCAAACATCTTCTATACTGAAACACCATTAAATATATGGAAATAGAAAGCAAATCGACCGAATTTCGGCGCGGTCTTGTCCGCGCTGTGCCGATGATGCTTGGTTTCATTCCTTTTGGCTTGGTGCTGGGAGCGCAAGCCGCTCACAAGGGTTTTAGCCCGCTTGCTATTGCGTCACTGTGTGCTCTGAATTTTGCCGGAGGGTCTGAGTTTGTCGCTATTGACCTTTGGCGTTCTCCTCTCCCGTTTCTCGCCATAGTCAGCGCAACGTTGCTTGTAAACAGCCGACACATTCTTATGGGCGCGGCGTTCACCAACTACATGAACTGCATCCCTCTGCCAAAAGCCTTGATAGCACTTTTCTTCATGTGTGATGAAACATGGGCTTTAGGTATTGAAGACGCCCAACATAGACGGGAGCAAGTTCCCGATACCGGCTCAAGCCTTTGGTTTTATGCTGGCACTTGTGTTTGTCTCTATCTCACTTGGGTTGGAAGCACCGCTTTGGGTGCAGCGATTGGGCCGGTTTTGGGCAACCCGCAGCGTTTGGGCTTTGACATGGCCTTTCCTGCTGTCTTTCTGGTTCTGCTTCGCGGGATGTGGAAAGGCGTGCGTCCTGCCCTTCCTTGGCTTGCAAGCCTCATTGCTGCCGCTGTAACCCATTTGCTTCTGGCTGGCGTTTGGTATGTGGTGGCTGGTGCTGTTGCCGGTCTGGTGACGGCGTATTTATGGGCGGACGACGAGTGACCAATTTCAAAGAAGCCGCTTTCACCATTTTGGCAATGGCTGTGGTGACTTATGCAACACGTATTGTTGGCTTTTTGCTGCTTCGGGACCGCAAACTCACCCCACGCGCCAAGGCTGTGCTTGATGCTATTCCCGGAGCGGTCTTAATCGCTGTCATTGCGCCCGTTTTCGTCTCAAAGCACCCTGCCGATTTGCTTGCATTAGCTTTCACCGTTATTGCCGCTACAAGGTTGTCGCTCTTGTTTACGGTTCTTGTCGGCGTTACTGCCGCCGCATTTTTTCGGCACTTTTTGTGACATGGCCTCACTCTGAAACATCGTCACAACAAGGCGCTACACCCGACCGCCTACAGCCCGTCGCTCGTGCCTCGCTCTGGGCTTCCAGCGGCGGGTGAGCTTGGTCGTTATGCCGCTAACATCATCGGAGCGAGTAAACAGTCGTGAGCGAGCAGACACCAGGAAAGATGTCAATCACGGAGCCAACAGTGCTCCACATGGTAATGCCGGACCAGTCCATAGAGACTTACGACCGTCTTGCAACCATGAGCCGTGAGGAGCGGGCCAAAGCCTTCGGGCGATATCTGACATTCGAGGGCTTTGACTTCACGGTTGAGCATACGCCATCACAGACAGAGCGGTGGAAGATTAACGTCACGCTGACCTTCTTCCCTGTGGCGGAAGGCGAACCGCAGACGGCATAACAACCGCTGCACCTGACGCCAAACTGCGCTCATTCTTCGCTCCGTTTGTCGCAGGTGAGCGTGGCCGTTGGGCCGCTGGGCGAGGGGCATTACTGTTGCGCCTGTGTACGATATGCTATCACAAGAAGATTTAAAATGCAGGTTATCGTATGGGATTACCGACCGATATTATCCGCTATTTCCAGATTTTCAATGGCAAACACTCTGAGACAAATGCCCTGATGCCGCGCTCACTCATGGAGTTTTTGAATGACCATCCAGAAGCGCCACGTGACAGTATTCAGTTGAGCATAGTTGTCAACCGGCTGATTAGGGAAGGTTTACTAACCCAAGTAGGAGCAACTTCAAGCATCCTGGTGACCAACTACTACTGGTCGGAAACGGTCAGCCTTGATGAGAATGCAGTTAATTATGGCGTCTTCGACTTTGTCATTAATGGTTTCCCTTTTATTCGCCAACACTTCCAGGGTTCAGTTTTACCTTTGGTTGTGATGGACTCAAACGACGAACATGGGATAGGCACAAGCTTCTTAATCGACGGTATGCGTCTGTTCACTGCCGCGCACTGTGTTAAAGATATGAAGTCCGTCCAAATTCCAGGCTGGGACCCTCAACGCCATCCATTGAGCAGGATCGTAGTGCCAACTGATCCAAACTTGGACATAGCATTTCTCGAATTTGAAGCAGACCCTTTTCCACAGGTCCCGAGGTTCCAATTCGATACAGCCACTATTTTGGATGATGTCCTTACGATGGGCTATCCACCCATTCCAGGTTTCGATAGTGTTCAAGTTTCCGAAACAGCAAGTGTTGCTGGGAATCTGAAATCAACGACGGGTCAGATAATTACTAGTGCCAGTTCCTATTTGGATAAACAGGACTATCTTCTAATCAGCGCACGGATAAAGGGTGGAAATAGCGGCGGGCCGGTTGTGAATAAACGGGGTGGAGTGGTCGGAATTATATCACAAGAGCCAAGCGAGTTCGGGCAAGTTGATACCCTCGGCTTTGGTGTGGCCGTGCCATCTTCTATAGTCACCCAATGGCTAAATTGGAGGCAACCCGAAGCAACTACTATCTACAGCTTGCCATTCGAGATTATCGAAGGCGGGATGCGCACCGCAATTTGATCACCAAAGGCCAAGGACTGCACATCAGCGGCCCAACAAGTCGTTGCAGCCGACGCCCACCGCGCGGTTGTCAGGCGGGTAGGCGTCGGTCAAGTGCAGGCGGTGGGCGCGGCTGAACTCAGGCGTTAGACCGCTGGGCGGGGGCTGTCCTGCCGCCGGAGGTATGAAGGAGAGGGTTTATGGACATTCCTCCCGAAATGCTGGAGCCATTTAGTCTATTTTATCAGGGCTTGAAGCAGATGGCGGTTGGGTTGGTGATGGAGTGTCACGACCCAGATTACAACGTCACCTTGGACAATGTCCATCGGTGCATCAGCAAGATGGAAGAGGAAGCCTTCCAACTCAAGCTGTTCGAGGACGAAGGCATCCGCACGAAGGCTGGTAGCGCATCGCTCTAACACTGCGCTGCACCTGACGCCACACTGCGCTCCTTTTCCTCGTCGCTCCGTGTGCCGCAGGTGAGCTTTACCGTTAGGCCGTTGCGCGTAGGCATTACTCTAAAGGAGGCACGGAATTATGAAGTCACTGGCACAGGCAGAAATGGATGCAAAGGAAATTGTAAACAAGTGGGCAGTAGGGGCTACTGCTGTATCATGGGTGCCATTTAGCGCCCTTGTTTTAGGCGGGGCAGATACGTTGATGATAAAAAGTGTCGCTACTGCATTTGACGTAACAGGATATGATGTTCAGAAAGTAGGGGCAGCGGTAGCAGCCAGCGTAAGTGGACGTTGGTTGGCAGAAACATTATCCTTCATTCCTGGCCCTGGATGGATTGTCAAAGCTATGATAGCCGGTGGTATAACGAAGGGTATGGGAGAAGGTGTAATAGCATACTTTCGTGGGCAATCGTCCCTGAAATAGACCAGTAAAAATAAAGGAGGAAATTCAGGCTGGGTTTTTAGTGTTATGGCGTCAATGATGTTTGGTTAATACCTGTTATACCAACCGGAGAAACATCAAAATGATTCACATTGTTTTAGGTGCTATGGCAGCGACACACGTTGCGAAGCACGTTCACAGGGCAGTCACAAATCATGTCGGCAAGCACGTCGCTAAACACGGAGCAAAAGTTCTTACTGGCGTGTGGATGCAGGGCGGCAAAGCTCATATGCACACAATGGGCTATTTGGCTAAACAGGCGGGAACAAGTCCCAACGGAATTACGTTCAAGTAGGTCATCATGAAAGCCCGCCGCATTTGCGGCGGGCTTCTCATCAGAGCGATAGCGTTTACAGTCAGCGGCCTAACAAGCGTTGCAGCCGACGCCAAACTGCGCTCCTCATGCCTCGTCGCTCCGTTCGGCGCGGCTGAACTTTTCCGTTAGGCGTCTGGACAGAGGCTTTACTGTGGACGGACTACCCGAAGAACTAAAACCCATCGCGCCCGGCATCCACTGGGACAGCAAGCGCGACACGTTCTACGTGCGGGCTATGGGGGTGGCGCCGTCGGACATATCCGGCTACATCACCCGCTTCCAGCAGACACTGGAGGCCGACTCGCAGAACACCGCCTTGCGCTTCCTGCTCTCGCAGTACCTGGAGCGAGACGGGCGGAGCGAGCAGGCACAGGCCGAGTTGCGGGTGGTGGCACAGTCAGGCGAGGTGCCGTGGGCGGACAAAGCCCGGCTGGCTCTTGAGGCAGAGCCAGAACAGCCAGACGCCTAACATACGTTGCAGCCGACGCCAAACTGCGCTCCTCGTTCCTCGTCGCTCCGTTTGTCGCCGCTGAACTTTGCCGTTATGCCGCAAGGCGGGGGCTATTCTATGAAACCAAAGAGCAACGCCTGGCTCTGGATTAGCGTAGGCACTGCTTCCTTCTTTGGCTTAATGGCATTGCTCACTGGGCATAAGCAAGCTTTCTTGGGTTTGGCTGTGGGTAATCTTGTTGG
>JAABUQ010007537.1_pt1 | contig 15749 bp, 14 predicted proteins | sample 5560001 | NCBI WGS metagenome assembly JAABUQ01 (sample SAMN10711888, study PRJNA513371) | rock metagenome | isolation source: Antarctica rocks | place: Antarctica: Victoria Land, Finger Mt nord | collected 2015-12-18 | reverse complement strand
TCACCGACGAGGTCGAGCCGTATCTCTTGCGGCGCCACTTCCTCGTCAGGACGCCCCGCGGCCGCAAGGCCACCCCGTCCGCCTATCGCCTGCTGGGCATGCGCGAGCCGGAGCCGGAACCCGAGTTCGACATCACCGATCAGCGCCGGCTGTTTGATTGAGGATCGGCGAGCTAGAACGGCTGGGCCGCCCGCGATAGTCGATCGCGGACGGCCCGCCACCGGGGTTCATCCGGCGGCATCGAGATGAGGAGGAAATCGAGACGTTCTTTGTCGAGGCTGTGGAGTATCCTGTAGAGGGTCTGGGCCGCGCCCCGAGGGCTCCGGAGTCGGCAGTGGAAGACCGAACCGCCGGGCACTCGACCCGAGACCGGGCCGAATGACACGAGCGCCCAGCGTCCGGCCCGGGGAAGTCGGATAGGTTGATCCCCCTCAGCACGATACGTCGGGGTTCTCGGCGCGTAATGCACCGCCATTTGCCCCGGGCTGTCCAGAGGTTCCTGGCCGTCGCGGTGCTCGGTAATGATCGCGACCTCCTCGTCCAGGACTTTGGCGAGGGCTTCGACGGAAACCGGGCCAGGTCGCAAGACCCGGGGCGGGATGCCCGACAGGTCCACGACCGTCGATTCGAGCCCGAGTTCCGTGCTACCGCTGTCCAGGACCATATCGATCGCGCCGTCGAGGTGGTCGAGGACATGCGCGGCGCAGGTCGGTGAGAGTCCCGTCGAGCGGTTGCCGCTGGGCGCGGCGATCGGCACGCCGGCCTCACGGATCAGGAGGCGGGCCACCGCGGTATCCGGGCAGCGGACTCCGACCGTCTCGCGCCCGGCGGTGACGATGTCGGGGATCGATCGTGACCGAGGGAGCACCATCGTCAACGGCCCCGGCCAGAACCGGCGCGCGAGGATGCCGGCTCGGGTCGGCCAGTGCGAGACGCAACCCTTGGCCATCGGGGACCCATCGACGTGCGCGATGAGTGGATTGGTCGCCGGCCGCCCCTTCGCCTCGAAGATGAGGGCCACCGCCTCGGGGTTGGTGGCGTCTGCGCCCAGGCCGTAAACGGTCTCGGTGGCGAATGCGACGAGGCCTCCCGAGCGCAGGATGCCCGCAGCCTCGGCGATCACGCCCATATCCGGGTCATCGCGATCGATCGAGACTGTCCGGGTGCAGCGGCGGGGCATGGTGGTGCCTGCCTTGGGAGGATCGCGACGCCATGCCGGTGGGGTGCTCACCGGCGGCTTGCTGCGCGACGTAGGCCGCGCGCAGAGCCTCGTAATCGGCCTCACGACGGTCATAGATCCGCTTCAGGGGCCGGGGTTCGCGGCGGGCGAGCGCGTAAGCCGTCAGCAGGGGCAGGGCGATGGTGGTGTCGGTGTAGCACGTCACCGAATCGGGCAGCCTCTCGGGGTCGACCTTGCCCCAGGTCATCGCTTCGTGGGCGGTGGCCCCAGAAAGGCCACCGGTGTCGGGGCGCGCGTCGGTGACCTGGAGGAAGTAGTCGTGGCCGCTCTCGGCCAGGCCCAGGACTTCCTGGATCTGCGGCTCCGTCTGGAGGATGAAGTTCTTCGGGCTGCCGCCGCCGAGGATCAGGACGCCCGATTTGCCGCCGCCCTGCTTGGCCCGATAGACGATCGCGGCCGTCTCATTCACGTCGCGGAGGGTGTCGATCTGCAGCGTGCCGCCGCCGAGGGCCATCGCCGCCAGGTTCATGCCGATGGAGCTGTCGGCCGGGCTGGAGGTGTAGACCGGCACGCCCGCCTCGAACGCCGCGGCCAGCAAGCTATTCGAGGGCCGATTCAGCGCGGCGGCGCGGCCGTGGAGATAGCGGCCGACCTCGTGGTGGAACTCGGCCGTGCCCATCGTCCGGGCAAACGCCTCGTCGGCGATCAGCTCGCGATAGAAGGCGTCGGTGTCCAGCAGGGTCTTGTAGTGGAAGACGATGTCGTAGATGCGGATGATGTCGTTGGCGCGCAGCTCGAAGTCGTCGAGGTTCGGCTGGCTCTGGTGCAGGGGCAAGTCGAGCGCGTAGTGGGTGTCGTGGTAGAGGTTCGCCCCGGTGGAAACGATCCAGTCGACGAACCCGGCCTGAACCAGGGGGATCAGGCAGCTCATGCCCAGCCCCGCCGGGGTAAGGGCCCCGGACAGGGTCAGGCCCACGGTGCAATCCGGCGCCAGCATCTTGCGCGTGAAGACGTGGCAGACCTCGCGCAACCGGCCGCCGTTGTAGCTGAGGAACGCCCCGTCGACGAGATCGGCGGCCGAGACGGTCCCCGTGACCGGCGGCGGGGCGATCCGGTGGCGGCTGATCTGGCTGAGGTAGCTCATCGTGCGCGACCCTTTCCGCTTCCGCTCAGCTACGGGAGCAGGATCGCGGCGGCGACGACGGTGGTCCAGCGGCCTTCGGGGTCGCCGACGGCGGTCTGGGTGACTTCCTTGGTCTCGTAGATGACGTCGGCGATCTTCCAGATCTCGCGCTTCTCGTCCCAGGAGCTGTCGGGGTTGAACTCGACGCCCAGGACGGTGGCGAGCATCTCGGCGGCGAGGTCCTCGGCGTAGTCGGCCGCGGACTTGGCGGTCTGGCCGTAGGCGTGATGCTCGGAGAGGTATCCGAACGTGTTGCGGTCGCGCGGTTTGGCCACGCCGACGCTGGCGGCGATCAGCCGGGCGGGCTCGGCCGTGGCGCACTCGCTCATGACGACGTGGACGATCTGACCCGGGTGGAGCTGCGTCAGCCCGTGGGCGATGGTCGTCTCCTCGCACTTCGGCGGGAAGATGCTGGAAACGCGCACCAGGTTATAGCAGGCGATCTGCGCGTCGCGCAGGGCGAGCTCGAAGCTGGAAAGCTTCTCGCGGTGGGTCCCCACGCCCTTGGTGAAGAACAGTTGCTTGGGTACGTACATCGAGATTTCCTGGCACCTCCCAGGCCGGTCCCCGATTCCGGGGTCTCCGGCAAACTCACCTCATCAATCGCCTCGCCTCACCTCACCTCGCCTCGCCGCGCGGAGATCGAGCGCGACCCTCGCATGGGCCTCGACCCACGGAGCAGGGTACGGCATTTGCGCGCGATCATCAAGGGCCCGCCGGGAGGCCGACGCCCGGGCGCCCGGGGGGCCGGGACCGGCGGCAGGGGGCCGGGGCGGCCCGGTGGGCGCGGCGAAACGCCCCCGGGTCGGCGCCGGCGGGATGTCTCGCGAGGGCCGGTCGGCAACGGCCTAGCGGTCGCGGATGGGCCGGTAGTCCGGCGCGTCGATCGGCGGGTGGAATCCCCCTTCGACCGTCAGCAGGCGGTGCGAGGGCTCGGCGCGCCGGCGGGCCTCTTCCCAATCGACGCGATGATCGTGCGGGCCGAACTCGTGGAGGAAGCCATTGACCAGGATCACGCGCTCGCCGGTCTCCCGCAGGTGCTCGACGGCGTGGGTCGCCTTCGGGAACGCCTCGGCCACCGCGTCGGCGTCATAGGGACCCTGGCCGGCGAGCCAGTAAACCGGGCTGTAATCCGACTTCTTGCGCCCGCTGCCGACCTTGCCGATGACGGTGTCGACGACGATACGGACGACCCGGAAGAACTGGACGGAGACGGGGGCCCCGGCCAGCTGCGGCGGACGTGCTCGAACGCCGCCCGGCGGTGGGCCTCGACGTCCCTGTGGTCGCCGTGCCCCGCCTTAAGGCCGACCCAGGTCTCCATCGAGAGCGGGACGACCACCGTCTCCTCCCAATGCCGTCCCGGGGCGCCCTCCACCTCCTGGCCGACCAGGTGAAACCGCGCGCACATGTGTTCGTCGAACATGATGTTAGCCCCCTGGGAGCCGGAGCGGACCCCCGCCGGGCGGGAGGGCACGGGAGCGAAGGTGATCCGTCTCGGGACGCGTCGGCCCCCGGACCCCTTGTAAGGGAAGGCCCGCCGAGGGGAACGCGAAACCGGCGGAGAAACCGGCGAGAGGGTCTCCGGAGGAATCCGGCGGGCGCAGCAAAAAACCCCCGGATTGGCGGGGGTTGATCGCAAGCGAGGATGACGGGGCTCGAACCCGCAACCTCCGGCGTGACAGGCAGGAGCAGCCTGCATGTGGTTTCTATTCTAGATAATAGCGGATAAAGCCTTACGGCAATCGGGCGGTCGTCACGTATTCCAGCTTTACCGGGGTTTTAGACTATTTGCCACCAATTCTCCGAAAGAAGTCGGAAGGGCGAGACTTCGCAACCAACCCCGGGCGCCTCAACCCTCACAGCCAGAGCGGTGCTTGTCGGTCCGCCGATTGCTTTCGTCTGGCGGCGCGGTCATGCTCATGGTAGAGGGAGTGCTCTAGAAACGAAGCACATTCATCCTTCCTAGCATGGATGTTCCATGGACCGCCTTCACTCTGAACAATCGATCGTCGCAGGTTGTCAAGTCATGAGACTCAAAAATGTCAGCATCCAGAATTTTCGCAGCTTTACCCGCTTCGAGTTGAAGAACCTTGGTCGGGTCAACTTGCTGGTCGGCACCAACAATTCCGGCAAAACGACCGTGCTGGAGGCCATCAACATCCTGATGGCCAACGGTGATTTCACAGCCATTTGGTCCACCCACATGCGGCGAGGCGAAGACTTTTACGGTGAGCGCGACCCGGTCACCGCAAGCACCGGGCGACAGGTGGATATCCGACGCCTCTTCCGGGGGCATGAGATCGAAGTTGGCATGGATTTCCGACTCTCCGCCGAGAGCGATTTCGGCGGCTTTGAGATGATCGCCACGATCGACGAATACCGCCCATCCCAGCAGCAGCTTTTCGAGACGGAGCCCCAGCCGGTTGAATCCTCGGAGGAACTCCTGCCGCCGTTGTCGCTTTCGCTGCACTGGTCGCGCGGGCCGGGCAAGGAACTGAACATCCCGATCAGCCGGCGGGGCGGTGTTTCGTCCGACGCGATTCGCCGGAATGTAGGCCGAACCGTCGGCGTAGACACCTGCCCAATACTGTTCGTTACAGCATCGTCGCTGACGGCCGACACTGTGGCGTCGATGTTCGAAGATATCGTGCTGACGCCGGAAGAGGATTTGGTCACCGACGCGATGCGGATCATCGAGCCCGATATCGAGCGGATCGCCTCATCGGGCTCAGATCGCATGCGCTCGGGCATGCGCGTGGCATCGCGAGGCGGAATCCTAGTGAGGCTTAAGGGCATTAAGGATCGCGTGCCCATCGGGAGCATGGGCGACGGCATCTGGCGCATGCTTGGGCTGGCCCTGGCGGCGGTTCAGTCGGGTAATGGCATCCTCTTGGTGGATGAAATTGACACCGGCCTTCACCACACGGTCATGGAGGACATGTGGAAGTTTCTCCACGACTGCTCGAAGCGATACAACGTCCAGATTATCGCCACCACGCATAGCTGGGATTGCTATCACAGCCTCGCAGTGATCTGCCGGGATTATGTTTCCGATGGGAGCGAAGTGACGATCAGCCGCATCGAGCGAGGTCGAGAAGAAGCGGTCGGCTATACCGAGCAGGAAATCGTGGCCGTCGCCGACCGCGCCATTGAGGTGCGCTGATCATGGCGAGATCGAATCCGAATCTGCTGCTAGTAGAGGGCAAGGACGAGCAGTTTACGCTCCCTTTTTTCATGGACGAATACACCGTCTGGGGCGACGACAAGAAGGACTGGGTCGTCGAAATCAAGGAACTCGACGGCATCGAGAAACTGCTCAAGCCGGGGTTGATCGAGGCGGAGTCGAAGACTCCGGGCCTCAAGGCTTTCGGCGTGATTCTCGATGCGAACGATTCCTTCGATTCGCGCTGGTCGCGCGTGCGCGAGCGGTGCCGGAAGCGGGCTGCGGATTTTCCCAATGATTTGACGTCCGGCGGCGTCATCCATGTGAACGCCGACGGTCTAAGAATCGGCGTGTGGATCATGCCCGATAACCGCTCTCGCGGCATGCTGGAAACGTTCCTCAGTTTGCTCTTGATACCAGAACGAGTACCGCTCTGGGATTACGCTCGCGAGTCTTGTGACTGCGCTAGCGGCATCGTCGGCTGCTATACACCCGCTCACCGCGACAAGGCACACATCCATACCTATCTGGCATTGGTCGAGCCGCCTGGCCTGTCGCTACCCCATTCGATCCTCAAACGCGCGTTCGATGCGAGGCTGCCGCTCGCAGAGAGGTTCGCTCGCTGGTTTATGGATCTGTATCAACTCACTCCTCGCACGACCCCCCTCCCCTAGCACCTCATATAACGCTCGCCCGTCTGCTTGAGTGGGATCATTCCACGCTCTCGCGCAAGCGCATAGCCTGTCAAGGATCACCTACTCAGACGGGTAGGCTATCCCACAGGCCATCTCCTCTCTGAAAGCTCCTGAGACGGAGGCATCTGCAAGTTAAGGACTTAAGCCGATGAAACGGACAATTTCTCCGAAGTTTACAGGGATCATCCCTAACTCGATCAGACATGTATTTCGCCGTAAATCATTGCAATGCAAGATTTATAAGCGAGGATGACGGGGCTCGAACCCGCAACCTCCGGCGTGACAGGCCGGTGCTCTAACCAATTGAGCTACATCCCCACGCTTCGTGAGGCGATAGGGAAACGATACCGGGTCGAAATCGCAGTGTCAAGCGTCCGGGGTTGTCGCCCGCGGGACCGCCGCGTTAGGCTACTGCCGTGACGTGGTCGGGCCGGCGCGTCGTCCCAGGGGGCGCCTGCCAGGGGAATCGGGGGTGTCGCGACGTGCAGATCACCAAGGCGGTCATCACGGCGGCCGGTCGGGGGGCGCGGCAGTATCCGGCGTCGGACACCGTCCAGAAGGCCATGCTGCCGCTGGTCGACCGCGACGGCCTGACCAAGCCGGTCTTGCAGATCATCGCCGAGGAGGCGATGGACAGCGGGATCGAGGAGATCTGCGTCGTCAGCGCCCCGGGGGACGAGCCGTACTATCGCCGGCACTTCCGGTCGTACGCCGAGAACCTCCGCACGGCCTTCAAGGGGGTCGAGTGGGCCGAGGAGCAGTCGCGGCGCCTGGTCGAGCTGGAGGCGCGGCTCCGCTTCGCCGTCCAGCCGGAGCCCGAGGGCTACGGCCACGCCGTCTGGTGCGCCCGGGAGTTCGCCGGGAATGAGCCGATCCTCCTGCTCCTGGGCGACCACCTCTATATCTCCAGCGAGCGGCGCCGATGCGCCCGGCAGCTCCTGGACCTGGCCACGGCCGAGGGGTGCGCGGCCTCGGCGGTGCAGGCGACCCGCGAACACCTGATCCACCAGTACGGGACCTTGACGGGCAAGCGGCTGCACGACCGGCCGGACGTCTACGTCATCGACGAGATCGTCGAGAAGCCCAACCCCACGCTCGCCGAGCTGCGGCTCCAGGTCCCGGGCCTGCGCGCGGGGCACTATCTCTGCTTCTTCGGAATGCACGTCCTGACCCCGGGGATCTTCGACCTGCTCGACGGGCTGGTCCGCGACGATGCCCGCGAGGGGGGACAGATCCCGCTCACCACCGCGCTGAATGCCCTGGCCCGCCGCGAGCGCTACCTGGCGCTGGAAACCAGGGGGGCCCGACACAACCTGGGTGTGAAATACGGTGGGCTCGACGCCCAGATCGCCCTGGCCCTGGCCGGCGTCGACCGCCAGCGGATGCTCGCCGGGCTGCTGGAATCGGTCGTCCGCGTCGAGCAAACCTCGTGATCTCCGGGGAACCACGCGTGCCCGCCTCGACCTCGACCCGGACGACCGGCCTCGCGCTGATCGAGACCATCACCGGCACCGACCCCTCGGTCCGCGACCGCTCGGTGCGCGACCTGATCGCGGGGGCGACCACCGCGGAGGTCCTCGCGGCCTGCGAGGGCCTGGAGGCGTTCCGCAAGGACTCGGAGAACCTGTACGAACGCGTGCGCGCCTCGATGTTCCTGCACGCGATCTACCGATATGCCCTCCAGGACGCCCCGGACCTCCCCCCCACCGGCCTGGTCCCCTTCGAAGGGTTCACGGACCTCCTGGGCCGGAGATTCGAGCAGGCGATCGCCGCCTTCCTGGCCGAGATGCGCCGGGGCGGCCCGAACCGCGCGATCGCCAGCGCCCTGGCGCAGGCGTATGAGCAGGTCACGTATCAGACGCTCGCCGACCAGGTGCGACGGTCGGTCCGCCACTGCCGGGGCAACCGCTGGATGTTCCGCGTCGGTGAGGCCGAGGAGCACCCCATCCGCATCCACCCGAGGCTCCTGGAGCGCGAGTCCGAGGCCGGGCTGTTCCCCGTCTTGGTCGAGCGGACCCCGGTGCGCCTGGACCTCTCGCACAGCGCCTGGTCGGACATCTTCTTCCTCGGGATGGACTATCCCGAGGGGGCGCGGGTCCTGAACATCTCCGTCGACCTGGGGGTCCACGGCCGCGACGACCGCCCGTTGCCGCCGATCGAGACGTATGCGCGCGTGCTGGCCGAGCCGGTGCTGCGGCTCACGAGCATTGACCTGGGGGCGTGCAAGGATGTCACGACGCTTGAGGAATTGTTCAACTTCGGCAACGACTACCTCGGGCTCATCAAGGCCGGCATCATCGCCTCCGGGTTCATCCCCGCGTCGCTGGAGGGGACGGGCGTCGGTTTGCGCGAGGTGCTCGACCGGGTGATCCGGCCGGGGTTCGGGCTGGAGGTCGTCAGCAAGGTCAACGACATCCCCAAAGGGTCGCGCCTGGCGGTCTCGACCAACCTGTTGGCCTCGCTCATCAGCCTGTTGATGCGGGCCACCGGCCAGGCGCGGAACCTCACGGGGGTGCTCGACCCGGAGGAGGCACCGGTGGTCGTGGCCCGCGCGATCCTGGGCGAATGGCTGGGGGGCTCCGGCGGCGGCTGGCAGGATTCCGGCGGCGTCTTCCCGGGCGTCAAGGTGATCCAGGGCGTCCCCGCCCGCGACTCCGACCCCGAGTGGGGCGTCAGCCGCGGCCGGCTCCTGCCCGCGCACGAATTGCTCGACGCCCCGAGCGCGGCGGACGACGCCCCCCCGCCGTCCGCCTTTCACGAGGCGCTCGCCGAGAGCCTGGTGCTCGTCCACGGCGGGATGGCCCAGAACGTCGGACCGATTTTGAACATGGTCACGGAGAAGTACCTTCTGCGCAGCGGGCCGGAGTGGGAAGCGCGGGGCGAGGCGCTGCGGATCTTCGAGGGGATCGTGCGGGCGGTCCAGGCCGCCGACGTCCGCGAGATCGGCCGCCTGACGACCGCCAACTGGGAGGGGCCGCTCAAGGGGATCGTCCCCTGGGTCAGCAACCGCTTCACCGAGTCGATCATCGCCGAGGCCAAGGCGGCCCTGGGCGCGGACTTCTGGGGCTTCCTGATGCTGGGGGGGATGTCCGGCGGCGGCATGGGCTTCTTTGTCGCCCCGCACCGCCGCGACGCCTTCCGCGAGGAGATCGGCGCGATCATGGCCCGCGTCAAGGCCGGGCTCGACGACGCCCTGCCGTTCGCCATGCAGCCGGTCGTCTACGACTTCAAGATCAACCCGGTCGGCACCTTCGCCGAGCTTCGCACGGGCGCCGACGCGAGCATGCCCGCGCGCTACTACACCCTGCAAGTCCCCAAGATGATCGCCGAGGGAGCCGAGGCGCTCGCCCCCTTGCGAAAGGCCGACGTCGACCACTTCGCCAACCACTGCCCCGACGCCGGGGAGCTCCTGCGCGTCTTCCGCACGATGATTAACAACCTCTTTCCCGTCACCCGCGCCGCCGCCGACACCGCCGCCGACGGCTGGGATCGCGCCGCCGAGCAGATCCGCGCCGAGAACGGCTTCGACCCCGCCCAGCACAACCCCCTCCGCGAAGACCTTCAGCGCGGGCGGATTGGCCTGTCGCGCAACCGCCTGCCCGTCGACACCGATATCCGCGACGTGGCCGATTCCGACCTGACCTCCGCCCTGGGCACGATCGCGAAATCCGCCGTCGAGCTGGGCATGGCGGCCCTGCGCCGCGGCCAGGTCGGTGTCGTGTCGCTGGCCGCGGGCGTCGGGAGCCGCTGGACGACCGGCGCGGGGGTCGTCAAGGCCGTCAACCCCTTCGTCATGCTCGAGGGCCGCCACCGCGCGTTCCTGGAACTGCACCTGGCCAAAACCCGCAAGGCCCAGCGCCGATTCGGCGTCGCCATCCCCCACGTCGTCACGACGAGCTTCCTGACCCACTCGGCGATCGAGCACCACCTGGCCCAGACGGGCAACTACGGCCACGACGGCCCGGTCTTCCTGTCGCGCGGGCAGTCGATCGGCCAGCGCCTGATCCCGATGGCCCGCGACCTGACCTTCCTCTGGGAGGAGCAGGCGCACGAAACCCTCGACGAGAACAAGCAGAAGGTCCGCGAGGCCGGCCGCCGCGCCATCCTCGACTGGGCGCGGGCGCGGGGCGAGGGGGCGGATTACACCGACAACGTCCCGATCCAGCGCTTCAACCCCCCCGGCCACTTCTTCGAGGTCCCCACCCTCTTCCGCAACGGCGTCCTGGCGACGCTCCTCGACAGGCATCCCCATCTCCGATGGTTGATGGTCCACAACATCGACACGCTCGGCGCTGACCTCGATCCGGGCGTTTTGGGCCTGGCGATGCAAGCCGGCGGGACCTTGGGATTCGAGGTCATCGCCCGCCGGATCGACGACCGCGGCGGCGGCCTGGCGAGAGTCGGCGGCCGGCTCCGCCTGCTCGAAGGGCTCGCCTCGCCACGCGAGGACACCGAGTTCCGCCTCCGTTACTACAACACCCTGACCACCTGGGTCGACATTGACGGGTTGCTCCGCGCCTTCGGCCTGACCCGATCCGACCTGGTGGCCGAGCCCGAAAAGGTCGCCGCCGCCGTCCGCGCGATGGCCGCGCGGGTGCCGACGTATGTCACCATCAAGGACGTGAAGCGCCGATGGGGCCACGCCCAGGAAGATGTCTTCCCCGTCGCCCAGTTCGAGAAGCTCTGGGGCGACCTGACCTCCCTGCCCGACCTGCCTTGCTCGTTTCTGGCCGTCGAGCGCCGCCGTGGCCAGCAGCTCAAGGACATCGCCCAGCTCGACGGCTGGGCCGGCGACGGCAGCCGCGATTACGTCCGCTCCCTCTGCGATTTCTCGTAGGGCGTAGGAAATACGCCGGCTTCGTTCACGAACCCCGGCGCGGGGATGGCGTATTTCATCCGCCCTACCATTTCCATGTGGGGAGCAGGGAAGACGCCGTCACAGTTCGCAGAGTCCCGCCAGGTCGCGCATCGAGGCTCTCGCCACGGGCGCCGGGCACGACCAGACGAGGAAGAACAGCGCCTGACGCGCCCAGCGCTGGGCCGGCTCCGACTTGAGGAAGCCGGTTCCCTTGCTCGCGGTCAGGAACGCCTGCGTCGCGGCCAGGACCAGGGCGTTGGCGCGCGCCCGGATCATGCCGGGCTCGGGGGCGTCGGGGCGGCCCTCGGCGGCGGCCATCAGCTCCGCGGCGGTTTGCCACCACGATTCGGCCAGGGCGCAAAGCGGCTCGTTGAGGTCGTCGCGGCCCTCGACCAGTCCGTGAAGCGCCAGGAGGGCGGCGCGGGCCTGGCCGAGGGCGAGGGCGGAGGTCTCCAGGCCGCCGGTCCCCGCCGCGCTGGGGTTCGCCATGACGTCGAGTGCCGGGCCGGCGAGGACGTCGTCGGCCTCGACCGCGACCTCGCAGGCGACCTCGCTCGTGCACGACGCTTGCAAGGCGGCCAGCGCGAACGGCGGGCGGACGGTGACGCCCTCCCGATCGGCGGGCAGGGCGATCAGCAGGTGGCGACCATCATCCAGGGCCGCCCCGGTCACGAACACGTCGGCCCTGGCCGCGCCCGTCACCCAGGGCATCACGCCGGAGAGCCGGAACCGCCCGGCTTCCCGCTCCACGGCCCGCAACGCCTGGGCGCCGTGCCTTCGCGAGGTGGTCAACTGCGAGATCCCGACCGTCGCGAACGCCCGGCCCGCCGCGACTTCCTGGACCCAGCGCTTCGCCCGACCGCGATCCCCGGCGGCGACGAGCCTCCGCACCGCGGCGTCGTGCTGGGTCAGAAGGAACGCGGCCGTGAGGCTCCCTTCGGCCGCCCGCCCGTAGCGCCGGACGAGTCCCGGCCGGTCGCAGCCCATCCCGCCGACCTCGGCCGGCAAGGTCCATCGCGGGGCCTCGGCGTCGACCAGGATCGACCACAGGCGATCGGGCCAGGTGCCCGCCTCGTCGGCCTCGCCGTCGGCCTCGGCTAGCTTCCGGGCGAGTTCCTCTTCGCCTTCGCTTCCAGTCGGGGCGCCGGGCCAGTCGAGCAAGGGGGGGCGTTCGGGAGCCGTCATGGGGCCATCCGTTCCGTTGGGCCGGAGCGACCTCTCTTCGCGCGTCGTCCCCGAGTATGATGGCCGCAACGGACCGCGTCGGCCACCCCCCATCTCCCGTCGCGTACTCGGATGCCCCACACCTTTTGCTACGAATACCCACGCCCATCCGTCACGGTCGACCTCGCCGTCTTCGCGATGCGGGGCGATACGCTGGTCGTGCTGCTGGTCCGCCGCAAGGCCGAGCCGAATGCGGGACGCTGGGCCTTGCCGGGCGGGTTCCTGAACATCGACGAGCCGGCGGAGGTCGGCGCGCGGCGCGAGCTGCGCGAGGAGACGGGGCTCGACCTGCCGGGGCCGGTGCGGGCGTTCGGGTTCTTCGACGCGCCGGGCCGTGATCCCAGGGGCAGGACGATCAGCCTGGCCCACGCGGTGGCGATCCGCGGGCCGATCCCCGAGGTCGCCGGGGGCGATGACGCGGCGGGGGCGGCCTGGGTCGACGCGCTGAAACTCGGGTCCCTGGCGTTCGACCACGAAGCGATCTTGAACCGGGCGTTCGCCTGGCTCCGCGAGGGGGTCGAGGACGGGCCCGTCGGGCAGGCGCTGCTGCCTCGCGAGTTCGTGGCGGCCCAGGCCAAGGTCGTGCTGCGGACGATCCTCGGGCCGGACGCCAGCGTCCGGACGTGGCTGCGAAGGCAGGAGGTCGAGGGGCGGCTGGCTCCCCTGGGGGGGAACCCGAGCCGATATCGGACGCGGGGCGGGTGATCGGTCAGGTCAGGTCAGGTCAGGTCAGGTCAGGTCAGGTCAGGTCAGGCCGAGAGGTCGGCCTCGCTGAGGATCTCGATCCCCTTGGAGTGCAAGGTGGTGCCAGCCTGCTCGACGTTGTCGATGTGCATGGCGATGCCGGCCTTGCCGTGGGGGTGGACGATCAGGGGGTAGGCGTAGTGGATGTTGATCTCGGCCTGGAGCAGGGCCGAGCACAGGTCCACCAGCGATTGCGGGCCGGCGGGCAGCTCGGCCGCGAGCAGCTCGTTCTCGGCGAAGGCGAGCTTGTTGAGGCTGAGGATCTCGCGCCCCTGCTCGGGGTGCGTCAGGATCAATCGCAGGATACAGCAGTCCGCCGAGTCGGAGATGGACAGCCCGGCGATCTTGACCTTCGAGCCGTGAAAGGCGCGCACGACTTCCAGGAGCTGGCCGACCCGGTTCTCCAGAAAGACGGAGAACTGGGTGACGGTGGGCCAGTTGCGCCCGTGCATCGTCGCGAACTCAACCTCGCTGCCGCCGCCCTCACCGATGCTCATGGAGACCTCGCTCGCTCGTACGTCGCGAATCTTCTCGCCCAGAGGACACATCCGCGGCTCAAGACTGGCGTCCCGAAGCCCTCACCGCTCTGCCAGACCCTGGAGCACACCCCAGTCGTACTGCTTCCGCTTCCACTCCAGGAGTTTTCGACGCTCGTCCGCGACACTGGACGGCCAGAGTGCGAGGTCCAGCGGCCGTTCCTCACGACTTGAGAACCGCCCGGTATAGCTGTTGACCGACTGAATGCCCGAACCGGTGTGGCAGGCGGCGCAGGTCTCGTACACCGGCAGGCCGTGGAACTGGCGTTCGTCCGCGGGCGTCTCGAACGGGTCCTGCATGCCGGTGAGGAAACCCAGGGTCCTCCGTCCCAGGATCGCCTCGTTTGAGCCCGTGGACAGATGCGGCCACCGAAATGCAAGAGAATAGGGAGAGTGCCACAAGTCTAATGATGAGTGTCGCCCGGGTCAATCCCGCGCAGGCGCGGCGGGCCGCCTCGCCCGGGGGTTGCGGCCGGCCGCCTGGCTGTTATGATCGCACCCGAATGACGGGCCAACGGTCCGTCCCACGGCCCCACACCCTCGCCACGGAGACGCACTCGACATGGCCAGCGACCGCACGATGCTCATCGGAGAGGCCCTGGTGGGCGAAGGCAACGAGATCGCCCACATCGACCTGCTGATCGGCTCGAAGAACGGCCCCGTCGGCGCGGCGTTCGCCAACGCCCTGGCCAACCAGTCCGCCGGCCACTCGAATCTGCTGGCCGTGCTGACACCCAACGTCCCGGTCAAGCCGGCCACGGTGCTCATCACCAAGGTGACGATCAAGGGCGCCAAGCAGGCCGTCCAGATGTTCGGCCCCGCCCAGTACGCCGTCGCCAAGGCCGTGGCCGACTGCGTCGCCGACGGGACCATCCCCGCCGCCGAGGCCGAGGACCTTGTCATCGTCTGCGGCGTCTTCATCCACTGGGACGCCGCCGACAACGCCAAGATCATCCAGTACAACCACGAGGCCACCAAGGTGGCCATCAAGCGCGCCATGAAGGGCGAGCCCTCCGCCGCCGAGGTGACCGCCCAGAAGGACACCGCCAAGCACCCCTTCGCCTGAGCTGAGGCCCAAGGCCCGAGGCCCCGCCCGGCCACCCTGGCGGGGCCATCCTCCAACGGCGACCTCGGCATGAAACCGTCGATCCTGATCCAGCTCGACACCGACCCCCAGCCCAGCGTCTTCGACTCCGTCGTCGCCATCGACGCCGGTGCCGACCACCTGCTGAGGCACGGGGGCGTCACGCCGAAGGCGGTCCGCGACCTCGTCCATGGCGCCCTGTTCACGCGCGGGGCGGACGACCTGCACCGCACGGCGATCTTCGTCGGCGGCTCCGACGTCGAGGCCGGCGAGGCGGTCTTCCGCGCGGTGACGGAGACCTTCTTCGGCGACTTTCGCGTCTCGGTCCTCTTCGACGCCAACGGCTCGAACACCACGGCCGCCGCCGCCGTTCTGGCCGCCGTCGAGGGGGCCGGCGGATCGCTTAAGGGCCGACGCGTGGCGGTCCTGGCCGCCACCGGGCCGGTCGGCCGGCGTGTCGCCCGCCTGCTCGCCCGCGAAGGGGCCGAGGTCGCCGTCGGCTCCCGCCAGATCGACCGCTCTGGCGCCGCCGCCGATTCCCTCCACGAAGCCACCGGCGCCCGGTTCACGCCCTTCGCCACCGGGTCGCCCGAGGCCCTCGCCGGGGGGCTCGAAGGGGCCGAGGTCATCGTCGCCGCAGGCGCCCCGGGGGTCGTCCTCTTGCCTCTGGCCACGCGCAAGGCGTTGAAAGCCTTGCGGGTCGCGATCGACCTGAATGCCGTTCCGCCGCTGGGGATCGAGGGCGTCAAGGCGACCGATCGCGGGGCCGACCGCGACGGCGCGAACGCCTGGGGCGCCCTGGGAGTCGGGGCGACCAAGATGAAGATCCACAAGGCGGCGATCCGCGAGCTGTTCACCGCCCGCGACAAGCGGCTTGACGCCGAGGCCGTCCTCGCCCTTGGCCGGTCCCTGAGCTGAACCGGAAGGGGCGGGGCGGGGCGAGGCCACGGCCTCTTCACCAGTGTTAAGGCTTTAGCCCGTGGAAGCCACCCCACTTCAGTGGGAGCGGAGGAAACGTCTTCCGGCTTCAGCCGTCTCCCTCGCGTGTTGATAAAAAGAGACCTACGCGTCTCGGTTGACCT
>JAABUQ010007536.1_pt1 | contig 15750 bp, 18 predicted proteins | sample 5560001 | NCBI WGS metagenome assembly JAABUQ01 (sample SAMN10711888, study PRJNA513371) | rock metagenome | isolation source: Antarctica rocks | place: Antarctica: Victoria Land, Finger Mt nord | collected 2015-12-18 | reverse complement strand
TTTATGAAGTATGAATGGATTGAAATAGCTGCTTACAACTCTTGGAAAACCTTTGTGGCAACTGTGGAAAAAATCTTGAAGGAATTTGGAGAGAACTTTGTAATTAATTTTGGCTAACTACTTATCTGAGTAAGATCAATCACACTACAAGCAATCCTTTCTGCTCGCAACCGTTGGGCAGTATGGTTTCTCAAGCTGGATTTACCCATCTGCCGGGAGTTGAACACATAGCAAAACTCCCCGGCTTTCAGGGCTGCATAAAATTCCTGATCCGCCTGTCGCTCCACGTAGCTGGGAGCATTGCCTTGCAGCGCACCCCCTACCTCGTATTTGTATTCTGGGAGCGATGGTGTACTCATGGTGATCGTCACCCTTTGTCTTGTAAATGGTCACGAAAATACGAACGGTAAAGATCGCAACGAATCGTGGCTTGATTCCCGTGCAAACTAACTAATCCCATGCTTTCTAGCTTAAATGCCGATATTGAGTTCAATTCCGTCGGTTTACTTTTCATCACGACCTGGCGCAGGGCTTCAGTCAACTCAGGATAGTGCTGCAAATTTAGTAAGTGCCGTCGCAAATGGTCAATGTAAATGCCTGCTTCTGTGGGTGCCTCAGAAAGCAGTTGCTCCAGTATCACATCTCGGCGACGCAGATGATATAGCGCCTTGCGGACGAGGTAGGGATGTCCACCCACCAAGTTCACCAGTTGTTCTACTTGTTACCCTCCCCAGATCAACCCATAGCGTTGTGCCAAATCTTGCACCTGAGTGGGGTTAAACTCTGGCAATTCCACATTCATCCCCACATTAAACGGCGACTGGTTAATGTTGAGGGGAACATAGACTTCAGTCGAATGGACAACCACCAACCGCAGCTTTGCCCATAAATCACTACAAGCATCGCCATACCGAGCCGATTCGTACCAGGAACGGAGTAATCCAAAGAAATCATCGGTAACTTCGCGGTGGGGAAAAACCAGGTCCACTTCATCCAATCCCAGGACGAGCGGGCTATCAATCTCCTCTAAAATGCACTCTTCTAAATAGGCAATGCACTTATCCTTACTGTTGTCTCCCTTCCAGTAGTCTTCTAACTGATTCAGGCGCTTCAGTCGCCGCCCAATTTGCTCACAGAACCAGCGCAAAAATAGATCCAGGTCGGTAAACAGTTTGTTATCTGCTCTCTGAAAACTTAAAGGAATTGCCTGATAGCCTTGCTCTTTGGCATAGTTCAACACTCTTGCCATCAACGAAGTTTTACCCATCTGCCGGGGAGCTTTAATCCGAATCAGTGCCCCCAATTGCACAATCTCCCGGTAACAATCTGTTTCGTTGGGAGGGCGTTCAATATACAATCCTGAACTTAACGGTACCGATCCCCCAAGCTCTCGGTATAGCTCTGGTTCTGCTACTGGCAAAGGGGGCTGGTCAGGACTATCCCCGTAAGGGATTACTGGCTCAAAGGTAACCATTGTGGGCGTATGTCCTGTTGATAACAGAATCAGCACTTCTTGCATAAGTATGGGTGTATCCAGAGGTGATTTCCATTCCCGTTGCTGAATATTCTGTAAGTACCCCCGCAGGGCATAATTTAAAGGAGAATTCATCGGAAAGTTCACCCGAATTGGCAAGATCGTTGGTCGCCGATCGGCACGACTCTCGCGCAACTGCTTTGCCCACCGCACTTCCTCCGTCACCATTTCGCTGACGGCTGATTGCTCAGACAGTAGTAACAAAAAGTAATCACTTCGTTCTAATTCAGCATCAATCCGCTGAGGCCAGGATTCTCCGAGACGGATGCTTTCCCCTGCCATAAATGCTTCATGCCTTGCTGCCGTGAGCGCCTCAAAAAACTGTTGAGTTAATTCTCGATCGGGGGATTGACTGCGGTAGCTAATAAACACTCTAGTCGTCCCGTTTGAGGGAGATACAGCTTTTAATTGATCGGACTGAACCTGCTTACGTCTTGCCTGTGTGGGCTTTTTAAACTTAATCACAGGTGTAGAAGACTCCGGGATACTTTGGAGATCAATTAAATTACAACCAAACTCGAAAGCCTCTTTGTAAGTCTTGTCAGACCCAATCGCTCGATAAAATCCCTTGGCAAATTTGATGGCTGCCTGATCTCCGATCGCCTGATTCATTCCAACCACACAATTGATGTGTTGATGGATGGCTTTTGCTTGTTCCTCAGAATAGCAGGCGTTCAAAAAGACACACTCTACATTCTTCTTAAACAGCTTAAAGAGTCCTGCTAAAGCTGTCGAACTGACCAGTTGCATCTGCCCTAGCTCATTTTCTAGGGCTAACCCCTGGCTATCTCCACCATGCCCTGAAAAATGAACGAGTTGAGGCGTGTGATCCAATAGAATCGGCTGTAGATTGTCCACTCGAACTGCCCAACGAGTCATGATTTCAAACTGGTCTCGATTTCTAGACTGCTCCAAAGCCGTTTGAATCTCCCGTACCTCTTCATCCAGGCGCAGTTGGTCTGTATTCTTTGGATTTGCCGTCAGGATCAAAATCTTTTTCACGCCGATATAAACTTTAGAGGAGGTTGGTAACTAAACGCGAATAACTACCGCTTTGTCATAGCCACTTACTGAATTTACAACAAATAGCTCGAAATCCGTAATAATACTTTCACCCTGCTTATAAGTAGGAAGAGAGAGCGTTTAGATAATTGTACAGTGGAATAGAGAAGTACCTTAGGAGTACAGTAGGGGACAGCTCAGCTCGACTTTATCCATTTGTAATTGGAGATATCCTTGATGCAGTCTATAATGCGCTCAGACGTTTGAACTTTTCAATCGTTGCGGAGTTCTACCGACATACCGAAAAGTCAAAGCGGTTATTTGAAGTGCTAGAGTCAGCATCGCTGGGGTGTTTCAGGATTTGGATAAAGTCGAGTTCAGAGGATGTCTGAAAAGTATAAGTCGCTACGCTATTCGTCTAACCAGAAGTCGAACCATAGCAGCATAGATAAAGGCCCAAAGGTAGCGAAGCTGTAACCAGCCGCCACGCATTGCTTGAAAGCTTTGCCCAGTAAAGGTTCCACGAAAAAATTGAGAATACCGCTATTTTGGAGTCCCGAATTCTCTACAAACCTTATGCAGCAATGGTTTCAAGGATTAAAGGGGTTCTCCTCACTACAAATTTAACAAGTTTTTCTGAAACCCTTTCCCAGAGAGGTTTTCCAGCTTTACATGGCGGCTGGTGACAGCTTTGCTACCTTTGGGCCTACTACGCCAGTCGCCGTTGACTGTGGGAGACCAACAGCGAGTGGCACTGGCTCCCCTACTCCCTGCGCGTAACGCCACAAACCCAATGCCAAAGGGGATGACTCGGCCCCTGCTGTCGAATCCGGCAAACCTGTTGTTCGAGACGCTGCTGTTCCTGGCGTGGCAGTCCCAGGAGAATATTCCGACTTTGCCAAATCAAAACAGCAACGGTCATGCCGATACAAAAAGCGAGTCCCAAGGTTGGCAGTGGATTGTAATAGAGACCATATCGCACCGCCACCCAGGTAAAGTACTGCAGCCACAGAGTAATTTCTGAACGTAAACCCCACAGGCTCAAAGGCGCTACAGTGACCCAGAGGAGACCTACTACCAACCACCTGCCGTAGACCTTGAGCTGGTGTAATCTTTGCACTTGCTGCTTAAAGACCGGGTCAAGGTTCGCAATTTCTGCTTTGTTCTCCGGTACTCCAGGCTTGTACCAATCTGACTCCTCACCGGAGCCGGAGATGCTCCGCCTCCGCTCCTCACTCATCACTCCTCACTTTCTTCGTCAAAGCATCAACGGGCTCTGCGCCCATGGCCTCTGGCGGCTGAGATTGACCGTGGCGCTGTCTCCACAAAGCGAGTAAGGGACTGGCGATGAAAATACTAGAATAAGCCCCCATCGTGAACCCAATAATCAGAGCTAGGGAGAAGTTCTTCAAGCTTTCGCCGCCAAATAGGAAGATCGAAAACAACGTTAGCAGCACCGTTAACGTTGTGTTGATTGAGCGTGTTAGAGTTTGATTGACTGCGTCATCCACAACCTGGTTAATGGAATTATTCGGATTTAGCTTGAGGATTTCCCGAATCCGGTCGTAGATTACCACAGTATCTGTAACCGAGAAGCCAGTAACTGTCAAAATTGCTACGACAAACAAGCTATCTACTTCCACGCCTTGCACTAGACCCAAAAATGAGAAAATCCCTACCGTGATTAAGACATCGTGGAATAGCGCCAGAATGGCAATTATGGCATAGTCTGCTTGGAAGCGTAGACTCAGGTAGAGGACGATGCCAATGAAGGAGACAGCTAGAGCCAACAAACCAGAAGATAAGAGTTGCTGACCAATGATGGGGCCGACAGTGTCAATTTGGGTTCCTTGAGGATTAAATGCCCCAATTTTCTGGCTCAAGGCAGTTTGCAACTTGGTGCGTTGCTCGACGTTTAATGTCTTTGTTCGCAGGGATACAGCCTGCTGGTTTTGACCGACAATTTGGATGCTACTATTGCCTAGTCCCTGAGTGTCAATGACTTCCCGAACCACTGCGATGTCTATAGGGCGATCACAGTTGTGTGGCACTTGACAATCCCGCTCAAATTGGAGGCGGGTGCCACCAGCAAAATCTAGACCGAGGCGTAGCGGCGCACCCAGATGTTGCCAAGAAATCCCCATCGACACCAAGCCACTGAGAATCAGGGCGGCAGATAGCGTCCACCACCAACGTCGCTGTTTAATTACACTGAATTTCATCTTGCTCCCTGCGCCTGCGATTTCACTGGAGTTGGCAGATTGGGACAAAACAGTTCGGGCTTGCGCAGACCTGGAAAGCCTAATGCCACCAAGAGCAGCGTGCGACTACAAGTGATCGCTGTAAACAGATTCACTCCCAGTCCTAGCGCCAGCGTCACGGCAAAGCCCCGAACTAGACCTGCACCTAGCCAAAACAACGCTGCACAAGCAATTAACGTAGTTACATGACTGTCTAAAATGCTCGACCAAGCTCGATAGAACCCAGCCTCTACTGAACGGTAAAGGGTTTTGCCGCTTCGTAGTTCCTCTCGGGTCCGTTCAAAAATCAGCACATTAGCATCAACTGCCATCCCGATACTGAGAATGAAGCCAGCAATCCCAGCCAGGCTTAAGGTGACGCCTAGAAGAGCGAAGCTGGCATATGTCAATATGGCATAGACGATCAGAGCTAAGTCCGCGATGATCCCAGGTAGTCGATAGTAGGACACCATAAAAATCAACACTAGCACTAGACCACCGATCCCGGCATAGATGCTGCGTTGGATGCTGTCTTTGCCTAAGGTGGCTCCGACTGTCCGGTTCTCGACGACTTCCACAGGAAAGGGTAAAGCTCCACCCTTCACCTGGACTGCCAGATCGTTTGCCGTCTGGGCAGTAAAGTTACCCGAAATCACGACGTTTCCACCACTAATGCCAGTCTGGGCATATTGCACATCAACGGTGGGGGAGCTGATCAATTTATTGTCGAGGAAAATACCAAGGGTGCGTCCAGTTCCAGCGATGTTCTTCGTCAACTTGGCAAACAGGTCACTGCCAAACTGATCGAACCGAAGGCTAACCTCCCAGGAGTTGCCCTGATTCGTGGCAGGGAAAGCATCCTTGAGGTATTTGCCAGTCAGTGGAGGTTTACTGTTTTCAAACAGGTCAGCGATCGCTCGATTAGTCTGCTCTAGGGAGGCTTGATTTTTGGCAATTGCTGCCGCATCCCCAGTCTTTCTTAACTCTGCTTGCTGTGCTAGCGCCGCCTGACGCACTTGGAATTCAGCGGCCAGTTGCCCCTCAGTGCCTGGCTTTTGCTCGCGAAACTCCAGTACAGCAGTTCCACCTAGCACCCGTTCTGCTTGCTGAGGGTCACTCACCCCCGGCATCTGAACGAGGATTTGATTATTGCCCACTGTCTGCACTACTGGCTCGGACACGCCAAGGCCATTAATGCGATTTTCTAGGACTCTCTGAACCGCTGCCAAATCTTGTGGAGTGATTTGCTTAATTTCCTTTGAGGGCTTCACCTGAATTGTCAGCTGTGCCCCTCCCCTTAAATCTAATCCCAAGGGAATCGGGACCTTGACAATCACCGCAATGGCGGCGAAGAGAAGCACGAGGATCAAAACCAATAGCGATCGCTGTCTTTGCATACCATAACCCGCTCTGACAAATGCTATGATAATCTGTTTCGAGCGGGTTGGGCAGGGGGCCGCAACAGAGCTAAACTCTCAGAGCTACCATTTTTTGCACGGCTTCAACAATTTGCTCTGGCTGCACAATCGTCAATCGTTCCAAACCCCCGTTGTAGGGAGTGGGAATATCCTGGGAAGACAGCCGCAGCACTGGTGCATCTAGTTCATCAAATAAGCGGTCATTAATCGAAGCGGTTAATTCTGCCCCGATGCCGCCGGTTTTCATACACTCTTCAACGATGATGACCCGATGGGTTTTCCGCACGGAAGCGCCAATGGTCTCAAAGTCCAACGGCTTTAGAGATATTAGGTCAATCACCTCTGGGTCATAACCATCCTTTTCCAATGTCTTCACTGCTTGCATTGTATGGTGGCGCATCCGCGAGTAAGTGAGGATAGTCACATCCTCCCCTTGCCGCACCACTTCCGCTTGATTCAGCGGCAATAAGTACTCTGCTGCTGGCAGATCTTCTTTTAAGTTGTAGAGCAGGACATGTTCAAAAAAGAGGACAGGGTTATCGTCGCGGATGGCAGATTTGAGCAGACCTTTGGCGTTATATGGGGTAGAGCAGGCGACTATCTTCAGACCTGGAACTGCTTGAAAGTATGCCTCTAGTCGCTGGGAGTGTTCTGCCCCCAGTTGCCGCCCCACACCACCGGGACCACGAATTACCATGGGAATTTTGAAGTTGCCGCCGGAGGTGTAGCGCAGCATCCCCGCGTTGTTGGCGATTTGGTTGAAGGCGAGGAGCAAAAAGCCCATATTCATGCCCTCAATAATCGGTCGCAACCCCGTCATTGCGGCTCCAATTGCCATGCCGGTAAAGCTGTTTTCGGCAATCGGGGTGTCCAGAACCCGCAGTTCGCCGTATTTTTTGTATAGGTCTTTTGTAACTTTATAAGAGCCGCCGTAGTGACCCACATCTTCTCCGAGGACAAATACAGCTGGTTCACGAGCCATTTCTTCATCAATGGCGGCGCGTAGGGCGTTAAAGAATAGAGTTTCTGCCATTAGACTATTGAGTGTGATTGTTTAGCCTATAATATAAACCCCTGGAGCTGGGGAATGAAGTAGGCAATCGTACTCATCTAAGATTTGGTCGGGTTTTTGAACCGCAGAGGTACACGCCCCCCAGTTATGAAAATTCCTCTATAAATGGTGTGATTGCCGCCACGAATTCAGCCGTTGATTCATAGGGTAGAACATTACGGCCTGAAATCTTGACACCCCGGCCTTGGGGCAAACACTCCAAGTATTCAGCCAGGCGTTGCTCTGGTGTTTCTGCAATGGGAGCCCGGCTAATGCTTGATGCCTTGTCTCCTACCACTACCAGAGTTGGTTGGGAGATAGAAGCGATCGCTTGCTGGTAGTCCTGTCGCCAAAACCCAGCGAGAAAGGAAAAGACAGCATAGCGGCTGTCAGGATCTTTGGCACCAGCCTTTAGAGTCTCCAACCATTCCACATCAACGGCATCATCAGCAGCGAATAGTTGGCGAGTCGAGAAAGAACTCAAAAATTGTGGCCGTCGTGCATAGCGATAAAAGGCATTACCCAAAGGAGAATTGAGTAGGTTCCAAATTAATCGTTGCCTCCTGAGCGTGGAGTTTTTAGTCATCACTGCCCAAGCTGGAGGTCCTGCAAACACTAACCCACGAATCCAGGAGGTATGAGAATTGACTAAGGCGATCGCCACAGGTAGTAGGGCACCTTGCACCACTAAAATCACAGGTTTTTGCACCACGGTCTGCAAAAAGTGTTGTAGCTGCTCAGCCCAGTCAGTTGGCATGTAAGCCACATGAGGCAGATCACTCTCACCACAGCCAAGTAAGTCTGGGTTGTAAATCGGATTACTACGCCCTGCCTGCAACCATTCATCGCAGAATCGCTCCCAAAAATGCCGAGATAACCCGACACCAATAGGATGAATCAGTAGTAAAGGGGTGCTGTGATCGATAGTTGGATGAGCCGGGGTATGGACTTCGTAGGCGCAACGGTAATTTCTCCAGGTGTAAAACTGAGTTGGAGGTGTTGTCTTAGTCAATTTGTTTCTGAAGGCTGAGACTGTTCAGTAGGGCGGCGAATCGTGAAAGGTATAGACTTGGGAGGTTGAGGCGCTTGGGTGGGCTGGGGTAGGCTAGGCGAAGTGATAGAAGGCATAACTGGGGGAAATTCAGTGACTGAATTCCGCAAAGGCAATCCCGCTCGCTTGTTGTAGTTAGACGCGATCGCCAAAAACGCCCCACCCAAAATATAAATGGGCAATGGTAGCGTCAAATGTTTCATCCATTGATAAAGTTCTGCGATCACAAATAGCAGTCCAAAGCAGGCAAGCCAAATCCTCATGATTCAACCCAATGCGCTCAAACTATTTCGCTTGTATAGCTGTAGATACTAGCAGAATAATCGAGCTTCAACAAAAATTGCGGCAGGATCTCCTAACCTCACATAAACAGGATGTTTAAAGCGTGGGTACAAGGTCTCTGGCTGTGGTTTCAAGATCCTGCTTAATTTGTTCAATCACTTTGGGAGAACGGTTAAAAAGGACTAAAAACCACACTGTGCCGATGGCAAAGTAGCTCAAGAACAAGTAGGGAAAGATATTAGCCGGGTAAGGGGGAACCGGGTAGACGCTACCCACTGCTGGAACCAACAAGAATACGACTGCCATGACTGAGAGAAAAATGTGCCCCGGACGCAACCAACCCTTGCGATACAGGTAAACAGGAGCAGCGATTGAGATTAAGAAGTAGGCAAACAGGAAGCCAAAAGCTCCCAGCGTTCCCACATCGCCAAATGCATCCGACACAGCCCTGCCAAATAGAGACATGACAGTCGGAACCGCAAACATTAGTGCTGCCACCAAGGTGATTGCCACATGAGGTGTCTGGTTGTTTGTATGGGCACTTCCCAAAGATGAGTGGAACACACCGTGTCGCCCCATGGGGTAAAGAATCCTTGCTCCGGCACTGAGGCAAGATAAAGCCAGGGCAAAGAAACTTGTCATGGCCCCCACTGAAATTGGTGCTTTCAAAAAGCTAAGCTGCATCAAATCAGCCAAAACATTGAGAGGTGCATCAATCTTATCGAGGGGAGGATTGTGGTTGCTGAGTTCAGCCACCTCTGTGTAAGAGATAAAGACGAAGAAAAGCCCCGTTAGGATTAAACTCCAGAGTACAGCCTGAGGAATAGACCTTAGAGGATTTCTCGCTTCCTCGCCAAAAGCCGTTGGTGCCTCGAAGCCGACTAAGCTGAAAATACAGGCAACAACACCCAAACTCATACTTGCGGGAGAGGCACCTTGAAGCGTTAGTTGAGCATGGTCAACAGCTCCGTGTTTGAACAACACAACGAAAGCCAACAGCAAAATCAGGGTCACAGAAATCCCCTCTAGGACCAGCATGAGAATGCTGGACAATGCGACATCCTTGTAAGCGAAAAACCAAGCAACTCCGGCACAGACGGCAAACAGCAGAATATCAGGGGCGTGAAGTCCGACGAGTCCCAGGAGCTGGTTGGCAAAAATGCTGAAACCAGTCAAGCCTGCCATACCAATGAAGAGGTAAGCCCAGACCAGGCACCACCCCGAAAGAGTACTTCCCAAAGGACCGAGACCACGGCCTGTGTAGAGGTACATAGAGCCAGCGGAGGTCGAGCGGGAAGCAAACTGGTTGAGGTTGAAAGCAACAAATAGCAGCATGACGGTGCCGAATAAGTAAGCTAGCCAGGTTCCTTCACCAGCACTGCCAAAGGTGAGAGGAACAATCAGCGCTGCGGTCATGGTAGGGGAGATTAAAGCAACGCCTTGTGCCAACACCTCAGCAAAGTTGAGACAATTGGATCGAAGACGGGAAGTTTGAACCACCATCTGTCTATAGGGGTAGAGTTGATTGTCCTTACTAAGCCAGATTTCTCAGTCAGAAGGAGTATCAACCACTACGAAAATTGCCTAACTGACAAAATATCCAAGTTTTTTTGACAGACAGGCAATTTATCTTTTACGATGAACGCTATGACTACTATTGACCACGCCCAACTTCAACCGCAGCTGACCAAGCTGGGAATACGTCTACGCAGCCTACGTCACCAAAACGGCTGGACGCTGGGAGACCTCGCTGCGCGTACAGGTGTTTCTGAGGCTTATCTTTCACGGCTTGAGAGTGGAGAGCGTCAGCCCTCCCTAGCAGTCCTGCTCACTCTTACCCAAGCCTACAACCTCGAACTATCGTCTTTATTTGAGCCAGAGCGAGAAACGAACCCCCGTGTTGTTGTGCGAGCTGGAAGCAAGGCTGTTCAGCAGGGGAATGGTCTTTCCTACACACCGCTTTCGGGCAGCAGTCGCTTTGCTAGCTTGCATCCGATTCGGGTGACAGTGCAAGCAGACCGGCAAGATGACTGTCTCTACGAGCATGATGGCGAAGAATGGCTCTATGTCCTTTCGGGTCAGCTAGGGCTCACCTTGATCGACGAGAAATATATCCTGCAACCTGGTGATGCTGCTCACTTTGATGCTCGCAAGCCCCATCGGCTCTCGGCTTTGGGAGGCGGTGATGTCGAGATTATTCTAGTTTCGTGTGCTGCTCCGCGTTCTTTACTAGAGAGTTATCTGTAAGGAGTTTTGATGACCTTCCCCTACCTTGCAGGCATCTACCTCTACCCGGTTAAATCCTTAGACAGGGTTGCGGTGACTCAAGCAACCATTCTTGAAAGCGGAGCGCTGGAGCATGACCGAGAATTTGCCTTGTTCGATTTACAAGGTAAGTTTGTCAATGGCAAGCGCCACGCTAAAGTCCATTTACTGCGCTCGTCACTTGATGCTGATTTCAAAACCCTCTCTCTCCAAATCCAGGGAACTCACCAAACAGCCATTTTTCACCTCGATCGTGAACGAACTGCTCTAGAAGCCTGGTTGAGTGATTATTTTGGCTTCCCAGTTAAATTTGTGCAGAACTCTTTGACTGGCTTTCCAGATGATACCAATGCCCCTGGGCCAACTGCGATCGGCACGGGAACTATTGAAGAAGTTACATCGTGGTTTCCTGGATTGAGCGTAGAGGAGATGCGAATCCGCTTACGGGCAAATCTTGAGATTGGTGGAGTCCCGCCGTTTTGGGAAGATCAGTTATTCACCCAGGCAGGTGACTGCGTCCGGTTTCAGGTGGGCTCGGTTCTATTTACAGGCATCAATCCCTGTCAACGCTGTGTTGTCCCCACACGGGACTCCATGACTGGAGTTGCTTATCCAAACTTTCAAAAGATATTTGTTGCCAAGCGCCAAACGACTTTACCCTCCTGGGTAGAATCCGCTCGCTTCAATCACTTCTACAGGTTGAGCGTCAATACGAGCGTACCTGAATCGGAAGTTGGTAAGGTTTTACATGTAGGAGACGAGGTTAAGATTATCGGCTAGCTCCGCTCCACACTGACAATTCAAGGTCATCAAGGCCAGAAATCTGGGTCTAAGATTTGCTCCAGGGAAAACTCGCTGGTGTCGGGCAAAAGATTCCTGTCCAGTCCAGTCTCCGCTACGGCTTCTTGCTTGCCATCCAGATAGCACTCCTCAAACACCTGAGCTAAATAGAGGTTGAGGCTGGGAGAATCTTTGAGCAACTGTTTTACTTGACCCCGGCCTTCTACTACAGAAGACCGCCAACTGTTGAGGGAGTAATGTAGATTAGGTTGATACTTGAGTTTTAGAAGATGCTTAATGACTCGAATCAACTGGCTCCTCAAAGCTCTTTTGTCTGAGCGACCCAAACTTTCAATCTCCTCAATTAAGTTTTCCAGGTCAAGCTCCTCAAACTTCCCTTGATGCAAAGCTTGAGTGTAACCGTTCAGGGGGGTAGCAAAAAAATGTCCGATATGAGATCGGACGGAATTAGTACGAAAACCAGGCTAGATTTGATTTTTTCCAGATAATTGTGAGTAGTCAAAAGTGCTACACTAGTCTGCAAATTGTCTTTTAGAGATTTTAGGTACGATCTTTTCATGCCATAAGTCACTCCAAACCCGTGCTAAGCAAGAGCTTCAGGGTTTATGCGCATAATTCACCCCCCCCGTGAACGGTTACGAAATAACGTAGGGATCATCAGTGATTTCCCAACCATCTTTGGCGATCGCCCGTTTGACAATATTGTGGATGGTATCTCTTGGTGGCATTACAGCGGTTCTTGATTGAGTAAAATACAGTCAAGGAGTAGACTGCACAGAATCCGGATGAAAGCATACTCTGTAGACCTGCGCCAGAAAATCATTGATGCGCATAACCAGCAAGAGGGGTCACAGCGACAACTGGCTAAAAGGTTCCGAGTCAGTTTGAGCTTTATTGAGAATTTGTTGAAGCGCTATCGCACCAGTGGAACGGTTGAGCCCAGAGAGCATCGGGGAGGTAGGTCAGCCAAACTGAGCCTTGAACAAGAGGCTGTGCTCGCAAGCTTGGTGGAGGAGGATAATGATGCCATCTTGGTGGAGTTGTGCGACCGACTTGAGCAACGCGTCAGCGTGCGAGTCAGTCGAGCCACGATGGGGCGTATTGTCCAAAAGCTCAAGCTGACCCGAAAAAAAAACTTTGCACGCTAGTGAGCGAGATACTGAACGGGTGCAACAGTTGAGAGTGGAATATTGGCAAGAAATTGGGAAAGTCAACTTAGAAGACTTGGTGTTCGTCGATGAAACGGGCTCCAACCTGGCAATGACTCGACGCTATGCCCGTGCCCTAAAAGGCAGTCGGGCGTACAGCGATGCTCCCTACCAACGTGGCAACAATTTGACTTTGATTGGAGCGATGGCATTACGGGGACTAGTAGGGGAGATGACCCTTCCTGGAGCAACCGATGCACTGGCCTTTAAGACATACGTAACGCAGGTATTAGTACCCAACCTCTGGGCGGGCGCATGCGTAGTCATGGATAACCTGCCTGCTCATAAAGTGGCTGGCATCCGTGAGGCCATTGAAGCAGTTGGGGCAAAAGTTATCTACTTGTCCCCCTACTCACCAGACTTTTCCCCGATTGAAAACTGTTGGTCTAAGATTAAGGAGTTTCTGCGTACACGAGCAGCACGCACCTATGCTCAGTTAGACCAAGCGATTACGGATGCTCTTGCTGCAGTGACCACCAAGGATATTATTGGCTGGTTCACTCCCTGCTGTTGCTATACTCCATCCAATTGAGAACCGCTGTACGTCTCGGTCGGCAATTCATGAGCCAGGGAAAGCAGGAGGGGAGCCACTGCGTTGGTGAGCCAGCGCTGCAGGAGGGTCTCCCTCCGTAGGCGACTGGCGAAAGGGTTCCCCGGCTTAAAGCAAGTGGCGTTTTCCCTCCATAGGGAACTGGCGTCCCCAGCGCCAAAACATCGCTACGCTCCAGAGCGGTGTGGGGCTTCTTGCCGTTGAAGCTAAACAATTCGCAATTCGCAATTGAATCGGTACAAGCCCACGCCTTCAGGCGTGGGTTAATTGCAAACAGCGAAGGGCTAAGTGTGAGACCTACCTGACGACCCATCGAATATTGTTGGTCGTCTTGATCGTTGACGCTGTGGGATAGGTAGTGATCCACCCTAGCACGCAACCAGTAGACATCTCCACAATAGAAACGTTTTGTGGTAAAAGAGTATAAAATTAGCTTTTTCCTTACTAGAACATGAAGGAAATATTAAGTTACATTAAAAGCCACCCTGAAAAAACTCAGCGATTGGTTGGTTTAAAGCATGAGCAACTAGAACAACTAATAAAGCAGGCGCTCGCCTTACAGAGCAAAAAACAAGAGGAAGTTGAAGCACAGAAAATTAGAATTATAAATAAGGGGGGTGGTCGTAAAGCCAAGTTATCGACGGAAGAGCAAATTCTGTTAACATTGGTATACTTGAGGCAGTTGACAACATTTCAATTGTTGGGGATTCAATTTGGAGTGAGTGAATCAACGGCCAACGATACATTTAATTACTGGTTGCCCCTGCTCCAAGAACTCCTGCCGTCAAGTTTACTTGAACAGATTAAAAAAACCGCAAGTGATTACGAGATAGTCAAAGAATTTTTAACTAATCATGAACTAATAGTAGATAGTGAAGAACAGCCTAGAGAAAGGCCGGGGGAGTACAAAGAACAGAAAAAGTATTACTCGGGTAAGAAGAAAAACCATACTTTTAAAAATCAAATTACTGTTTTGCCAGATGGGAAAGATATCGTTGATGTCATCGCAGGAGAACCTGGCCCGAAAAGTGACATAACTTTATTTCGTGAAGGTCAGAAAGACTTTGACCCCAACCAAAGATTTCAAGGAGATAAAGGTTACCAAGGAGAAGCAGCAATTAAAACTCCCACGAAAAAACCAAAAAAAGGAGAATTAACTCTAGCGCAGAAATCGAAAAACAAAGAAATGGCGTCCGACCGAATATTTGTCGAACATTTAATTCGTGTAGTGAAAATATTTAGAATAGCTTCTGAAAGATTTAGATTAAATCCATGGAAATACGAGCAAATAATTATGACGATATGTGGACTCGTGAGACTTCGGATAGGAGCTTTAGTTTTACTATTATAAAATATTTGGCATAAGTGAGAAAAATTGGTATACATATATACGCTTTTTTGCCTTGTTATCAACAGTAATTGTCTCAAAGCCTGATTTTGGTGTTGAGACTGACTGATGCTTGTCTAGGCGATTGCAAGCTTGAAGTTTAGTCAGCGAGCGGTATTACCATTTTTCGGAGATGTCTATTGAGTATTGCCGAGGCGGAAGAGATAAAACAATTGCGAGAGAGGTTTGCCGAACTTGCTGATCTAACCAACCCGCTTCATCAGGAGTACGAGCTTGAACTTGTTCTCTTTGTCAAATCATTTACACTCTTATTTTTAGCAAAGTCATGAGTATTCAGCACGGAACTGAGCAGAAAGATAGAATAAAATTTCGTAACTCAAATCTTATTCGTTGGTCATTATTGACACTCTTAATCTTTACTAGTGGTTGTAACCGTGTCAAGCTTTCGAAAGAAATTGATGAATTTGACGTAGCCACAAACACTGCCGTAACAACAATCACAGCATATTATGACAACCTAAATGAACAAGAATACGATTTATACTTTCAATTACTCGAACTTTTCCCCAATTGTGAAATAGGAGACAAGATAGATTATGGTTGTATAAACCCAAAATGGCGGCAGGGAGCGGATAATGATTACTTTGATTCACCTCTTAAAAAAACACTTTTTCCTCAAGAGAGTATCCAAGCTAGAATCAATCTTCTTAAAGAGCTAACGACATATAGCAAGTCTTTAGTTGCCTTAGCAGGGGATAAGTCTCCCTCAGAATTTCAAGGAAACGTAACAAGCCTGGCAGATAAACTCAACTCACTTCAGGCAGACTTTCAGAAACTCCAGAATGATCGGCAAAACCCTGATATAACTGCTAAGCAATAGACATCTCCGAAAAATGGTAATACCGCTCGCTGACTAAACTTCAAGCTTGCAATCGCCTAGACAAGCATCAGTCAGTCTCAACACCAAAATCAGGCTTTGAGACAATTACTGTTGATAACA
>JAABUQ010007534.1_pt1 | contig 15753 bp, 15 predicted proteins | sample 5560001 | NCBI WGS metagenome assembly JAABUQ01 (sample SAMN10711888, study PRJNA513371) | rock metagenome | isolation source: Antarctica rocks | place: Antarctica: Victoria Land, Finger Mt nord | collected 2015-12-18 | reverse complement strand
TCAGCCGCGCGGCGCTGCCGGCATGGCCGCCGCGTTGCGACGTGCGGCATGCGTCCGGGCATAGCCGGGCCGCACGATGCCGTCCGGCGTCACCGGTGAGGGAAACCCATTTGAAGGCTCAATGTCGGCGTCGGCGCGATGGCTGATTGTCTCGCTCACGATCCCCTCCGAACCCGGCTGCATGCTGGCTCCGACGGACACGTTGGGGACTTGCAGCCCCGGGAAGTCAGGCCCGTTGCCCTCGCCGGCCAGGGCCAAGCCCGGAGCGAGGCTCAGAACGACCGTAGCAGTAACGACATACTTGTTCATGACGACGATCCTCCAATTCCATGGGCGATTGCTGCCCACGCACTGATAATTGGCGCGTCTCAACGCTGTTGCTACTAAAATACGTTTAAGTCGGCCGGGCCATGCCAGCGTAGAGTCCCCCTCAACCCCGGCTGACTCCCGGCGCCGGCAGGCTCGCCTCGTCGCCGCCCCGCCGTTCCGCCCCCTGCTGCGCCCGGCAGTCGAGGGTGAACACGCCGCCCGGGCCGTCGTCGATCCGGAGCTGGCAGTCATGCAGCGCCGCAATTGCCGAAACCAGGTTCAGGCCCAGCCCGTGGCCCGGCACCCTCCGCGACTTGTCGCCGCGGCCGAAGCGGCGCAGCACAAGCCCGTGTTCGTCCGGCGGCACGCCGGGTCCGGAGTCGATCACCCGAAGCACCGGCCCGCCGGCCTCGCGGGTGACGGCAATGCTGATCGTGCCGCCGGGCGGCGTGAACTTGATCGCGTTGTCAACGAGGTTCGCGACCGCCTCGATCAGCAGGTCGTGGTCAGCCGGGAGGCGGGCGCCGGGTGGGGCGTCAACCATCAGGGCCTGGTCCCGGGCCGCGGCGATGGGCGCGTAGATCTCGCCGACCTCCTCCGCAACTTCGGACAGGTCAAGGTCGCGAAAGCCGGCTTTCCGCCGCCCGGCCTCGATCTCGGCGATGCGGAGCAGGGCTGCGACGAGGCCGAAGCTGTAGTCCAGGTCCGTCAGGCACGACTCGATCAGGGCGTCCACCGTCTCCGGCGTGCGCTCCGAGGCGCGCGCGCTTTCCAGCCGCATGCGCATCCGCGTCAGCGGGGTCCGCAGGTCATGGGCGATGTTGTCCCCGACCGACTTCACCTCGCCCAACAGCCGCTCGATCTCGTCGAGCATCCTGTTGAGGCCGTCGGACAGCCGGTCCAGGTCGTCCTTGGGGCCGCTCCCGGGCAGCCGCTCCGACAGGTTGCCGCGCATGATCCGCTCGATCGCCTCATGCATGGTGCGGAGGCGGCGCACGGTGCGGAGGCTCAGCACGGTTCCGGCACCCAGCCCCAGCAGCGCCAACGGGACCAGACCCAGCAGCAGCGCGCGCAGCACCACCTGGCGCAGCTCGACGAGGACGGCCAAGCTGCGCTGGACCACAAGCACCCGTCCGTCGGGGAGCATCTCCGCCGCCACAAGCGCCGCCTCGGGGCGGCCGGCGAACATCACGGTCACGCGGTGGACACGGCCGTCTGTCGGCAGGTGGTCGGGCCTCGCGATCAGCGCCCCCGGCACGACCAGGCCGTCCGGAGCGAAGAGCGTGACGCTGGTCAGCCGGTTCGGCTGGTTGGACTGCCATTCCTCGATGTCACGCGGCAGGACCGCCGGCGACAGCCAGGTCAACTGCGCCAAGCCGGCCGAGACGATCTCGCTCAGCCGCCGGGTCTCGTAGCTGTCGATCTGCCAGTAGATGAAGCCAAAAAGCGCCAAGGTGGAGGCGGTAAAGGCGAGCGATACTGCAACGGTGAGCCGGAACGTGAGGGTCCGCAGGACGCTGCTACGCGGCACGCAGGACGAACCCGACGCCGCGCACATTCTGGATCAGGGACTGCCCGTGCTCGCCGTCGATCTTGCGCCTGAGCTTGCCGAGGTGGACGTCGATCAGGTTCGTTTGCGGCAGGAAGTTGTAGCGCCACACCTCGGTCAGCAGCATGTCCCGGGTCACGACCTGCTCGGCGTGGCGCATGAAGTAGGTGAGAAGGGCGTATTCCCGAGGAAGAAGGTCCACGATCTGTCCATCAACCCTGACCGTCCGCTCGATGAGGTCCACATCCAGTGTGGCGTATCGGAGCCTCGTTTCCGATGCGGGCGCCGGCCGCCGAAGCTGCGCCCGCACCCGGGCCACGAGTTCCGTCAACGCGAACGGCTTCGCCAGGTAATCGTCGGCGCCGGCCTGCAGTCCATGGATGCGGTCATCCAGGCCGCCCAGCGCGCTGATGACGATGACGCCCATGCCGGGACGCTTCTTGCGGAGCCGTTCGATGAAGGTCAGCCCATCGGCGGTGGGCAGCGCCCGGTCCACCAGGCAAACCCTGAAATCGCCCTTTTCCAGCACAGCTTCCGCGGTCTCGGCGTCGGCGCACCATTGGGCGCCCAGGCCATCCCGGGACAGGGCGTCCACCACGTTGGCGGCAATGACCTCGTCATCCTCAAGGAGCAGCACCGTCATGGCCGTGGCGCCTTGGCCGGCGGCGCAGGCCGTGCTTGCCGTTTGGTCGTCTGAGTTGTCCATTGGAAACAAGTCACTCTGGCATGAGTATGCGTTTTGCTCAGAGCGAAACATTTAAGGTTCTTTCAGGTTTCCTCAACTAAATTATAGTTTTATCTGCGACGGTCCTCATGGCTCATATTGGGCGTGTTTGGTCCCGGAGCATCTGCATGACCGCTTCCTCGACTTCCTGCAGCCGGTCCTTGCCGAAGAACATCTCGTCGCCGACGAACAAGGTGGGCGAGCCGAACGCGCCGCGCTCCACCGAACGCCCGGTATTGCGGAGCAAGTGCTCCTTCACCTCCGGCTCCTGCGTGCGCGCGAGCAGCCGCGCCCCGTCCAGCCCCGCCCCGTCGAGGACCGCGCCGGCCACCGCCGGGTCGTCCATCTTGCGCCCGTCCTCCCACATGGCGCGGAACATGGCGGTCACGTAGGGCTTGAGCACGCCTTCCAGCTCCGCCGCGACCGCGCCCCGCATGGCCAGCAGCGTGTTGACCGGGAAGTGCGGGTTGGACCGGAAGCGGTCGATCCCATGGCGGCGGATGAACCGGTCCATCTCAAGCCGCTGGTACGCCATCTTGTTGGGGATGCCGGCAAAGGCCGTGACCGGCGACTGGTTGTTGGTGAGCTTGAAGATGCCGCCGAGCAGCACCGGCACGTAGTCGAACCGCACGCCGGTGCGCCCCTCGATGGCGGGGATGACGGCGTGGCACAAATAGGCGTTCGGGCTGCCGAAATCGAAGTGGAACTGGACTTGCATCTGGACCTGCATGAGGATCACCACTGCTCTGCGAAGGGTCGGAGGTCGGCCTCGAACGTCCAGGCGTCGCGCGTCTGCTGGTGCAGGTGCCAGTAGGCGTCCGCGATGGACCGGGGCTGCATCAGGCGGTCCGGCTCGGTCAGCCGCTCGGCGCCGGCGCCCGCGCCGATCCGCGCCCGCACCCAGGCGGTGTCCACCCCGGCGTCGATCACCAGGTGGGCCACATGGATGTTCTGCGGCCCAAGCTCCCGCGCCATCGCCTGCGCGGTCGCGCGCAGGCCGGCCTTTGCGGCGGCGAACGCGGCATAGCCGCTGCCGCCGCGCGTGCTCGCCGTGGCGCCGGTGAAGAAGATCGAGCCACGGCCATGCGGCAGCATGGCCCGCGCCGCCTCGCGCCCGGTCAGGAAGCCGGCGTAGCACGCCATCTCCCACACCTTGCGGAACACGCGCTCGGTGGTGTCCAGCAGGGGAAAGGCGACGTTGCCGCCGACGTTGAAAACGCACACCTCCAGCGGCGCGATGGCATCCGCACGCGCCATGAAGGCGGCGACCTCCGCTTCCTGCCTGGCATCGAGCGACTGGGCGACGCACCGGCCGCCGGACGCCTCGATGGCTGCGGCCAACGGGGCCAGCTTCTCCCCGTTCCGCCGCCCGGCGGCGACGACGTAGCCTTCGGCCGCGAACCGCTTGGCGATGGCGGAGCCGATGTAGTCGCCCGCCCCCACCACGACGGCCGTCGCGTGACGCTGCTGGACCGGATCATTCGCCGGGTCGTTCATGGAACTTGAGCCCTTTTTCCGCCCTGCCGAGGATACGCCTTTCGGCCCTGAAAGCCATGCCGGCGATGTCCGGCCGCCCCGTCGCGACGCCGGCGGCCGCGGCGCTTCCGGCAAGGTCAGAGAGCGCGCTGTCGAGAGATGAGTGCTTGAACCGGTAGCCGTGGGCCAGCAAACGGCGGGGCGTCGCGGCCTGACCGTCGAGCAGGAGGGTCGCAGCCTCGCCGCCGGCCATTCGGATCCCCCGTCCCGGAACCCGCAGCCGCACGGCCGTCCCGCAGGAAAGCCCCAGCGACCGCGCGAATGCGGCCTGCGGCACGAGGCCGGGGGCCACGACGTTGATCGCACCCTCCAAAGACGTCCTGTCGATGGCGAAGCGGATCGCGGCCACGGCGTCGTCCAGGTGGACCCACGGCATCGGCTGGCGTCCGCTGCCCAGGATCGCGCCGAGGCCCAGCCGGGTCGCCGCCGCCATCGGGGGATAAAGCCCGCCGGACCGGCCGATCACCCCGCCGAACCGCGCCCGGACGACGCGCATGCCGAGCGCCCGCATGGCTTTCGCCTCCGCCTCCCAAGCGGCGCAGAGGTCGGATTGGAAGGTGCCGGGCTGCGGCGGCGCGGTTTCATCGGCCTCGTGGGCGCCCCGGACGCCGTAGAAGCCCACGGCGGATGCGTTCACGAGCACGTCCGGGACGCGGTCCAGCCGCTCGGCCAGGGCGCGGACGGCCCGGGTCGCATCGACGCGGCTGGCCAGCAGCAGCGCCTTCCGGCGCGGGGACCAGCGGCCGCCGAGGATGCTGGCGCCGGCCAGGTTCACGACGGCCGCGACCGGCGTTTCCGCCGACAGGGCTTCGAGGCGCTCGATCACGGCGCCTCCCGGGCCGCAACGGGTCGTCGGGATGCTCGGGACCGTGCTGGCCGAGGAAGCGCAGCGGCTGGAGCGCGCCGTGTCGTTGGCGGAACAGGAGCGGGAGCGGCAAGTGCAGGCCCGGCTGGTCGAGCTGGGCGCCCTGACGGCCACCGTCGCCCATGACGTGCGCAACCCGCTGAACGTCATCGGCATGGCGGTCGCGATGGGGGACCCTGAGGTGAGGACCGAGGTCGGCGACCAGGTGCGCCGGATCGCCCGCCTGGCCGACGACCTGCTGGACTATGCGAAGCCATGGTCGATGGCGGCGACGCGCATGGATTTGGCCGAGCTGGCCCGCCGCCTGGCCGCCCGGCACCACGTCGAGGCGCGGGTGCCGCAGGACCTTCGGGTCCTTGCCGATGCGGAACGGGTGGAGCAGGCGCTGGGGAACCTGATCGAGAACGCCCGTGCCGCGGCCAGCCGGGTGGTGCTTGAGGTGGATTGCCGGGATGGCTTGGCACGGCCGCACGTGTGCGACGACGGGCCGGGCATCCCCGCAGACCTGCGCGGGCGGGTGTTCGAGCCGTTCGTTTCGCGCAGCCCGGGCGGGACCGGCCTGGGCCTTGCCATCGTGGCGCGGATCGCCGCGGCGAGCGGCGGCGGGATCGCGCTCACCGAGCGCGCCGGCTGGACGACCTGCTTCACGCTCAGCCTGCCGCAAGCGTCGTGACGGCGCCGGGCCACGTCCTGCTGGTGGACGACGAGCCGGCGTTCCAGCGGCTGGGCGGCGCATGGCTGCGTGGGCTGGGCCACACCGTGACGGCCGCGGGGTCGGCGGAGGAGGCCGTCACCCGGTTCCGCGACGCCCACCCGGACCTCGTGCTGCTGGACCTGTCGATGCCGCCGCGGATGGACCCGCTGGCCGGGATCGCGCTGATCCCTGCCTTCCTGCCGGCGCCAGTGGTCGTGCTGACGGGCCACGGAGGCCGGGGCGTGGGACTTCATCGCCAAGCCGATCGAGCCGGACATGCTGCGCTTCGTGGTGGACCGGGCGCTGCGGAAGGCCGCGCTGGAGCGCGAGGTGCGGACCCTGCGCGAGCAGGCGGCGGCCGACGACCTGGGGCTGGTGGGCTGTTCGGAGACGGTGGACCGGTTGCGCGCCATGGTGCGCCGGCTGGGGCCGAGCACCGTCAGCGTGCTGGCGCTCGGGCCGACCGGGACGGGCAAGGAGCTGGTAGCCCGGGCGCTGCACGCCTGCAGCCTCCGGGCGGCCGGGCCGTTCGTGCCGATCCACTGCGGGGCCTTGCCGGCCAGCTTGCTGGAAAGCGAGCTGTTCGGGCATCTGAAAGGCAGCTTCACCGGCGCCCAGCGGGACCAGCCCGGCCTGATCGAGACGGCCCACCGGGGCACGCTGCTGCTCGACGAGGTCGGCGAGATGCCGGCAGCGATGCAGGTCAAGCTGCTGCGCTTCCTCCAGGAAGGGACGTTCCTGCCGGTCGGCGGGCGCGTGGCCAAGCGGGCCGATGTCCGGGTGGTCGCGGCCACCCACCGCGACCTGGAAGCCATGGTGGCCGATGGCAGCTTCCGGGAGGACCTGTTCTACCGCCTCAAGGGCATAATCCTGCGCACGCCCCCGCTGTCGGAGCGGCCCGGCGACGTGCCGCTGCTGGCCGGGCTGTTCCTGCGCCGCGCGCTGCCGGGCGGAGTCTTTGCGCCGGACGCCATCGGCTGGCTGGCGGGGCGTCCATGGCCCGGCAACGTCCGCGAGCTGCGCGCGACCGTCGAAGCGGCGGCGGCGCTGGCGTCGGGCACCCCCGTGGACGCGGCGCTGCTCCGCTTCGTGTCGGGCGAAACGGACGAGATGGCGCCGCCCCGCGCCGCCGGCGGGCCGCTGTCTCAGGCCATCGCGGAGATGGAAAGCCGGATGCTGACGGACGCCCTGGCCGCCGCCGGCGGCAACCAATCCGAGGCGGCCCGCACCCTTGGCGTGTCCCGCGTCGGGTTGATCAAGAAGATGTCGAGGCTTGGCCTGCGGTGACGTCCCGTGATGCGGTCAGGGCGGCCTTCACGCCAGCACGGCAAGCCCGAAATACGCCTGCTCCAGCCGTTTCCCGAGCGCCGGGTCGCCAGTGGGCGCTTCGAGCGCGACGCGGCCCTGGGCCAGCGCGTAAACCCGGTCGGCCGCCGCCAGCGCCTTCTCGATCAACTGCTCCACCAGCAGGATGGAGGTGCCCCGTTCGCGCAACTGGCTGACCACGGACAGCACGCGGTCAACCAGCACCGGGGACAGCCCCGCGGACGGCTCGTCCAGCATCAGCAGGCGCGGACGCCTCACCAGGCCCTGCGCCACCGCCAGCATCTGCTGCTGCCCGCCGCTCAGCGCGCCGCCGAGCTGGTGCCGCTTGGCGGCGATCTCGGGGAAGAAGGCGAACGCCTCCTCCACCCGTGCCGCCCGCTCGCCCCGCGCGATGTCGTACCCGGCCAGCATGAGATTGTCGGCGACGGTGCTCTGGGTGAACACCCGGTGGCCCTCGATGACGTGCGCCAGCCCGGCCTGCGCCGCCCCCCGCGGCCCGACGTTGCGCAGGCTGCGCCCGGCGAAGCGGACCTCTCCCACGTTCCAGGGCAGCAGCCCGGAGACCGCCCGCAGCAAGGTGGTCTTGCCGGCCCCGTTCGGACCCAGCAAGGCCACGACCTCGCCCGGCAGAACCTGCAGGTCCACCCCATGCAGGACGGAAATCTTGCCATAGCCCGCTTGCAGGCCGGCCACCGCCAGCAGCGGTTCAGGCGCCGAGATAGGCACTGACGACCTCCTTGTGGGCGCGGATCTCGGCGGGCGTCCCGCGGGCCAGGACCCGGCCCAGGTTCAGCACCGTGACCTCATCGCAGATCTCGAAGATGAGGTCCGCATGGTGCTCGACCAGCAGCACGCCGACACCGCGCCGGCTGACCGCCTTGATCAACGCGCCCAGCCGCTTGATCTCGTCGGGCGACAACCCGGCGGCCGGCTCGTCCAGCAGCAGGAACGCCGGGCGCAGCACCAGCGCGCGGGCGATCTCGACGAAGCGCAGCTCGCTGTGCTGAAGCCGGTCCGCACGGATGTCGGCCAATGCCCCAAGCCCGGCCGCGTCGAGCGCCAGCCGGGCCGTCGCCTCGATCCGCTGTTCGTCCCGGGCCTGACGCGGCAAGGACAGCAGCGCCTCCATGAAGCTCGCCCGCCCGAGGATGGTGCCGCCGACCATGGCGTTCTGCAGCACCGTCGCCTCGCCGATGATCCGCGGGGTCTGGAACGTGCGGGCGATCCCATGGCCGGCGCGGGTGGCCGGCGCCCGGCTCGCCAGGGGGGCGTCGCCCACGGCCAGGCTGCCGGCCTGCGGGCGGTAGTAGCCGGAGATGACGTTGAGCGTCGTCGTCTTGCCGCTGCCGTTCGGGCCGATCAGCCCGTGCACCTGGCCGGCGCATACGTCCAAGTCCAGCCCGTCGATGGCCCGCACGCCGCCGAAGCTGAGCACGACATCACGCAGCCGCAGCGCAGGAGACGCCGGGCCTCCCTCCATCAGCGCGTTCAATGCGCCCAGATGCGGCCGGATCGCCCGGTCGGACGGCAATGCACGCCGGCTGCGGAAATCCAGCAGCGCCGCGATCCCGCCGGGCATGGCGAGCACGATCACCAACAGCAGGACCGCATAGACGAAGGTTGACCAAGCGGCGAGCGGGGCGGCGATCTCAGGAAGCAAGGTCAGAATGATGGTACCCAGCAGCGGCCCCAAAATGGAACCCCGGCCGCCGATCAGCACGGCGATGAAGAACAGCAGCGACAGGTCAAAGGTGAAGGCGTCTGGCGTGATGTAGGTTTGCAGGCTGGCGAACAGCCCGCCAGCCAGCCCGGCCGCTGCGCCTGCGAACAGGAACACGCTCACCAGGAGCGCCGGCTTGGAGATGCCGGACGCCTCCGCCGCAACCTCCGCCTCGCGCGTGGCGATCAGGGCGCGGCCAAACCGGCTGCGGGCGATGTTGGCGGTCATCCAGGTGCAGACGGCCGCGATCCCCAGGCAAAGGTAGTACAGGCCCCAAGCGGTATCGAACGGCGCCGGCATGGATGGCCCGGCGACGCCGACCCCGCCGCCGGTGACGCTCTGCCATCCGAGCGCCACCTGGGTGACGATGGTGGCGAAGCCCAGCGTAGTCATGGCGAAGTAGAAGGTCCGCAAGCGCAACGCCGGCAGGCCCACGACCACGCCGCACACCGCGCCCATCGCCGTGCCCCCGGCCAGCGCCGCGGCAACCGGCATCGGCGGCAGCATGGTGCCGGCTGCCAGCACGCTGGCCGTATAGGCGCCAAGCGCGAACAGCGCGACGTAGCCAATGGCGAGCTGCCCGGCGAAGCCGACGATCAGGTTCAGCCCGGCGACCAAGATCCAGTAGATCGCCGCCCGGGTCGCGATCAGCGCGTAGTAGTCGTTGCCCGTCAGCGGCAGAACGGCAGCCAGGGCGAGCAGGGCCAGGAACGCGATCAGTGCCGGACGGTGCGGCCTCGTGCCGCGGGCCGGCGTGGCGCGGCTCCTTGCATCCAAGGCCCCGGCAGCGGGAAACGGCACGGGCTTGTCCATCACACCCGCCGCGCCGTCGAGGTCCCGAACAGTCCCTGGGGTGCTGCCAGCAGCACGGCGATGAACAGCACGAACACCGCGACCGAGGCGAAAATCCCGCCCAAGGTGAAGTTGGCCGCCTGCTGGAACAGCCCGAGCGCCAGCCCGCCGATCACAGCGCCGCGGTTGTTGCCGAGGCCGCCCAGCGCCACCGGGATGAAGCCATAGAAGTTCAGCAAGGGGCCGTTGGCAAAGAAGGCAAGCAGCAACTGGCCGCCCGAGAACCCTGCCAGCGCGCCAATCGCCCCCGCTATGGCGTAGCTCGCCACCCGCAGGTTCCGCTCCGGCAGCCCCAGCGCCCGCGCGGCGAAGTTGTCCTCGGCCACCGCGAGGAAGGCCCGCCCGACCAGCGTGCGGCGATACAGGTACTCCAGCCCGCCCACCGTCACCGCGCAGGCGATCACCGGCAGCCAGTACTTCTCGTCCCGCACGCCGGCGCCCATCGGAGCCAAGGACGGGAACGGACGCGGCTCCGTGCTCCATTCGATGGCCGTGACCTGCTGGATCACCAGCGCCAGCGCCAGCGTCGTCAGGACGTAGAGATGCTGGTCGAGGCTTTTCAGCACCGGGCGCACCGCGACGAACTCCGTCACCACGCCCACCAGCGCGCAGGCGAGGAGCGTCAGCGGCAGGCTGACGATGACCGGCCATCCCCAGCGCAGCATGAACAACGACCCCAGCACGCCCCCGAGCATGCCCAGCATCCCGGCGGTGAAGCTCATGACGCGCGAGGTCGCGAACATCGTGTTGTAGGTGATGCCGATGAGCGCATACACGGCGCCCATGGCTAGGCCGGACGCGACGATGGACGCCAGCATGTCAGGCATAGCCCGGCGCAAGCGCAAAGGCGCCGGACTTTGCCGTGTTGGCGGCCGACATCACCACCCCATCCTCCGGGTAGCCGTTATGCCGCTGCTTGGTGAAGCGGTAGTCCCCGAAATACCCGGGATACGGATCGAGCGTGTTCCAATGCCCGATGACGCCGGCGCTGGACGTGTCGCCGGTGGCCTCCACGGCGTTGGCGACCAGGTTGATGGCGTCCACGCCGCAGGCCACCCACCACAGCAGCGAGTCGGACAGGTTGACCTTGCCGGCAAGCCTCTCCACCAGCTCCTGGCTGCGGGGCGGCAACGCGCCCGTCGCGTCGTAGCTGCAGCTCCGGTAGCCGACGGCATAGACCTTTTCCCAATTCGTCGGCTTCGCGATCAGCCCGGCGAGGTCGCCCGAGGAAAGCGACGGGTGGCCAACGAACGGCACGTCCCATTCCATGGCCGCCCGCGTGTTGAGCAAACGGGCGATCATCCCGGTGGCCACCGTCCAGATCACGATGGCCTCCGCCCCGGCGTTGCGGGCACGCAGCATGTCGGGCGTCATGTCCGGCTGGTTGGCGTCGATGTTGGCCACGGCGACCGCCTCCGCGCCCGCCTTCTTGAACCCGGCCGCGCAGGCGTTGGCGGCGGTCACGCCGTAGCCGGTGGTGTCGCCGAACACCGCGACCTTGCGGGCCTTGAGGACGTTGAGGCAGTAATCACGCGCGGCCTCGTCCCATTGCCCGTTGGACGGGGCGATGCGGAAGGCGTTGGGGAACTTTACCGGATCGATCAGGGTATCGACGACGCAAGGGTGGATGTTGGGCATCTTGGCGCGCGCCATGATCGCCGTGACCGCGAGCGACTCCCCGGAGTTGGTCGGACCCCAGATCGCATGGACCTTCTGCTGGCTGATCATCTCCTGCGTCGCGTTCACGCATTTGGTCGGGTCGCCCTGGGTGTCCCGCGTGACCACCTCGATGGTGCGGCCCTTGACGCCGCCGGCCGCGTTGATGGCGTTGGCCGCGAACTCCACCCCGCGGTTGAAGCCGATCCCGGGGGCCGAGCCGGCCCCGGTCAGCGTCGTGAGCCAGCCGATCCGGATCGGCTCGTTGGCGGCGATGGCCGGGCGGGGCAGCCCCGCAGCCGACGCTCCAAGGACGGCGGCGCTGCCGGCGAGGGACTCGCGACGGGTGATGTTCATTGGACTGCTCCCCCCAGGGTCGTTGTCGCCCGGATTGGTCCCGGGTCGTTCGGCAAGCCTAAGCAGACATTCGTGGCTTGCGCCACGAATGTCTGCTTAGGAGTCGTTGAAGACGCATCATTTTTCCTGCTGCGCGTGAACACGCTCCGCAGAATCGGTATTCGGTAGCAATCACACCAAGCGCCTGATTCCTCTAACCTGCTGATTAGGCTACAATGATTGCCCTCCACAGACAAGGGCGATCTGATGACCGACTACGTGCTTGCGGGCCTCACGAGGCGCCGTGCCGAGCTGGCCGGCGAGGCCGGCACGCTCAAGGCGCGGCTGGCGCAGATCGACATTGACCTGGGCCACCTCGACGCGGTGATCCGGCAGTTTGACCCGGACTATGACCTGGGCAGCATCCGGCCCAAGCGCTCCCGTGGGCCGGACGTGGCCCGCCCTGGGGATATGAGCCGCTTCGTGCTGGGCGTGCTGCGCGAGGCTGCGGAGCCGATGCCCACGCCCGGTATTGTGGCCCGGTTCATGGCGCAGAAGGACATGGACGGGCAGGATCGCAAGCTTGCTGAGCGGATCACGAAGCGGATCGTGTCAACGCTTCGCCATCAAGGTCAGAAAGGCACGGTACGGTCCCAGCCAGGGCCAGGACGGGTGCTGATGTGGGAGGTGGCGCAGACGGCGAAGCGCGTCGGGATTGCGCTTAGCCGGTAGAAGGCGGAGGGGACGGGAGTTATTGATCCGGCCAGGGTGCTCTTGCATGATCCTCGACTTTCGACCTCGGGGCTGCCGGGGTTCGGATGCGATCAGCACCCTGGCCGGATCAATAGATGGGATCTGGTATAGAGGGATTGGTGTTAGGCTGTTGTAACCAACCCCTCAGACCGCACTTGCCAGCGCAAAAAGAAGCGTAGATATGGATCAACAATGTTGATCTCACGCTTATCTTCATCCCAATCTATAGCAAGTTCAAGGCCAGATTTTTTGGACAGGCTTCCTAAATGTTTTAGAGCCGATGTAATCTCGTTTTTCTGAGGTATTAGATCGGATAATAAGGAGGTTAGCTTGTCTCTCAGTTCCTCATACGAAACTGTTGGTTTTGGACCGGTCTCGGCAAGTCCCAACAAGATGACTTGATATATATCAACCTTTTCGCCTTGACGCAAAGGACGCGGGTTTCTTGTTTTCCGGCTTTGAGGGCCAGCAACAAGCTTTTGATACACAGGTAATCCTGCATCTTGCGCTATTCGCGCAAACATTACTTTTGTGTTGAAGTCTGATGGAATGTCGTGCCGCCCAAACGGCTTTGCCCGCTCAATATTGAGGTCAAAACATAATTCCCAGCAGAATTTTTGCATAAGAAATGGATTTTGTTGCGCCTCATTTGAAAATTCTTCAACAATGTTTGTGGGGCAATTGCTCCTAAGAGCACCAAAACCCTGCTCGGGTATACGCTTTAAGTCCGATAGATGCCAGTCCGGCAGCGTTATCGCTGTAAACCTGCCGGTGAGTTCTGGTTCTGCCTTAATCGCATCGAAAGCTCTGTGCGTAACAGAGAGCAGCAAAACCTTCATTCCATTGAATACTGCACCTTTCACATTTCTCATAATATCTGTTCTGATTTGCGCATCCATGTAATGGAAATTGTCTATAACAAGAACTATTTTCTCTGTTATAATTTTGTTAACAGCTTGCGCCATTGAAGATGTAGAGATTACGGCCTTGCTACTTTGCTTTTTGAGCCTGGAGCCAGATGCAGTCACTATATGGGCGCTAATACCCACTTGTTGACCAGTTAAGTTCTCGGTTGTGAATTCGGTTACGATGGCAATACTAAGTTCTGATGATACTCGTTCCCAGAACTGGGTAGTAGAAGATATTTGTCCACCGTCAATCCATATGTACTCCTTATCGCCCAGAACTCTTTTGCAGAGCACGGTCTTGCCGGTTTTTGTCGGGCCAGAGACGGAAACAATCTGGTTAGGAGTGGCGAGCGCCCTTGCGAGATTCCTCTCAATATGAAGGCTCTCTCGCTCAACATACGTCACATATGGCTGCCCGCCGGCTGTAAAGACTTCGTCTCGGTGAAGATTGTTGAACATGCACCCTGACCCTCCGTTCTGTTATTTACCGCGTAATGCGCCGCACTCCAACATTCTGCGCCCCGTTGCAGTTCAACGCGCGGCGCCTGGGTTTGCCGCGCGGCGCGCGCCGCGCGGCACGGCACAGCGCTGCCAGTAGCCCTTCCACTGCCGCGACACCGGGTGCGCCAGCGCCGCCGCCGTCGCGGCCTGATGCAGCGCCCCGTTCGGCATCCGTCGCCCGTCCTCGCGCCAGGCCATCTCGACGGCATAGGCGGCCAGGTACTTGCCGCTGATGTGGTGGTGCTGGCCCAGTTCGGCCCGGCGCAGGCGGGAGAAGTAGCTCTCGGCTTGGTTGGTGCACGCGCCATCCTTGGAGAACGCCACCGAGTGGTTGATCCGCATCACGTCATAGTAGGCGTGCAGCCGGTCCCAGCCGCCCGCCTCATCCGCGTGCACGATGCTGCCCATGGCGACGTGCTCCCGGATCAGGGCGACGGCATCGGCTTCCTGGCGCACGATGAAGGGCAGCGTCTGCCCACCCTCGCCGCGCTCACGGGCCACGACCACGACCTGCCGCTTGCCGGTCTGCTGTGAGGCCAGGCGGCGGTCCTTGCGGTCAGCCTTCTCGTTCTCCTGCTTGACGTGCCCGCCGAAGTAGGCCCCGTCCACTTCCACGACGCCGGAAAGCTGGGCCTCGCTCTGCTCCTTGGCGATGGCCTCGCGCAGCTTATGGGCCAGGACGAACGCCGTCTTGTATTGCACGTCCAGATCGCGCCCGAGCTGCAAGGCCGAGATGCCTTTGACCGCGTTCACGAAGATGGCCGTGGCAGCGAGGTAGTCGCGGATGGCGAGCTTGCGGCTGGCGAAGATCGTCCCGCTGGTGACGCTGAACTGATGGTTGCAAGCTTTGCACTTCCAGACGCGCCGCGCCGCGTAGGTGTAGACCGCCGTGCATTGGCAGCGCGGGCAGAATGCCGCACCGCCGTTGTCGGCGAAGCGGATAACCGTGAACGTCTCGTGCGCCTCGTCGTCGCTCATGCGGAAGATGCTCTTGAGGCTCATCGAGCGGGCGGCGGCGGTCAGGAGGAAATGCTGGGCCATAATGTGACTACTCAACTTATTTAGCTGAGGTCATCTTAATAGGCTTATATGGCCCACGTCAACCAGGAAGAATGACGTTGACTGAATCGGCTAAGATGCATATGGCTATGCCATGTTGTCTTCAGAGCAGTGTCGTGCGGCGAGAGGCTGGCTGGGCTGGTCGCAAGAAGACCTGTCGAAGCGCGCCAGCGTCGGCCTGAGCACCCTCAAGGATTTTGAGGGCGGCAAGCGCACACCTATACGAAACAACCTTGAAGCCATCCGACACGCCATTGAGGCTGCGGGTATACGACTGACGTTTGCAGACGATGGAAGGCCCGCTGGGATCAGCGTCGAACCACAAACGCCCAAGAGCGGGGGATAAATGCAGAGCACCCATTGCGAACGAACGCGCCGCCTGGGGATGAACCTTGCGCTATGCAGCGTTGCTCGCCGCTGCGCGTCGTATGTTGAGGAACGTTAGCTCATGGCCAATGAGCGCACCACCGAAGAGATCGTTCGTCGCCATTTTCAGGACCATGGCCTGACCGGACAAATCGTCGAAGAACAGACCAGCGATGATCCAAAAATCAGGAAAGCACTTGCTAAGGCGAGCAAAGGCGGGAAAGGGGCAGGAAAACCAGAGTTCATCCTACGATTGAACGATGATCCGGACTTCCTGATCGTGGTCGAGTGTAAAATCGTGGTCGAGTGTAAAGTTGATCCAGCCAAGCACGAAAGTCCAGAACGGGACAAGCCGGTTCTGTATGCGGTTGACGGCGTGTTGCTCTATAGCGCCCATCTCTCAAAATACTTCGATGTAATTGCCATTGCAGCCAGCGGCACGACGGCGACCAATATCAAGGTCTCAACGTTTAGGCAGATTCGAGAGAGCGCAACGCCTGAACTACTCTGCGACGAGCATGGGCCAGTCGAGCGATTGTTACCCGTGGCTGAATACCATAGACTTTTAAGCTTTGATCCCGCAGTGCGCCGTCGCTCAC
>JAABUQ010007533.1_pt1 | contig 15754 bp, 13 predicted proteins | sample 5560001 | NCBI WGS metagenome assembly JAABUQ01 (sample SAMN10711888, study PRJNA513371) | rock metagenome | isolation source: Antarctica rocks | place: Antarctica: Victoria Land, Finger Mt nord | collected 2015-12-18 | reverse complement strand
ATGGGAGGAAGTAAATGTCATCATTTAGAGACAAGGCAGCCCGTGCAGAAAGGCAAAAAACTGGACGGGAGTCCAAGAAAGAAACAGATAGAGATGCTTCTACACTTGAGCAAACTGAAGGCTCGACAGAGCACGCCCAGGAGCTTACTACAGACACCATCATTGAGAGAGTGGAAGCTTCCTCTGGCACTACTGGAGAGTTCTACGGAGAAGACCAGCAGGAAGATGACCAGGAAAAACCGAAATGGGAACGAACAATACCTTTGGACCGTATTCGTCCAAACCCATATCAGCCTCGAAAAACATTTGATCCGGATAAACTGAATGAACTTGCCAGTGGGATGAAAGAGCATGGCTGGGTTGGGGGTGGTCTACCAGTCCGCCCTCATGCAAGTGAGCAGAATATCTATGAGTTGGTCTGGGGAGAGCGGCGCTGGCGCGCTGCTGGCCTTGCAGGACTCAAGGCTATCCCTTGCGTTGTGTCCATTTATACAGATGACGACATGATCGAAAAAGGGTTGCTTGAGAACGTACAACGGGAAGACCTGACCAACCTGGAAGAGGGACAAGCATACATTCATCTGCTAGCACTAAAAGAGGAGGGGAAGCCGCGATATTCTATTCGCCGTCTGGCCGCACGCATTGGAAAAGATAAAAGCTATATTGAAGACCGACTTCAATATGCGCGTGTGCCTCTCAATGTCCAGCAACTTGCTGAGGACCAACCTGATATTTCTCCACGCATCATACGAGAACTCGGTGAGTTATCGAAAATCCTCCAGCCAGAAGAACTTGAGCCTGTGATCGAGGAAGTTCGTGAAGGAAGATTGCGTATAGAGGATGTGCGCGATATCCGTAAGGATGTCGTACAGCATACCAAGCATGAGCCACCTGTTGTTATCACCCCTGAGCAATCACTTCCCGCCGAACTACCGAGTGACTATCAACCGGCATCTGCACCACTTCCTGCCTCCACAATGTCTGTAGCTACAGACACACCGTCCTTAACGGGAAGACTGGAAGAGCAACTAGAAGTATTAAACCAGGAACCACCAGAGAAGACTACCACAGATGGTGTCACTCAGGAACCAGAGTACACTACTCCTACTCCTGCCACTTCCCTCGCTTCAACGGTGATCGTCAGCGTCTTTGAGAAGACTTTTAAACGCGACAACGAAGCACTAGAGCGCATCTTTCAGCGGCTCATGACAACTCTTGAATCACTTACAGCGTCAGAGCAAACCGTGGTACTGCACTACCTTAAACGCTGGGATACAACTATACAGGACTTCATACAGAGGTTAGAACTTACCAAAGAACAATAACTACCTGGAAAGCAAGTCCTCGGAGGGATGTAGTGATATATCCCTCTTCTCAATCTTCTCAATTCTATGCTATAATTTTGTAGCAACTATGGTGTGATTACCATACGTCTAAGCTCTATCTAACAAGAGAGTACTAGAACAAGATGGAGGGAAGGAGATACTGAAAAGATAATAGAAAGTATAATAAATAAGTATATAGTCAGCATTCCTGCCCACTCCTCACCGACCTTCACCTCTCCTTTCGTAAATGCACTACTCTGCCATTGCATGGTTCTTGCATTCTCCTTCATGATTATACATGCCACTACATGAGGCTTCATGGCTCTCTAAATTTGCATATTGCTCTTCTTTGGACGAAGAGGTCTTTTAAATGGATAGATGAGGAAGATCACGGTTGGCGATCTCAGCTAATTTTATGATCAGTTTTGCTGTTAATCTTGCATCAGTAGCAGCTTGGTGTAGAGGCTTCTCCGTCGGTATCTCCAGTTGGTGACATGCATCTTCGAGCGATTGATATCTATAGTCGTCGTAGCTAAATGGCACCGCCGTGGTAGACAGCGTACCACTCCATTGCACACAGTCCGTTCCAAATATACGGTCGAGGCATATGATGTGCGCGTGCGATCATAGAAAGTACCCTGTAATCAAATGCCGCGTTATACATCACGTTCTTTCGCTTGTTAATCGTCGCCTCAATCTCCGGCCAGCATTCTGCATAGGTTGGGCATCTTTGTAGGTCTTCGGTACGAATGCCGTGAACGTGTGTTGCCTCTTCTTGAATAGCAATTGTTGGACGAATCCTCCAAGAGCGTGTCGGTAGATCAGGTAGCTCTGGTTCGCATATTGCCACTTCGATCACCTGATCCTCTAAACTTCGGCCCGTCGTTTCGGTATCCAATGTAAGCCAATTTCCAGTTTGTACCAGAGATGCAATCTGAGTAAGAATATACTCACGATCTGCCTTTGGGTATCGTCTGTTTCTTGCCATAGAGCGTCCTCGTTTTCTGTTCACTCCTTCATATTCTCTAGTATAATTATATTTGCTCTTACTTACAAGCGAACAAGTGGCTTGTCTCAGAACAAATTTTCCACCATTTTTGGCACTGGCACAAAGAATAAGGGAAGGAAGCTTCCAAACAGTGAAACAATTTGATATACTCCACATGTAGTGTCATGCATTGTCCTATCAGCTACCTAGAGAAGAGAAGCCACATATGACCAGCATTCGTCGGTCACTACCAGAAGAGAAACATCGCTCTGACTACAAGAGCTTTGACTATACCCTGCGCGATGAGCGACTCCAGATGATCGTCGCACAACAAGGTATTATTTCTCTCGATCATTTGGCAGACTTTGCGGACCCCGCACTACGACCTGCCACCGACGAACCGATAGACGAGTCAGGCACCAAAAAGCCACGCGGTGGGAAACGTGACGATGTGGAATGGCCCATCGATAGAAAGAAACGGCTCCATGCCATCACCGAACTCGTCCGCAAGTGGGAAAAGAAGCAGGGCTACGTTGAAACCTGGAAACCGTGGGACCATTTACCAGCCTGGGTACGTGTGAACGAAGCTGGATTACGCACTCTCGGTCTTCCCTGGAATGAGGTACCTTTCCCAGATAAACGCAAACGGTTGCTCACCACCGGACATGCCTATCAGGTCAATAAGAGGCGACTCGCTCTTGCTCGTGGGAGCGCGGATGCACCCAAACACGATTGGCTCAGTGAGCGCGCTATTCTCTATACGCAGCTCAAGCAAGACGCGAATATGATTCGAGCACACCGACCAGATGGTGTCCTGCTTCTCAAGGTCGACGGCTCGTTTCCACTCACACGCGGCGAGACAGTGATTGAACACATCCCACTCAAAACGCAGCAAAAGATAGCCATAGAGGTAGAACTGAATAGAAAGAACTTCACCCGACTCGGCGAAGGGATATTGCCATCGCTCCTACGAAATTATGATTTCGGGTGGTACTTTTGCAGCAATGATGATGTCTATCAGACAGTTATCAAGGCACGTCGGGACTATCTCCACACCAACGAAGAGCGTAAACGCATCCGTATTCTGCTCTTGGAAGAGAAAATAGAAGAGGAGAACGACGACGAATGAACACCATAAACGCCCCCGACCACGTTCCTGATCAGATGCAGACAACGCCGCTAGACTCCTCTCAACAAAGCCATCAGCGTCTCCTTTCCTGTGCGAAGTGGGCTGGACTACTCGCCCTCTTGTATCTGATTGGTCCCTTCACGCTCCTCTACGCAGTGGGAACACATACGTATATAACGGGTTCAGCGTGGCAAGTAGCAAAACGATGGGCACGAATGAATGGAGTAGCCCTCCTTTCGCTCCTCTGGTATCTCCCCATTATTGTCTTCCATGCATCACTCGGCTCATTGTGGACCTCCCTCTTCACCGCCATTGTACGATGGATCCACCTGCCCATTCTTATCTGGTTCGGTGGCATCACCATCCTTCCGCCTGTGCCATCGAGTACCTTGCTTCGCTGGCTTCTCTCTTTGCCCCTAGCCGGACTGCTGACTAATCTCCTGGAGGCGGTACAACCGCGGACGGTTTGGGAAACAAAGCGCATTATCACGCCAGAGGAACAAGGAGCATTGGCGGCTGCTCAAGCCGCTGAGGAAAAGAAAAAGATCGCCCAAGCCCAGAGAAAATCCAAGGTGACTCAGACGACTACCACCCTCCCCCCAAAGCCACGCAGAACGCGCACAACAAAGGAGGAGCAGCCGCCACGAACTGCCAAATCGGACTCACTCTGGGGAGAGATCGACTGGAGCAAAGTTCCTGAGACCCATCCACTCAAACAGGCGGTACGCCACGAGGCCGAACAGGTGCAAGCGAAGGGACGCGAGGATGAGCGGAACCGTTGGCTGGCACAACAGCAGGCATCCCAACAGGAGCCGAGAGGATCATCGTTACAGAGCATCGAGTCAACGCTCACCCCTCCAACTACCAAACCAACACCGCCTTCACCACATGAGAGCGACTACAATTGGGATGAGGGCGAAGGGTCGATTCAGGAATAGATAGAAAGAGCAGATATGATGAAAGGTCTCTCTTTAGAGAAAAAACACTTGCGCCAGATCACTGTTCACACGTTAGTCACGACGAGTTGTGTGGGAGGTTTCCTGACACTCCTCTTTGGCGCGTGCATTGTACCCTGGATATGGGCGGTAGTGCTGTGGCTGGTTCACCTGATTCCCTGGTGGCACCGGGCCGGAACATTCCCCAATCTCTTCGGCTTTCTTGCCTCACCCAGCCTGCGCTTCGGTTTGATCTGGCTCGGTTACTATCTGCTCGCCTTCTTATGGGCGGCAGCACACCTCTCGCCACGTCAGAGAATGTATCTAAGGGCAGAGCAAATACGCGAATACGAGAAAACACATGGCGAGTGGACATTGGGTACGTACACACAGCCTGATCCCCACGCACTGGACGAGCCGCTCTCACAAGCATGGCCTGGCGAACTCAAACACCAGCTTGTCGAACACTGCTATACAAAACTTCGTGAGGATCTCAAACGCTTTCATCCACTCCCCCTCGATCTCAAAACACCTGAAACCTTCTACTACCAAAAAGGGGGGTCAGCTCGCTGGGAGGGGTCAAACCTCGTGCTTCCAGAAGAGATGCTAACACCTGAACGCATCCACGAACTTCTTCCGTTCCTGCCCGGTCTCCTTTACGACCTCAATGTGGAGCGCATCTGCGAAGGGGAAACTCAAGGCTTTCCTGATTACGTACCATTCGCACTGTTCCTTTTTTTCACGGGGAACTTCTTGTGGGTGCCAGTTGTCTACAAGCACGGGACCGAAGACAGCGATGCAGTGAACTCCGCAGCACAAAAGAAACAGCACGAACTGGAACGCGACACGTTCACGATTCTCCTGGGACAGGGACCAGCACTTGAGCACCAGCTTCGACGTATAGAGGAGGAAGTCAAACGGCGCTTTTCAATTGACAAGAGCAGCCCAACGCTCGTGGAACGGATTGGACATTTGGAGGTCCTGAACGAGCAAGAGCGCCAAGAAATGCGTGCGCTCGGACTCACTCCCAAAGAGCCTCCTCTGGTGATGGATTCTCCCTTTGGTCAGATTGGGAAAAGCAAGAAACAAAGATTGTAACACTCTTACTAGCAGGAATGTATGCAGATTAGGGTAAGTCTTCTATGGAAGAGTACTATTATACTTACTAATAAAGAATATAATCAGCATGTGAACACGCTTTGCACCAACCATGAGAGAGCAACTATTATAGGCTGATACATGGAGAAGCACGTTTACATTATTGTACAGCAAGTAAATGCATGGCGTTACATGGTGTAAATATGGGAATTATGCTGTTGATTTTTGAGTGATTATCCTGCGAGAGTATTTCTCCTGCTTTGGCTTCTCAAGCCACTTTCTCGGAAACATATCCAGGAAGAGACTCGTTTATCAACAGGATAATCACTCAAAAATCAACAGCATAATTCCCATATTTACAGTCTACGATACATGCGAGAGATACAAATACATTCTGCATCACTGGTGCTTCATCTATTGTCCCAATGTGCTTCATTCGAGCTACTCTACTCGCTGTTTGAAATGTACGTGTTGTGTCACCTCAGCAGTAATGCTTGTGCTTAACTAGGTAATAAACCCTATCATCATTGTTTTTAGTATATTTACCGTTTTTCTTGCTTTAGAAAAGAAGGGATACAACGAAGGACCGATGGAAGGGAGAGTCCGTTTGTGTCCTTGGCACAGGAAATCTTTGCTCTAGTTCTATGTATCTTTATGCACAGGCTAGAAGTATTGATTTGACGGGAAAAGCTGTATATTGTCCTCGTTTCACTTCGAGGATACAGCACACTGCGAAGATGGAAGAAGCTTCATCGCTCTTCCCTTTTTTCATGTTTTTCCGGCCTATACGCTCATCTTTCAATACTCATGTAGCTCTCCCTCATTACAAGGAGTGTATCATGATTGAGGCTCATCAAAGCCCTGATGGAGAGGCAGAAGTGCTCTTAGCCAGTGAAAAACTGCGCCTTCCAGAAGACATCCTTATTTTGCATTTCATTGCGACGGGACTCCTTCAACTCAGAGATCGGTTAGAGCAAGACCGTTTTATCCGCCTTCCGTATCCCTATGCTCTACAAAGAGGATTAGACCGCTTGAATGCCTATTGTTTTCGGAAAGGATTTCCGCTTGTTCTGAGTATGGTAGAACTCTTTGAGTGGTGTCGCCGTCCCCTCTCTGCGTGGCCGCTCAACTACGAGTTAGCAGAACTGGATGGCACCGACGTTCTGCTCGACGAGACGTTTCCCACTGGTATCTGTGACTCCCTGGCCTGCGTCTCTAGTGATATTGAAGCAGACCTCAGCGAGCAGCTTTTCATTGATGCTGTCTTTAGCCTTTGTAAGAAGGCCAAAAAGCAAGAGTCGTATGTTGCTTTTCGCCGCCTCTTTATTGAGTATCCGGTCCTCACAGACCTCACGTTCCATGAGCAATTTCTTCTTTATCCGTCCTTAAAGCTTTTGAAGGAGTTGCTCTCAGAAGCATACGAACCAGCCACTGAAGAGTGTCTCTTCGACGACGGATACTATTATGGGTGTCCCTATTGCAAGGGTTTACTCCTTCCTCTCAGGAATGGACAACGCTCTGTATGCGAAAACGAGTTTTGTCGTAGAACTCCAAAGTTCCAGCAACCCCTACAGTATCAGTCTGATCAAGGCGTCAAGCGACTCAAGCGAGGATTACGACGATATATCTCCTTGCCGGGTCAAGCCGAGGTCTGGCTTGCACAGCAACTCTCGGTTTTGGGAATCGTGGTAGAATTGTGGCCGGAATTTGACAGCTACGATGTCTGTGCCCGCTTTCCTGATGGAAAAACAGTTTGGGCTATCGATGTGAAAGACTGGGCCAATCCATATCTACTCGCGCACCATGTCGAACCTATTCCCCACAACCCGCCGTGGACTCGTGCCTACTATGCATTTCCCGAGAAAAGGCGGCTCTTTCACCCAGACTACCCTCGCGCTTTTAGTGCAACATGTAACAGCCTCAAACGTGCGGGAACGGGTCATGTCGAGATTGACGGAATGCATTACTATGCCGCCTTCGATGCGGATGTCGTTGCCGCAGCACAAGCGTATCTACAAGGAGGAAAGGGCAATGCGAACACTCGCTAATTTATGGTATTCGGTCACCGAAGAATTATCGTTGCATCTGGGGGATGCATCTGAGCATGTACAACTTCTTTGTGAGGTAGAACTCGGATTAACAGCTCTCTCGGATATACTACCCGGCTCTCCCGCTTTTTGGTTGTGCCATCTCTTCCGTGGCTACACCTATGGCGTGCCTGAACTACTCACACTTACAGAATTTCAGCAGGAGGCACTGGCCGTTGTGAGAACAGTTCTGCTCCCTTATAAGAATGAACGCGTGTGGCGAGAGCTGCTCGAACAGTATCAAGCGATAGAAGATCGTTTCCGCCTGTTCGATGTAGACGCACAGCAAAACAGCTATATAGCTCGACCAGTCACTATAGCCGCGAACCGTGGTGCTCTTTACAAGCAGATTCTCTCAACACCCTTGCCCTACCAACAACGCTTTTTTGAGTGGGCCGAAGTTGGTCAAACCTATATCTGTGAGGATCAGCAGCACAGGGTGAGCGTCAAGATACCTGATGATATTGCCCTCCCCCCTTCCCCATCAGGGCATCATCTCACTCGTCGTAGGACGCGTACTCCCCTTTCTATTCCTTGGAAGGAGTTGGAAGAAACAGCACGCTGGATGGATACCCAGGAAGCCGCCCTCGGCCTCTTCAGCAATTGGGAAGGACGATTACAGCGCATTACATTGGAAGTGACTTCAAAGGGAAAAAATAGTTTTTCTCAAACAAAGACATTGCATCTCGATGGTATGCAGAATTTCGTAGGAATGGTGAGTGCTGGGAAATCCACCCTTATGGATATTGTCGCGGTGTGGGCGGCACAACATGGAAAGAAAATCACGCTCGTGGTAGGTGATGTTGTCGATATCTTTACGCGCGTCCGTATGTTTACTCGGCTCGGATTATCTGCAGCTCCAGTCTTTGGACTCTCAAATAGAGAGGAGCACACCAATCGTCTGTTTCGCGTGCTCACCACTCGCGAAGATATTCATCCCTTTCTTCTCGATGCGTCATGGTTTCGTTATACCAGCACATCGTGTTTGCTCGACGGCTTCCGAGAAGGGCCACTTCCATTTCTGATTCATCCACAGCCGTGTCAGCATTTGCATCGCCCCTCTCGGCGTAAGGCGAAACAGGGCGAACCAGAAAAAAAATCATATGCCTGCCCGCTTTTCACTGCCTGCCCCTATCATGTAGCACAACGGGAACTGGTCGATGCGGACATCTGGATTGCCACTCCTGCGAGTCTCATCTACAGTCGCGTCGCCCCTCAAATTACTCCTGAAAGCCTCACCTTTTTAGAATTGGCGTGCATGCGGAGCGACATTCTCTGTGTCGATGAGTCAGACCGAGTACAAATGCAGCTCGACCAGATATTCAGCCCAAGTCAAACCTTAATGCGTAGAGGACGTGATTCTTGGCTCGGCTACCTGCTCCCACATGTGAATGAGCAACTCAGCTCGGGCGGGTGTACCCAGGTACGCGAAGAAAGCGTTCGCAAGTGGTCCTGTGTGCTCAATGTTGCATCAACGGCACTGCAAAGTCTCTACAACTTGCTTCAAACCGAACTCTCTCTGTACACGTGGCTTAAAGCGGACTTAGACTACTTTAGTCCGCTTACCCTCCTAGAAAAGCTGGCACTGGAATTGGCGGATGTTTCCACTCTCCCTGGCACCTCTTCTTTCGACTCCCCAGAGGTACGGCGTATTGTGAAGGCATTTGACCCGGTCTTGAACGATCCCCTTGCGGAAGACAGAAGGCATGAACTTGGACTCATTGCACAGGAAGCTCTTGTCTCAGCTCGCTCCCGCACACGTTCTTCCCTAGAAGAATGGCTCAAACGACTGGTGCCTCGTTTAGCAACAGACATTGGTGTAGAAGAGTACGCATTGCGCTTGCATTTTACGCTCATGCTCACTGTCCTTTCGCATTGCCTCGCAGCCCTCGTCAATAACTGGAAACAGGTCGAGGCTGTTCTTGGACTCGATGCAGGAAATAGCAATTTGTTCCACCGTCCCCCTCAAGATTATGCCTCCTTAATTCCTGACACCGCAATGGGGAACGTGCTTGGGTTTCAATATATCCCACTTGAGAAATCCCCACAGAAGGCTGGCGAGTTGCGCTTTTTTCGTTGTATGGGAGTAGGAAGAGCACTCTTGCTCCACCTGCATGACCTCTTCGACGCTCATGGCTTTCACGGGCCTCATGTTATCCTCCTTTCTGGAACGAGTTGGGCAGGAACATCAACCAGCTATCACATTCAGCTTCCAGTCACAGGCATTTTACGTATGTCCGACGAAGACATGAAGCGCATTAACGACACAGCCTTTGAATTTCGCCGCTTGAAAAGTGCAGTTCGCCAGGATATCTTGCATCTTTCGGGAAAAAAGCCAGGTCAGGACAGTGTAACGGCTTTGGAAGAAATGCTTGATGCACTCTCACGTCGTGACCGTATCACTGCGAGTATCCTTGAAAAGGAAAAAGCAACCCTTCCAAAGGATCGACAACGCATCCTCTTGCTAGTAGGAAGCTACTATGAGGCTCGCCACGCCTATGAATATCTCGTAGAGAAGCGAGACGATTGGGAAAAACACATGAAATACCTCGTGCCAGATGACGAACTTTTTGAGAGTGAGTGGCGCGGAAATAATCCGCAGTTGCAACGTGGCATTGTCAATCGCTTTGCTGATTCTGATGCGTGGCTCCTCATTGCTCCCTTAATGGCTATAGAGCGTGGACATAATATCCTTAATAAACAACAAGCGGCAGCACTTGGTGCGGTCTTCTTCCTGAAGCGGCCTCATCCTCGTCCCAACGATATCAGTTACCAGATTCACTGTATCAATCACTGGGCAATGAAACATGCCGAAGACTACCGTTGGCTCGCAGCAAAAAGCAGAAAGCAACAGCCGACGCTTGTCGATATTGCCGGGACATTTGCTAGAGAGGGCTTCGCAGAATGGCGGAGACTGCTCCATATGCCGCTTATTCAGAAAACCATGTCGGATGATGACAAGCGAGCACTCATTTGGAGTCAGTTTGTTTCCATCTGGCAAGTTATTGGTCGGCTCTTACGAGGCGGATCCGCAGCACGGGTCATCTTTTGCGATGCCAGCTTCGCAGAGGTCACCTTTGATGAGCCTCGGACCATTTGCGGAGGACCGTTATGGGAAATACAAACGGAACTCTCGCACTACTTTGATAAGCCCCCTTCGTCAAAGTACCCTCAGCAGGAGCAGGCAATAGTACGCTTATTGTATGAACCGCTCTATCGAGCATTAAGGAACATAAAGGTACATTAAGAGAAAGAACATCGTTCTTTCATGAGGAGTCTTTCCTCTCACAGCATTTTGAGAGAATTCATGTAGAACAAGGAGAAAATTGTACGTATGAAACAATATCAATTCGTTCGTCCACTCGCGTTTCGACTTGCTCCATCCCAGCAAACTGTTTCTCATACCTGTTCCGTCCTTGCCTTTCCAAGTGAAATGAAACAACTCTTACGCGGTGAGCTTGCACGGGCGACAAAACGATCTCTCGATCAAGTACGTCTTCCAATGGCATCATTGAACAAGACGATACGTATGTTAGTTCCTGGTATTACATCCATCACTCCTGGGGCTGACCTGGAAGAAAAAGAGATGTGGCTCTACAGCCATGAGACGAGTCTTGTTTCCCCTCAGGCACTGCGGCTCATTCTCGATGCCTGGATCATGACGACCTTTACTGCATTAGAGCAAGAGGAACGAGAGCGTCTTGCAAGTAGCATGGCAACGCTTCCCCTAGAATGGCAGGGACATCATCTGAACCTCGCACAGTGGCGGCAGAATAGCGAAGGTACAGCGGTATTTTCGCAGCAAACAGAGTTAAATGGTTTTCTCCTCCTGTCCGATCTCGTTGCAGCTCAATTGACCCAACAACAGACAATACTCACCTGGGGAGGGCAACCTCTACACTTTCGGCGTGTGCCTGCATATGGGAAAGACATCGAGTTAATTTCCTGGCCACCATTGCCCTATCACGAAAATGAGCAACGAAGGTGGCCGTATTCTGTTTTAATAACACTTTCAGCTCAAACAGTCCCTTTTCAAGCGTATCCACAGCTCAACTGCAACGTAGGAATACGCCGCTGGGCGGGGCCGAGAGTCACAAGCTTTCCCCTAAAGGAAGACACCAGCATCTACCTTGCGGACCATGTGCCCTGGATTACAAGCACGAGTCAGTCTCGCAGTTTTCAAGTCGCACCAGCATCGTGGGAACGCATTCCCGAGCAAGAACGAGTCGGGAAAGACACGAATCGACTGGTATGGAGGAATACCCTTGTCCCACTCTTGAATGCGTTACACATCACTGAACAGGAACGGCTTCCCTCACCAGAAGCGATCCGCCAAGCACCAGAAGAGTATATCAGCTACAAAGGGCTACCGAGTGCTGCCATTGTCTACCGGAATGGGATTCAACCTGATCACGAAGTGGGAACGGGTCTGATGGCAGTAGACCGGTACATATTCATGGAAGAACTGAAGCAAAAGGTCGCACCTGTCCTAGAACCACTACCTCTGTATCAACGACGAGAAACCAAACTCGTCGTTCCCGACAGTCTCTTCTTTCCATCAACAGAGGGAAAAAAGAAAGAAGAGATTCTCATACAGTTTCAAACACAGCGTCGCAAGCTTGTTGCTCAGCAATGCGGGAATGTCCTTGCCATCGAAATCTGGTATCAATCACAACGGATACGGCTGGAGTTGCTACAGGCGTTACAGCGCCTTTTAGGAGGAGAGTTTCCTACAGATGCGGAAGACCATTTTACCATACCAACTCAGGAACTGCTTTTAGTCATTTCTCTGCATCCTCTTGGAGAACTGGGCGCGATTTTGCCACTTCCCACAGAGAAAAAGGAGAGACGGCAAGAACGTATTCGCGAGGCGATCAGGCAGCGAGTGCGTGCTATTGAAAAAAGCCTTCCAGAGCGTTCTGGGCGTGTCCTCGCGTTTATAGAGCTGGACGATGATGATGCGTTTCCCGAAGGACGCGATCCCAAACCAGCACTGCGGAAAGGGTTTGCTCTTCGTCAACGTTTAACGCATTTTCTTACGCCCTATAGAGAGCGCGACTATTGGTCAGACAAACGAAGAAAAGATGAGCAAGAGGCCCTCAAACATCGAGTAGAAAGCACGATATTGGACGGACTACGAGAGCTAGGAGTTCTGGGAATGCCTCTGCGACTGTCGGTGGCAATGACGAAAGACACCGTCCAACTCCCCTCGAACATCCACTACGTAGGACTCTGGCTGATTAAGAAATTTCAAGCAACGAGCGCGACGCATGTAGCACAACAGGTTCCTGTTCTTGTGCATATGGACACCCAATCAGAAGATGCCTTGGTTATGGCTCCGGGTTTCCAAGATTGGCTCAGCTATGCAGATGCTCAACTCGCATTAGCACAAGACGCCTATGTGGGCTTTCAGAAAAAGGAGGAGGTGAAGGAGTATATTCTCGAAGCTCTCGACACGTATCTTCCTGACTTTGAGCATACACTGCTTCTCTGTCACGGGCAGAACCTGCAAGGAACATGGGAATGGCTCACCAATGAGAATATGACAAAGAAACTTCCAAAGTCTCTCGAAGCATATGAGGGACTGCGTATTATTCGTGTACGAAATGGCTCACACGAAACACCCCAATGGTATGCGGAAAGTGACGAAGAAGCATACGCTGGCACACAAGGAGTCTTCCAAATGGGAGACAGCGGTTACGTCTTTGCCTCGATCCAGGGAAAACCCCCAACGGCGACAATCAGTAAAAGTGCTTCCAAAATGCTTCCTCGTCAGGGCCAGGATAAGAACAAGCAACCAAAAATCTTTGCCCCAGACCCCACACTATCAGCGTGGAATGCATCGATAGGAGAGATGACATTTGTTGGGGCAAACGCACAAGAAGCGGCACTCTATGCAAAAGTCGCTGATCAACTTCGTCACGGATTTATGGTGCAATATGAACATGGCCTGAGCCTTCCATTCCCACTTCACCTCGCAAAACAACTCGAAGCATACGTCCTTCCTACGAATTCAATCATCCAACAGATCCTTGAAGAGGAAAGCGAGTAGAAAGGAGAAGAAAGCGAAAACGAACGTCGTTAAACCAGAGCTTTATACTCATGCATGGTAACAGTCGAATTTCATATGAAAGGATAGAAAAACATGACTGTAGAGAACAATGAGGCTGAAAGCAGCGTAAAAGGTCTCAAGGAATTAGAGGCAAGGGAGGCATCAAAAGAATATATCGAAGAAGGCATGTATACTGTAACGCTTCGAGTTGTTGTACGCGTGCGGGTACAAGCTCTAGCAGCAGAATACGCTCTTGAAGATGCATCAACAGCTGTCAAGACGGTGCTTCCTACAGCGACTCAACTCCCTCATCCAGATGTTTTCTCGCTTGATGTGATAGAAACCATCGCTGAAGAGATTGAAGGAGAAGACGAAGCAAGATGAGGCTGCCCCCGGGATGCTGTAAAATTTTGGCGCACTTCGTCAAGTTCATCTCAGAGGGCTAAGAGTACAGGTAAGAGGAGCGACAGGAGGAGTCAGTATGCAAATAACAATTGAAAAATCAGGGCCAGCTCAACTAGGACCATATCGCGATAGCGTCAGTACCTATAGGATTGTTTTAAGTGAGCCGATTGGTTACTATTCCCCTGAGCAGTTGCGACACTATGTAGCAGGGTTAGCGGCGGCAGCGTGCGGGCGTCTTGGGACGGTTGCTCTAAGCTCGAAAGAGGGAAATTGGATGGATCCGTATGTTGTTGAGGTAAAAGAAGTGAATTCGATGCAGTGGCAGGTACGAATCGTCCATCCCTATCTTGACTAGCGATCCAGGTATTAGTGTATTTCTACTTCTGTAAGTCTAAGTTAGTAGTTTGTTGCAACAAACTACTAACTTTGTAGCACTTTCCTATTTCTCTGTATTCACCACGTACTTATAAAATGTAGCGCGACTCTTAAACCCTGTCTGCTCCATAATATCAGCAATGCTCTTCTCTTTCGCAGCATACAGTTGTTTTGCAAGTGTCAAGTTCCGCGGCTTGATCGTTTCTGTCGCTTTCGGACGGCCACCCTTTCTTCCTCGCGCACGAGCTGCTTCCAGTCCTGCGGTCGTGCGTTCGCGAATAATATCGCGCTCAAATTCGGCCATCGCTCCGACAATGTGGAACATCAGTTTGCCGGTTGGCGTGGTCGTATCAATGTTTTCTTTGAGGCTTTGGAGTTCAACGCTACGCTTACTCAACTCGTTCAGTGTCTCAATGAGGTGACGAAGTGATCGGCCTAGACGATCCAACCGCCATACGACAATCACGTCCCCAGGTCGAGCCATATCGAGCATCCTCAAAAACTCTGGTCGATCATCACGAACGCCACTCATTTTATCCGTGAAGACGCGCCCGCATTGCGCCTGCTGAATGGCATCCTCTTGGAGTGCGGTGGTCTGCTTGTCTCTGGAGACCCGAATATAGCCGATGTTCATAGGAAGTGCTCCTTGTCTTTTATTCTGATGAGTCTATTGTATAATAACTCATCAAAAAGCACAAGTAAATATATTTTGATTAAAATATGAGTAAAAAGACGAAAAAGGGCCTGTTTTTGGGCTGTAAATCATCACGAAATTTGTCACCTTTTTCCTCACGTTTTATGTCATCCTCTTCTATTTAAACTGGAGGTGCGCCGCTTAAGATTTGTATTTATATCTCATAGTCAGTCCGCTTACATTTTGGTAAGGAATGATAGATATCACTGCACTTTCTGTGGTCTCTACCTCTTCATTTGTTATTCCCTAAACAAGCTAGGAGCATCACGTTTGCTCTAGTAGAGAGCATTTCCTAACCATGAAAAGAAGGGAAAGCCAATTTTTATGAGTTAAAAATGCGCGTTTTTGTCAAACTGTCTCGCGCGCAACTTGCAAGAAATTCTGCGTGACAGGGGTGAGCTTCTCTGGGAGCCAGGTAACGGCCAGATCCATGGTTGGTGTTGTTCCCTGAAGCGGGCGGTAAACGACGCCAGCGCTACGCAAGAGTTGGGACGAAGCTGGAACCAGCGAGACACCAAAGCCTGTAGCGACCAGACTGGTTGTCAGAGTTACCATAAATTCGCCGCTTCCGGCGCATAAATTCGCCAGTTCTTTGAGCTTGAATGGATGAGTCAAATCCGCGTTTTCCGGCGCATAAATTCGCCCAAAACACAGATCGACTCATAA
>JAABUQ010007532.1_pt1 | contig 15754 bp, 12 predicted proteins | sample 5560001 | NCBI WGS metagenome assembly JAABUQ01 (sample SAMN10711888, study PRJNA513371) | rock metagenome | isolation source: Antarctica rocks | place: Antarctica: Victoria Land, Finger Mt nord | collected 2015-12-18 | reverse complement strand
TGTAGCTCAGCGGTAGAGCGGCCGGCTCATAACTGGTTGCGCGCTGGTTCGAATCCAGCCGGGCCCACACGGCGCCATAGTCTATCGGTTAGGACGCGGCCCTTTCAAGGCTGAGAGACGGGTTCGATTCCCGTTGGCGCTACCATGAAAAACCCTGTAACCACGGGGTTTTTGCTTACTCGGGGCATCGAGTTCTACCCAAAGTTCTACCTAATTGACGGCAGCGTAATAAACGTCGCGCCGCCGCCGCCTCTTCAGCAATCTGTTAGCCGGCAACGTCGCGTCTCAGACTAAGTGACATCGAACGTCATATCTGCGACTGCGGCCGCCCGCTCCGGTTAACGTGCGGGCGTTGCGAAGCCGGAAGCGAATTCTTGTAGTAATCCCCGCGCGCCTCGAATCGCGAGGCTACAAGGCCAAGGCAATGTACGATTCACCGAAAGTTCCGGATCAGACCGAGGGCCAAGAACGTCCTCGGCACCTTACCGTGGCCGAGTCGGACCACGGCGCGCAACCGGCGCAGACGCCGCGCAAGCGTCGTAATCCAGGAACCTCTGACGCATTTTTCGATGAGGCAAAGCCGCACTCGATTGTAAAGTCAAACGTCGCAGAGAAATATTTCTTGGCTTGGGCGCGCATCATGAAATCAATCGCTCGCGAGAAACGCATCGCTTACATAGACCTCTACGCCGGACGCGGTCAGTACAAGGACGGCACGGATTCGACGCCCCTTCGCATTCTAAAGGATGCGATCGCCGACGCCGAAATCGCGAAGATACTATTGTCCATCTTCGCTGATAAGGACGCAGAGTGCATTGATGCGCTGCGCGAAAACATCAATGCCCTAGATGATGTCGAGTCGCTGAAGTACCCGCCGGAGTTTCACGTCGGAGGTGCGGACGAGCACGGGCTCGCTGAAAAGTTCGCAACCACACGCATCGTTCCCACATTCATGTTTCTCGATCCCTTTGGCTACCAAGGGCTTTCGACGAAACTGATGCGGGCGATCCTCAAGGACTTTGGCTGCGAGCTTCTGTTTTTCTTCAGCTATACGCGGATACGGGCGGCCGTCCGAAACAAACTGGTGCGCGAAGAAATGGACGCGATATTCGGACACGAACGCGTCGAAGCTTTAGCCGAAGTGGTTCGCAGCGTTACGAAGCAAGATGACAAGGAGCGCGAGATATTGGCCAGCCTTGAGGGCGCTCTACAAGAGATCGGGGCGAAGTACGTCCTGCCTTTCCGATTCCTGAACGACAACGGTCACGTTACGCATCATTTGGTATTCGTCACGAAGCACGAGCTCGCATACGATATCATGAAGGGTATAATGGGAGGCGAGAGTTCCGGCCGACGCCGCAACGTGCCGACGTTCCAGTTTCGATCAAACGACCTCCCGCATGCTCCCGCCATGCTGCCGATGTTCGATGACGGAAATGACCCGATTGCGAAATTGAAAGCCGATTTACTAGACCATTTTCGCGGGCGCACGGTCACGATTTTGGAGATATACAGGGAACACACGTACGGCACGCCTTACGTGAAGAAAAACTACCAAGAGGCGCTGTGCGAACTGTTTTGGGACGAAGGAAAAGTTTCCGCGGTACGCGCTGCACTGCATCCTGCGCTAAAGCGCGGTCGATTCCCAATGCCCTTTGACAATACGATTATCACCTTCGACAAGGTTTAGCGGCATCTCGTCGTAGGTGCGGCCGTCCAAGAGACGTCCTGCCTTTTTCTTGTTAACGCCGCCCCATTGCTTAAAAAAGAAAGCAACCCCGCACGCATCGCACTGCGCGTGGATGTTGTGAACCCACACCTCGTGCATGGCGCGCGCTCCGCGGCCGCTCTCCCCGCCGACAATGACCCAGTGGATGCCGTCGAGAGGCAGGTCGTCTGTCGCTTCGAGAAGAGGTTCGCATGATAAAAATCGTATCGCGGCTGGTACGTGCTGCAAGTGTTTTACGCGCCAGTAGTAATCCGGTGACTCGACGCTGACGCCGACCCAGATATTTCTTGCGAATGGCAGTCGTCGCGCTAATCGCTCCAGCCGTTCCGCACGCTTCGTTAGAACCTGGAACTGGTGGTGCGGCGTCGCGACCATCGTCCGAAAAACCGAAGCGATGTAGTCATCTGGAACGTCGCGGTGGAAGAGGTCGCTCATAGAGTTTACAAAAATGAGGTGAGGGCGCTTCCACGTTTGCGGTTGCGCTAGCCGTTCCGGCCGGAGCGTGAGATCGAATCCGTTTTCGTACGGATGACCGGGGACGCCGCGGAAGCGCTCGGCGAACGTCGAAGCATAGCAGTGGTCGCAGCCAGGCGAGACCTTGGTACAGCCCGTTACCGGGTTCCAGGTTGCATCGGTCCACTCGATCCCCGACTTTTCGCTCATAGCGTCAACGTTGGTCTACGGATCCTCGTGTGCCTTCGTACGGTGCCCCTCTGAACCTTTGGAGAACGCGCGAAATCGGGAACCGTCAGTGCGTTTCGTGGACGAGTCGGAGGGAATTTTTGAAGATCGTGTGTCTCTTGGGTGGGCTCTCTCATCTGGTGCCCGCGCGAGTTGCGACTCCGCGAGAAGTCGCGACCTTGGCACCGAGATGGCCCTGTGCTGCCCGTCGAGTTTGCTCGACAATCCGGAAACGGGAGGCTGACGATCGTCCTATTCGGAGGAGGTTCGCGCTGCCGAACGCTTTGGGCGGAATTGTCATGTGAAAATGTGGGCGAGGCTCGTGACAATCTCAGGCACCGCGAAGAGACGAGTGGATCAAACATTCGTTCGTGGGTGCGTGGATTAAGCGTCGATGACGAGACTGCCGGGAAAGTCGCCTTATGGGCGACTGAGAGATCCGTCGACGCTGTTGTCTGGACAGCTTTGGAACCGAAGTTCAGTGGCGAGCAGCGTGCTCCAACGCAAGGGGAGGCAGTTTCGTACCTGTCATCCCCGGGTGGCGAAACGCAAGAAATGGCTGAAGAGTACGTCCGCCGTGCACCGGAGCAGATTGTCACTCAATTGCGTATCGACACGTGTTGCGCCGTTTTTCTGACGGATTTGCCCGTTTTGATCGCGGCATCGTCCGTCCAGCCCAGACGAGCAGTTTTTCTTTCCCATTTGGCCGTCCTTTCGTAAGCGAGATCATAGTTCGACTTCTAGACTGTCGAACACTGAAGGCATTATAGTAAACAAAGCAGTAAACCGTTAACCCTGAAGTAAACCTACCTGCTGCAAGGAGATCTATGCCAATCAGATCGGTCGATGCGCTGCCGAGCTTCGAGCGCGTTCTGTTCCCGGCTGCGCATCTGGAATTGGCCCTTGTTCAGGTAAAATATCCTCCGCTCGCTCGCTTCGATGATCAAGGGTACCTCACAGACCTGCGAGAGGCTTTGGCCGCCGAATATCCGTTGCCGACTGTGGAGCGCGCCCTAAATGTCCTCGTAACCCCGCAAGGCGTGAGCCAGTCGCCCGGGTCGCTCGTACATAGATTCTCGACGCTCGACTACGCTTGGTCCGTCACGTTGACCGCCGACGCCGTGTCGCTTGAGTGTCGCGCCTACTCAGAGATTCGCGACTTTGCAGCACGCTTCTGTGCGATTTTGGAGAAGGTTCGCGATACGCTGAAGCCGCGTCACCAACTTCGGTTTGGGCTTCGGTATGTTAACGAGTTTCGCCACCCGCAGGGTATTGCGTACGAAGGCTGGGGCGTGCTTGGACTAAACCCTGAACTCTTGGGGATGGGCGCCCGCAACGTGTTCGGAGGTACGGTACAACAGACGGTAAGCGAATTCCGAACGAATCGCTCGGACGGGTCGCTCGTGATCCGACACGGGTTCCTCGACGGCACAACAGTTACGCCGACCGCAGCGCGTAAACCGAAGACGGGGCCTTTTTACCTGCTCGATCTCGATTATTTCGATGAACATGCCGGAGCATTCGACGCGCGTCCGATCGATCGTACGATTCTCTACAATGAGTTTCTTTATCGCGTCTTCCGCTGGTGCGTTGGCGAAGGCGAATTATATCGCCATTTGCAGGCTGGCTGATGGACAGATCGATCGATGATGCGATCCTCAGATCGCTTGCTGCCGGCTCCATGGCGACCTTGTTGCTCGTGCAAGACGTGGGTATGCCGTCGAGTGCATTTCGACCCGACATGGCGTGCGCGGGTAGGTGCGTTACACCGCGTTTGGACGGAGCGGTCGACTTGCGAACCGTGTTTCTTCGCGATTCCGTCGGCATCGGCGTGTTAAACGATCAGGGGACAAGCATCGCATGGACAACGCCACTCGATCGGGCTATCCAGCCTGACGTCTCGGATCTTCCCCATCTCTTGAAACAGCAAACTGGGCTCGCGGTTGAGGTCTTGGCGAAATGCGCCGGGGTCAGCAAAGTTACGTATCACAAGTGGCTGAATGGCGCCGGCATCTCGGAAGAATCCCGCGATCGGCTCATTGAGCTTCGGGACACGCTAAGCACGCTGATTGCAGTGCGGCCCGACTTGCGACATTTCTTAGATATGCGCACCGCGGCGGGGACGCCACTAGAATTGTTGTCGGGTCGACAAGATGACTTCGTCGTGGGACTTGCTACCCGGGGCGATCAGAGTTTTGACGATGTAGGGACAAGCGAATCTCTCGAACATGTTGGGCTTCATCGAACTCGCCCAATTGGATGGGCGCGATCGGTAGACAACGGACGACTGGAGGATTTCAATCCGCGCACTCGCGGAGATGAGACCGCGGAGAGAGACTCGGAAGGCGAGCCCTTAAGCGTCAGTTTTGTACTTTTTCAGGCGTGACAGATGAGTCAGGATGTCGGACGCACGCTTTACAGGGCCGGATGGACGCAGGGTGTCTTGTTGAATCCGATCGCTGTTAGCGTAGCATTTGCGCCTGACCAACCTGTATCAAAGATCGCGAAAGCCGCGATCGGAAGAGGAGCACCGGATGCTTCACTTAAGCTCGGGCATCCCCACGGGATAGCCTCTGGCATTGCAGCGTCGACGGAACGTTTAGTAGTCGTTAGCCAGGCTTGCGACATCGTGAAGTCATCAAATGACGAACCGAATATTTTAGCAATGCCGGTCTTCAAGACCGAGAATCAACGCATCATCGGGCCGGCTTCGAGAAATAGCAGCAGATATTACCTGCTTGACGCTGGCCGTGGCTTTGTCGTCGACGCGAGCGCCGTAGCAGTCATCGAGAAGCCGCTGCTTATGACTATGACGCCAGAGGTAGGCGCGCTGACGGAAGACGATCGGAAACGCTTCGGTCGATGGCTGGCCCGGCGATTTAATCGCCCGGCGATAGATGACGATGTCGTGGTTGCGATCGTCAAGCCGATACTGGAGAACATGCGAGCACTTCAGGCCGCGGGTAACCCTGATCCGGAGTTGTTCGACCAAATCGCGGAGGTTAGACTCCTCGTCGAAAACGATAGCTTGCCCTTCACTTTTGATCTGCTCTTCATGGTTGAAGCAATCGGCAGCGCAGAGTTCGAACTGCTGCTCGCGCCCCTGCTCGGTCAGATGCGGTCCTGGTTTCAACCCGAGCTGTCCATTTTACGAGCGTGGTATACGCGAACCTATGAGGACGTCTCCGTAGCAGACTATTTGGCTTCAGAGCAGCTCTATCTTGACGAATATAGTTACGAGGGAGGCACGATTCGCGGCCTCATCGCGCCGGAGCCCATCTGAGTGGATCAAAGATTTTTTAGTAATCCGATCCTGAATTCGCCATACACCGTGCCGAAGGAGCACTGGGAGCTCGAAGCGGACGGGCTGCCGACGCAGCGGGTGCTGCCAGGGCGTCGGCCAGTGCGCTTTCTCACACCAATTCCCAAGCCGAAAAAGCAGAGCAGCAAACAAATCGCCCTGACGCTAAATGAGCTGTCGACCGAAAAGCAGCAGCTCGAGCTCGGCGGCCGGATCGAAGAACTGCGACGGGAGATCGCTAAATGGCGGACGCGTTCGGATCCGAAGACCTGGCAGGTTTCGCCCGAGACCGCGCGGCTCTTACAGCATTGGCGCGAGCACGATTTTCAGGGACCGCGACCGTTCTTCTGCCAGATCGAAGCCGTCGAAACCATCATCTGGTTGAGCGAGGTCGCGCCGAACGTGCGCGAGGGGAAGCGCTTCCTCGAGTACCTTGAGAGCGCACGCGAGGCGGCCCACTCGCCGTTGTCGCGGCTCGCGCTCAAGCTCGCGACCGGCTCCGGTAAGACAACCGTCATGGCAATGCTCATCGCTTGGCAGACAGTCAACGCCGTGCGACATCCGCAGAGCAAAAAGTTCACGCGGGCGTTCTTAATCGTAACGCCGGGCATCACAATCAGGGACCGGCTGCGGGTACTCTTACCGAATGATCCCGAGAATTTATACGCCACTCGCGAACTGGTCCCGCCTGATCTGCTGATCGACCTCCAGCGCGCGAAGATCATCGTTACGAACTATCACGCGTTCAAACTGCGCGAGCGACTCGAGCTCTCGAAGGGCGGTCGCGCTCTGCTGCAGGGGCATGGCCCTGAGCTGCAGACCCTCGAGACCGAAGGACAGATGCTCCAGCGTGTGCTGCCCGAGCTGATGAACCACAAGAACGTCCTCGTGCTGAACGACGAGGCCCACCATTGTTACCGCGAGCGGCCCGGCGCGGAAGAAGAAGACGAAGCGCTAAAAGGCGACGAAAAGAAAGAGGCCAAGGAAAACATCGAGGCCGCGCGGTTGTGGATCGGCGGTCTCGAGACGGTCGATCGCAAGCTTGGCGTGGCGCGGGTCATCGATCTATCGGCGACCCCGTTTTTTCTGGCGGGCTCCGGCTATCCCGAAGGAACGCTCTTTCCATGGACGATGAGCGACTTCTCACTAATGGACGCAATCGAGTGCGGGATCGTGAAGCTGCCGCGGGTCCCCGTGGCCGACAACGTTCCGGGCGGCGACATGCCCATGTACCGCAATCTCTGGGAGCACATAGGCAAGAAGCTCCCCAAGACGAGCGCGAAGGCAGCAGCGTCGCTCGATCCTGCGGCGCTTCCGGCGCAACTACAGACGGCACTCGAAGCGCTGTATGGACACTACGCGAAAGTTTTCGAGTTGTGGAAGGCAGCCGGCATCAGCTACCCACCCTGTTTCATTGTCGTCTGCAACAACACCGCAACGTCGAAGCTCGTTTACGACTTCATCTCAGGGTACACGCGCGAGAATGCGGACGGGACGGAAACGCAGATCCCCGGGCGGCTTGAATTGTTCCGAAACTTCGACCAACACGGCAATCCCTTCGGTCGCCCTAACACGATCCTTGTTGACAGTCGCCAACTCGAGTCGGGCGAGTTGCTTGATCCAAATTTCCGGAAGCTGGCATCTGACGAGATCGACCGCTTCAAGCGCGAGGCGCGGGAGCGCGGGGGCCCGCTTGCAGACCTGCTGCAGGCTGGCGGCGAGCTCGACGATTCGACACTGTTGCGCGAGGTTATGAACACCGTTGGCAAACCCGACACGCTCGGGGGGCAAATACGCTGCGTCGTTTCGGTGTCGATGCTGACCGAGGGCTGGGACACCAACACCGTCACGCACGTGCTCGGGGTCCGCGCGTTCGGGACACAGCTGCTCTGCGAGCAAGTCGTTGGCCGGGCACTTCGCCGACAGTCCTACGATCTCAACGATAAAGGACTGTTCAACACCGAATACGCCGACGTGCTAGGAATTCCGTTCGACTTCACTGCCGAGCCGGTCGTCGCAGTTCCCGCGCCGCCGCGCGAGACCGTTCTCGTCAAAGCGATGCGTCCCGAGCGCGACGCTCTCGAGATTCGCTTCCCTCGCGTCGAGGGCTATCGCGTCGAGCTACCGCGCGATAACGTTACGGCGGCGTTCAACGAGGATTCCCGCTTCCCACTGACGCCCCAACTCGTCGGCGCGACGGTCACGCAGAATGCGGGGATCATCGGCGAGTCGGTCGACCTCACCCTCAAGCATTTGAAGGACATGCGCTACTCGTCGCTCGTCTACACCCTAACCGCTCACCTCGCCGAGCGTTGGAGGCCTGACGACACAGCGCGGCCGCACCTCTTCAATCAGCTCAAGAGCGTCGTGCGTGAGTGGCTAGATAATTACCTCATCTGCGAGGGAGGAACGTATCCCGCGCAGCTCGCGTACAAAACGCTGGCCGACACCGCTTGCGAGCGCATCATCGCAGGCATCAATCTGAAGTTGCAGGGCGAGAAACCGATTTTGGCGGTGCTCGATCCCTACACGCCGACGGGAACGACAGCTTCAGTCAGCTTTACGACGTCGAAGAGACGTTGGACGTCGGATCCGCGCAAGTGTCACCTCAATTACGCGGTCCTTGATAGCGATTGGGAAGGCGAGTTCTGCCGAGTCGCCGAGGCCCATCCGCGGGTCCGAATGTACGTCAAGAATCAAGGCCTTGGATTCGAGGTGCCGTATCGCTGCGGTTCGATCGCTCGCCGTTACCGGCCCGACTTCATCGTGCGCGTCGAGGACGGGCACGGCGAGGACGATCTGCTCAACCTCATCGCCGAGATCAAAGGCTACCGAGGTGAGGATGCCAAGGACAAGAAGTTGACGATGGATACGTACTGGGTGCCCGGCGTGAACAACCTAGGAACTCATGGCCGCTGGGCGTTCACGGAGTTACGCGAAGTGTATCAGATCGAGAGCGGCTTCGCCGAGAAGGTCGAGGAGCAGTTCGGCGCGATGCTCGACGGTTTGAATACGCAGCAAACACTGGAGCTGGCATAGAGTGGCGAATAAGAAACCGTTAACAGCGAAAGCCGTCAAGTCGCTGACCCACGAGGAAGCGAAGCGCCGAAATATTCCGACCGCCGAGTACGAGTCGGTCGTCGATCCCAACGACAAGTCGCCGATTCGCACGGCATACGAGAGGCGCAATCGCGACCTTGACCCGCAGCTCCTTTGGCGCGGGAAAGATGAGCAGGAAGGGAGCGAGCTTGTTATCCATGCGCCGCCGCTTTACATCCAGGAAAAGGTTCACCCCAAGGCGCTGATCGACGAGCTCCTGCGTGACACGCGCGAACGTGCACACGAAGCGGGCGAAACTATGCCCAACCTGTTCGCCGATTTCAATGGCCTGCCGAAAGGCGTCGACAGGACCGAGTTTTATCGACACGATCAGAACTGGTCGAATAGGATCATTCTCGGGGACAGTCTGCAGGTAATGGCAAGTCTCGCCGAGCGAGAAGGTCTGCGTGGAGAGGTCCAAAGCATCTACATTGATCCGCCATATGGAATTCGCTTTAACAGTAATTTTCAATGGTCCGTCTCCGACAAGACCGGGACGTCCACTGAGTCGACTAACAAGATCACTCGAGAGCCGGAGCAGGTCAAGGCATTCCGCGATACGTGGCGCGACGGTCTTCATAGCTATTTAAGCTATCTTAGTGACCGACTCATAGTGGCGCGGGACTTGCTTAACGAGTCTGGATCAATTTTTATACAAATCGGCGATCAAAACGTCCATCTGGTACGTTGTTTGCTTGACGAAGTCTTTGGCAGCTCGAACTTTTGCGGTCAGATTACATTTCGCAAAAAAACAATGCCGATGGGTGCCGTTCGGCTTGAGCAGATGGCTGATTTTATTTTATGGTATGCAAAATCCATCAACCATGTAAAATACCGTCAACTGTTCCTTAAAAAGTCGACGCAGGGGGACGTCAACTATCGATGGTGCGAAGATGAGTTTCGAAATCGCTTCGAAATGTCAAAAGACCAAGTTTACGACCACAAAAAGCTCCCCGAGAATGCAAGCGTTTACCATCTAAAATCGCTTGAGCCTTCTGGACTAATGAACTCGGGGAAATTTTCATTTAAATTCCATGGTCACTCATACACAGCGCCAAAGAACGGCTGGGCGACCCCTCCGGAGGGAATGCGACGGCTCGATCGCGCGAATCGCATTGACCGACTTGGTGACGCATTACGGTACGTTCTTTACGAAAAAGATTATCCGATAACGACGCTGACGAGTCCATGGAACGACCTTTCGTGGAGTGGCTTCTCTGAGTCAAAAGTCTATGTCGTACAGACAAATAGTCAGGTAATTAAGCGGTGCATTCTAATGACATCAGACCCTGGAGATCTTGTGCTTGATCCAACGTGTGGGTCTGGAACGACCGCTACGGTCGCGGAGCAGTGGGGCCGGCGATGGATCACGATTGATACCTCTCGTGTAGCCCTAGCGCTCGCCCGCGCTCGTATAATGGGAGCGCGGTATCCATTATTCATTCTGGCGGACTCGCGTGAAGGTCAACTAAAAGAAGCAGAAGTTATGCGATCAGTCCCGAAATCGCATCCCACGCGGGGGGACATTCGCTACGGCTTTGTTTATGAACGCATGCCACACGTTACGCTGGGTTCGATCGCGAACAACCTTGAAATCGATGTCATATGGGATAAGTGGCAACAGGTGCTAGAGCCACTTCGCGACTCGCTTAACGCAAGTCTCTCAACGCGATGGCATGAGTGGGATATTCCGCGCGAGGCTGATGCTAACTGGCCCGCCGCGACGAAAGCTGATCTCGCGAGGTGGTGGAAGTTGCGGACTGAATTACAACTAGAGCTAGATGGCTCGATAGCTGCGAAAGCTGAGGTCGAGTATCTCTGCGATAAACCGTACGAGGATAAAAATCGATGCGCGTCGCAGGCCCGTTCACGGTTGAGAGTCTTAGTCCGCATCGTGAGCTTGGCCTGGATGAGAATGATCGAACCATTGATCCTCTTGTTCAAGCCCACGCTGAAAAGACGTTCATCGAAATTATTCTTGATAATTTGAAGACGGCCGGCGTTCAGCAGGCCCATAAAGAAGATAAGATCATATTTACGGCACTCGTTGCGTGGCCAGGCGATTACATCTGCGCCGAGGGACGTTATGTCGAAGGCAGTAACGGCTCGGACAAGGACAAGAGAGCCGGCATCTTCATCGGACCGGAATTTGGAACGATCATGCGGCAAGATCTCGTGTTGGCAGCGCGCGAGGCGAGCGACGCTGGATTCGACGTCCTAATTTCCTGCGGATTTAACTACGAAGCGCATACTACGGAGTTTAATAAGCTTGGGCGGCTGTCTGTGCTGAAAGCGCGCATGAACGCCGACCTTCATATGTCAAGCGACCTGGCAAAGACCGATAAGGCGAACCTCTTCGTCGTCTTCGGCGAGCCGGACATCACGCTTTTTTACGAAGCGAGCGACATGCTTCGCGTCAAGATCAACGGCGTCGACGTCTACCGCCCGAGCACTGGGGAAGTGACAAGCTCCGGTTCTGATGAAATCGCCTGCTGGTTCATCGACACGGATTACAACGAGGAAAGCTTCTTTGTCCGGCACGCCTACTTTTTAGGCGCGAATGATCCGTACGACGCTCTAAAACGAACCTTGAAAGCGGAGATCGACGCGGACGCCTGGTCCACTCTGAACAGCGATATCTCGCGTGCGTTTCTTAAGCCAAAGTCCGGCCGAATCGCGGTCAAAGTTATCAACCATCTCGGTGACGAGGTTATGAAAGTGTTCAAGGTTACCTGATGCCCGAATTGATCTGAGCTCGGCGTCGATGGACTTTCTCATCGCTGATACTTTTACAGGTAGCCTCGCTCGCCTCACAGCCGAGGAGCAGAAGGCCGTGAAGACAACCGCCTTCGATCTTCAGGTCAACCCTGCACATCCGAGTCTTCAATTTCACAAACTCGACAAGGCGGAAGATCCTCGCTTTGCGTCTGTGCGCGTGAGTCGCGACATCCGCCTAATCGTTCACAAGACGCAATCGAGTCTGCTCCTCTGCTACGTCGGCCACCACGATGCGGCGTACGTGTGGGCAGAGCGTAGAAAGCTGGAAACGCACCCGACGACGGGCGCTGCGCAGCTTGTCGAGGTTCGCGAGACGATCGAAGAGATCAAGATTCCCAAGTACGTTGAGGTCGAGCAGCCGCGTCCGCCCAAGCCGCTGCTCTTCTCGAAGATATCTCAGGAGTTGCTACTCGGATACGGAGTCCCGAGCGAATGGCTTGAGGACGTGCAGGCAGCAACTGAGGACACGCTCTTCGCGATCGCTGAACACCTTCCAAGTGAAGCCTCAGACGCTCTCTTGGAACTTGCGACGGGCTCAACGCCCCAGCCATCAAGCCGCGCGAGCGCCGCTACGAACCCGTTCGAGCACCCCGACGCGCAGCGACGCTTCCGCATAATGCCCAACGCCGAGGAACTCGAACGCGCTCTCGAGTTCCCGTGGGATAAGTGGACAGTCTTCCTCCATCCGTTGCAGCGTTCACTCGTCGAGCGCGACTATCGTGGCCCCGTGCGCGTCGGAGGCTCCGCCGGTACCGGCAAGACCGTCGTCGCAGTCCATCGCGCCGTGTTCCTCGCGCGACAGAATCCCGATGCTCGCGTTCTATTGACGACATTCTCTGATGCGCTTGCTCACGCATTACAGACCATGCTCCGGCGTCTTATCGGCAACGAACCGCGCCTGGGTGAACGAATCGACGTTTACTCCATGAACGCGATCGGGCGTCGGCTATACGAACGGATTGTCGGCCCCTTGAAGCTTGCGTCACGCGAAACGATCATAGAGACTTTGCGCGGCGCAACTGCGGCTACGCCCGGAAACACGTTTTCCGAGCGCTTCGTTCTCACGGAATGGGAGCAGGTTGTCGATGCGTGGCAAGTGACGGCCTGGGAAGTCTATCGCGACGTCCCACGCCTCGGCCGCAAGACGCGCCTCCCCGAAAAGGCACGCATCGTACTTTGGTCGATCTTCGAGAAAGCCCAGGATGACTTACGGAACCGCGGATTGCTGACATACGCCGGCCTGTTCACTCATCTCGCGGACAAGATCGCGCAAAGCAAGCACCCAGCGTTCGAATACGCGGTCATCGACGAGAGCCAAGACGTGAGCATCCCCGAATTACGTTTTCTCGCAGCGCTTGGTTCAAACCGGCCGAACGCCTTGTTCTTCGCGGGCGATATCGGCCAGCGAATCTTCGAATCGCCTTTTTCGTGGAAGTCGCTCGGCGTTGACGTTCGCGGCCGCTCGTTCACGCTGCGCATCAACTACCGGACATCCCATCAGATTCGTACACAAGCTGATCGCCTGCTTGGGCCCGAACTTTCCGATGTCGACGGCATCACCGAAAAACGTCGCGGCACGACCTCCACCTTTAACGGGCCGCCGCCCACCATCCTAATTGCGGCGACGGACGACGACGAAGCGAAGTCCGTGCGAGTTGGCTCGCTGCGCGATCCGAAGAGGGCGTCGTACCCGGTGAAACGGGAGTGTTCGTTCGGTCTGCCGCTCAGTTCCCGCGCGCCAGACGCGCACTCGAGCTTGCCGGAATCCCCTACACAGTGCTAGACGAGCATCTTGCAACTAACAGCGCGACCGCATCGCTTTGTTCGATGCACCTCGCGAAGGGATTGGAGTTTCGCACGGTCGTTGTGCTCGCGTGCGACGACGACGTGATTCCGCTTAAGGAGCGGATAGAAGCTGTCAGCGACGACTCCGATCTCGAAGAGGTTTACACCAGTGAGCGTAATTTGCTCTACGTCGCTAGTACTCGAGCTCGCGACCACCTATTTGTGAGCGGGGTGAAGCCGGGGTCTGAATTTCTAGACGACCTACGCGTGTAACCGGCTCACAACTCGTCCCTTGAAGCGCGCGCACGACTCGCTTGGCTCCGACGACCAACGACTTTGCTCGGATTTATGCAAGCCGGAATTATGGTGCTCATCCCGCAATTGCCGCATCTAAACCACCAGCCGACGCCGAAGGGCTCGACGGCCGAGGGCGATCCGCCACAAAGATCACAGAACGCATAAGGCTCGTCCTCAAAATGTCGCACGTCCATCATTCGCGACGCCAAAATCATTTGGCAAGGGCCGTTCCGTGCGCCGGCTGGCTAACGATATCAGAAATCGGCGGATGCCCGGCTGAACGATTTGTTCTGTCGAGCGGCGCTGGGGAGTTCTACCCAAAGTTCTACCTAAGTTGCGACAGATGGTAGAACTAGGCGCCACCTAACGACATGAAAACCCCCGTAACGACGAGGGGCGACGTCTCGCGACACGATCCCTAGGAAGTTCGATTCCCGTTGGCGCTACCACGCTTCGTCCCACAAAGCCTTACGCGACGGGCTTTTTTGTGTCGGGTCATCGGGATCGGCCCGTTTGCTAACATTTTGCTATGTGAGTGCTCAGAGCGAGCTGCCTAACGAGTAGCGGTCCTCTGGGCGGATGAGAATGTCGGCGGCATCGTTGTCGAAGCCAGCGAGACGCGTGAAAAGCTTACCGAGGCGTAGGACGGCGTCGGCCTAGCCCTTCTTGGCTTTCACGCCGCCGCGAACCCAAGTGTATGCGGCGTAGAGCGTCTGGATTAGCGCCTCTTTCGGATCGTCGGGTAAGTTGCTGTACTGAGTAGACGTGATCTCTCTGAAGATTTCGTGTGGCTTTGCGAGGCCGGCTTTTGGTCGCATCGCGATCCCATCCGAAGTTCGATCCGTCCGTCATGCCAAGCAACGTTCCCGCGATCGCGATAGGCTCTCGGTGTGTCTTGCCGTCGCGCCGAAACGGGGATGCGCTTGGTTAGCGGCCAGAAGACGCCTGTCTGTACCCGCTTTACATCGTGTTACCCACAGGTGAGTATAAAAAGGTGATCCCTCTGTGTAAGGAATTGATTGTGCACACTTTCGCTACAATCCGGTCGCAGGATTACCCTCAAAGATTCGCGAGATGAAGATCGGCATTAAGCGTCTATGAAGATCGCGTATATTGTGGTGCTTGTTAACGGAAAGCATTTTACCGACGAACAGAATGCTGCTCATTTACTGAATGCAATAGAGCGCGGAGACCGTGTTACCGAGGTTGTTTTGGATTTACAAGGTGACGGTCTTACGATTCGCGGCGTGAAACTGATAACGCAGAATCTAGTCATGCTCATACCATGTCCGGAAAACTGTATGGAGCTTGAATTTCAAGCGCTTACTAGCGGCAAAATCAGGAAGCTCCACCATTAACTTCGGCGCTTCTTTCATTATGGTGCGCGATTGCACTTATTTTCTGAATCTCAAACCACGCTTCGTCTTGCCGGGCGGCAAGATAACGATTTCCGTTATGCCAAGCTTTCGCGTAATACTCGAGCAGCCGATCAGTTGAATAGAGCGAGTTTCCGCGGATACGGTTGCATCGGTGACAGAGCGGAAGAACAAGGGTATCGCGGCATATTCTCCTTTGCGGCGTTGACAAGAGATTGTAGATTCGTTCAAGCTTACTTCTCGGGATGCCGTGGTCGGCGTCGATTCTTGAATCACGCTGGGCTTCGTGAATGTCGGCCTGCAATTCTTGAGGCAATGTCGCCTGCCAGTCGATTTGAGCAGCATGCAGGTTCGGGATGCGGGCCAAGAATGGGTGAATTCGTTCGTACAGATCGCGGCGAAATTCAGAAATTACCCTAAGGATGTCCATCGGTCCAGCACTCGTAAACGGTGGGCAGTCACACTGGGCGCAGCACTCTGCTTCCCGAGTCTGCCGAATCCGTCTCTCGTTTAAGTTTAGACTTGTTTTCTTACCCTTCGTTGGGATGCTTTTTTTGAAATGGCTTGGCAGCATATCGCTGAAAAGCCCGTCATCTTCAAAGACATCGTGCGGAATCCACTTCCCGCCGGTCTCCCAGTTACAAGCGTGTCCTTGATCGCAGAAGAATCCGATTTGCTTCGTTTGATCCATGTAAAACCGCGCCGTAC
>JAABUQ010007531.1_pt1 | contig 15755 bp, 4 predicted proteins | sample 5560001 | NCBI WGS metagenome assembly JAABUQ01 (sample SAMN10711888, study PRJNA513371) | rock metagenome | isolation source: Antarctica rocks | place: Antarctica: Victoria Land, Finger Mt nord | collected 2015-12-18 | reverse complement strand
GTGATGCATCGGAAGACCTCCGGCATGGGGGGACGTTAAGCACCACCACCATGTCAGGAGGTTCTTCTTTACTCAAGTCGTTTTCTCGGTTCGCCTTATCTCAATTGGCTTAATGCCATTCGGGTCATTCCCCTCGATGAACCCGAGCAGGGCGGGCACGGCCTCCCCGGCTTTCGGGCCCATCTGGGAAAGGGCGTCGATCACCAGCGGACGAAGGGCGAAGCGGTTGCCGAAGAGGTCCGCCTCGAAGTACGGAAAGGGATACCCTTGCGCATGCGACGGGACCGGAACGGGCGGCGTCGTGGTCGTGACCGTCGCGCCGTCCGGCGGCACATCCAGGGCGGCGACGAGCGTGGGGACGGTCGCCTCGATCTGGCGGTCAATCCTCCAGAGGGCCAGGGCCGCGTGGGTGCGGGCGAGGGGGTCCGGGTCGTCGAGCATCTCCGAAAGGGCCGGGACCGCCTCGGAGGCCGGCGGGCCGATCTTGCCCAGCACCTCGGCCACCCGACCACGAACGGTCGGCTCGTCGCGCAGGAGCCGCGTCAGGGCGGGCGTGGCCTGGGCCGAGGGCGTGCCGATCTTGCCGAGGGCTTCCAGCGCCCGCCGCCTCGCGTAATGCTTGGGGTCCAGCGCGGCGGGCAAGAGCACCTCGACGGCCTTGCCGCGGCGCGAGCCGCCGAGGTTCGCCAGGGCGATCGCCGCCTCCAACCGGGCGTCGGGATGCTCGTCCTGAAGCTTCTCGGCGAGCTTGGGCGCGACGACGACGACCCTCTGCCCAAGCTGCCCGAGTGCCTGCGTCGCGGCAATCCGCACACTCACGTCGTCGTCGTCCAGCGCCCGCAGGAGCAACCCCCGAGGCGCGCTGGCCGTGAACGCGGAGGCCGCGACGCCGCGGACCACCTGGAGGCGGACGGCCGAGTCCTCGTCGGCGAGCCGCTCGGCCAGCGCCTCGGTCCCCTTCGGGCCGCACAGGCCCAGGGCCGCGAGAATCGCCGGGCGACGCGCGTCGCTCGCCCTGTCGAGCGCCTTCAAGAGCGGCTCGGCGGCATCGGCGCCGGCGACGCGGACCAGGGCATTCGGGGCGATGTCGGGGTATCCTTGGTAGGAGCCCGGAGGGTTCGGACTCTCGTCCAGGGCCGCGACGAGCGCCGGGACGACCCCTTTGCCCGCCTTGGCCGCCGGGCCGAGATTGGTCAGGATTTGCAAGACTTGCAGCCGGGTTTGCGGCTCCTTGAGCGCGGCGACCAGGACGGCGAGAGCCTCGTCCCGGTCGGGCTCGGAGTTGCCGAGGGCCCCCGCCGCGATCATCCGGACCGGATTGTCCTCGTCGCGGAGGGCCTCGCGGAGGGCGACGGTCAGGGGCTGGGGCCTCGCGGGCATCTGGGCGGCGATGCCCACGGCCATTCGCCGCAGGGTGACGTCCTCGGCCTTGAGCCCCTCCAGCACGACCGGGACGACCTCTTCCCGACGCTCCACCATCCAGAGCGTCCAGGCCGCCGCGACGCGGACGCCGAGGGCCGGGTCCTTCAGGGCCTTGAGCAGCGCCGGAGCCGCGGCCTTGTTGCCGGGACCGCCCCTGCCGAGCGCCTCGGCCGCGGCGCGGCGGGCCTCCGGGTCCCCCTTGGCCAGGGCCTCGACCAGGGCTGGGACGGCGTCGGCGCCGATCTGCTGGAGGGCGTTGAGGATCATATTCCGGGAGTACGCATCCCCCTTGCCAAGCGCGGCCAGCAGCTTCGGGACCGCCGGTTTGGCCGCCTTGCCGAGCTGGCTGAGGGCGATCGCGACCTCGGCGGAAACCGATCCGTCCTCGCCGTCCATCCCCTCGATCAGGGCCGCGACGCCGTCGGGGCCCAGCTGCGACAGGGACTTGACGGCCTGCTGGGAGGCGAAGCGGTCGGGGCCGTTCAGGAATGCGACCAGCTTCGGGATCGCCGCCTTCGCCTCGGTCCCGAACCGCCCGATCATCGGAATGATCGTGTGGGAGAGGCCCTCCCGCGGCTCGTCCAGCAGCTCGATGAGCGTGGGCATCGCGGCCTTCGCGGCGGCGACGTCCACCTGGCTGAGCGCCTGGACGGCCTGGGCACGATAGTACGGCTGGCCGTCCCTCAGAGCTTCGATCAGGAAGGGCATCGCGGCCTTCGCCCCCTCCGGGCCCAACGGGGCGAGCGCCTGCGCGACCTGGCTGCGAAACTGAGGCTCCGCGTTGCCCTCGTCCGACAGGAGCGCGACCAGGGCAGTGGTCGCGGCTTTCGCTTCGTCCTTGCCCAACATCGCCAGCCCCTTCGCGGCCTCCAAGCGGACGGTCGGAGTGGCATCCTCCAGCAGGCCCGTCAGGACCACGGCCGGGACCGACCCCCGCGCCTGGGTCGCCAACTGGGCGATGACCGTGGCCACCTGGGTGCGAACGGCTGGCGTGGGGTCCTTGAGGGCTTCCATCAGGGTTGGCAGGGCCGGCGCGATCCCCTCCGGCCCGGTCATTCTCAGCATGTTGATGGCCAGCAGCCGGGCGTCGGGGTCGTCGCCCTTGATCTCGCCGATGAGGAAGGCCGAGGCCGCCTTCGCCCCCTCGGGTCCCGTCCTCGACAGGGCGCCAACGACCTGCATGCGGGTGTTCGGGTCGCCGTGCTTCATCATGGCGGTCAGCTCGGGCGCGGCCGACTTGGCCTCCTGGCCCATCTGGTACAGGAGGTTGATCGCCTGCCCGCGGGCGTTGGGGTCGGAGCCTTTCATCAGGTCGAGCAGCATCGCGACGGCTTTCTTCGCGTCGAGCGCGCCCGCCTGGCGGAGCATCCCGAGGGCCTGGAGGCGGGCGTCGGGCTCGCCGGACTCCAGCGCTTCCAGGAGCGCCGGGGTCGCGGCCTTGATCCCCTCGGGGCCGAACCGGGTCAGGGCCATCGAGCCCTGGCCGCGGACATTCGGGTCAGGGTCCTTGAGCAACTCGATCAGCGCCGGGAGGGCCGGCTTCGCCGCGGCGCCCAGGCCGACGAGGGCCGAGGCGGCCTGGCTCCGCACGTTCGCCTGCGGGTCCTGCAAGAGTTCGGCGAGGGTCGGGACCGCGCGTCCGACCGCCTCGGGTCCGCCCCCTGCCAACTGCCGGGCCGCCTGGACCCGGAGGGTGTGATCGGGATCCTCCAACATTTCGACGAGGGCGGCGAGCACCGCCTTATCCTTCGGTGGCCCCAACAGGTTCAGGATCGAGAGCGCTTGCAGGCGGAGGAAGACCTCGGGGTCCTTCAACGCCGGGAGGAGGACCGGGAGCAACTCTTTCGGCCCCGCGCTTCCGAACGTCCGGAGGGCCTGGGCCGCCTGGAGCCGGACGCCGATTTGCTCGTCTTGCAGCAGGGCCATCAGGCCGGGCGCGGCCGACTTCGCCTCGGGGCCCATCTGGGCGAGTAGCTCGACGGCCTGCCTGCGAAGATTGGCGTCCTTGTCCTTCATCAGGATGGCGAGTGCCCCGATCACCTCCTTGCCGGCGCGACCCGATTGCCGGATCGCCGGATTTTTGAGCAATTGGACGGCCTGGAGGCGGACGGCGGGCTCAGGGTCCTTGAGCAACTCGGTGATGGCCGGGGCCGCCCCCCTGGCCTCGTTCCCCATCTGGGCGAGCATTTGAGACGCCTGGGCGCGGAGGTTGACATCCTTGCCTTTCAGAAGCTCGACCAGGGCGGGGGCGGCGGCGCCAAGCTGCTGCGGCCCGATTTGCTGAAGGAGTTGGAGCGCCTGAAGGCGCACGTTCTGGTCGGGGTCCTTCAGCAATTCAACCAGCGCGGGGACCGCCACCTTGGCCTTGGCCCCCATCTGGCCGAGCATCCGCGCGGCCTGGTTGCGAAGGTTGGGGTCCTTGTCCTTGATCAAATCCAGCAGGATCGGGAGCACCTCCTTGGGAGGGGCTCCGAACCGAGTCAGAGCCGAGAAGGCGAAGGAGCGAATGCTGGGGTCTTTCTCCTTCAAGAGCCGGACGAGGGCCGGGGCCGCCTCCTTGCCGGCCTCGGGGCCCAGGTTGACCAGGAGGTTGTGCGCCTGGTTGCGGGCGTTCTGGTTCTCGCCCTTCAGCGCGCCGATCAGCGCGGGGGCCAGGAGCTTGGCCTCCTTGTCGCCGGGCTTGACGCGCTGAAGGATCTGGTAGGAGACATTGCCGAGGTTCCCATCCTGCGAGCCCAGGGACGCCACGAGGACGGGGATGGCTTCCTTCGGCCGTCCGAGGTCCCAGAGGGTTTCGGCGGCCTTGAACCGCACGACGGCGTTGTCGTCCTGGATCGCCTCCCGGAGGGCCGGGACCGCCTTCTCTCCCTGCTCGGGGCCAATCACCCTGAGGATGCGGGCGGCGAACACGCGGAGCAGGACGTCGCGGTCCTCCAGCATGCCGACCAGGTGGGGTGCCGCCTCCTTGGCCCTGGTCCCCATGCGTTCCAGCGCCTTCAAGGCCATCTGGCGGAGGCCGAGGTCGCGTTCCTTGAGCCCTTCCAGGAGTGTTGGCAAGGCCGCCGGGGCGGTCGTCGCGGATTGGCCGAGAACCTCGGCCGATTTCAGGCGGACGAAGGCATCGGGGTCGTCCATCGCGCGTTTCAGGGCGGCGACCGTCGGCTCGTCGAGGGCCGGGCCGGGCCGCACCTCGGCGATCACACCGCCGAGGGCCGGCGCGGCGGAACCCGGAATCGGTCGCACGAAAACCAGGGCCGCCGTCCTGCGGACGGTCGTATCCTTGTGCTCGAGCGCCGTGACCAGCGCCTTGATGGCGGCCGGGTCGTCGCCAACGCGGCCCAGGGCCATCGTGGCCCGCATCCGCGTCAGGCCGTCCCGTTCCTGAATCGCAAGAGCCAGCGCCGGGACGGCGGGCAACGCCGCCTGGCCGAGCCTCCCCAGCACGTCCGCCGCCCCTTCGCGGAGCGAGGCATCACGCCCCTTGAGGGCCTCGATCAGCGTCGGCACCGCCCGCGGGCCCAGCTTGACAATCGCGTCCATCGCGATCGCGCGCAATTGCGTGTCGACGCTGAGCTGGATGCCGTTGGCGTCCGTCAACGGGTCATTGGCGACGTGGATGTCGATCTGGATGCCGTCCACGACCAACGCCTCGGGGTTGTGCCGCAGCGACAGCGTGTCAACCAGCGCTGGCAGGGCCTCGATCCCGTACTTGGCGAAGACGTCGGATGCCTTCTGCCTGGCCTGGACGTTGTTGGACTTCAAGAGTTCCGAGACATAAGGCAACACGGCCCGGACCCCGGTGCCGACCTTCGCCCAGGCGCCCTCGGCCTCGTCGCGGACGCTGCGATCCGGGTCGCTGCGTGCGGCGAGCAGTGCGGGGAGGATCGGCCCGACGCGCCGGTCGACCCGCCGGAGGGCCAGCCCCGCCCTGCCCCGGACGACGGCGCTGTCATCCTCCAACGCCCGCTCCAGCGCCGGTACGGCGGCCTTGGCCCCGGCCCCCAGCTTGCCGAGAGCCATCGCCGCCTCGGCACGCGCCGCCTCGTCGCCGGCCCCGAGCGCCGCGACCCACTCTTGCAACGGCCTCGCGCCGGAAGACGGCCGGTCCTCGCCCCGGGCAACAGCCCCGAAGGCGACCACAAGGCAGAGCGCCGGGCGGAGCATCATCGGGTTGACCCATGTCGTCGGGAAGGTTGATCGAGTTGGAGGGAGCGTCCCCTAGATTACTAGGTCCCGGGTCCGTCGTCAATTCATGGACGCAAGGACTTCGCAAGGCCCGCTCCCTCTGCGTCACGGCCTTGCCAGACCCGTCGTAGCACGCCAGAGCACGAGGAGCTGAAGGCGATCGCCAAAGGCTGCATCTTGCGGCTCGGGCCGATCGCGAACCGGGACGGGGGTTGAGGTGTCCGGGTCTTGGGAGTCGCCCCGGCGGGCGGGCAAGGTCACTGGCGCGGGGGCCCTGCCATGGGCGCATCGGGCGAGTCCTTCGTGAAGTATCCCCGGACGCCGCACCTATTCGGGTCGCGGGGGACCGACGACGACAAGCACCTTGGCCGGGGCGAGTCGCTGGCTCTGCTGGCGGACCCCTCGCTGATCGTGGAGGAGAAGCTCGACGGCACCAACGTCGGTATCCACTTCACGGCGGCGGGGCGCCTGGTCCTGCAATGCCGCGGCCACGAGATCACCCCCGGCATGCACCCGCGGTACGATCTTTTCAAGCGGTGGACGACGGCCAGGCGCCCGGCCCTGGAGGCGATGCTGGGGGACCGCCTGATCCTCTTCGGCGAATGGCTCTACGCGCGGCACTCGGTCCACTACCGCCGCCTGCCGCACTACTTCTTCGAGTTTGACATCCACGACAAAGGGCGGGGGGAGTTCCTGGACCTGGAGGCGCGGCTGGGCCTGATCGAGGGGGCGGGCGTCGTCACGGTGCCCGTCCTCCATCGCGGGGAAATCGACGAGGACGGCTTACGCAGCCTGATCGGCCCTTCCCGATTCGATTCCGCCTTCGCGAACCCCATGACGGGGCGACACGACCCGCTCATGGAGGGCCTCTACCTGCGCACCGAGGCCGCCGGCCGGGTCGCGAGGCGGGCGAAGCTGGTCCGGCCCGAGTTCGTCGAGAAGGTCAAGCGGAGCGAGCACTGGCAACACCAGCCGCTCGTGCCGAACCTGCTGGCCGATGGGGCGGAGATCTGGTCATGAGCCATTGGGACGACTTCCTGGGCACGACCCCCGACGCGGTCCTCGGCTGGGCGGATTCGCAGCCCTGGGCGCGGGCGATGGCCTCGTGCGCGCAGGATGCCGGGTGGCACGCCGAGGGCGACGTTTGGGCCCACACCCGGATGGTCGTCGCCGAGCTGGGGCGGCTTGAGGAGTGGCCGACCCTGGAACCCGAGGCGCGGCGGGCGCTCACCTTCGCCGCGATCTTCCACGACGCGGGCAAACCCTCCAGGACGCACGTCGACCCGGAAACCGGCCGGACGCACGCGCCGGGGCATTCCCTGGCCGGGATGGTGATCGCCCGGCACGCCCTGCGCGACCTCGGCTGCGACCTCGACGCGAGGGAGGGGATCACGAACCTGGTCCGTTTCCACGGCAGGCCCGCCCACCTGTTGGAGAAGGCCGACCCCGCGCACGAGGTCATCGGGCTCTCCTGGCTCCTGGACCACCGGCTGCTCACCCTGCTGGCCCTCGCCGACACCCGGGGCCGGATCACCGCCGACATGGCCCGCCCGGAAGAGGTTTTGGGCCTCTGGAAATGCGTCGCCGAGGAGAATGACTGCTTCACAAGGCCCTTCGCCTTCGCCAACGACCAGGCGCGATTCCACTTCCACCGGGGGACCCTTTCCGACCTGAACTCTGCGCCTCGCGAAGATTTCCGAGGCACCGTCACGCTGATGTCGGGCCTTCCCGGCTCGGGCAAGGACACCTGGCTGGCGGCGCACCGGCCCGGCCTCCCGGTGGTCGCGCTGGACGGCGTGCGGGCCGCCCTCGGCGTCGGACCGACCGACGACCAGGGTGCCGTCATCCAGGCCGCTCGCGAGGCGTGCCGGGTGCATCTCCGCGCGGGGCGTGACTTCGCGTTCAACGCCACCAACACGATGCGACCGACCCGCGAGCGCTGGATTGACCTCTGCGCCGACTACGGGGCGCGGGTCGAGTTGGTCTACCTCGAACCGCCCCTGTCCGTGATTTTCGAACGGAACGCCCGCCGATCCCCGACGGTCCCGAGGCGGGTCATCGAGCGACTGGTGGAGAAGCTGGAGCCGCCGACCTGGGCCGAAGCCCACTCCCTGTCGCGGGTCGCCGACCCCCGGCTCGGGGGATGATCGATCCGTCCACGCCGCCGCGAGCCCTTCCACCCCTACCCATGCCGCGCCCCGTTGCCGGCGTCGCGGCGGTTGACCGGCCTGCGGGGGCGTGGTCTCCTGGAACGGCCCCTCAACCCCGCGACGAGGCCCGTCCCATGATCCGCCCCCATGAGTGCGCTTTGCTGCTCGGCGTCGTCTCCCTGGTCACGCCCGCCGCCGAGGCGGCCGACGCGGAAGGCCCGCTTGCCGTGATCGAGGGAATGGCAAGGATCGGCAAGACCGACCGACCGGCGGCGCATGTGACGCTCCACTTCCTCGATCGCGACACCCCGGGCGGCGAGGCCGTGACCGACGCCGCCGGCCGCTTCCGCTGGACGCCGCCGGCCGATAAAGGCCTCCGCGCCGGCCAGGGCAATGGGCCGAACTGCTGGGCCCTGGCCCAGGAACGGCGGGCATGGACGTGGGAGGTGGCCAACGTCGTCAACTACCAGCCGAAGGATTTCGCCCGGACGCAGGTCGTCGAGAAGCTCCTGCAACCGGCCCCGACCCGCTGGGAAGGCCCCCGGCTGGTGGTTGAATGCCCGCCCCTGGGCGCGGTCGAGGTCCTCGTGCGCGGGCCCGACGGCCAGGCCCTCAAAGACCATGTGGTCGGGGTGGTCCCCGCCGCGTCGCCGCTGGAGTTCCGCGACGAGACGACCGTTCGATTCGAGGGGCGGACCGACGGCGAGGGCCGGATACGCATGCGCTGGTTCGCGGGGATGCGTCGGCTCAGGGTCGTGGTGCCCGGCGTCGGCTTCGGTTCGACCGGCCTGTTCGAGGTCATCGGCGGCCGATCCATCGCGCCCGAGATGCCGCCGCTGATGCCCTTCGCCGAGGTCCACGGCCAGTTGGACCCCGCGCTCAACAGGCCAGGGACGGTGGTGAGCCTTTACGAGGCGAAGGCGTGGGACTTCACCCGCGCGAAGTGCGACGGCGACGGTCGCTTCACGCTGCGGAACGTCGTGCCGGGCCACCGCCAGTTCCGCCTGACGCGCGACGACCGGCCCATTCCCTTTGAACAGATCAACCTCCCAATTTCCCCAGGCGAGAAGGTCATGGGGGTGGTGCTGCACTCGTCGAAGGAGGCTCCCCGCCCGGCCCCTCATCCCGCCGCGTTGCCGAAGGCCGGCCGCGGCAAGGGGGCGGAGGACGAGATCGACTGGGTCGAGGGGATCGCCCGCGACCGGGAGGGTCGCGCGCTCGCGGGGGCCGGCGTCGCCGTGGCGACATCGTATCACGGCGGCCTCCGCATGTATGAAGATGTGCGGACAACGACCGCCGACGACGAGGGCCATTTCCGCATCCGGGGGCCCGTCCACGAGGTCATGCAGCCCCTCACCGTCGTCGTTCACGGCAAAGGACTGCCGCCCGCGGTCGCCTATTATCCGGCACCCGGGGACGCTGGCGAGAAACGGCCGCCGCTGGCCATCACGCTCGCGAGCGAGGGGGGCGCGGCGGCCATCGCGGTCTTCCAGGGCGGCAAGCCCCTGCCAGGCGCCTGGGTGAAGCTCTCGCGGGGGGGCGTGGTCTCGCTCTACGACCAGACCTACGTCGGCTCGGCGCGGTGGCCCGGCCGTGGCGAGATCGAGGCCCTTTTCAGCCCGACGGCCGAGGCTGGCGCCGACGGCGTGGCGCATTTTGAGGGCCTTTTCCCCGGCTCCTATCACGTCGTCGCCGCCAAGGGGGCCGGCCCGGGAGCCGTCAACTTCGTGCACTGGGCGCGCGATCAAGCGATGGTCTTCGGCGAGAATGGCGGCCTGGGGGTCGCCGCGGGCCGGGAGGCGCGGACCGCCATCGCCGTCCACCCGCAGCCCGGCGAGGTGCGGTTCCAGGTCCTACGTCCCGACGGCACGCCGGTGAAGGACCAGAACGTGTCCTTCGCGTTCGGTATGGGCGGGCCCGGCTCCACGACGGCGCTCAAGCTGGACGGCGAGGGGATCGGCACGTATGCCTTCTCGTCGCCGGGCCTGTGGTCGGTCGACGTGCGGTTCCGCGATTCGGAGGCGAAAACGTTCCCGGTCCACGAGGAGCCGTTCTATCAGGCGGAGGCGGTCGTGCCGATCTCGCCCCTGCTGGGCCTCGCGGGACCGATCCGGCTCAAGGGCGTCCGCCGCGATCGGGGCTCGATCCGCGCCCGGTTGATCGGGCCCGACGGCCTGCCGGCCAGGGGGACGGTCCAGATCGTCCAGTTCCTGGGCGAGGTCGATTTCGCCGGGACGGCCGACCCGCGAGGCTTCGTCCGGTTCGCCGACATGACCGCGGGCCGCTACGAGCTGCGCGGGTCCGTCGACGGGCTGAAGGTGACGGCGGTCGAGCCTTCGGGGCCCTTGCCGGACGAGGCCGCCTTGCGGGCGATGCGGGTGGTCCGCCCGCGGACCGTCGAGGTGAAATCCGGAGAGGACACGCAGGTCGAGCTGCGGACCGAGCCCGTTGCTTACCTGAGAGGCACGCTCCACCCCGCCGACGGCCACGAGGCTTCGGAATACTGGGTGGACGCCCGGCTCGACCGTCGGGACCTCAACCCTCGTTGGCGGTCGGAGCCGAAGACGGGCCGCTTCACCTTCGGCCCACTCCCGGCCGGGCCGTTGACGCTGATGTTCCACCAATTCAAAGGGGATGAGGGGGGCGAGGCCGGCACTCAAGACGTGGAGGTCGTGGCGGGGGCGGTGGCCGAGGTCGACCTGCATCCCCAAGCGACCGCGCCGCGCCCAGGGCCGGACGGGAAGCAGGTGATGTTGGGCATGGGCGGCCTGACGGAGATCAACTCCGCGCCGGACAAGGCGAAGGGCTCGGTGCTCATGGCCGACGGGGCGACCCCTGCGTTCGGGGCGCAGGCCCTGCTGTTCGTGCCAGGTCAGGCCCAGCCGGTCGGCATGGGGGTCAGCGACGCCGCCGGCCGACTCACCTTCCAGGGACGCTGGATCTCGGCCAATCCCGAGGCGCGGGGCCAGGACGGCCAGGTGGAGGCGCCGACGGCGATCGTCCGCCTTCCGGGCCTGACGGGCGCGGCGATCGTCCCCGCCGAGCCTGGCAAGGCGCTCCAAGCAACTCTCCCCGCGCCGATCGCCGCGACCGGGCGCGTCACGCTCGGCGGCAAGCCCGTCGGCGACCGCAACGCGCGCCTCCGGGTCGTCGCCGCGCACCGAGGGCGGGGCGTACTCGACGCCGCCCTGGGCCTCGAAGGGTCAGCGCAGCCCGACGGCCATTTCGAGCTTGCCGGGATGACACCCGGCAAGTACCTCGTGCAGGCCGAGTGCGATGGCATCTGGCTGTCGGCGACGGTTGAACTTGCCGCCGAGGAGGGGAAAGCCCCTCCCGAGATCGCCCTGAACATCCCCGAGCCCGGCGACCCGATCGCGCTGGAGGTCGTCAATCCCGACGGCCGCCCGGTGGTCGGAGTCGCCATCGTGCCGGTGCGCCCCGAAGGCCCGCTCAAGGCCCTCTGGGCTGCTGGCCTCCGCACCAACGCCGACGGCGCCGTGACTCTGTACGGCCTGGAGGCGGGCCGTCACGAGATTTTGATCGGGGACGACCCGATGCGACAGGAGGTCACGGTCCCCGTGGCCAGTGGCGCTGCGGCCCGGTTGGCCGTCACGCGCGTCACCCTCAAGCGTGGGGATTCGGCACGGCCTGAAAATTGATCCCAGGGAACGATCGCCGGCCAACGACGTAAACCGATCCGCTTCTCGGAAAACGCCCGCCCCCCCGGGGATCGAGGGGGCAGGCGTCAAGGGGCTGAACCGCGGGCGGGGCACCTACGGGTCGTCGGTCACTGTGCGACCTTCAGGAGGAGTTGGGCGACCTCCTCGCGGTCGGCGGGGCGGAGTTTGTCGGCCGCTTCCTGAGCCTTCTGGAGGTAGTCCGCGGCCTTGGCCGCGCGAGCGCGGTCGGCGGAAACGAGTCGGCCCATGTGGTAGTTCAGGGCCGGCAAATCGGGGGACTTGCGGAGGCCCTTGGCGTAGGAATCCTCGGCGTCGGAGGGACGCCCCATCCCTTCCTGGATCGCGCCAAGGGTGTCGAAGAACTCGGCGGGCAAGGAGGCGGGGTCGGTCTTCTTGAGGAAGGACTCGACGAGGGCGAGGGCGGCCTTGTCGTCCTTGAGGTGCCGGTGGAGGATCCACGCCTTGTTGTTGATGGCCTCCATCGCGTCGGGCTGGGCCTTCAGGACGAGGTCGTACTGGGCGATGGCCTGCTCGAAGAGGTCGCGGGCCTTGTTCGGGTCGGCCTGCGCCTCGGCGGCCGAGAGCAGGAGGTCGCCGTAATTGAGGTGGAGGCCGGGCGTGTCCAGGAGGCGACACGCCTTCTCGGCCCAGGGGAGGGCCTGCTCGACCTGCCCGGCGCGCTGAAAGCCGGCGGCGGCGGCCAGGCAGGGGTCGGCCTTCTTGGGCGCGTTCGCCACGGCCTCGCGGGCCAGGGCCAGGGCGTTGTCCAGGGCGTCGGGGTCGGCGACCTTCCCCTTGGCGGGAGGCTCGGCGGTGGCCTGGATCAGCATGGACAGGCCGGCGTAGTCGTCCGGGGCGGCCTTGAGACCGTCCTTGAGCGCGGCCACGGCGTCGGCCCGTCGGCCCTGGGCCTGTCGGATCTCGGCGAGCAGATGGTAGGCGTCGGCGAACTTCGGCTCCGCGGCGATCGCCTTGGCCAGGAGGGCGGCGGCCTCCTCGCGGCGAGCCTGCCGGGCCGCCGGAGCACCCTCAATCGCGGCCAGGCCGCGCGCCTTCAAGAGCTGCGCGGCGGGGAGATCCTTCGCGCCGCCCAGGACCCAGTTGGCCTGGTTGACGGCCTCGTCGGGCTTGCCGATGTTCAGCGACGCCTGGCCGAAGGCCAGGTGCATGTCCGCGCGGCGAGGGTTGCGCTCGACGGCTTCGGCGTAGGCTTCGGCGGCGTCTCGGGGCTGGCCCTTGGCCTCGAAGAGCCTGGCCCGAAGGATCGGAGCGGTGGTCGAGGACCTGTCCAGGGCGTCCATCTCCTTGGTGATCGCCAGGGCCCGGGGGAGATCGCCCCGGCGCGCGGCCAGCTCGCAGTCGATCTCGGCGAGGCTGACATCGTTGGGGAACGCGGTGCGCGACCGCCGGACGAACTGGACGGCCTTTTCCAGCAGGGCGCGGGCCTCCGGGCCGGGGGCCGTCGCGGCGCGGGCGACGGAGAGCCGGGCGAGCGTCGCGGCCAGGGCGGGGTCCTTCGGGTCGGCCTTGGCCATCTCGGCGGCGACAGCCTCGGCCTCGGCCAGCCTCCCTTCGCGGCGGTAGACCTCGGCCAGGAGCCGGTGCCGCGGGCCCTTGGGGTCGGCCTCGGCCTTCGCCCTGGCGGCGAGGAACGCGAAGGCGGCGCCGGGATCGCCCTGGGGCTTGGACTCGGCCATGAGCTTCAGGACGCGAAATTTCGCCTCGATCAGGTCGAGGGCGTCCGGGTGGGCCGTGAGCCCGCGGTCCAGCGCCGCCAGCGCCTTCTTCAGGCCCTCGGGGGCGGCGGGCTGGCCGTTGGCCTGGCTGTTCTCGATCCCCGCCAGCATCAGGGACAGGACGGCCGGGGCTTTGGGATCGGCGGCGATCACCTTGTCCAGCAGGGCGGCGGCCTCGGCGGGCTTGCCCGCGTTGGCAAGCATGTACGACCGGGTCACGACCGCCGAGGCGAGGCCCGGCGACCGGGACAGGACGCCGTCGAGCAGCTCAATGGCGGTCGCCTCTTCCTTGAACATGCGGAAGTAGTTGGCGGCCTGCACGCGCTCCTCGTCGGTCGCCGCCTTGTCCTTCAGGAGGGCCTGAATCTCGCTCTTGGCGGCGGCCCAGTTCTCCTTGGTGGCGTAGGCCGCGACGAGTTTCCAGCGTGCGGGGCGGGCGAGCGGACCCATCTCACCGCCCTGGAGGATGCCCTTGTAGCCGGCGATCGCCGCGTCGAACTCCTGGTTCTCCAGCGCCTGGGTGGCGATCGCCCATCGCGAGGCGGTCGTCAGGTTCAGGCCCTCGACAAGTTCCTTGGTGGGGTGCTCGCGGGCGATCTCGGCGTAGATCTTGGCGGCCTCGCCCCCGGCTCCCGATTGCTCGTCGAGCTGCGCCTTCCAGAACAGGGCGACCTTGTTGTTGGGGTCCTTCTTCAGGGCGGAGTCCAACGCGGTGGCCGCGCCGCGGGGGTTGCCTCGGGCGACGGCCAGTTGCGCGTCGAGCAGGTCGGCGGCGGCGGCCTCCTTCCAGCGGGCGCGGATCTTGGCGATGGCGCGGGCCGCGGCGTCGAAGTCCTTGTCGGCCAGCTCGATCATGGTCAACTGGACCAGCGGGGCGGTCGTGTCGGCGTGCTCCGAGGCGTTGCTCAGAAGCCTGCGGGCCTCGTCGCGCTTGTGCAGCTTCTCGGCCAGGATCTGCGCCCGGAGCTGGAGGGCCGCGACATGGTCGGGGTGCCTGGCCAGGAAGTCGGCGAGCAGGCGGTCGGCCTGCTGGGCGCGGACGTTCTGGCCGGGTTCCTCGGACTTCACGAGGATCGCGGCATCAAGCCCGGCGAGCTCGCCATTCTCGGGGAACTGCTTGCGGGCGGCGTCCAGGACCTTGCGAGCCTCCTGGGGCTGCTTGCGGTCCAGGAGGGTCAGGACGGCCAGGCGCTCGCCCGCGGGGCCAGCGATCCCCTCGGCACGGAGGTCGGCGATCCGCTTCAGGGCCTGGTCGGGATGGCCTTGCAGCACTTCGAGCTGGGCCACCCGCAGGTGGACGGCGGTGGGCAACGCCTGCTTGGTCTTGATCGCCTTGAGGTATTCCGCCTGCGCCTTGCGGAGTTCCTCCGGCCCGCCCCGCGCCTGGGCGATCTCGCCCGCGAGCAAGTGGAGCGTCCCGTCGAGGTCGTGGGGCAGCGTGCCCTTATCGACCTGAGCGAGCAAGGCCTTGACGATCGGCGCGGCATCCTCGGGATACCCGGCCTCGGACATCGACCACGCGGCCCAGATCTGGTAGCGGGGCTCCAGGGTGCCGCCCAGCTTCCTGGCGGCCTGGAGGTATTGCCGCCCGAGGCCCGGCTCTTGCGAAAGGATCAGGGCGATGCCGTAGAGGGCCTGCGCTGTCGAGGAATTCGGCCACTGGGCGGCGGCGTCCTTCAGGTGGCTGAGCGCCGAGGTGCGCAGCTTCGGGTCGACGACGGCCTCCGCGGTATTCGGCCCGCCGACCAGTCCCGAGCGCTCCAGGTCGATGGCCCCCTGGAAGAGGTGCCCCAGCCCCTGGTAGCGGGGTGAGGGGCTGCTCAGAAGTTCCTTGATCGACGGCTCGGCCTTCTCGAACCGCTGTGGGTCGGCCGTATCAGCCAGGGCGGCCTTGATGGAAACCTCGCGCAGCTCCATCGTCTCGGACAAGAAGGCGGGGGAGGCGGCCACGGGCGCGGCCAGCGCCTTCTGGACCACGGCCCGGCATTCGGCTCCCTTGCCGCGCACCAGCAGGTGCGAGGCATAGGAGCGGGCCACCCGGAGGTCGGCCCCCTTGCTCGACTCGGTCGCCTTGCGGAAAGCCGCCTCGACGGCCTGCTCGACCGCCTCCGTCGCCGGGGCGAGAAGTCGCTTGTCGGCCTCGTCGGCCTGATCGCTCGCCTGCGTGAGAATCGTGCCGACCCGGTCCAGAAGCTCACCGACCACCGTGGCGCGGGCCGGCGGCGCGTCGGCGGCGTCGATCAGGGCGCGAGCCTCCTCGCGGATCGTGCCGACGCGCTCGGTCAGGTCGGCGGCGGAATCGGTCGCTTCGGTGTCCATGACGCGAAGGCGAAGCAGCGCCAGGCGATCAACCGGGTCGGCCGTTGGGGGGAGGGCCGTCTGGCGGGCACGGGCGAGGACCTCGGCGAGTTGCCCGTCCTCGCGAGCCAGCTTCGCCAGGCGGGCGCGGACCCAGTCGGTGCGGACCCTCGGGGGCTGCTCAACCTCCAGCGCCTCCAGCGACTTCCTCGCCCCCGCGAGGTCCGGGGCGCCGTCGGAAAGCGCTTTGTCGGCCATCACGTACAGGGCGTCGAGGTCCTTGG
>JAABUQ010007529.1_pt1 | contig 15761 bp, 9 predicted proteins | sample 5560001 | NCBI WGS metagenome assembly JAABUQ01 (sample SAMN10711888, study PRJNA513371) | rock metagenome | isolation source: Antarctica rocks | place: Antarctica: Victoria Land, Finger Mt nord | collected 2015-12-18 | reverse complement strand
CGGTGGCGTCGCTCCCATCAAGGGCACCGTCACCTGCAATGGCGGAATACTTCCCGCCGGCTCCGTCACGATCACGCTGAAGAACTGCGCTGGCTGTACCATCAGTTGCCCCGGCAACCAATACAAGATCAATTGCGGCGGGTATAGCGGGGGCGTGCCTCTGAACTGCAAGGGCACGTGCTATTGCGGTCCCGTCTCCATCATCATCCAGCCGATCGGGCCCGGTGGTGGTAACGAGGGAAAGCCCACGACGATCTCGAGGACGCTCAAGAAGGGTAAGATCATACCTGTCAACCGCTCCTCCAATTAATCAGGCTGCTACACTACTCGACGCCACAGGCCCCGGAAGGTCGGATGCGCTCGGACGAGAGGGGCACGCGACGGCCGTGGTTCGTCGATAGCGCGGTCGCCCGCGATGATATCGTCGAACGCAGGGATGCCGATCACTGGCGATCTTCATCTCTCGACCTTTCCTCGTGCCGCCACGCTGGCGATGACCGTTGAACGCCGGCCGCTCTCGGCCACCAATCAAGATGGCGTGGATTCGAGGGATTGGATCGAAGTCGCGAGATGATCTCGCGGCCGGGGCGGGCCGAGCGATCGGCCCGCCCACGTCTTTGGGACCGATCGGGATTGGGCCGGCGACCTGCCACCGATCCATCGTCGCCTCCGATCGATTCGCCCGGGGTGGAGGTCAACCCGATCGCCCGCCCCCGTGATCCCGCGCCTGGCTCACCCTCCAAGATCCGCCCGATGTCGCCGGATGGAACGACACACATGACGATAACCAAGGTTTTCCTGATCCTGTTCACGGCGCCGACGATCGCCCATCCCGTTCGATCGGAGGATAGGCCCGCCACGACCGTCCCGCCTCCCGAACGAACGGCCACGACCGCCGGGCCGGGCCACTCGCTCCACGGCGAGGCGTTCGACGAAGGGCCACGGACCCGGGCCGTCCTCCTGCCGGGGATGGGCAAGGTCGATTTTCCCGCGACCACGGCCCGGCCGGAAGCCGAGGCGTTCATCAACCAAGGTGTCGCGCAGCTCCACTCGTTCTACTACTTCGAGGCCGAGCGTTCATTCCGCACCGCCGCGCTGATCGATCCGGCCTGCCCGATGGCCTATTGGGGCATGGCGATGGCCAACGTCAACAACCCCAAGCGGGCCAGAGGCTTCCTGGCCGAGGCCCGGACCAGGGCGGCGAAGGTCGATCTGACCGGTCGGGAACGGCATTACATCGAGGCGCTCGATGGATTCCACAAAGAAGGCGCGAGCGAAGAGGCCAGGAGTCACGAGTACGTCCGAGGGTCGGAGGCGGTGATCAAAGAGGCGCCGGCCGACCTCGACGCGCGAGCCTGGCTGGCGTTGGCTCTCTCCCAATCGGGGCACCGCGACAGCGACCGGGCGGTCGACATCGTGCTCGAATCGGTCCTCAAGCTTGAGCCGGAGCACCCCGGGGCGCACCACTACCGGATCCACCTCTGGGACGGCCGGGATGCGACGCAGGCGCTGGGATCGGCGGCGGATTACGCCCAATCGGCGCCGGGGATCGCCCATGCCTGGCACATGCCGGGGCACACCTACACCGAGCTGCACCGCCATGCCGATGCCGCGTATCACCAGGAAGCCGCCTCGCGGGTCGACCACGCGGCCATGCTCCGCGACCGGACCATGCCCTTCGAGATCCACAATTACGCCCACAACCAGCAGTGGCTCTGCACCAGCCTGGCGCACGTCGGGCGGGTCAGGGACGCCGTCGCCGTGGCCCGCAACCTCGTCGCCCTGCCGCGCGACCCGGCGAAGAACCGGGCCGACGACCCGAACTCGGCCCAGCGGCTCGGCCGGCTCCGGTGGGTCGAAGCCCTGATCCGTTATGAGTTGTGGGATGACCTGATCGCGGCCACCGCGTCGGGTGCGCTCGATTGGTCCGAGGTCCCAGCCGAGCGGATCATGAAAGCTTATGCCCTGGGCCTGGCGTCCGCCGCGAAGGACGACCGGGCCGGGCTCGCCGCGCAGGTCGCCGCCCTCAAGCGGCTGGGCGAGGACGAGGCGAGGCGGGCCGCCGAGGCGAAGTCGAAGAAGATCAGCGTCTCGCTGGATTGGGATGCGGCCTCCCGGCTCGATCAAGCCGAGATCGCCCGGCAGGTCGGTGCCGGGCTCAAGTCGGCCGCCGAGCGCGTCAAGCAGAAGGAAGTGACCGCGCCGAGGGCAGCGACGCCGGAAAACGCCGCGCCCCGATCCGGCTTGTTCGGCCAGGCCGGCGAGATGACCTTGGAGGCGGCCCTGGCCGAGTTGGAGGGCTATCAGTCGTTGGCCGGGGAGGATGTCGGTTCGGCGTTCGTGAAGTTCTCGAAGACGATGGCGATGCGACCCGAAGCGAGGGCGAGGGCCCACCTCAAGGTCGGCAACGCGGCGTTCGCCACCACGACCGCCAAGGCGGCCTTGGAGCGGGCCGATGGCGAAGTCGCGGCGCTCGCGGCCCATCTCGAGGTGATGGCCGCGCTCGGGCACGAAGGCGATACTCAAGCATCGGCGGCCCGGCTCGCCACCGTCGCTACGCGGGCCGATCGCGACCTGCCGGTCTTCCTCCGCCTGGCGACGGCCCTCGACGGCTGGGATCCGGGAGGAGCACCCGAGGTCGGCCATCCGGGCGATCGGGATACACGCCGGCCGATCCGCTCAGACCTGGCGCCGCTCGGACCGTTGACCTGGTCCCCCTCGCCCGCGGAGGATTTTTCGATCCTCGATACCGAGGGCAAGCCCTGGACCCTGGCCGACCATCGCGCCGGTTCGTGATCGTCCTCTTCTACCTCGGGGGCAAATGTGCCCACTGCTTGCAACAGCTCCAGGACTTCGGCAAGGAATTCGAGGCATTCCGGACCATCGGCGCCGATGTCGTGGCCATCGGGACCGACCCGGCCGATGACGCGAGATCGCTGAAATCCAACGCCGAGGGGATCGCGATACCGATGCCGGTCCTGGCCGACCCGAGCTTGGCGGCGTTCCGGGCCTATCGATCGTTCGACGACTTCGAGGGTCGCCCGATCCACGGGACGTTCCTGATCGACCCGAGAGGGTGCATCCTCTGGCATCGGGCCTCGGCCGATCCATTCCTCGACGTCGCGTTCCTCGAGTCGGAGGTCCGCCGGATCGGCGGGCCGAGACCCTGACTCGAAGCCGACGTTCAGCCCGACTCCCCCAAGGCCAGGGCCTCGCGGCGGGCGGCGAGGTGGGGCTTGAACTCGGCCTTGTCGATCCGGTAGCGGCGGAGCTTCTCGCTGATGCTCCGCCTCGACAGCCCGCAATGCTCGGCGCAGCGGTCGATCCGCCCCCGGTAGCGCTCCAGGATCCGCTCCAGGTAGGCCCGCTCGATCCGCTCGGTCAGCTCGTCGGTGATCGCCTGGAGCGGGCGCCTCAGGTCGAAGTCGAGGCTGAACGGTTCCTCCCGCGTCGAGACGATCTGCGGCGGGATATTATCCGGCTCGATCTCCGGCCCCGGCGTGGTCACGACCATCTGCTCGACGACATGCTCCAGCTCCCGGACGTTGCCCGGCCAATCGTACCGGGCCAGCCGGGACAGGGCCTCGCGCGAGATCGTCTTGTCGGGGAACCGCCGCTCGCGGAGCTGGGTCAGGAAGTGCTCGACCAGCAGCGGCAAATCCTCGGGCCGCTCGCGGAGCGGGGGCAGCTCGATCGTCACGACGTTGAGCCGATAATACAGGTCTTCGCGGAACCGGCCGGCGGCGACGGCCTCGGCCAGATCCACGTTCGTCGCCGCCAGGATCCGGGTATCCGCCTGGATCACCTCGCCCCCGCCGACCCGCTCGAACGTCCCGTCCTGCAAGACCCGGAGCAGCTTCGCCTGCATCCCCAGCGGCAACGCCCCGATCTCGTCCAGCAAGAGCGTCCCGCCCCCCGCCTGCTCGAACCGCCCCTTCTTCTGCCGATCGGCCCCGGTGAACGCCCCCTTCTCGTGCCCGAAGAACTCGCTCTCCAGCAAAGGCTCCGGCAACGCCGCGCAGTTCACCGCGATCAGCGGACCCCGCCTCGACGAATCATTGTAATGGATCGCCTGGGCGACCAGCTCTTTCCCCGTCCCCGTCTCCCCCGTCACAAGCACCGTGCAGTTCGACGCCGAGACCCGGGCCACCCGCGCGAAGACCTCGCGCATTTTCGGGCTCTTGCCGAACAGCTTGTGGTACGAGAACCGCTCGTGCAGCCCCTGCCGGAGCGCCCGGACCTCGTCCTGGAGCTTGCGGTCCTCCAAGCCTTTCTGGACCAGGAATTCCAGCCGGTCATGGTCGATCGGCTTGGTCAGGTAGTCGTAGGCCCCGAGCTTCATCGCCTCGACCGCCGTGTCGATCGACGCATGCCCGGTCATCACGATCACCGTGGCCGGCAATTCCCGCCGGCGGATCTCCCGGATCAACTCCAACCCGTCGATCTTCCCCGGCAGCCGGAGGTCGGTCAAAACGACCGAGAAGTTCCGCTCCGCCATCCACTCCAGCGCCGTGGTCCCATCATGGGCCACCTTGATCCGCCGCTCCGGCCGGGCCAGGACCTGCGAAAGCTGCTCGCAGATCAGCTCGCTATCGTCGACCACGAGGATGCGTCGATCCATTGGCGTTCATCCGTGGGTGCCTGATTCGATCGATGCGGCCGGATTCGTTCCGAGGGCGCCCCCGAAAGCCTCCCGGGTGAAAACCTAGCCGAGGGGGCGGTCGGGCCGGGCTCGAACGACCCAAGGGCCTAGACTACGCCGTTTTCGCGCCTTGTCAAGCCGACCCTTCATCTTGGCCGGCACCGGTCGAGGCTCGGAGGGCGAAAACCCGGTGTTCGCCTTTCTCCTGGCCTTCGCGCGACGATCCTTGCCAGACATGGGACGGCCGCTCCGACCGAGCGATGAAGGTCTGATTTATCGAGCGATTAAGCGTGGCAACCCGCTGCCGGAGCGGGCCAACCTCGGCCCCGACGAGCCCGACCGCCGCCTGGTCTGGCCTGGCCTGGCCTGGCAGGGTCGGGTGAGGGCTGAGCCGCCCGCGGAAGAACTGGATCCGATCCGCCTGTCGATCCGGGGTGGCCTGCCCTATACGGCGAGTCGGCGTGGGCCGAGGGGATGGCCAAGAAGCTGGGCCCGCGATGGGAACGACGCCACCGAGGGCGCCCCAGGAAGGCCGAAAATACAAACTGACACCGACTTACCACAAACTGACACCGACTTACCAACACGGGCCGGAAGTGCCGGCGGCGGTGGAACCGATCTGAAAAGGTGTCGGGAACTGAAGATGTGGAAAGGTGTCGGGAATCGTTATTGATCAGGGTCGGGAGGAGGGTCGGGAGCGATTCATCAGCGGCGCGATAAGAGCGGCGTTGAGCTCGGCTCCTGACCCCTCGACCGACCTTTCATCGGAACTCTCCGGGGGCGGTCGCGACGGAGACCGGCCGGGCCGAAGGGGTTATGCCCTGTTCGTGATCGCCTGCTCTTGGCGGGCAACTTCCCCCATCACCTCCGAGGGCGGCAACTCGGCTTGCCGGGCCGCCCGACCGATGTAGCCCACCGAGAAGCCGATGATCAGGAAGGCCAAGCCCAAGAAAAACAGGCTCACGCAGAAGAACCGCGCGACATTCTCCGGGCGGAACATGGCGTACCAGACCGCCGACGGGATCGCCATGATGACCCCGATCGTGATGAACGTGAGGGAGATGTGGGGAGCGGCCGAAGGCTTGCTCATGATCGCCATGAGGGGATCTCCTGGTTTGGTTCTCGAGTGTCAAGGTGGCGGTCCGTCGGCGCATGCCAACGTCGCCCAGGGCAGGGCTACCTCGGGGAACCATAGCTTCGGAATCGGCGTCCGGGGGAGAATCTTGGTTGGAGGGCCTGGCGGGCGAAGAGGGGCCGGCGAGGGAGTGGTCGGGAGCCGGTGTTGACGGCCGGCTGGGCGAGCGGGCAGGCCCAGGGCAAAAAACTCCGGCCGCTTGATCGGCGGCTCATCTTCGATTAAATTCGGACTCCGCCCGGCCCGGTCGCCCCCGTGGGTGACTTGTTGGATGGCCGGGGATTGGATCCTGGAGCGACCCCCGATGGCGCAAGCCCCGCCCTCGCCGACGACGATGAGCGAGGACGACGTCCTGGCGATCGACCATCTTCGCCGGGCTTATGACCGCCTCAAGGCGGAGTTGGCCCGGGTGATCGTCGGCCAGTCGGACGTGATCGAGCGGCTGGCGATCTGCCTGTTCGCCCGGGGGCATGGGCTCCTGATGGGCGTGCCGGGGCTGGCCAAGACGCTCCTGGTCGCCAAGCTCGCCGAGACGATGTCGCTGAATTTCAGCCGGATCCAGTTCACGCCGGACCTGATGCCGATGGACATCACCGGCACGGATATCTTGCAGGATTCGCCCGAAGGCCGGCGGATGTTCCACTTCGTCCACGGGCCGATCTTCGCCAACATCGTCCTCGCCGACGAGATCAACCGCGCCCCGCCCAAGACCCAAGCCGCGCTCCTCGAAGCGATGCAGGAGGCGAACGTGACCGTCCTGGGCAAGGGGTTCAAGCTGGAGCCGCCGTTCCTGGTGCTGGCCACGCAGAACCCCGTCGAGCAGGAAGGGACGTACCCCCTGCCCGAGGCCCAGCTCGACCGCTTCATGTTCCTCATCGAGTTGGATTACCCCTCGGAATCCGAGGAGATCCAGATCGCCCGGACCACCACCGGCGAGGCCCTGCCGTCGCTGGGCCACCTGCTCACGCCCGAGGAGGTGATCCGGTATCAGGGGTTGGTCCGCCGGATCCCGGTGCCGGATCACATCTACAGCTATGCCGCCCGGCTCGCCCGCAAGACCCGGCCGACCGACCCGACGGCGCCCCCCTGGCTTAAACCTTTGGTGTCGTGGGGCGCGGGGCCCCGAGCGGTGCAGTACCTGATCCTCGGGGCCAAGGCCCGCGCGGCGCTCAAGGGGAGTTACATGGTCCGGCTCGAAGACGTGCTCGAAGTGGCGGCTCCGGTGCTGACCCACCGGGTCCTGACGACCTTCGCCGCCCAGGCGGAGGGGATCGACGCCCGGACGATCGTCGCCCGCTTGATCTCCGAGACCGAATCCTGATCCAATCGAGGCGGGCCGGAAGGGCGACGCCCTCCGGCCCGCCTCCCGCCTCGCCCTGATCCGACCCGCCCCCCGAAGAGGGAGTTCCCCGCCCGATGTTCCCCGACCGACGGACCCGGAGCTTCCTGGACACGTCCGCCCTGTCGAGGCTGGCGGCCGTCCCCCTGTTCGCCCGGCGGGCGATGCAGGGGAGCGTCTCGGGCCGACACACCAGCGCCCAGCGGGGTTCGAGCGTCGAGTTCGCCGAGTATCGCCGCTACGTCCCCGGCGATGATTTGCGCCGGCTCGACTGGCGGGCCTACGGCCGGACCGACCGCTACTTCGTCAAGGAGTTCGAGGCCGACACGAACCTGCGGTGCTGCCTGGTCGTGGATACCAGCGGGTCGATGGACTACGGGTCGAGCGGGACGTCCAAGATCGAATACGCCCGGCGGATCGCCGCCGCGCTCGGCCATCTCTCGCTCAGCCAGGGGGACGCCGTCGGGCTCTCCTTGGTCGCCGACGGCCTGATCCGGAACATCCCCCCTCGGCGCAATCCGGCCCACCTGTCGGGGATCTTCGACGCCTTGGAGGCGGCCAAGCCGTCGGGGAAGACCAAGCTCGGGCCGATCCTCCACGAGCTGGCCGAGACGGTCCGGCAACGGGCGTTGGTCGTAATCCTGTCGGACTTCTTCGTCGAGCCGAGCATCCTCCGCGAGTGCTTCCAGCACCTCCGGTTCCGCAAGCACGACGTGGCCGCGTTCCACCTGCTCGACCCCCAGGAGATCGGCTTCGACTTCCGGAGGCCGACCCGGTTCCTCGACATGGAAGGCGGCCCGGCCATCTTCGCCGAGCCGAGCGAGATCGCCGACCGCTACCGGAGGGCGATGATGGGCTACCTCGATGACCTCCGCGCCGTCGTCCTGGAGTCGGCCATCGACTACCGCCGAGTCGGCCTCGACGAGGATTACGAGAAGGTGTTGATGGGTTTCCTCGCCGACCGCGCCCGCGGCAAGGGGGGGCGTTGAACTTCCTCCAACCTTGGGTCCTGGCCGCCTTGCCCCTGGCCAGCCTGCCGATCATCATCCACCTGATCAACCAGAGACGGTACCAGACGACCAGGTGGGCCGCGATGATGTTCCTCATCGCCGCCAACCGGATGTCGCGCGGGTATGCCAAGCTCCGCCAATGGCTGATCCTCGCGGCCCGGGTGCTCGCCTGCCTCGGCCTGATCTTCGTCGTCAGCCGGCCTTTGACCGGCGGCCTCCTGGCCCGCGCGGCGGGGGGTAGGCCGGATACCACGATCTTGCTGATGGACCGCTCGCCGAGCATGGACCAGCGCGGGCCGGGCGGCGAAGGGTCGAAGGGGGAGACCGGCCGGCGTCGGCTGGTCCGGACGCTCAAGACGATCGGCTCGTCCCGCTGGGTCCTGATCGACGGGGCGACGTCCAAGCCGATCGCCCTGGAAACGATCGACGACCTCCTCACCGCCCCCGCCGCCGAGCCCACCAGCGCCCCGAGCGACCTGCCGGCCTTGGTCCAGGCGGCCCACGACTACATCCGCGACAACAAGCCGGGCCGGACCGAGGTCTGGATCTGCTCCGACGTCCGCGAGAACGACTGGAACGCCGACGGGGGGCGCTGGCGGCAGCTTCGCGACGGCTTCGCCGGCTTCCCCCAGGCGATCCGGTTCCACCTCCTGGCCTACCCCGAGGCCGACCCCGGCAACCTCGCCGTCCGGGTGGCCGAGGCCCGGTTCCGCGAGTCCAACGGCGAGCCCGAACTCCTCGTCAGCCTCAAGCTGACCCGAGAAGGCAAGGCCGACGCCCGCCAGTCCGTCCCCGTCCAGTTCGAGATCGGCGGGGCCCGCTCGGTCGCCACCGTCGAGATGGCCGGCCCTCAAGGGGAGCTGAAGGACCACCGGATCGCCCTGGGCCGGGGGAAGGAAAAAGGCTGGGGCAAGGTCTCGATCCCCGCCGACGCCAACCCCGCCGACAACGACTTCTGGTTCGTCCACGACCGACCCGCCCCTCGGCGGACCGTCGTCGTGGCCGAGGACGCCCAGGGGGCTCGGGCGATCCAGCTCGCCGCGTCGATCACGCCGGACCCCTCGGCCAAGTGCTCGGCCGAGGTGATCGGCGTCGAGGGGGTCGCGACGATCGATTGGTCCGACGTCGCCTTGCTCGCCTGGCAAGGCCCCTTGCCCGAGGGGGACGCGGCGAGCCGGGTCAAAGCCTACATCGACCGGGGGGGCCAGGCCCTCTTCCTCCCCCCTCGGCTGCCCGGGAACGCGACGTTCCTCGGCGCGACCTGGAAAGCCTGGACCGACGGGCCGGGCGACAACGCGGTCACGAGCTGGCGCGGGGATCAGGATCTGCTCGCGGCGACCCAGGCCGGCGTCGCCCTGCCGGTGGGGGCGATCGCGGTCAAGCGGGCCTGCGCCTTGGCCGGCGAGTTCACCAACCTGGCGACGCTCAAAGGAGGGGCCCCGATGCTGGCCAGGGTGGCGACGGACGCCGGCGGGGCCTACTTCCTGGCGACCTCGACCGCGCCGGCCGACTCGTCGCTGGCGAGCGAGGGCGTGGTGCTCTACGTCCTGGTCCAGCGGGCGCTGGCGAGCGGCGCGTCGGTCCTGGGCGGGACCCGGCAGGTCGCGGCCGGGGCGAAGGCGCTCGATGACCCGGCGCGGTGGAAGCGGCTTTCGGGCGGTTCGGAGGCGATCTCGACCGACTTCGCCAATCACCGGGGGGCGTACCGGTCGGGCGAGCGGCTCCTGGCGATCAACCGGCCCCAGGCCGAGGACGCCGCCCCGATCCTGGCCGACGACCGGGTTGCCGGCCTGTTCCGGGGGCTCGACTTCTCCCGGGTCGACGACCGGGCCGGCTCCGAAGGGTCGTTGATCCAGGAGGTCTGGCGGTTCTTCCTGACCGGGATGATGGCCTTGCTGGTCTTCGAGGCCGCGCTCTGCCTCCCCCGCAAGCCCGTCCGGTCGGCGGCCGACGAGCGGCCTTGGCCGGGTCGGGAAGTTTCGAGCGAACCGGGCCGGCACACAGCCGTGGGGGTGGCGGGATGACCGGCGTGTCGCGGAGCTTGACGTTCCTGTGGACCCCGACGAGCCTGGCCTTCTCGGTCGTGGCTCTGCTGGCGACGGCCGCGCTCGGCTTCGTCGCCTGGCGGCGGTCGGGTTACCGGTTCTGGCCGGGGGTGCTCGAAGGGGTCCGGGTCCTGCTCGTCGGCCTGGCGGCGGTCCTGCTCAACCAGCCCGAATGGGTCGAGGAATATCGGGCCGAGGAGAAGCCGTCGGTCGTGGTCCTGGTCGACGACTCGACGAGCATGGAGACCCGCGACGTGACCCGGCCCGGCGAGGCGGCCTCGCTCGCCAGGACCCGGCGGGAGTCGGTCGCCAGGCTCGCCCTGCCCGAGTCGTGGAAGGGGCTCCGCGACCGGATGAACTTGGTGGTCGAGCCGTTCTCGGCCTCCAAGGGGGGCCGGGGGACCGACATCCAAGGGGCGTTGGCGAGGGCGGCGGAATCGACCCCGAACCTCCGGGGGGTCGTCCTCGCCTCGGACGGCGATTGGACCGAGGGCAAGCCGCCGGTCGAGGCGGCGGCCAAGCTCCGGGGGCGCGGGGTCCCGGTGATCTCGGTCGCGGTGGGGAGCCCGTCGAAATTGCCCGACGTCGAGCTGATCAGCCTGGACGCCCCGACCTTCGGCGTCGCCGGCAAGTCGGTCCGGGTGCCGTTCACGATCGAAAGCTCCCTGCCTCGCGATTATATGACCACCGTCGTGCTCCGGGCCACCGACGGCGAGGAGATCGCCAAGGAGGTCCGGATCGCGCCGATGGGCCGGACCACGGAGTTCGTCACCTGGAAGCCGAAGGCGACCGGGGATTACACCGTGACCCTGGAGGTCCCCCGCCACCCCGACGAGTTCGCCGCCGACAACAACCGCTTGACCGCGCCGATCGCGATCCGCGAGGAGAAGCTCCGGGTGTTGGTGGTCGAGTCGGTCCCCCGCTGGGAGTATCGCTACCTCCGCAACGCCCTCTCGCGCGACCCGGGGGTCGAGGTGTCCTGCCTGCTGTTCCACCCGGGTCTGGGCAAGGTCGGCGGCGGCAACAAGGATTACATCAAGCAGTTCCCCGCCGGCCTGGACGAGCTGTCGAAGTTCGACGTCGTGTTCCTGGGCGACGTGGGGGTCGAGGACGGCCAGCTCACCCCGGCGAACTGCCGGCTGCTCAAGGGGCTGGTCGAGCGGCAGGCCAGCGGCCTGGTCTTCCTGCCGGGGATCGAGGGGCGGCAGTTCTCGCTCTTGGCGACCGAGTTGGGCGACCTCTGCCCGGTGGCGATGGACCCGACCCAGCCGGGGGGTTGGGGGTCGAGGACCCCCGGCCACTTCGAGCTGACCGAGACCGGCCGCAAGAGCCTCCTGACCAAGCTGGCCGACACCCAGGACGACAACGCCGAGGTCTGGGAAGGGCTGCCCGGGTTCCAGTGGTACGCCCCGGTCCTCCGGGCCAAGCCGGGCTCGGAAGTGCTCTGCGTCCACAAGGACGCCGGGAACGAGTCGGGGCGGCTCCCCCTGCTCGTGACCCGGACCTTCGGCGCCGGCAAGGTCCTGTTCATGGGTACGGACGGGGCCTGGCGGTGGCGGAAAGGGGTCGAAGACAAATATCATTATCGGTTCTGGGGCCAGGTGGTCCGGTGGATGGCCTACCAGCGGAACATGGCCAAGGGGGAGACCATGCGGCTCTACTACGCCCCCGACCAGCCCAAGATGAACCAGACCTTGACCCTCAACGCCAACGTGATGGACCGCTCGGGCGAGCCGTTGCCCCAGGGGGACGTCACGGCCCGGATCGTCCCGCCGTCGGGCCAGGCGAGCGTGGTCCGGCTGGCCTCGGCCGGCGACGAGTGGGGCGTCTTCACCGGCCGGTTCGCCGCCGAGGAGCCCGGCACCCACGCCGTCACCCTCGCCTGCAAGCAGACCGGGGCGGCCCTGGAGGCGAGCTTCTTCGTCCAGGGGGTGTCCACCGAGCGCGCCGGGCGGCCGGCCAGGCCCGACGTGATGGAGGAATTGGCCCGGGTCTCGCGCGGCAAGGTGGTCGCGGCCGACCAGATCGACGAGGTCGTCCGCTCGCTGGCCGCCATCCCCGAGCCGCCCCCTTCGGTCCGCCGGGTCCCGCTCTGGAGCCACCCGGCGGTGGCCGGGTCGCTCCTGGCGCTGATGGGGACATTTTGGATCGGCCGGAAACTCATCGGGTTGATATGATCGGATCGTCGGAACCCGCGCTGGCCGTCGCGCTTCGCGACCGAGCCAGCTAGCCTTTCGGACCGGAGGCGTGAGATGAGCCTGGCGGAAGCGCATGGTCGGTTGCAGATCCCCGAGAGCTTGAGGGACCAGCTCGGACGGTTCCGGGGCCGGGTCCGCTCGATCAAGATGGCCGAAGGGGCCCTGGCGGCCTCGTTCGTCGCGGCCCTGGTGTTCCTGGCGATGTTCGCCGCCGACCGTTTGGTCGAGGCCCCCGTCTCGGCCCGGTTCGGCCTGTTCGCCGCCGCCTTGCTGGGCCTGGCGGCGGTCCCCCTGGCGGCGTACCGCTGGGTCTGGGGGAGCCGGACGTTGGAGCAACTGGCCCGGATCCTGGCGAGGACCCAGCCTCGGGTCGGCGACCACCTCCTCGGCGTGATCGAGCTGTCCCAGAGCGACTCGGAGCAGAAGCGGTCGCTCCGGCTCTGCCAGGCGGCCATCGAGCAGGTCGCCGAGGAGGCCCGGAAGCGCGACTTCACCCGGGCCGTCCCCAGGCCCAGGCACCGGGCCTGGGCCTACGCCGCCGCCGGCCCCTTGGCGGTCGTGCTGGCCCTGTTCGCGCTCGCCCCGTCGGCCGCGTCCAACACCCTGGCCCGGCTGACCGCCCCCTGGAAGGCGATCCCGCGCTACACCTTCGCCGCCGTCGAACCCCTGCCGGCCCGCCTCGTCGTCCCGCACGGCGAGCCGTTCACGATCGAGGCGAAGCTGACCTCGGCGGCCGTCTGGAAGCCCGAAGGGGCGACGAGCCGGCTCGAAGGCCAGGCGCCCGTCGGGGCCAAGCGGCTCGACGGCCGGTACGCCTTCGCCTTCCCCGCGCAGATCAACGACGGCTGGGTCGACATCCGGGTCGGCGACTTCCGCCACCGGGTGCTCGTCGAGCCGACCCACCGCCCCGAGCTGGCGGCGGCCAACGCCCGGATCGCCTGGCCCGACTACCTCGGCCGGCCCGAGGGGGCGACCAAGGACGTCCGCTCCGGCACCATCGCCCTAGTCAAGGGGGCCAAGGCCCAATTCGAGGCCACCGCCAGCCGCGACCTCGCCAGCGCCACCGTCGACGGCAAGGCCCGAGTTCCCTCGGGCGCATCGGTCCTCGGCCCGGAAACGCCGGTCGAGGCGTCGAGGACGACCGCCTTCGCCTGGCGCGACGTCCTGGGCCTGGAGGGCAAGTCGCCGTTCCCGATCGCCATCGCCGCCACGGAGGATGAGCCTCCGGTCCTGACCGTGGAAGACCTCCCCCGCCAGAAGGTCGTGCTCGACTCCGAGCAGCTCCCCTTCAAGGTCCGGGCCCAGGACGACTTCGGCGTCCGGAGGGTTGGCATCGAGTGGAAGGGGATCGAGGACCCGACCGTCAAGACCCCGGCCCAGGGGGAGAAGATCCTCGCCGCCGGCGGCAACGCCAAGGAAGTCCTCGACCTCCGCGGGACCTTCGCGGCCAAGCCCCTGGGGATCGAGCCCCAGGCGATCACCCTCCGGGTCTTCGCCGAGGATTACCTCCCCGGCCGCCCCCGGGTCTACTCGCCCACCTATATCCTGTACGTGCTCGACCCCTCGGAGCACGCCATCTGGCTCACCGAGCAGTTGAGCAAGTGGCACCGGCAGTCGCTCGAGGTCCGCGACCGCGAGATGGCCCTCTACGAGACCAACCGCCAGATCCGGGCCCTCTCCGACGAGGACCTCGACCGGCCCGAGACCCGCCGCCGGGTCGAGAACCAGGCCGCCGCCGAGCGGGCCAACGGCCGGAGGTTGAACGGCCTGGTCGCCTCGGGCGAAAACCTGGTCAAGCAGGCCACCCGGAACCCCGAGTTCGGCGTCGGCCACCTGGAGAAGTGGGCCGAGATGCTCCAGGTGCTCAAGGACATCTCCGGCAACCGGATGCCCTCGGTCGCCGACCTGCTCAAGCAGGCCGCTCAGGCGCCCATGCCGGTCGCCTCGGCCCCCAAGACCCCGGCGGGCCCGATGGCCGGCCAGGTCAAGGGCGGCGGAGGCGCCGGCAAGCCCTCCGAGGTCCGGCCCGAGACCAAGCCCGGCGGGCCGGTGCCGACCATCGCAGACCGCGAGTCTCAGCAGCAGCCGCCCGAGAAGGGCGATGGGGCCCCCGGGGGCAAGAAGAATCCGTCCAACGCCAAGCTCAAGCTCCCCACGACCACCCTGGCCGGCAAGCCCGGCCCCGCCAAGCCGCCGGTCGACGCCCCCGAGGTCGTCGAGAAGGCCATCGAAGAACAGCGCGACCTGCTGGCCGAGTTCGAGAAGGTCGCCGACGAGCTCAACCGGGTCCTCGCCAACCTCGAAGGGAGCACCCTGGTCAAGCGGCTCAAGGCCGCCTCGCGGGCGCAATACAAGATCGCCGGCCGGATTGATGAAGGCTTGGGCGAGACCTTCGGCGTCGCCCAGAACCGGGTCAAGCCGGAGCGGGCCAAGGTGCTCGCCGAGATGGGCGTCGAGGAGGCCAAGGGGAGCGCGGACGTCTCGAACATCATGGACGACCTCGACTCGTACTTCGAGCGGCGGAAGTTCGCCAAGTTCAAGTCGGTGCTCGACGACATGCGGCAGCTCGACGTCATCGGCGGCCTCCGCCAGCTCGGCGACGACCTCCGCAAGGAGAACGGGCTGTCGATCGCCCAGTGCGAGTACTGGTCCGACTCGCTGGACCGCTGGGCCGAAGACCTCGTCGACCCGGCCAACTCGGGCTCCTGCCCGGGAGGCAAGTCGCCGGGGAGCCTCCCGCCGTCGATCGTCCTGGAAGTCCTCCAGGTGCTCGAGGCCGAGATCAACCTCCGCGAGGAGACCCGGGTCCTCGAGCAGGCGAAGGCCGCCCTCGCCGCCGGCGAGCACCCCAAGCAGGCGACCAAGCTGTCGGTCGCCCAGGAGGCCCTCCGCGACCGGATCTTGAAAGTGACCGAGCGGATCCTCCAGCTCAAGGACGCCGAGGCGGTCTTCGCCTATGAATTGAAGCTGATGGGCGAGGTCGAGTCGGCCATGCACGACTGCGTCGCGATCCTCGGGCGGCCCGAGACCGGCAAGCCGGCCATCGCCGCCGAGACCGAGGTGATCGAGCTGATCCTCAAGTCCAAGCGGATCAACCCCAGCGGCGGCGGAGGGGGCGGCTCGACCCCCGGCGGCGGCGGCGGCGGGATCACCCACGACTCGGCCCTGGCCCTGCTCGGCAAGGGGGCCAACGAGAAGGAGCTGCGCGAGGACCGGGGGACCGCCCAGGCCACCGGCGAGGCCGGCTCGACCCTCCCCGAAGAGTTCCGCTCCGGCCTCGACGAGTATTTCAACCGCCTCGAAGGCCGACCCGCCCAGCAGCGCTGACGCATCGCCCGAGAGGAGGCATCGGACCATGAACAAGTTCGCCCGATCGCTGGCCACCCTCGCCG
>JAABUQ010007528.1_pt1 | contig 15762 bp, 18 predicted proteins | sample 5560001 | NCBI WGS metagenome assembly JAABUQ01 (sample SAMN10711888, study PRJNA513371) | rock metagenome | isolation source: Antarctica rocks | place: Antarctica: Victoria Land, Finger Mt nord | collected 2015-12-18 | reverse complement strand
GGGTCGCCAACGGCACGCTCCAGGAAACCAAGTACTCGGAGGCGAAGAGCGAAGGCCAAAAGCATGACAGGGTCGCCTTCACCGCCACCGGCGATGGTGGTTGGGGTGGCATCACCGACAAGTACTGGCTGACCGCGCTGGTGCCCGACCAGAAGAGCCCCGCGACCGTCACCTTCCGCCACACCGCCGACAACGGCGACCACTACCAGGTGGACTACGCGCCGCCGGAGGCGCAGTCGGTGGCGCAAGGGGCGACGGCGACGCAATCGAGCCACCTGTTCGCCGGCGCCAAGATCGTGACCTTGCTGGATCGCTACCAGGGCCAGTTCGACATCCCGCATTTCGACAAGGCGGTGGATTTCGGCTGGTTCTATTTCTTGACCAAGCCGATCTTCTACGCACTCGACTGGCTGAACTCGATCCTGGGCAATTTCGGCCTGGCGATCATGGTGTTCACCGTGGGCGTCAAGCTGCTGTTCTTCCCGCTCGCCAACAAGTCCTACAAATCGATGAGCCGGATGAAGCTACTCGGGCCGAAGGTTCAGGCGCTGCGTGAGCGGCTGAAGGACGATCCGGCGAAAATGCAGTCGGAAATGATGGCGCTGTATCGGGCCGAGAAGGTCAACCCGGCGAGCGGCTGCCTTCCGATGGTCGTGCAGATCCCGGTGTTCTTCTCGCTCTACAAGGTGATCTTCGTCACCATCGAGATGCGTCAGGCGCCCTTCTTCGGCTGGATCCGTGATCTGTCCCAGGTGGACCCGACCAACGTCTTCAACCTGTTCGGGCTGCTCCCGTTCGACCCCTCGACGATCTCGCCGTTCCTGCACCTCGGTGTGTGGCCGCTGATCATGGGCTGCACGATGTTCTTCCAGCAGAAACTCAACCCGCCGCCGCCCGATCCCACCCAGGCGCGCATCTTCCAGTTCATGCCGATCATCTTCACGTTCATGCTGGCGCGCTTTCCGGCCGGCTTGGTGATCTACTGGTCCTGGAACAACACGCTCACGATCGCGCAGCAATGGTTCATCATGCGGCGCACCCGGCTGCCTCGGCCGAACCTGGCGCGGACCTGAAAGACCCCTCACCCAACCCTCTCCCGGAGGGAGAGGGCTTTTCTCCCTCTCTCCCTGTGGGAGAGGGCCGGGGTGCGGGCGGCCCGGACGAAGCCGCCCTCGAAGCCGGCCGCGTGCTGTTCGCCGCCGAATGCCGCTTCGTGCTTGGCGCCCAGACGGAGGACCACCTGCCGCCCCCTGCGGGGCCGGAGATCGCCTTCGCCGGGCGCTCGAATGTCGGCAAGTCCTCGCTACTGAACGCGCTCACCGGCCGGCGCGCACTGGCCCGCGCCTCCGGCCAGCCGGGACGCACACGGCAACTCAACTTCTTCGACCTCGGCGGCCGCCTCACCCTCGTCGACATGCCGGGCTACGGCTATGCTCACGCGGCGAAGGACATCAAGGCGGACTGGCAAGGGCTGATGTTCGATTACCTGCGCGGCCGGCCGTCGTTGCGGCGGACGGTGCTGCTGCTCGACGCGCGGATCGAGGTGAAGGCCTCGGACCGCGAGGTGATGGCGCTGCTCGACCGCGCCGCGGTGACGTTCCAGATCGTGCTGACCAAGACCGACGGCGTGAAGCAGGCCGATCTCGCCCGCAAGCTCGCCGAGGCGGGCGGGCTCGCGCGCCGTCACCCGGCGGCGTTTCCGGCAACGCTGGCGACCAGTGCGGAGACCGGCGAGGGGATCGCCGAGTTGCGCGCGAGCCTGGCAACGCTGGCGATTTGACCGCGCACGCCCGCTATCGCTACACGCGCGGCACTCCAACCCTGGCAGGGCAGGCGCATGACCGGCAGTAGAGCGGCGACGGAAGCCGAGATCGCCAGGGCGACCGCACAGGCGGACATCCTCGCCAGCGCGCTGCCCTACATGCGGCGCTACGCCGGCGCCACCGTGGTCGTGAAGTACGGCGGCCACGCGATGGGCGAGGAGGCCTTGGCCGAGCAATTCGGCAGCGACATCGCCTTGCTCAAGCAGGTCGGCATCAATCCGGTCGTGGTGCATGGCGGCGGCCCGCAGATCAACACGATGCTGCAACGCCTGGCGATCCAGTCGAGCTTCGTCGACGGCCTGCGCGTGACGGACCGGGCGATGGTGGAAGTCGTCGAGATGGTCCTCGCCGGAACCGTCAACAAGCACGTCGCCGGGCTGATCACCCGGGCGGGCGCGCTGGCGGTGGGCGTATGCGGCAAGGACGGCGGAATGATCCGCGCGCGCAAGCTGCGCCGGACCAGGATCGACCCCGGCAGCAACATCGAACGCGTGCTCGATCTCGGCTTCGTGGGCGAGCCCGAGCATGTCGACGTGCGGGTCATCCACGCGCTGACCGGGTCCGGGCTCATTCCGGTGATTGCGCCGGTGGCCATGGGCGAGGACGGACAAACCTACAATATCAACGCCGATACCGTGGCCGGGGCGGTGGCCGGGGCGCTGGGTGCGCACCGATTATTGATGCTGACCGATGTCGCCGGGGTCCTCGATCACGACAAGGCGCTGATCCCGCAACTCACGGTCGCCGAGGTCGAGCGCGGCGTATCCAGCGGGATGATCTCGGGCGGCATGATCCCCAAGGTCGAGACCTGCGCGCAGGCGGTGCGGGAAGGCGTCAAGGGGGCGGTGATCCTCGACGGTCGGCTGCCGCACGTGTGCCTGCTTGAGCTGTTCACCGCCACCGGCATCGGGACGATGGTCACGGCCTGACCGTGCGGCGCCGCACGCTTGCGTGTGCCGCTCGGCCCGATGCGCGCAGCGCTTATCCACTCACGCGGGACAGAAATTCGAGCTGCCAGCGCATCTCCTCGCGGGTGAGCGGGAAACCTCCCTCCGCGTCGGGCGCCAGCAGCGCACCCGGTGCGACACGGGCCAGCAGGGCCTGGACCGGTCCGGCTGCTCGCATCGTGAAGCCCGCCTTCCAAACGAGGCTGAGCAGACCCTTGGCGCTGCGCAGGGACGCGGCCCGCTGCACCGTTTCCACGGGCACGTGCGCGGCGGCGGCAAGAAGGCGGACGGCGACGGCCGCCTCGCCTTGCCGCGCCGCCTGCAAGACCATGGTCTCGGTGACGGCCTCCGCCGCAGGCGGCGTTCCGGTCGGCTCCGCTGGGTGGTCTTCCCAGGCAATGCTTCCGCCCGGGCAGGATGGATTGAGATGACGCTCGGGAAGCCGGCGCGCGAGGTCCGCCATCACGGCCGCGCCGAGATCCGCCCGAAGGGCCAGCAACTCCAAATGATGGGTGGCCACGATCCGCGACAATTTGAGAGCGGACGCGGGCGACAACGCCGGCCGACGGATCAACGGCTCGTGCCAGTCCACATGCGCTGCGGCTCGGGCGATGAGCGCGTCCAGGGTCGTTTCGCGGATCGCGGCCGACTTGTTGGCGAGCAGCGCGCCGATGGCGCCGACCGATGCCGTCGCGGCCACCGCGTCGGACACGGGCTCGGTGAGATCAGGCCGGCGCGCCACGGCCAGCGCGGTCCCGGATGCCGGCGGAGCGGCCAGCAGCAAGAGCAGGTCCTGGTCGGTCAGCAGCGGGGAGAAGCGGATGATCGGCTCGGCGACGCTCTCCTCCTCGTCGTGCGCAAGTGCCAGGATCAGCGCGCGCGGCGCGGACGGCATCTGCTTCACCACATCCGAAAGTGCTGCGCGCACCCGCACCGCCTCGTCCGCCGCCAGGGCGGCCAAAGCGTCGAATGCCTCCCTTTGCAATGCCTCCTGCTCCTCGGCGGCGAGCCAGGGAGCAAGGGCCGCCAGCTTGCGGGCGACCACCGCGCGCACGTGCTCGTCGGCATCCCGCGCCAGCACCCGAGCCGTGGCGAGCGGCACGGCGTCGTTCATCGCCACCGCCGCACGCACCATCAGCGAGCGATCCTGCGCCAACAGGGTGAGGATTTCCGGTGGCGTCGTCGGATTGACCGCGGCGCGAAGCCGCAATCGCTCGTCGGGAACGCGGTCCCCCAGCCGAAGCGCCGCATCCGGGTCGCTCGCCGGGTTCATTCCGGCGCAACCCGCCAGTTCGCGCGACCGGCGTGCTTGACCGCATACATCGCAAGATCCGCCCGGTGCAGCACCGACCCGACCTCCTCGCCGGACTTGGCGCGTCGTGTCGCGATGCCGATCGAAAGCGTGACCGGCTTCGTGGTCCCCTCGGTGAGGTGCGCGAGGATTGCCGGCCCCTCCGTGCGCAGCGCCTCCGCGCGCTCAGCGGCCGTGAATTGATCGGCCCCGTTCAGCCAGAGCGCGAACTCGTCGCCGCCGAGCCGGGCGACGATGTCGGTCGGCCGCACCGTCCGACGCAGCAGGCCGCCGATGAGGCGCAGCGCTTCGTCGCCGATCTCGTGGCCTTTCTCATCATTGAGCTGCTTGAAGTGGTCGAGGTCCAGGAACATCAGCGTGCCCGGCTCCTCCTCGCGCTCGAGGCGGTCGATGTGCCGGTCCAATTCCTCCAGAAAGGCTCGCCGGTTGTACAGCCCGGTCAGCGGGTCGGTGCGGGCCTGCCGGCCCATCTCCCGCTGGATCGCATCATGCTCCAGGATGACCCGGATCATGGTGCTGGCCGACTCGGCCAAGCTGTGCTCCTCGAGATCCCAGCCCCGCGAGCCGGGCCGCCGCCATAGGACCAGCCCCATTTGCTCGCCGAACCTGGTCCGGCAGGCGCAGACCAGCACGTTGCGCCCGTCCGGCGAGATGGTCTCCATGCTATCGAGACCATCGCCGTCGAGCAGCGACGCCGCGATCGGCAGCATGGACCGGGCGCCCTGACCGGCCTCGTACAGCAGGCCGGCATCGCCGTCCTGACCCATCGCCTCGATCACGGCCGCGCCCTCGCCGCCTACCGCCCGACGCAGGGCATCCAGCGCGGCTTCCATCATCTTCGGTGCCAAGACCTCCTCACGCATGCACCAGAGAATATGGTCCAGCACCTCGCCCCGCCGCAGCGCGGCGGCCACTTGCGACTCCTGGCGATCGAGTTCGGTCACGTCGAGGCCGATGCCGCGGGCGCCGACAAGCTGCCCGCGGGCGTCCCTGAGCGGGGTTACCGAGAACGCGACGCAACACACCGAACCGTCCGGCCGCTTGACCCACGCCCGGCGCCGGCGCAAGGGCGTGGCGGTGCGGAACGGGTTGAAACCGGTGGCACCCGAGATGTCGGCCAGTAGCAACTCGGCCGGTTGCCCGATCAGCAGCGATGCGCCCCAGCCCAGCGCAGGATCGGGGTCTATGAAGCTGAACCGCCCCACCGCGTCGGTCTCGAAGGCAAGGTCGGCCGACAAGGCAACGAAGTCCCGCCAGCGCTGGCGGCTGTCCAGCAGTGCGGTACGGAGCGGATCGCCCGGGACCGCCACGCTTTCAGGCGTGCCGGTCTGCGACGGAGTGAGATCGTTCATATCTGTGTTCCCTACGCGGGCCGCATTTTGAGACAGGCCCGTAAACGCGCGGTTATCGGGGCCGAGGTCGCGTTGACAGGGACCGGGCCGCTGCGCATGACTGGCCCGCTTCGAGCCCCGGGGAAAATGCTGAGGATGACCGAGAACGCGTTGCAGCCTCCCGTCGAAGCGCTTTGGGAGCAGCGCGAGACGCTCTCGCCCGCCACGAAGGGCGCCGCTCGGGATTGCGTCGAGGCCGCGCTGGACCTGCTCGATTCGGGCCGGGCGCGGGTCGCGTCGCCCGAGGCGGGCGGCTGGGTCGTGCATCAATGGCTCAAGAAGGCGGTGTTGCTGTCGTTCCGGCTGACTGAGAGCGCGCCGATGTCGGGGCCGGGAGGGGCGCCGGTGTTCGACAAGGTGCCGCTCAAATTCGCCGGCTGGGGCGAGAACCGCTTCCGCGACGCCGGCTTCCGCGCCGTTCCCGGCGCGGTGGTGCGCCGCTCCGCCTTCATCGCGCCCGGTGCGGTGCTGATGCCGAGCTTCGTCAATGTCGGCGCCTATGTCGGACGCAACACCATGGTCGATACCTGGGCGACGGTGGGGAGCTGCGCCCAGATCGGCGCCAACTGCCACCTCTCGGGCGGGGTCGGCATCGGCGGCGTGCTCGAGCCGTTGCAGGCCGAGCCGGTCATCATCGAGGACGACTGCTTCGTCGGCGCCCGCTCCGAGGTGGCCGAGGGCGTCGTGGTCGAACGCGGCAGCGTGCTGTCGATGGGCGTGTTCATCGGCGCCTCCACCAAGATCGTCGACCGCGCGAACGGCGCGGTCCACGTCGGCCGCGTGCCCGCCTACTCGGTCGTGGTGCCGGGCTCCCTGCCCGGCCGCCCGTTGCCGGACGGCTCGCCCGGGCCGGCGCTGTACTGCGCGGTCATCGTCAAGCGCGTTGATGCGCAGACCCGAGCCAAGACCTCGATCAACGAGCTGCTGCGCGATTGACCGACCTTTCGGACCCTCTGCCGCTGGCGCAGGCGCTGATCCGCCGCGCCTCCATAACACCCGCCGACGACGGCGCGCAGGACGTGCTGGCCGAGGCGCTGGAGCGGCTTGGCTTCCACGTGACCCGGCTGCGGTTCGGCGCGATCGAGAACCTGTTCGCACGCTGCGGGAGCGAGGGGCCGCACATCTGCTTCGCCGGCCATACCGACGTGGTGCCGGTGGGCGACGCCGCTTGGCGCACCGAGCCGTTCGGCGGCGAAGTGCGCGACGGCGTGCTCTATGGCCGCGGCGCGTGCGACATGAAGGGCGCGATCGCCGCCTTCGCTGCCGGCTCTGCCCAACATCTCGCCACAGGCAAGTCGCGGGGATCGATCAGCCTGCTGATCACCGGCGATGAGGAAGGCGCGGCGGTGGACGGCACGGTCCGCGTGCTCGACTGGATGGCGGCGAACCGACAGGTGCCGGATTTCTGCATCGTGGGCGAACCGACCAATCCCGCCCGCCTCGGCGACATGATAAAGATCGGCCGTCGCGGCAGCCTCAATGCGCGCCTCACCATCCGCGGCACCCAGGGCCACGTCGCCTACCCGCAGCGCGCCGACAATCCGGTGCATCGCCTGATCCGGGTGCTGGCAGCCCTCACGGCGGCGCCGCTCGACGCCGGCACCGCGTGGTTCGAAGCATCCTCGCTGCAGATCACCAGCGTCGATGTCGGCAATCCGGCCACCAACGTGATCCCGGCCGCGGCTCACGCGTCGCTTAACATCCGGTTCAACGACCGCCACAGCGGCGCGTCCCTGGAGGCTTGGTTGCGGGCGGTACTGGCGCAGCACGCCGCGGGCCAATCGGCGCTCGACGTGTCGGTCAGCGGCGAGAGTTTTCTGACGGAGCCCGGGCCGATGGTGGAGAGCTTGCGCCGCGCCATCGCCCAGGTGGTCGGGCATGACCCGGCGCTCGATACCGGCGGCGGCACGTCCGATGCGCGCTTCATCGCCCGGCACTGCTCCGTCGCCGAGTTCGGGCTGGTCGGCGCCACCATGCATCATGCCGACGAGTGCGTGCCGGTGGCCGAACTGCGCCAGCTTGCACGCATCTACGCGGCCGTGCTCGGCGCTATGCTGTCGTGAGCCAGCGCGGCGCTCCACGCGGCGCCGGCGGCGCGCCGAACATCCTGCTTGGCGTCGCGCGGCTGGCCCGCGGTCGAGCGGACGGACTCGCCGCGTTCGGCAACACCTCCCAGGCATTCCTCGCCAGCCTGGCTCCGCTGATCGCCTTCCCACTGGTCGGGGGCGGGCTCGTGCTTGCCAATGGCGGCGGTCTGCCGGCAATTTCGGACCTGCTGGCCACGTTCTGCGCGCTGCTGGCACCGCCGGTGCTTTCCTGGTCGCTTGCCCGGCACTGGCAGCGCGAGGCCCTGTGGCCACGATTCGCGACCGCATTTAATTGGTGCCAGTGGGCGATACCGGCAATCGCGTCGGTGCTGCTGCTGGTGTCGGGCGGTCTGATCACCGCCGGAATGCCGAACTCGATCGCCGGCGTCGGCGTGGTCGTCGGCATGGTGGGTTACGCCCTCTGGCTGCATTGGTTCTTGGCCCGCCGCGCGCTCGAACTCTCGGCCGCCCGCGCGGCGCTGTTCGTCGCCTGCGTTAACCTGGCGACGGCGGCCATCGTGGTCGGACCGCAGCTGGTGATGACGCTGGTCAGCCCGGACCGGGGCTGAACGGGTCGCGGCCGTAGACGACACCGGTCAGGCACAGCCCCGCCGCCGGCGCGGTCGGCCCCGCCGCCGCCCGATCGCAGGCGGCGAGCGCGCCCGCCACGTCCTCGCGCCGCCAGCGTCCGTCTCCCACCAGCTTCAACGTGCCGACCATGTTGCGCACCTGATGGTGCAGGAAGCTGCGCGCCTCGGCGACGACCTCCACGATCTCGTCCACTCGCCGCACGTCCAGCCGGTCGAGCGTGCGCAGCGGGCTGTTTGCCTGACACGCGGCCGCGCGGAACGAGGTGAAGTCGTGCCGTCCGAGCAATCCCTGCGCCGCTTCGTGCATCGCCTCGGCATCAAGCGCCCGGCGAACATGCCAGACCCGACCGACCGACAGCGCCGGCCGCGCAGCCCGGTTCAGGATGCGATAGCGGTAGCAGCGGCCGATCGCCGAGAAGCGGGCGTGCCAGCCCTCGGGCGCCGCCGCCGCCTGCAGTACCGCGACGGGATAGGGCTTGAGATGGAAGTTGAGCGCGTCGCGGAGCTTGTCCGGCTCCATTGGCGGCGCAAGCTCGACCTGCGCCACCTGCGCCTCGGCGTGCACCCCGGCATCGGTGCGGCCGGCGACGGCGCTGGCGACCGGAGCACCGCCGTTCAACCTGGCCGCCGCGTCCTCCAGCACGTGTTGTATGGAGAGCCCGTTCGCCTGACGCTGCCAACCGACAAACGGGCCGCCGTCATATTCCAGGCGGAGCGCCCAGAGGCCCATCAGCCCAGCTTGGTGCCGGGCGGCACGGGCTGACCGCGCAGGAAGGCGGCGGCGTCCAGCGCGGCACGGCCCGGACGCTGCACCGCGATGAGGCGCAACGCCTGTGCGCCGCAAGCAACCGTCAGGGCCGGGTCGAGCACCGTTCCGGGCGGTCCTTCGCCCGTGGCAAGCTCGGCCCGCAGCACCTTCAGCGGCTCCCCGTGCAGCGCGGTGAACGTGCCCGGCCACGGATTGAGCGCGCGCACTTGCCGCTCGATCGCAGCCGCGTCGCGCGTCCAGTCGACGCGCCCATCCGCACGGGTGAGCTTGGGCGCATACGTCGCCTCGTCCGGCGCTTGCGCACGCGGAACGGGATTTTCGGCCAGCGCCCGAAGCACCAGCGCTGCCCCGATATGCGCCAGCGTGTCGTGCAGCTCGCCGGCGGTCGTCGTCGGAGCGAGCGAGACCGCCTCCTCGATCAGCATCGGCCCGGTGTCGAGCCCGGCATCCATCTGCATGATGGTGACGCCGGTCCGCCGGTCGCCGGCCAGGATCGCGGCCTGGATGGGGGCCGCCCCGCGCCAGCGCGGCAGCAGGCTGGCGTGGATGTTAAGGCAGCCGCGCCGCGGTGCCTCCAACATCGGCTGCGGCAGGATCAGCCCGTAAGCCGCAACCACGGCGGCATCGAGGTCGAGCTCAGCGAACGCGGCGTGCTCGGCCGCGCCCGTGCGGAGCCGCGCGGGCGTGCGCACCTCCAGGCCGAGCGAAACCGCCGTCCGGTGCACCGGGCACGGTCGCACCGCGTGGCCCCGCCCAGCCGGGCGGGGCGGCTGGCAGTACACCGCGCGGATATCGTGACCGGCTGCGTGCAAGGCGCGCAGGGCGGGCACGGCGAAGTCCGGACTGCCCATGAAAGCGAGGCGCATCGCGCGTCTACCGCCCCGCCTCCTCGTCGCGCTTCTGGCGCATCTCCTTGGCCAGCCGCCGCATGATCATGTTGCGCTTGAGACTGGAAAGGTGATCGACGAACAGCACGCCGTCGAGATGGTCGATCTCATGCTGCAAGCAGGCGGCGAGTAGCCCGTCCGCCTCGATCTCCTGGCGCGCACCGGCTAGATCGAGGTAGCGGACCATGACCCGCGCCGGGCGCGTCACGTCGGCGTATTGGCCGGGCAGCGACAGGCAACCCTCCTCGCGCGCGACAAGCAGCTCGTCGCGAGCCGCGATCTCGGGATTGATCAGCACGATCGGCTGCGGCCGGTTGTCCGGCATCAGGTCCACCACGGCCAGCCGCAGGCCGACATCTACCTGCGGAGCGGCCAGTCCGATCCCCGGCGCTTCATACATCGCCGCCAACATGCGCGGCGCCAGATCCCGGACGCGCTCATCGTCGGCCGGACCCACGGGTTTGGCCTTGGCACGCAGGGCCGGGTTCGGGGCGATCAGGATGCGCAGCTGCTCCAGCATGTCGTTGCTCATGTCGCGCATGTAGCGGCCCTCGCGGCGCCGATCAACGCCGCCCCGCACCCTCTTGTAATGCCGGAACCGACCGACAAACTACGCACAGCCGGGGCGCCGAAAACGGGTCCCGGCAAGCTTCGCTCTTCAGGAGGGGGCCGTGACGACCCGTATGTTTACCTCGCCGTTGTTCTTGGGCTTCGACCACCTCGAGCAGATGCTCGAGCGTGCATCCAAGAGCTCGTCGGACGGCTATCCTCCCTACAATATCGAGCAGACCAGCCATACCGGGCTTCGCATCACGCTCGCGGTTGCGGGGTTCACCATGGACGATCTGCAGATCACGCAGGAAGACAATCAGCTCGTCATCCGCGGCCGGCAGAACGATGACGCGCAGGGGCGCGTGTTCCTGCATCGAGGGATCGCCGCCCGCCAATTCCAGCGCGCCTTCGTGCTTGCCGAGGGGATCGAGGTGAAGGGGGCTTGGCTCGATAACGGCCTCTTGCATATCGACCTCGCCCGACCGCAGCCGGAAGCACGGATCAAGACGATCCAGATCGGCCGCCCCTCCAGCAACGGCCAGGCGACGAACGGAGCGGTCCGTACCCGCGTTGTCGATGGCGAGCCCGAGGAACGCGGCTGAGGACCAGCCTCGGATCAAGGCGTCCGGGGGTTGCGAAGTCGGCCCCGGATTTCACAACGGCGCAGGCGAGCCTTCGGGTCGCTGCCAGGAGAAAGACGATGGATATGAACGCAAGCAACCCGTCCGACGAGCAGGCCGCACAGGGCATCCCCGAGGCGGCGACGATGGATATCCGCCACCTCTCGCAGCAGCAGTTCATGCAGCTCGGGGTGTCGCAGATCGCGTATGTCAAGCAGGTCGACACGCAGGGCGGCATCGCTTTCGCCATTCACGCCGCCGATGGAACGCCGATGGCGCTAGCCGCCGACCAGCAGGTCGCCGTCGCCGCAATCATGCAACACGAAATGGCGCCAGCGCTCGTCCACTAAGGTCGTGGCCGGTGCGCGGCGGAGCGGCCGACGCGGAGACGTCGGCTGCTTCCCCGCGGTGCCTGCGGTCGCATCCCGTCTAGCCGAGCACTTCGATCGCTACCGACTTCACCAGCGCCAGCACCGGGACGCCCGGTGCCAGCCCGAGCTTCGCCACGGCGTCCAGCGTGACCCGCGCTAGCAGCGCGCCCCCTGGGAGGGCCACTTCCACCAGAGCCGCCCGTCGCTGCGGGTCCCGCGTTATGGCCCGCGTCGTGCCGGCAACCACATTATGCACGCTGATCGCCTCCGGAGCCTGACGCGCCAAGATCACCTCGCGTGCCGGGACGCGGATTCGGGCGACCGTGCCGGGTGACGCCTCGATCAGCGGCACCCAGAACGCCGCGCCGGCCACTGTGAGCCGGGTCAAGCCGCGCTCAGGATCGTGCCACTCGACGGTGGCCGACAACACCGCCGCCGCGTCGTCGCGCCGAGCCAGCGGCAGGTCGGCGCGCGCGGCGATCTCGGCGAGCGGCCCCGCCGCGATCACCCGCCCGGCCTCGATCAGCACCAGGCTGTCGGCCAGTCGGCCGACCTCTTCGAGCGCGTGCGTGACGTAAAGGATCGGCACCCGCAACGCGGTGTCGAGCCGGGCCAGGAACGGCAGGATCTCCGCCTTGCGCGCGGCATCCAGGCTGGCGAGCGGCTCGTCCATCAGAAGCAGGCGCGGCTGCGCCAGCAGCGCCCGACCGATGGCCACGCGCTGCCGCTCGCCGCCGGACAGCGAGTGCGGCCGTCGCGCCAGCAGGCGCCCGAGGGCCAGGAGCGTCACGACCTCGTCGAAACCGATGCGCACATTGGACGCCCGGCGCAGGCCGAAACGCAAGTTGTTGGCGACCGACATGTGCGGGAACAGTCGCGCATCCTGGAACACCAGGCCGATGCGCCGCCGCTCCGGGCTAACCCAAAGCCCGGCCTCGGTGTCGGCCAGCACCTCCCCCTCGTGCACGATGCGGCTTTCGGCCGGACGCAGCAGCCCGGCAACCGCCTTGATCACCGTCGTCTTGCCGGAACCCGACGGCCCGAACAGCGCAATTACGCCCGGGGTCGGCGCGTCGAAGGCGATGTCGATCGTGATGTCGCCGAAAGCCTGCCGGATCGCGACCGACAGGCTCATCGCCCGAGTTGCCGATTGAGCCGCGCGCCAACCCATTCCGCGATCAGCAGCCCCGCTATCGCGAGCCCCATCGAGACCATCGACAGCGCCGCCGCGCGGGCCTCCCCGCCGGGAACCTGCAGGGCCGTGTAGATCGCCAGCGGCAAGGTTTGCGTCTCGCCTGGAATGTTGGCCGCGAAGGTGATGACCGCGCCGAACTCGCCGAGGCAGGTGGCGTAGCCGACGATCGCGCCCACGAGAATGCCCGGCGAGGCGAGCGGCAAGGTAACGTTGAGCAGGCGGTCGGCGCGCTCGGCACCCAAGGTGCGCGCCGCCTCGTCTAGTCCCGGATCGGCCGACTCGAGAGCAAGGCGCACCGCGCGCACCATGACCGGGAATGTCATGACGGCGCAGGCGAGAGCAGCGCCCGCCGAGGTGAAGGCCAGCCGCACGCCGAGCCAGTCGTTGAGCAGCGCGCCCACCGGGCCACGTATGCCGAAGACGACCAGCAGCAACCATCCTGTCACGACGGGCGGCAGCACCAAGGGCAGGTGCACGGCCGCGTTTAGCATCGCCCGGCCGGGAAACCGCCCGCGCGCGAGCAGCCAGGCGACCGCGACCGCGACCGGCAGGCCGAATCCCACCGCCCGCGCCGCGACAGAGAGCGTCAGCCGAATGGCCTGCCACTCATCCGGATCCAGGACCGTGCTACTCCACCTTGAAGCCGCGTCGGACGAAGATCGCCTTGGCCTCCGACCCGTCCAGGAAATGCAGGAGGGCACGCGCATCGCTCGTGTCGCCGGCTTTGACCACGGCGAACGGGTAGGTGATCGGATCATGGCTGTCGGCCGGGAACGTGCCGGCGATCGCGACGTCCTTCGACACCGCCGCGTCGGTCGCGTAGACGATTCCGACCGGAGCCTCGCCGCGTTCCACCAACTGCAGCGCTCCCCGCACGTCCTCGGTTGGGGCCAGCCGGGGCGCGACCGCACTCCACAGGCCGAGCTTGGTCAGCGCCTGTTGCGCGTAGATGCCGACGGGAACATGCGCGGGATCGCCGGTCGCCAAGCGCCCATCCGGTCCCATGAGGGCGGCGAGGTCGAACCCCTGGCCGATCGTGACATGCGTCGCCCGGTTCGCGGGCACGATCAGCACGAGGTCGTTGCTTAGCACGTCGGCGCGCGTGCCGGACGCCAGGAGGCCGCGGCCGGCAAGGTAGTCCATCCATTTCTCGTCGGCCGAGGCGAACACGTTGGCGGGCGCGCCCTGCTCGATCTGCCGCGCCAGCGTCGAGCTCGCGCCGAACGACTGTCGCAACGGCTTATGGCCTGCCTTCTCCCAGGCGCCCGAAACGTCGCGCATCGCGTCCGTCAAGCTCGCGGCGGCGAACACGGTGAGATCCTGCGCACGCGTAACCGACGCGGACAGGACCAGGCAAAGGCAAAACATCAGAGCGCGCATGGCCAGCTTTCCGTATGATCGGAGCACGATATAGTTGGTTGAATACAGCGGCAAATCCGGGCCGCCTGGAGGCCTCATGGCAGCTCGCGCGACGCGTCAGAAGACGGCAGAACCTCCGTCGGAGCCGCGCCTCAGCATCCGCATCGACCTTACCTCCGGGGGGCGCATCGGTCCGGGCAAGGTGGCGCTGCTCGAGGAGATCGGGCGCGCGGGTTCCATCTCCGCCGCCGGACGCGCCATGCGGATGTCCTATCGTCGCGCCTGGGAGTTGGTCGAGGATCTGAACCGCACGCTGGGCAGTCCGGTCGTCACCACCTCGGCAGGCGGCAGCGGCGGCGGCGGCGCCAGTCTCACCGAGGCCGGCGAGGCGCTGGTCGCGGAATACCGCGCCATCGAGGCCGCCACCAGCCTCGCGGCCAAGCGCCACCTCACGACGCTGACGCGCGTCGGCCGCAAGGACTGAGCCGGCGTCCTGCGGTCAGAGATAGACCGCCGCCATCCCACCTGCCGGATAACGCGTGCCCGCGGCCGCGCCGCTCGGGATTGCCTCGGCGATGCGCGCAACCTCCTCGGGCGTGAGCGTGCCGGCGAGCGCACCGACGTTCTCCTCCAACCGGTCGGTCCGGCGCGTGCCCGGGATCGCGACCACGTCCGACCCCTGCGCCAGCACCCAGGCCAGCGCCAGTTGCGCGGGCGTGCAGCCCTTCTCCGCCGCCAGCGCCTCGACCTTGCCGACCAGCACGCGATTGCGGTCGAAGTTCTCCTGCTGGAATCGTGGGTGCGCCGCGCGCCGTCCGTCGACGTCGGCGAACTGCCGGATCGCGCCGGTCAGGAAGCCCCGGCCCAGCGGCGAGTAGGCGACGAAGCCGATCCCGAGCGATCGCGTCGTCTCCCGGGTCTCTTCCGCCTCGGCGCGATAGAGCAGCGAGTACTCCGTCTGCACCGCCGCGATCGGGTGCACCGCGTGCGCGCGCCGGATCGTCTCGGGCCGCGCCTCGGACAGCCCGAGGTAGCGCACCTTGCCCTGCTCGACGAGCCGCGCCATCGCGCCGACCGTCTCCTCGATCGGCACCGCGGGATCGACCCGGTGCTGGTAGTAGAGGTCGATCACCTCGACGCCGAGCCGCTTGAGGCTGGCCTCGCACGCCTCCATCACGTAGGCGGGCCGCCCGTTCACGCCGTTGGGCTGCCCCTCGCGCCGGATCTGGCCGAATTTGGTGGCGAGCACTACACGGGTCCCGGCGACCCTTGATGGCGCCGCCGACCAGTATCTCGTTATGACCCCAGCCATACATGTCCGACGAGTCGAGATGATCGACGCCGAGATCGATCGCATGGCGGATCAGGGACTCGGAGGCATTGTCGTCCGCTTCGCCGTAAATCCCGGACAACGGCATGCAGCCGAGGCCGACGGCGGAGGCGGGCAGCCCACCCAGGCTACGATGCTCGATCTCCCGCTGCTCGCCCATCGCCTGGTCTCCCTTGATCGACTCGATGCCGCTCTATAGGGCCATGAGACCTGGGCGGCGAGCAACGATTGGCGACCGCCACGGCCGGAGGCGGCGGAACGGCAACGGCACCCGGGAGAGGGCGATCCTCTGGGAGAGAAGGTTGGAAACGGTTTGACTGTCGTTCGGCACGCAGGTTGCTCGCCGATCGCAATCGCCGACGTACAGACACGAGCCGATATCCGGAGCTTCATGGACTAATGATAACGTGTCTCCGACGATTGCCGGGCTAGTGTCCTCGTGTCGGGACGCCGCGCTTGTTCGTCACTGTGACCGCGGCATGACAGTTCGGCTTCGATGCCGGAGGGGCTGCTTGACGATTGGCCGGAT
>JAABUQ010007527.1_pt1 | contig 15763 bp, 17 predicted proteins | sample 5560001 | NCBI WGS metagenome assembly JAABUQ01 (sample SAMN10711888, study PRJNA513371) | rock metagenome | isolation source: Antarctica rocks | place: Antarctica: Victoria Land, Finger Mt nord | collected 2015-12-18 | reverse complement strand
GCTGTGCGACGAGGATCACAAAGGTCTGCAAAGGCTTCGATAATCGCAAGTTGAGGCATTTGGTGTCAGGGTTTGGGAGATGACCTAACTACCATATCAGCCACTCAATTAGAATGAAATAGCCCTGAGCAGCATCAATGTCGCAAACCGAAATTCCATCCGGTTTTTACCGCAAGAGGTATTTACGGATGTCACTTCTGGAGAGCGCAAAGAAATTGACTTGCTGGCTCAAGTCCGCCTCGCAGAAAAGGATATGGGAGTTCTTATCCATGTAGAAAACCAGGCTTATACTCAGTCTGCGTTTGCACGGCTCTATGAAAAATATGCCCTGCCAATTTATCCAGTGGTAATTTTCTCATTTGATGCCCCTCAACGGCTAGAACCTCAACAGTACCGGGTTGAGGTGTTGAATTTGAAGGTACTGGAGTTTAACTTTGTCACCATTCATCTGCTAAACTACAAGCACAGCAACTAGAAACAGGGTTTGTAAGGGCAATTGCCATGATCACAACTGCAAAAAAACTAACCCTTACTGAATATCTTGCTTATGACGATGGGACGGATATGCGCTATGAATTGATGGATGGAGAACTCATTGAAATGCCTCCAGAAACAGATAGAAATAACTTGATCTCTCTCTATCTTCTGTCGGAATTTCTCAAGTTTGTCCCTCTTGAACTCATTCGTCACAAGGATACAGAAATTGCGGTGACGGGAAACCGGCTCCGAGTGCGCCTGCCAGACTTAATGATATTGACTGAGGAGTTGTTTGCTGCCATCGGCGGTAAGCGAGCCACTATTACTCAGGATATGCCGTCCCCTATGCTGGTGGTTGAGGTCGTTTCTCCTGGAAAGGCTAATGAAGACCGGGACTACCGCTACAAGCGCTCTGAATATGCAGCGCGAGGAATTCCTGAATACTGGATTATTGACCCTGCTAAGGCACAAGTCATGGTGCTGACTCTAGTTGATGGATTGTACGAAGAAGCTGTATCCCAGGAGGGCGATCGCATCAAATCAGTGACGTTCCCAGTTCTGGATCTGACAGCGGCACAAGTGTTAAAAGCCAGGGACACCTCAGCAGCTTGGCCCGCCCTGAGTCCTTTCGCCGCATCAGCAATGGTGTAGCCAGGGTTAAGTCCTTGCTGGCTGGCATCGAGTAAATGCACTCCCCAAGTGTCCTCATCCCTGTGCTCCGCCGCCGCCAATAGGTAGCAGTAAGTTGACCTGGCATCGACTCCCACCAATACGGGTTGACTTCCCTGGAAGATTTCATCGTGCAGACCCACTCTAATTGGAGCCAGGTCTTGGGCAAGATTAATCGCAGAGGCTTTGTCAGCAGCAGACTGCAGCCGATTATGAATCGTCCCCACGCTGATTGGTAGGTCAAACAAATCTCGGAACAATTCTACTGCCCCTCTGTAGGAACAGTGGCAGATAAGAATTAACGCCACAATCAACTGAAACAGCCAGGTCTGCGTTACCGGAAGCTAGAATAGCACTTCCTGCTCTTTGTTAGGGGAACTGAAGGCTTCCTCCAGTGCCTCGTCTGCTTTGCGGCCTTGTTGATACAGAAACTTCCGGCTCACCTGATGCTGCATCGCTAGCTGACTCACTGGCTCGGTTTTGGATAGCACCTCAATTGCCAAGCTTTTTCTGGCAGCCGGAGGCAAACTGGCAGCGACTGATAGGGTTTGACTCATTCGTTACCAGGAATTTGGGAGATACGACATCAAAGAACAAGTATCTCTGTTAATGCTTCTCATCTCAAATCTCCCCATCTCGAGCGCTTTTTTCCTGAGCAACAGTTTGAGAACTGTTACCTTGATTTGATCCCTGCCCCAGTTTCGATCGAACAACTAAGTTATGGAGAAAATGTCAGCTCCGGTTCCACTTTTTGAGGGGAGATGCCGAAGCGCACAGCCTCCCTCTTGGTCCTTTGTAATTAGGCGGCTTGGAAAAGCTCTTGCAACTTCTGCACTCGTGTAACAAATAGCTTATGTTTTGTAGATGGGGACACTAACTCTCCCATTCGCTTGCGAAGATGGACGAACGCAAAACGTGGATGAGGGAGAGATTCTGACAGCAGTCGGGGCTGTGGCTCTGGTAGCCCATTTTTACCAGGCTCGTTTTCTGGATTTTCATTTGATTCTTAGCAGGCTTTCATGTAACTATCACAATTAGTTCAGGCTAGCAGTTCATCCTTGTAATCAAGTCGAGCAATCCTTCACTCCCACCAATCTGATTCACTTGGAGAACATATCACGAAACTTTCTATGTTGGCAGGTCTGTCAATTCTGCTGCTATCTGCTGTCACTGCCACCGTCTTAGGCTATACCTCTTTGGGTAGTGGGAGCAGCACTACCGAGCGATAGGCCAAACATTTGTGGGGGTTCTCTCTAACTTCCTGCAAAGCAATAGTTGAGCTGAAAGTAAACTTGGTTGAGCAGCATAAAGGCTTTGACGGGATGAATCCCAGCAGTTTTTTGAAAGCAATCGCTGAAGCCGGGAGGAGGTTCGATCCCTGTTCCTTACGGACGCGATTAACTGTCGGCATTGCTGTTGTCTCAGCTATGGGATTGGGCAGCGTTGCTATCTGGACGAGTTGGCAAATGCAGCAAATCCTGATTAACAGTCACAAGCAGCGCATTGAATACATGGCTGAACGCTTGCCACGGGATGTGGAGTTATACAGTGAGATGTGGCCTGTGGAGACTGGGCTCAAAAAGGCCATTGATAACCTGACTACTCCCTACACACTACTATGGGTTAAGCGTCCCAATGGCACAATTGCAGCCGAATCCGAAGCTTTGAAGATTCCGACTGACAGAACAGCTACTACCTTAATGTCCTTTACCCAGATGCCGCTTCGCGCCCAGGTATACGAACTCAACGGACGCTACTTTATTCTGTCTGGCAACTCGTTGCAAGTGCAGGGGAAGACACTGGGCCAGTTGTTTGTGGCGCAAAACATCTCCCGCGATCAAATATTATTTCTGGCAGTAGTGCGGAGCGTGGGCATTGCCAGTGTCCTGTCAATTTTGGCGATTACCATGGCGATCGCTATCTACATCCAGCGATCGCTGCAACCATTGCGGCAGTTGAGCCATCTGGCTGAAAGCATTTCAGCTGACGACCTAAGTCAGGCTGAGTTCCAGCTGACGCAGGCACCTAGCGAAGTCAAGGAATTAGCGCAAATGTGGGATACTATGTTATCTCGCCTGTCGGAAGCTTGGGAGCAACAACGACAATTTACTAGCAATGTCTCCCATGAGTTGCGCACACCCCTAACGATTGTGCGTGGTTATTTACAAAGTACGCTCAGGCGGGGGACGAACCTGACTGAGCCACAGCGAGAAGCCTTAGAAATTGCTGCCTCCGAAGCCGACCGCACCATCCGCTTACTGCAAGATTTACTCGACCTAGCACGGGCGGACAGTGGTTACATGGAATCCCTCGTACTGAATGACGTTGTCGCCGAGGTTGTGGGGATGGCAGAGCAATATAGTCAGCGGGTCATTTTCATCAATACCAACACTCCGATTAAAGTCAGAGCCGACCGCGATCGCCTCAAACAAGTGTTGCTGAATCTAATTGACAATGCCCTAAAATACTCCGACTCCAGCGCATCGGTCATGCTCGAGTTGAGCCAGTTGGGCGAGCAGGCGCTCATCCAGGTGTGTGACAAAGGTTGTGGCATTCCTCTACAACACCAAGCCCGGATCTTCGAGCGCTTCTACCGGGTGGATGAAGCCCGCGCCCGTTCCACTGGCGGCTATGGTTTAGGTTTATCGATTGTGAAAATGCTGGTGGAAAGTATGGGCGGTAGTGTGACGGTGCGCTCCCAACTAGGTGAAGGTAGCACCTTTACTGTCACCTTACCGACTCATTCGTTTTAAGAATGGTATGGCAAATCCATTTAACAGCAGCTGGTAAATCAGCCGCGATGTAATCCGGTTGGGTGTGGTGCTGGTAATGGCCAGCCAAGACACGATCGCCGTACCCAGTCTGTACCAAAATTCCATGGCATCCGGCATTGTGAGCCAGATCGATATCCGTGGCCTTATCCCCCACCATAAAACTGCGGCTAAGATCCAAATCGTGTTCCCAAGCGGCTGCTACCAGCATTCCGGTATTGGGTTTGCGCCAGGTACTCCAGCGCGTAAAGTCTGGGTTGATACCTCCTTCTGGTGGGCTAAGATAGGGACAGTAATAAAGTGCGTCTAACCGCGCCCCAGCCTGTTCTTGCAATAACTGGCAGAGACGTTGGTGAAGTACTTCTACATGGTCAACTGGGTAGTAACCCCTAGCTGGGCCTGATTGGTTGGAAACCAGGCAGCAAAACACCTGTTGGTCATTCAACTGGCGCACGGCTTGGGCGGCACCCGGTATGAGGTGTAAATCTTCAACACGGTGAATATAGCCCGCCTCAACGTTGAGTACACCATCCCGATCGAGGAATACTGCCAGCCTAGCCACCCCAAACCCGCTCTAGCACTGTTTGAGGTGAAATGTCTGCCATTTTTCCGGTTGGGGATTTAATCGCCAGGAAGCGATCGCTTCCTGGCAACAATTTTTGCGGTTCTGTAGGACCAAATAAGGCGATGGTATAGGTGCCAACCGCCACCGCCAGATGCATCGGCGCACTATCGGTACACAGCATCAAGTTGGCACCAGTAATCATCGCTGCCAGTTTCCCAATATCGGCGGGAGAGGTCACCTTAATGTCAGGATAAGATGACAACTCTCGCACCAATTGCTCATCTTCGGGTCCCTGGAGTACAACTACTGGCAAATCTGGTTGCCGCCGCTGGAAGTCCTGAACAATCTGCTTCCATTTCTGGGCTGGATAGATTTTATCAATTCCTTTAGCTTGAGCCAGCTGGCTAGAACCCCCATGGATCAAAACGTAGCCACTTTTTAGAATACCTAGCCGTTTCTGTTCGCTTTCTGCCCAGTCAATATCCGATTTTGGGACGTTGATCGCTAGCTCAGGACAGGGGGAGTTAATGCCCAGCCCTTGCAGCAAGTCGTGGTACATGTGCGCGGCATACTGGGAGGGTTTTAGCGGGACGGGTTTGGTGAGGAAATAGGCTCCCGCACCATTGTACCCGATGCGTGTGGGAATCCCCGTTAGCCAGAGCAGTAGACCGACAGACCAGCGTTGCCCCAAAGTTAGGGCGAGATCGTATTCGCGATCGCGGATGCTGCCCACCAAGTTGCCCCAGTCTGCCAGACTATTGCGGTCTTTGAAATCGAACGGGATCACCTGATGAACTGACTTGCTCACCCGGTAGGCACTCTTGGACCGGGGTTCCACAATGACATCTATCTGAGCGTCGGGATAATACCGCTTCAGGTCATCAAGCGTGGGAAAGAATAGAATCTGGTCGCCAATCCCGCCGGGGACAAGGGCTACTACTCGCATAATATTTCTTTACGTTTACTCGTCCCTATTTTAGGAGAAGATCTACCATGAAAAACGCTGTGTACTTGTTAATTCCAGCTGCGGGCATGGGACGCCGAATGGGCAGCGATCGCAACAAACTCCTGTTGACATTGCGAGCGCAACCCTTGATTGCCTGGACGCTGCTAGCAGCTGAGGCGTCCGAACTCTTGAGTTGGATAGGTATTATTGCTCAACCGAATGACTGGTCAGACTTGAAGCAGATTCTGGCAGGGCTATCCGTCACTAAGCCAGTGCAGTTGATTCAGGGGGGAGCCACCCGCCAGGAATCGGTCTACAGAGGCTTACAGGCGCTCCCAGTAGCAGCAGAGCGAGTGTTAATCCACGACGGGGCTAGGTGCTTAGTGACGCCAAGTTTGCTAGATCGATGTGCCGAGAAGATTCATCACTGTCAGGGTCTAATTGCCGCTGTGCCAGTAAAGGACACGATCAAAGTAGTGGATGAGAATAGATTAATCCAAAGTACACCCGACCGGCGGCAGTTGTGGGCAGCTCAAACTCCTCAGGCATTTAATGTCGAGCTACTGAGCCAGTGCCATGCCCAAGGTCGACGTCAAGGCTGGGAAGTCACAGACGATGCGGCTTTGTTTGAAAAGTGTGGTCTGCCAGTGCAAATAGTTGAGGGAGAGGAGACAAATTTGAAGGTAACGACGCCAGTGGATTTAGCGATCGCTGAATTCATCCTCCACCAACGGTTAATCAAAGGTTAAATGTAACATATGACTCTTCCTCTAGCTAACAAGATTGAAGCCATTCTGTATTTGAAGGGTCAGCCGCTCTCAGTCGCCGAGATTGCTGAGTTTGCTGGGTGCGATCGCGCCACAGTACTTGAAGGATTGCTCGAACTGATAGACGATTATGCCCACCGAGACAGTGCTCTGGAAGTCGTGGAAACTCCATCAGGCTACAGCCTCCAACTCCGGCCGGGGTTTCAGGATCTAGTCCAGACTCTGATCCCGGTTGAATTGGGGGTAGGAGCAATGCGGACGCTGGCAGCGATTGCCCTCAAGAGCCCGATTGTGCAAACCGACCTGGTAAATTTGCGCGGTTCTGGAGCCTATCAGCACGTCCAAGCACTCGTCGAACTAGGTTTTGTCCGTAAACGCCGACAAGCTGATTGCCGCTCCTACTGGCTACAAGTGACCGACAAATTTCATCAGTATTTCCAGATAGAGCAACTGCCCCGGATGGAAGAATGGGCAGGGGAGCAGGGGAGAGGGGGGGAGGGGGAGAGGGGGGGAGGGGGAGAGGGGGAGAGCGATGTTACTTGAGCTATGGTTTAGATTAGAAAAGAGATCGGAAAATCAGCTAAACAGAAGTGTTCATGGCCTTTAATCCTGACTTTCTTAGTGACAACGCCCAAGAAGCTGAAGTCAACATGCTCCTGAATTATCTCCAGCACCAATCACCAGAAGTTTTAGCCCGTGTTGCCAAGTCCGCTAGCCCGGAAATCAAACAAATCATCTCTCAAAATGTTCAAGGGCTAGTTGGGATGCTGCCCTCAGAGAATTTCAACATCCAAATTACAACTGACCGGGATAACTTAGCAGGTCTTCTAGCCTCCGCGATGATGACAGGCTATTTCCTGCGCCAGATGGAGCAGCGAATGCAGCTAGAGGAAAAGGTGGCAGACTCGGCGGCGATCCATCAAGACAGTGAAGAGTGAGAGGTCAATTTAGCCCAGATCATCGGTAGGAAAAGCTCCCGGCTTCACCGTAAGGGTCTGAATTTGACCATTACGGTTAACCTCCAGGCGCAGCGCTGAACCGATCGCACTGGATTCTACCTGGTCTTGTACCTCAGAAGACTTTTTGACTGATGTCCCGTTAATTTTTTGAATAATGTCGCCTTTCCTCAACCCAGCTTGGTCTGACGGAGATTTTTCTGCAACTTGTAAAATTAAAACGCCAGTATCCCGCTTGATGTTGAGGTTGGGTTCCTCCTGATTAAGTTCTTCTTTAGTGGCTGGAGTTAGGTCTACCATTTGAATACCCAAGAAGGGATGCTTGACATGTCCTTGGGTAAACAGCTGATTGGCGATCCGAACGGCGGTTTCAATCGGGATCGCAAACCCGAGTCCTTGAGCATTAACCTGAGTAGCGGTGTTAATGCCAATCACCTCGCCTTGGGCGTTTAAGAGCGGTCCACCAGAGTTACCAGGGTTAATAGCGGCATTGGTCTGGATGAAGTTAACTCGCTTATCGGGGACACCCACCTGAGCGCTGGAGCGCTCGGTGGCACTAATAATGCCAGCTGTTACCGTGTTATCTAAACCGAGAGGATTGCCAATGGCGATCGCCCACTCTCCCGGCACCAATTTTTTTGAGCTGCCTAGCTTCGCCGTTGCCAGACCCGTAGCTGGAATTTTGATCACTGCTACATCAGTGAGCTGATCGGCTCCCACTACCTTTCCTTCAAAACTCCGACCATCACTCAGGGTCACTCGAACTGTATCTGCTGCTGCTACCACATGAGCGTTAGTGAGCAAGTGACCATCTGGGCTCAAAATAAACCCGGAACCAGTGCCGCGCTCCAGGCGTTCTTCTGGAATGGAGCGCTCGGAGCCGAAAAAGGGGCGAAACAAGGGATTGTTAAAAACTTCCGGAATGTGACTTGCTACCTTGCGTGTCGCATCAATTCGCACCACCGTCGGTCCCACTTTTTCCACTGCTAAGGCGATAAAGTTGAGGCCAGTTCGCTCAGTCGTTCCGCCTCTGGCTACGCCCCCCCCAGAGGAAAATCTTCGCTCAGTCCCTGGTGTCAGCGCCACTGGCACCGCTGTTAAACGTGTCGCTGGGCGATTCTCCGGTGTAAAATAACGACTGCTCAACCATCCTGCACCGCCGCCGATCGCCAGTAAGGTGAGAGAAAGAGCTAGCTGCTTCAACGATAAACTCATAATATTCCGCCTCGTAACAGCAATGCAGGTGATAACTTCTAATTTAGGTGACCAAAAACTAAAAATGACTGAAGCAACGTTAACTCACACTGGTCGGCTACCTAGTCTGGCTCCGATGATTCACTACCAGGTGGCAATGCCCCAACCAGAATCCCACCTGTTTGAGGTGACGTTGCACCTGAAAGGCTACTCGTTGCCGGTTCTAGATTTAAAACTGCCCGTGTGGACACCAGGTTCCTACTTGGTAAGGGAATATGCCAAACACCTCCAGGATTTCTCCGCCCAAGCAGGAAGACAGTCTTTGCCCTGGCGCAAGCTGGGTAAAAATCACTGGCAAATTGAAACATCTGTGTTGAACGAGGCAGTTGGTGGTGTAATTACAGTGCGTTACCGAGTGTTTGCGGCAGAGCTGTCGGTGCGGACAAACCACCTGGATGCAACGCACGGTTACTTCAACGGCGCGGCTCTGTTTTTTAGAATGCCTGGGGTGGAACAACCTATCCACGTCACTATCGTGCCGCCGCGACCTGAATGGCGCGTTACGACTCCCTTACCGCCAGTTCCAGAGCAGCCCAATACTTTCTGTGCCTTAGATTTTGACACTCTGGTAGATAGTCCCTTTGAAATTGGTTGTCATCAGTTATATCAGTTTGAAGCACTCGGCAAATTTCATGAACTAGCTATCTGGGGACAAGGCAATGCTGACCCAGAAAGGATAATTTTGGATCTCCAGAAGCTGATCGAAGTGGAAGCCCGTCTGTTTAGTGGTTTGCCCTATGACAGGTATGTGTTTCTGCTGCATCTGTCTTCCCAGGGTAATGGTGGTTTAGAACACAAGTATGCTTGCTCGTTGAACTACCCCCGTTTCGGGTTTCGCGCTCAGGATAAGTACGATCGCTTTATGCAGTTGGTGGCGCACGAGTTTTTTCACCTGTGGAATGTGAAGCGGATTCGACCTAAAGCGTTGGAGGTGTTTGATTACGACCAGGAGAACTATACGCCGTCGCTGTGGTTCAGTGAGGGGACGACGAGCTATTACGACTTGGTGATTCCCTTTCGAGCGGGGATTTATGATGTCAAATATTTGTTGAATGGTCTGGGCAAGGAGATTACACGGCTACAAACTCTGCCAGGGCGGCGGGTGCAGTCAGTGAGCGAGTCGAGCTTTGATGCCTGGATTAAGCTCTATCGCCCGGAAGCCAATAGCGGCAATTCCCAAATCTCCTACTATTTGAAAGGGGAATTGGTGTCGCTGTTGCTGGATTTGCTAATTAGAGAGCGACATGGCAACGCGCGATCACTTGATGATGTGATGCTCAAGATGTGGCAGCAGTTTGGGCAAGCAGAAGTTGGCTTCACCCCAGAACAGCTTATGGAGGTCATTGAATCGGTAGCGGGGATGGATTTGGCTAATTTCTTTAAACAGTACGTCGATGGCACTGAGGAATTGCCCTTTAATCAGTACCTGGAACCTTTTGGCTTGCAACTGGTTGGCGATCGAGACGAGGAACCAGTACCCCATCTGGGTGTGAAGGTTCTGGCAGAGAATGGACGGGAGTTAATTAGGTTTGTTGAAGCCGGGACGCCTGCCTACGCTAGCGGCATTGATGCTGGGGATGAGTTACTGGCGATTGATGGCATTCGGGTAACAGCTCAGCAACTGAGCGATCGCCTCAAAGATTACCAACCAGGCGATACGATCCAGATTGCAGTTTTCCATCAAGACGAACTCCGTACTTATCCCATCACCCTAGCTTCCCCGTCTCCTAGCCGCTATCAGCTAATTCCAGTAGAACACCCTGCCCCCGCCCAGCAACAGAACTTTACTGGCTGGTTAGGAGTGCCACTCACAACACTAGATTTCTATCGCTAGCTAGAAAAAATCTCAGAAGTCCAAAGTTAACATGCAACTGCAAAATGATTGTTGGATAGTATTTTGAATGCCTAGTTTCTCTGGTTGGTTATCAGGAAGTGCCTTATTGATGGCTCTCGCAACGACAGCAGGTGCATTTGCTCCCTTAGTCATTTCTACTCCAGCTTCCACTCAAATTAGTCCAGGTGTTACTGAGACTACTACTCAGCCTACCTTTTATGACGTTAGCGATCACTGGGCTAGCCCGTTTATTCAAGCCCTCGCTGCTAGAAACATCATTACTGGATATCCGGATGGCTCATTTAGACCCTCGCGGCTGGTGAATCGCGCTAATTTTGCCGCAATGCTCCAAAAAGCTTTTCCTAGCCAGAAGGTTCAACATTCATCTTTGGGTAGCTTTATAGATGTTCCTGCTAACTATTGGGCAGCATCTGCCATTAAGAATGCCTACCAATCAGGCTTTATGACGGGTTATCCTGGTCGTTTATTTCATCCAAATAAAGATATTAGTAAGGTGCAAGCAATTGTTGCTTTAGCGAGGGGACTGGGTTTGTCTTTTACTGGTTACCCAAAAATGGTGTTAAACAGATATTATACAGATGCTAAGACAATCCCTAACTACGCCGTTAAGGCCGTAGCAGCCGCTACACAGGCGCACATAATCGTCAATTACCCGAATGTGAAAGTCCTTGCTCCTAATGGGGTTATTAGTCGTGGGGAAGCGGCGGCTTTAATCTATCAAGCTTTGGTTGCTCAAGGAGTGTTGCCACCCATTACTGCTAACACGAAGGATGCTAATTATATTGTAGCTAATCGCTTTTACTCACTAAAACTCCTGCTTCCCGTTGCATCGGCAGTACCTGTAGGATATCGGTTTTGGCACAGTACTTCAGGTCTTCGTGACAGTTAAGACGCAAGAGTCTTTTCCCGTGACTAGCTTGGTAAAACAATTCTAATAACTGGTCTTGCCATTGGCAGTAAAGTGCGATCGCCGCAATGACTTCATCATTCCCAGCCAGTTCCTCCAAAGGCAAGTTGGTTTGCTTTAACAGGCTGTGAGCGATCGCACCCGCACAAGCGGTATCCTCCAGCGAATAACTGCCTTCCCAACCAGAGCCAACAATCCAAACCGTTTCTGGTTGCTGAGCGAGCAGATAATCCACCACAGTAGCGCGGTTGATAAAGGCGGCTGCCAAAACAACTGGGGCATCTTGCACTCGTTGTAAGGCACGGGTGCCATTAGTGGTACTGATAAATAATCGGCGTCCCTGCACCAGCTCTGGCGTACAGTCGAGCGGAGAGTTACCCAGATCAAAACCAGGTACTTTAGCTCCGCCCCGTTCCCCAGCCCGCAGTCGTTGCTCGGGTGGCCACTGTTCGCTGACTTGTATCAGTTGCTCTAGATCACTGAAGACTTGGACGGCTTCGCCTCCAGATGCTAAGACTTTTGCCATTGTCGTGGTAGCTCGTAGGACGTCTACGGCGATCGCACAGTCTGGCACTTTATCTGTTGGAGTCAGTTCTGGGGTGTGGTAAACGAATAGCTTCACGTGCTGGCTAAACCTGAATTTTTGATGTCAAGATAATATCTTACTGGGCATTAGTCGCCCAAAAATTGACTTTGGACAAAACAGTCTAGCCAGGTATGTCAGGATCAATTCTTCAAACTGCTTTGGAAGAAGTTGACGGCATTGCGGATGACCTCTGGTTCCAGTAAGCCTGTACCGTGGGCGGTGCCGTTAAAGAGTAGCAGCTTATGGTTCTGGGAGGGCGAGAGGGCATTAATCTGTTCTGGACCTGACCCTGCGATCGCATCATCGCGGCTGTGGTAGATGACCAAAGCTCCACGATACGAACGCGCTGCCGCCAAAGCGTCTAGACCATTGTAGTTAGCCCCAGGCGAGAACAAAGCTAAAGCCTTCACCCGAGCGGGGTGTGAGGCTGCATAGATCAAAGCATTGTTGGCACCGTAAGAGGCTCCTACCAGACCGACTGGCAGCGGCTTCGGTAAGCTAGCTACAGCCGCGGCAATATCTCCTCCTGTCTGCCAAGGCGCATCGTCGCCCGTAGGTCCGGGTCCCTGAGTGGAACGTCCGCTACCACGTTGTTCGATGGCCAGAGCTATGAAGCCCGACTGCTGAAATGCTCTCGCCAGCAGTTGCCAGTCCGCTGCCACCCCACCACGTTGGTGGAGCAGAACAATGGCACCGTGGGCTGGACCTGACGTCAGGTAGAGATCGCCGACAATTGTCCAGCCATCGCTCGTTTTGAGTCCAACTTCTTCAGGCAGATTGATCGAGGTTCCTTGGGTTACTAACGGCACAGTTTGGGCAACCAAATGCTGTGCTGACGAACTAGTGCAAGCGGTTAAGGACTCTAGGCTTGCTACTGATGCAATAAGCAGTGCCAACACGATAGCACTGCTATGAAGCCAGCTAGACACTTGCCGTACACACGAACGCCAACTCATAAGTTAATGCCTGGATAAATGGAGTCAATCGGCTCTTATCCAAATTATGCCCATTTTTCCAAAGTCCGGGTTGGTATTGGCCCTTGGGTTGTGCTGCAAAAAATTAGAGGTACACCAGTGGTAGTAGCTCAAAAGGGGAAATTTCTCCAGCTATTTACTACTGATAGCGGGCACAAAAAGATTTGCAACACAACACCATTTAATCCCTGTTTAAATGGCGTCATTTCTTGCCATCCCCGACACCCCACACCCCGTTCGTGGTCAAGGGAGTGTGGAAGTATCTGTACCGAGCAGTGGACAGTGCAGGCAACACCTTAGACTTCATGCTGAGTGTAGTGCAAAGCGGGACAGCAAAGCCCCAGATCGCTTTTTTCGCAAAGCATTAAAGGCGACGCATACCCAATTGCTAAGACGAAAACTGCCTCAGCCCGATCGCCCTGGTGAAAGAGCATTTGTCCAGTTGCTAAGTCTCGATGGGCGATTGCTCCCTGTAGCAGCACTAGGAGTGAGTCAGAACTCAGAACCTTCATATCTCAATACAGCTTGGCAGTTGTTCGTTAGCAGAAATGCTGCTTTTGTTGCCAAAACAATAGTTCGCTAATCTGTTTTAGGCTAGCGCGGTTTGGACGATCGCGCGAATTGCCTCCGTTGGCTCCAGTCGGTTGCGGTAATCAACGTCTACATGAGCTAGTAAAATCCGTCGCTGCTGGTCAATCACAAACGTTGCTGGGATCGGCAGCTTCCAGTCGTACGTGCCATTGTTATCGGGCAACGCATGACCAAGTTCGGTGTACAGCGCCTTTAACTCATCCGGCAGTTCAACCGCAATTCCATACGCATCGGCGATCGTTGAACCAACATCGCTCAAGACATCAAATGACAGGTTATTCTTCTCTGCCGTGCTGAGCGAGGCATCCGGCGTTTGCGGAGAAACGGCGATCAAAGAAGCGCCTGCTGCCTGAATTTGCGGTAGCACCTGCTGATAAGCCCGCAGTTCAAGATTGCAGTAGGGGCATCAAAATTAAGAGTAAGCCTGTCCACCTGGTAGTGATATGGAAGTAGTGGTGAGACAGAACTCTTGTCCTGGAAGTATCGCATACAATATTAGCTAAAGCAATTAACTCCCAAACAATCACCAGTAAATTAGTATTTTTGATCATAACTATTGTAGCGTTCTTACTTTCCTCATTCATGGTGCTGTTGTCTAACGTAGCACGAGAGTCGGTAGAATTATCCCAGGGAAAGTGTGAAGAACTCCCAGAACAAGTCTGTCCTGCCTGTGGTTCTGGGCATCTGATTAAAAATGGTTCAGTTCGCAATTGGCTTACCAAAACATCAATGTAAAAGCTGCGGTCGCCAATTCGTTGTCAATCCTACTAAAACAACTGTTTTAGCGGAAACGAAACAGTTAATTGATAGACTATTACTTGAGAGAATATCACTGCGAGGAATTGCCAGAGTTACCCAGGTGAGTTGGTCTTGGTTACAAAATTATATCAATCAAAGGCTGGCTCACATCCCGCGCTAGGTAAAGGTTTTGGTAAAATCGTCAGGTCGGCTGACCATTGAATGTGACGTTCAGGTGGTCATTTGTCGATAGTCAGAAAAACGTGGTTTATATCTGGTTAACAATCGACCGTGATAGTCGAGAAATTATCGGTTGCTTTGTGGGTGATAGAACTCGACGCTCTGCTCGTAAATTATGGGCTTCTCTACCAGACGTTTATTAGCAGTGTGCCGTCGCTTATACGGATTTTTGGCAGGCTTACAAAACAGTTATTCCCCCCAAACGTCACCCTTGCTGTTGGCAAGGAAACGGGTCAAACTAATCATATTGAACGCTTAAATAATACCTTCAGACAGCGGGTTTCTCGACTGGTGAGAGGAAGCCTATTATTCTCAAAAAAGCTGAACAATCACATGGGAGCGACTTGGTACTTCATTCATGGCTACAATGCAGACCTGGCAAGGACTTGAGCCTTACCACTACTTCGATATCACTACCGAATTTCTCGTCTAGTTCGCTCAACTCTATCTTTCTCAAAAAAGCTAGAAAATCATATTGGTGCTATTTGGTATTTTATTCATCATTACAATGCGTGCTTGCAGGCTCGAGAGGCTAATCACTACATATTTACCAATACCATCATTTTGAGGTAGGGAGGCCAACAAGTCCTTGACAACTTTGGAGAATGAGAGTATCATGAGTAGATAAAATTTAAGACCAGCCCAAAAAATATCACATTTTGGGCTGCTTTTTTATCTCAGATTCTTAACATTCAGCACTTCTGGCTGGGAACAATCTACTTAGTAATGGCCGGAACTCCAGAGTCTTCCGCTCCGTGATACTTGAAGGGATCGGACTTAGACAGTACTCTGGTTAACTTGACAATCTCTCAACTATAGTATAGTTGTACTAGTTCGCGAACAATGACTGTGGAAATCAAGCACTTATCTAAAACAGCAAAATAATCAGCTATTTCAGCAAGTCCAAGTTTTGGAACGCCAAAGATTTTGGGAGGCGGGAATTCCTGTTGAAGTTCTCACCACATCCACTCCAATCCGGACAAGTTTTTTGCAGTCCTGGTGGTCATTTCAGTTATCGGGTGATTGGCCCTTGTTGCCGGTTGTTTGACCGCGAACAGCTGCCTTGGCCTTGCTGTAGGTTGCAATGGCGTGGTAAGGAGCCGAGTTGGCGGCGCATTGGTAAGCGCTTTGTCGCTGACATGGCCACCAAGCATGCCCCCTCATACTGGGTCGAAATCTTGGGGCAGGAGGCTTCATCGTTTGTAACCACCCTTTATTGGGTTAAATTGTCTCCGTCTGTGCAGGAGTGGTGGTATCGTAATCATTCTGGAAAGCTTCAGCCGACCTTTGAGGTGGTAGAGAAAACGACCCCCAATACCTACGTCCAAGAGCCTTTATATTAAGTAGACATCTCCGAAAAATGGTAATACCGCTCGCTGACTAAACTTCAAGCTTGCAATCGCCTAGACAAGCATCAGTCAGTCTCAACACCAAAATCAGGCTTTGAGACAATTACTGTTGATAACA
>JAABUQ010007526.1_pt1 | contig 15764 bp, 23 predicted proteins | sample 5560001 | NCBI WGS metagenome assembly JAABUQ01 (sample SAMN10711888, study PRJNA513371) | rock metagenome | isolation source: Antarctica rocks | place: Antarctica: Victoria Land, Finger Mt nord | collected 2015-12-18 | reverse complement strand
GGGGTGGGGTGGGAGTGAGATTTCTGTTTTTTGGTTTCTTTGTTTTTGGGGATGGGGGAGGGGGGGTGATGACAAGGACGAAGCGCTTGGCGCCCCTGGTCTTGGTTTGGAGGAGTTGGTTCCGGTGGTTGGGTACGAAGATGATGTTTGAGGCGGTGGAGAAGGGAGAGGGTGGTCCTTTTTTGTGGAAGCGGTGGAGATGATGATGATGATGATGGTGGTGGGAGGGTGTATGTAGGATCAAGAGCCCAGTCGTGGCCCCGCTCCCACAGGCTCAATTAAGGAGCGGAGGGGGAAGGGAGGTGGGACTGGATCGAGATGAGATTGGCGAGGAGAGGAGTGCGAAGCACGTCTCGTCACGTGAGGCAGAAATTGTTCTGTTGAAGTAGGTAAGGTAGCATAGCTGTCCAAAATATATAAATCCCCAAGCTGGCCTTTATAAACCTCCTCCGCGAAGTCAGACCTCACATATCCTTCTCCCCCCCTCCCAAAGAAATACAGAGCCAAAAAAGGGTCATCAAGTCAAATCAGCTCATCCCCCCCGACCCCCGCCGCACTCTCCTCCACCGCCCTCACCACCTCCCCCTCCGCCACCGTCGGCCCAGCCCCATCACACTCAACCCTTTCCCTAAGACGATCCACCACCTCCGGCAAATCCACCAGGCCCCTTCTCACCAACTCATGTTTCTGGATCAAATCCCACGCCGCCCCGGTGGAAAGCAAGCGCTCCCCGCTCGCGGAGCTAGTCACACGGTGCGAGATCTCCGCGTCGGGGCCAGGGTTCGGGCCAGGGTAGGCGGAGTGCAGGGCCTGATTGAAAGCGGCGTCGTCGTAGGTGACTAGGCTGGTGGTATGGGGCGCCATCATGTCCGGGTGTTGGCCGTCGAGGTCGTCGCAGCCGTTGGAGGAGGCGTCGTTGGAGTGTGCGTTGGTGGTGGTGTGGGGGTAGGCGGGGTGGGAGGTGGTTGTTGTTGTTGTTGTGGCGCGGAGAATTTCGTTTTGGGTAGCCAGGCGGTCGTTTTCGCGCTTGAGGCGCTCGTTGTCCGAGAGGAGGTCGGTGGAGCGGGCTTCGATTGAGGTGAGTTTGAGCTCGAGGTCTTTGACGCGGCGTTCTTTGCGTTCGCGGAAGGCGCGTTGGCTGTGAGGAGGGGAGTTAGTGGGTTTGCGTGGAGGGGGAGAAGGGGGATGTGGAGTGGGGAGGGGGTATGGTGCGAGGTTGGGGTTGGGTATGAAGGGGGGGACGTACGCTGCTCTGTTCTGGGCCTTCCGCCTGCTCTGGGCTGGGCTGAGGTTGTCTTTATCGTCGTCGCTGCTGCGGCCTTGGGCTTGTTCATATTCTGCTTCCCCATTTATATCGTTGGACATGGAGCCCGATCCCTCGTAGGCCATGAGGTTCGTGATTGAGGGTCGGTGGAGGGAATGTGGAGGGGTTTGTGGGGGAGGTGGAATGATGGAGGGGGCGCCGAATTGGGCATTCTGGTCGAAGAATTGAAAGCCGGAGGGGTCGTTATATGCTTCCTGGGAGTACGTGTTAGCTGGGGTTCATTGTTGGTATTTTCATGAAATGTTGGTGAGCTTACGAGATGGTCGGGGTGAGTTTCTTCTTGCGAGGTGTATGGGTGGCCTGGCTTTTCGGGAAGAGTGAAGAATGGATAGGGTTGTGCGGCAGGGGCGAAGTAAGAGTAGTCCATTGTGAGGAGGAGTTGGGACGAGCCAAGGATTGGGAGCGATGGAGCTGTAGAAGAGGGTGGAAAAGACCCTCAATATGTATTCGATTGAGTCGACTTGAATCTTTGTGCCGGGAAAGCTTTTTGTTTGGGCGCAATATAGGAAGTGTCAGTTAATCTCAATCCTTTTTCCTTTTTTTTCAGCCGCGGCGGCGTGGTACCCCCCTCCGACCCCCTGGACAACGTGACAACCTCACCGTACTCCGCAAAACTGGTCCTTTCGTTTCGGTTTGCTAGAGTCATGGGCTATTGTTAGAAGGACTGGTGGTCGTCGATCATGTATCGACGACACTTTCTACTCCGAAGGGTATCTTGGGGGCGAATGTGTGGGATAGTTGAAACTGACTGATTGAGGGGAAATGCCTTTTTATGGTGTCTTATGAAGAAACAGCAGTCCAGGAATAACATGAAGCTCCTTGGAGTTCTGAAGATGGTGTTCCATCACCGCTATTTAGGTATGGAGTACTACCTGATATAGCCCATCCACCGCGATAGCCTGCTGGTCTTGGCTCCAGCATATGGTGATCCGCCGTGATGCATGTTCGTTGCTGCATCAACGACCCGCCCAATCCTTGACCGTCCCCCACCTTTTCTGCACCCGACTGGCCACAGCCGGTCCCCCAAACAAGCTAACAGCAACCATAGCTTAACAGCAAACAGCGGTGAGAGGAGTTTTTGCCAGCGCAATGCCCTTTCCGCTGTCCACGTTGCATACACAGGCTGACTAGCAAGAACATCTTCAGCTTATGTGGAAACATTTATTCCCATCTTCCCGATATCTTATCGACTAGACTCGATAGGGACGGGGTCCGAAACATCCCTGCGAGCCACACTTCGCCTGTGGACACATCGTGCTCGTCTCCACCATCCAAAGAAATCATTCACCCTATTTTTGTCCTCATGTTGGTGTTTCGAAGAACTGGTGATCTGGACAGCAGTGAGTGCCAGCTGTGATAGTCGACCGAGCCTGGTTTGAATGTTTCATGAGCCGATGTTGGTGTCTGCCAGGGGAAATTTGTAGACATTCGGTCGGTTTGTCATACCCAAAAATAAAGAAGTCTCAATTTTGAATTACCTGAAGCCATCCAAACCTCATTGATCGAGACAACGTCGGCCTGTGGTTGAAGTCTGCAGTACGCTCAGTCCCAATCTTCGTCTTCGTCTTGAGTGGCTGCATTTGAGCTAAACATCTTCCCTGAGCGGAAACTGCTCTGCGCCGGCTCTGCATCACCCTCTCCCTTCTTGTCGAGCCGGTGATCGTTCGATTTTACAGCCTCCACACCAACCAAAAGTCCCTCGAGATCTATGCCAAGATTAGGTGAACCATTGCCTACCCGCACTAAGAAACTTACCCCGTAACACCGCTCGCTCCCCACCGAGCTCTCCGAGTGTCACAACCTGCTTCTTAATGTCTCCATCCTTGTAAATAAGAATTGTCGGGGTGTTTCTCTCCGGATAACCCTCTATACATAAGTCCGCCCTCATCTCGCAGAATTTGACATCTCCAAATTTGCGCGCCATTTCTCGCCACAACTCGGTCAACAGTCGAGATTGAATGTTCGTGCCGAGCGACGAGGTCAAATGCACGAGCACAAAGGCTTTGTTCGACGCCTCCGTGACATCGCGAGAGTAGTCTAGTTTTTGTATCGGGTAGACCTGGTTGAAGACACTGGCACTTGTGATGGTAGACAGCTCGGCGAGACGTTGCCGGCTGAAAGTCTCGTATGATCAGCGTCGATTCCTAAAGCAGTTGGCCTAACCAGAACGCACCGATACTTTTCCAGAAACGCCTCGTCTTCTTCATCCTCAAGTTCATGGAGCTCGTCAAGGTCTTTGTCTTCGAGTCTGTTCTCATGGGCTTGCTTTCTAGCTTCGACTATTGCTTCTTGGATGATTGGGGTTGGAGATGGAGGTTTCTCAGGAATGATCTTGTGCTTGCGGAGGATGTCATTCCTGTTGCGGTCAGTGCCAAAGTTCTATCATTAGACTTTGAGCACAGACCATTCGGTATCAGCGTTTGGATCGTCCACAGGGACATTGACTGGCGCATCCATGCTGCCAACATGTACATTAAAAAGTTGCGAGCTTGACCAAATCGTTGTTGATTGACGCCTTAGAGAATGAGTTGTGATAGGTAGGGCTGAATTGCGTACTGATCTGGCCTAGCGCAGATTCAGGACATCTGGAGCCTTCAACTCTCCGCAAGGAGTACTGTTCTACTGTGAAGGATATCAGCTGTCGACCTTAGACGCCCTGGCTGGAACCATTGAGACCTGCTTGCCTTCATGCGTCTCATAGCTGCAGGATGTTATAAGCCGAGTGCCAGAGACAAACTCGGCAACCGCAAAACTGCTTGAGCATTGTGCGTTCAGGGCTGAGAGCATAGGCCGTAAGTCTCGAAGGATTTCACCATGAGCTACGGCAAGAGAGATGAAGATGCCGACGGGGCCATCTTGAAAGTGGATAGGACCGCGGTGTTCCAGGAAGGCAAGCTGCCAAAGACCCAGCTGAAACAATGGAGCTGACCAAGACCTGCAGCCCGTCTCTTCAATTACTCCCCCATATCACCTCGGAAATGTCGCGTACTCCTGACCAAAATCGCTCTGCTCCTCTTCACGGGGGAGAGCTTTCCTCCCAACGAAGCCACCGACCTCTTCTTTGGTATCTCGAAGCTCTTTCAGAACAAGGACCCCTCTCTGAGGCAGATGATGTACCTCGTATTCAAAGAGCTCGCCAGCTCTGCTCAAGACGTGATTATGATGACCCAGAGTATTATCAAGGATACTGGCGCTGCGGGTGATGTCCTTTATAAGGCCAATGCCATACGAGCTTTGGTTCGGATAATAGATGTAAGCGAGATGTCTGTGCCCATTGGCTCATGCTAACATGTCTAGGCCACCACCGTGCAAGCCATTGAACGTCCCCTCAAGACTGCCATTGTTGACAAAAACCCATCGGTCTCGTCCGCTGCTCTCGTCTCCTCATATCACCTACTACCAATTGCTCGGGATCTGGTCAAGAGATGGCAGGGTGAAACACAAGAAGCTGCGTCCTCTTCGAAATCGTCTGGGGGCTTCACTCTTGGATTCTCGGCTTCAGGCAACCAGCATGCCCTGCAACCGAGCACACATTTCATGAACCAGTACCATGCCGTTGGTCTCTTATATCAAATGCGTTCCCACGATCGAATGGCATTAGTGAAGATGGTACAGCAATTCGGCTCCCCGGGTGTTGTAAAAAGTCCTGCTGGCACGATAATGCTAGTCCGACTGGCTGCAAAGCTCATAGAAGACGACCAAGGCCTACGAAAACCCATGATGCAACTCCTCGATGGGTGGCTACGACACAAAGCAGAAATGGTCAACTTCGAAGCGGCCAAAGCCATATGTAATCTTCGGGATGTGACGGACGCAGAAATGACTCAGGCCATCCACACTCTCCAGCTTTTCCTTACCTCCCCCCGAGCCGTCACCAAATTTGCCGCGATCCGGATCCTCCATAATGTCGCAACCTTCAAACCGCTCGCCGTTCAGCCCTGCAACCCAGACATTGAGACACTGATATCCAACTCGAACCGCTCGATCGCCACCTTTGCCATAACCACCCTCTTGAAGACTGGAAGCGAAGGAAGCGTAGACCGCCTAATGAAGCAAATCTCTGGGTTTATGGGTGATATTACGGATGAGTTCAAGATCACGATTGTCGAAGCAATTCGAACGCTTTGTTTGAAGTTCCCTAGCAAGCAGGCCGCCATGCTTGCTTTCTTGAGTGGAATACTTCGGGATGAGGGAGGGTACGAGTTCAAGAAAGCCGTCGTGGAGAGCATGTTTGATCTGATTAAATTCGTTCCTGGGAGCAAAGAAGACGGTAGGCTGAGCACCTGTTTCATAAGAATCATTACTAAATTCTGCAGCTCTCGCACATCTCTGTGAATTCATTGAGGATTGCGAGTTTACGAAATTGGCCGTGCGAATATTACATCTACTTGGTGTGGAAGGACCCAAGACTCCGCATCCCACAAAGTATATCCGATATATCTACAACCGTGTCGTCTTGGAGAATGCCTTAGTCAGAGCCGCAGCAGTCACTGCATTGGCGAAATTCGGGGTTGGGCAGAAGGATCCTGATGTCAAACGCAGTGTGACGGTACTTTTGACGCGCTGTCTCGACGATACAGATGACGAAGTTCGCGACCGCGCTGCTTTGAATCTAAGACTGATGACCGAAGAAGATGAAATGGCTAATCGCTTCATCAAGAATGGTATTTTGACACACTTCTGCCTCCATCATTGCAAATGTAAACTTACAGATACTAGATTCCATGTTTTCGCTATCCACTTTCGAGCACCAGCTTGTCATGTATGTGACCGCGGACGATAAAGCAACTTTTGCCACGGCTTTCGACTTGTCTACCATCCCAGTTGTCAGTCATGAGCAAGCACTTGCCGAGGAGAGGACCAAGAAATTGACATCGGCAACACCGACTCTGAAGGCGCCAAGCACAGGGCCGAAGAAGACCCAGATGAATGGCACTGCTGACAACGCGGCTTCAGTGTTGGCTGCAGCACAGAAGCACGCCGAACAGTTGATGCAAATACCCGAGCTCAAAGCTCACGGAGCTCTACTTCGGTCATCGCCGCCTGTTGAACTCACAGAGTCAGAGACCGAGTATGTTGTCAGCGTGATTAAACATATCTACAAGGACCACCTGGTGCTGCAATATGATATCAAGAACACTATGACAGATGTCGTTCTAGAAGATGTGTCGGTTGTTGCCACCCCATCAGAAGAGGATGAAGTTCTGGAGGAGGACTTTTCCATCCCGGTATCCAAGCTCGCCACCGAGCAGCCGGGAACTGTCTTCGTCAGCTTCAAAAAGAGTGGAGATAGTGCCTATCCTATCACATCTTTCACTAACGTCCTCAAATTCACGAGCAAAGAGATCGACCCGACCACGGGCGAGCCAGACGAAAGCGGCTACGAGGACGAGTACCAGGTGGAAGATCTTGATCTGTTGGGTAGTGACTACGTCTCGCCGGCTTTCGCGGGCAGTTTCGATCATGCCTGGGAACAGACTGGCGCCAATGGCGACGAGGCTTCAGAAACACTACAGCTCAGCAGTACGAAAAGCATTGCGGGTAAGTCTAGCCAGCCCTTTCTTCTGCTCGTTCACCATGTGGGACCTCCCCTGGTGGATTTCACAGAAGCTGACAGTTTATTCGCACAGACGCAACCGAGCAGCTTACAAAGTCGCTCTCCCTTCAGCCATTAGATGGAACCGACGTGCCCATCTCCACCAGCACGCACACGCTCAAGCTCTACGGCAAGACACTCGGTGGAGGGAAAGTGGCCGCTCTGGTCAAGATGGCCTACTCGGCCAAGAGCGGTGTGACGACCAAGATCACAGTTCGAAGCGAAGAGGAAGGCGTCGCCGCGTTGCTTGTCGGGAGCGTATCATAGAACATATTGTCTACTGGGAACAACGCGAACCTTGATTGATTATTAGCCTGTGGGCTGCTTGCTTCTCCGGGAGAAAGGGGATGGGGAGGAGAGTCCGAAGCCGGCGGTGGTGTCTTTACCTAAAATTAAACGTCTAAGCCTCGGCGTAGAACTCCGTTCCCAGGAACCACGAACGTCGCTTTTTACTAACAAATAGAATCGTGAAGTGTATGTCCTCAACTGAGTTTAGCAGCTCTTCTTTCTCACTCTCCAAGGCTTCTATCATCGATACCTATATTCCTTTCTATCAATACTGGCCCCTTTTGTACCACGGCAGCTTTCCGTCCTTGTCCTGGAGACGCTAACAATTTGTATGCTGACTAAACAAATGGTGTGGCTCTTTTCAGACATTCTAATTCCGTCTTCTCCCTATTCTCCAATCATCACTTGATAATCTATTACGACGCTGCCTTGTATTTCGTTAGGGAGATGATGCGGTAAGATGGAGCTTTCTCAATGCTTTGACTACTGGAAGGGATAGGATCTGATGGAGCGGGTAAGATTATTGATGGTTGCTTGTGTTGGCGTCTTTTAAGACGTGCAATTACGCGCTTGTTATATTCGTCTGGTGAAGAATCTCTATGGACTGAATGACATTGTGTATGATGGATCAAGTCTCTGGCTTTCGTCGGCTGGTAACAACAGTCTCAAGACGTCGAGGTTGTTGGAAAAACTATGCCCTGGTGCCGATCAGAGTTTTTACATTTCATTCCTTCAAAACATCGTTGGGATCGCAGTTCCTTTCCATTGCCTGACCACAAGAACAGCCTTTGTACGTCGACAGACTACCAGTATCCTCTCGAAAGTACATGGCGTACTGCTCCGAGGGCCCCTCGCAGAGATATCGGTCGAGTGGGCTGACCTCTTGACCACGCGAAGAGCTCATGTGGCGCTCCTGGAGATAAGGGCCATGGAATGGGCATGTATGAGCTGATGCAGAGCGTTCTGTGTGAGGTTGGTGGCGGAGATCGGCCGTACCAGAGAACTGCGACCCAACTCTTTGAAGGCTATGGCGCTCACGAGCACGCTGGGAGGCTGAGAGAGGACTTGTGACTCGTTCCCGGACCCTGGATTCAATTGCTTCTTTGGTGTCTCGATGATCGTGAGGCTTCGTATCTGCAAGGCGGCTTGGATCTGGATATTCTCTGCTTCCCTGGTGGGCAGGCACATCTCCCGAGTTGAAATTGGGGGTAGTGAAAGATCGCGCAGTGGAGAGACTCTCTCTCTGGCTAGGTGTGACCTGTGTGCGTTGGATACTGCAGAAATCTATCAGCCATGTCTGTGGACCATGGAACATATTCGTCCTCAAAGCCACTTACTTTTCTGCCTCTGCAGGCTTGGTCTGAGAAGGCATGGCAAGAAATTATTGGTACGAAGACTTCGTTTTGCCGCTCGAGCCCCTAGGATGCTGAATGAGAGGAAGGGGTGCTTCGGCATTGTCCGTGTTTCCCTTGAGTAGGGGGTGGCTCACGTTTTGTACTGGGACGATTGGCCGATGAAATATGCGATCGACTCCGCAAGAGTGTACTGCAAATTCTTCTGCAGGAGTACGATGAAGGCAACCTACGTCCGCCAATATGCAATACGACTAGTCCATTATCGAGCATGGTCATTATGCGGTTCTAACTTCGCTGTTCTGCCATTAGCTACTATCCTTTTGTTCGACATGGCGATCAGGGCGTCTCCAAGGCATTAGTACACGACCGGACTAATGTAGGCAAGACGGATCCTCTTACTCTCGTATGACTGGATGGTGAACTTTTGTAAAACACAGAAATCTGAAGGCTCGTAGTCCCAGTGTCACTGATGATATTATTCTCGGGGGTCTTGCGAGACGAATTTGCCGTAAATGCATGCGATGATTGGCCAGTGCGCTTTTGTTTGCATTAGCCTGCTGCATGAGCGTCCCATCAACCTAGGGGTCCCTGTTTGCCTCATTTTTACCCAAATTCTTTTCTGGCCATTGACTAAGCCGCCGATCGTTCCATCGACGTTCCTCAATTGGGCACTACACTTTTGTCCGACAGGGGCACGAGGGAATGCCACCCCCCAATAAATGATACTTACCACAACGTGAATCCCTGGCCGCGCCCCGAGCTTACCCGCCTTGTCTGCCTACGTATAGTCTCTTCGATTAGGTAGGGAAGACCGTATTAAGAAACCACCACGCTCATTGAATTAGAATAGATTCTCTGCCTAGCACTGCCTCAGACTCAGCCTGCTGTGTAAGTCAAAGCTCAGTCACACTTTTGAATAATTACTTAGCTGAATCTATTCCCCCCGACGTACGGGGGCCATACTTTGCCAGCTGCATTGTACCTGTCTCAACTTTGCTAGTCCTTAGTCACTATGGACTCGTCCGTACCACAAGTCCTTCCCCAAACCCTTCTCAGGGTCCCATTCAATCAGAAATGGGACATTCTGAAACCTGTTATTGCGCACCTCTACATTAATCAAGATTGGAAGTTGTCCGATGTCAGTAAGGCAATGAGAGAACAGCACAATTTCGATGCTACGTATGTCCCACTCGTCGACGTTTTGAAAACAGGTCCTCAATTGCCTGGATGTCCATTGCTGACACAAACCCTCTTTGACAAGGGAATCTCAATACAAGTACCAGGTCAGGAAGTGGAGATTGAAGAAAAGCATTCCAACTTCGAAGAAGACACAGATGTATCAGAACATGCAACCGAGAGCTCAGGCTGGCAAATCATCGGCTGTGATATACAGAGGACAGAACGTTGACACAAAGAATTATCGGAGACACCTCAAGACTGAAGCGAGGAAAGAATTGCAGAAGGATTTGGCACTCCAGCCAGTCGCAGGAGGAACATTCGGAGATTTCCATACGTTCCCTGGCCATTTGCCATTGTTCGGTAACAGGATGTAAGACGTATCACACGTGCAGCAGACTTTGGCTGACTTCTTTCTCTAGTTTCATGAATTGGAACATGCCCTACGGGCCAAGACAAGCTTCAGGAGCCAGAAGGATAGATCATCTCTCACCAATCAGTGACATTGTGATCACCACTCCAACCTCCGCAAACACAGCTCCATCCCCAACAGCTGCTGCTATCATGGCACTGACGGCAATCGACAGAGCAAAGGTTTTCGTTGAGGGGCGACACGTGGAACTGCTCAAAACTATGGACAGTGAACAACAAAGGTGAGTATCCTATTTAGTACCGGATCACATGGGATTGACTTGTATCTAGCATTATGTCCACGTGGATGTATCAATTCTGGCTGTTCTCTTTTAAGACAGCAAAGCACTGGGGGCACGGTCCCCAGGATTGGACTGCGGCTATTCTGCGCTTTGATGATTACCAACAACGAAGCTTGATCTCAATCCCATCACCAAATACCCCGACATCAGGCATTGGCACTCCTGATGCCACTAAACCTCCAATGGACGACATAGCGAGTGGTGCTCCAGATTCAGGTACCGAGACAAAGCCATCGCAGTTGTGCAAATGGAGCATTCATGTAGAAGTCGAATATACGGAGAGTGCCCCCACACCACCTCCTGAGACGCAACAGCTTGATCTTGAGGACGAAGGAAGTTGGCCAAAGTGGCCGGCATCCGAGCATCCCAGAACATTCACAGAGAAGCTTAACGATGGCCTAGGTGGCAACAGCTTTAGTAACATCAAACCCAATGACTTGCCAATAGCAGTCAATCAAATTGCTCAAGCTGCGAAGAGATCACCCGAGGAGCTTGACAAAGAAGCTCTTGGTTTCGGTATCATGAGTCGGAATGGGGAATTTCTGTCAACTCTGCTGGTACGATGGAGAAAAACGATCGATCCCGATGGGCTCTACCCCTTTCATCTCGCAGTCACTTACCTCGATGGCTCGAAGACATGCTGTAATATTTTGGAAGAACTCGAAAGGAAAAAGCCAATCTCTCTCCGGAAGCTCTATGTCAATGATCTTGGCCATACAGTTCTCGATCAGCTCATGATGGGCATCCTCAAAGCCCACACCTCTTGTCTACCCGTTGTTGTGGATGTTGCGTTCAAGAAAGAGCGACGATTTGAAGGTGAAGACGTGGACATCTGCGGCAGATGGGACGCTGATTCTGACTGTATTCGCACTCTATTGGCAAATGGTACTTCGGTCGTACCGTTTGAATGGAAGCACATGTTCTGTCACACATCAGCTCAAACCATTTGCCATTGTATTGGAACCATCTTCGGCCCTCACTGGGGACCCGAGATTAACACACCAAGCGGCTTGTTTGTGAGACGCTGCCCTGATTGCGGACTCAAGCTTCAAAACCTGCCACTGCACACCCTCGTTCTGGTTGGCCTTCATGTTGTCCAATCAGGCTGCGAAGACGAAAACTTATTTGGTATACTCGCTTGCTTGATTTGTCTCTTGAACAATGGAGCCAATCCGCGACTAAAGGCAAATATTTCGTTGCGAGCACTTCTGGGCCAATCTGACGCCGGTGAATGCGACCACGTTGAGCTGGACCCTCTTGAGCTCGCGGAGAAGATACCAGCCACCTTGATATTGGCGTGGTCTAAAGCCCTCCACATAGGCTGGCAAGTCATTTGCAAAGTCCTGAAACATGCAAGAATGGAATGGAGGCTACTGCCGGACGGGCAATATGGCTCCGCATTCAGTACCTCAAGCGAAGATAGTGAATGTGAAATGGATACTAATGAAGGACCGAGCCGCGCTAACCACCCTTGTGCTGCACTCTTTGACGATTCCTTCTTCCCCGACGACCACGTCAGCTTCTTTGGGGAAAGCAGTGTTCTCCCACCTCTCTGGGCAGCTATCCAGGCAGAGTTGCTTACTTACAGGCGTGTGAACGAGGGAGATCCATGGATCTCGAGGAACTTCGACATGGATACTCTAAACCAAGCTCTTGACGGGGGAGGCGACATTGGGATTGCTCTGGTACAGCAAAAGATGATGAAGCCATTTTGCCGATGTGGAAGGTTCTTAAAAGCATTGCCCGCCTGCGCGCGTGTCGACGATGTAGCAGTCCACTACTTCCTCAACTTCGAGGATATGAGTCGAACTACATACATCCACAGTCCAGAAACTCGTTATGACTCTTGGTCTTGACAACGCGTCACATATGAAGGACTCGAACTCTCACTAGGCCAATAAAGGAAGAACACCTACTGCATTGAGATATTGGGAAGAGCTTCTGTTCGTCAGGGGGGATGTCAGCCGATTCCATCCTGAAGGATGTTACATTTCACTGAATCACGGTCTGGTATGCAATGCAATGGAGTTTTGATGAATGAGATTAGGGTGACTCACAAGAGAAACAGTAGGCTTGAAGTGACGAAACATGCTAAAGTATGAGATGGGGATTTGGATGGTGTTGCCGATTGATCGGAAATTTCATAAGGAGAGCTGCATACATTTGCATACAGTACACCTCCACCACTAATTACCACTAGCAGTAGAGGCGTCCCTTAGATTATGCTCCACCCCCTTTATTTCCCCACGTGGGCTATAAGCAGTTATCGGAACAGTGCGGCGAAAGAACGAGTCAAGGTATCTCACCGCAATCCTGGCACCCGTCATTGAGTCTAGAACTTGCCGAATCGCGACCTTTTATCTGCTCATGGATCTACTTGTAACTGAGTTCATATCTTACCTCCAACACTAATCATCGTAGCTGAGGCACGCCACAAGCATGAAGTCACCCAGACACACCCTATCCTCATCAAGCAACGACCATTTAGTCCTCATCTAGGAGCAGAAACAGTATATCACGCACATCCTGTCCCTCTGGGGAACTGTATACAGCGATCTTAGTAACGATTATACGGTTTCATCGCTCCTGTGGTTTCCAAATCGGCTGTTTTGCGGTGTCCTTGGTTGGTGATTGATTTTCGCTCTAGCAGTAATTTCTTATGATCCTTCCTCGCACGCTGCTGGGCATTGGCAAGCGCGGCTTTCGTTGGGTGGGGTCGTATGTGATGAGAGGGCGCGTGGGCTGTGAAGGGGGGGTGGTTTGTTAAAATAATTGAAGGTATGATGATACGTGGTCATGACTTGGAGGGTTGCAAACCCAGGGAAATCTACTATTACCGGGGCACCTGCGGCAGATATGGACAGAGTTTGGCGAATCATAGCCATTGTTAGACGGAGGAAGCCTTTTATCAAGGAGGTTGCCAGTGATGTTGCATCTCCCTGATTAAGTTTGTATCATTGTAGAGATCTTGCACTTGAGAGCGAGGGATATCGGTATCAATGAGTGGAGTAGGGGCAATTTGGACGAGGGGGATGATGTAAGGCCGAAGATGGCTAGCGCAGAGTGGTCATATCCTCGTAAAGTTCCGTACTTTGTACGTCCAAGACCTGGACTGAAGCCAAGGATGCTTGCTACCTTGACTTTCCAGGCATATCTTAAAACACAATGCCCAAGAACCGAAGATCGGGAGAAGATGACGCATTTTCATCATCTCCAAGCAAAAGGTCAAAGCTCATAGATTCGAAACGGGGCGATGACAACCCATACTCTTCCCAAGCCAAAATCGACCCTACCTACGGCCAACGAGGCGCGTTTCCTGGTCTCGATGACGCGACTGGGGATGATGGAGTCTTCTACGGCCCGGCCAATAACGGACTGGAATATCTACGCATGGTCAGGTAAGCATTCCCATTCGAGCCCATCCTGAGCGCTGGCTGAGTCCCATTCCTTCCCAGCGGACAAAACAGGGACATGCAGCTGATATTGTAGCGCCCTTCCACCAGATCAGAAGCCAGAACGGTCCCTAATCTTCTTGTTGCGCCAGTATCGCCTCCAGATCAGTCAGATCCTCTCTACGAGGACTATCAAGGATATTATGAGGATGGAGCATACACTGCAGTGCCAATACCAGCCTTAACATTTACGCGAGAGCAGATCGATGAGGAATCCAACGATTTAGATCCTCAAGAAGCGTGTTACGCCTCGTTATGTGCTCGCTACCAGGATTTCAGCTCCATCCTCCACTCGACAAGTCCCACACCAAGCCAGGTTGCTCCGACTGTGCAATCCCTCCCCTCGGGCAAGCGGAATGCATGGGCATACGCCATTCTGAACACCGCGCCGACTATGCGTTTACTAAGTCAGCTACAGCAAGAGATGGCTATTCGCGGTCTAGAAGTTCTTGCAGAAGTGCTAACACGAAATAACCTGGCATCAATTAAGAGCAAGAATATGGGTGCATGGGCGTGGGGGCTGCTAGGGAGATGCAGAGATTTGGGACAAATGAGCAGTGAAGAGGTGGGGGCGTTGAGAAGCTTAGGGAAGCAGGCTGTGTGGTTGTTAAGGATGATTAGTGCTGGGGAGCTGAACAAGGAGGACAGGGATCAGGAAGAGGATGTGAAAGACGATACTAGTGGCAATGTGGACGATGGAGGAGACAGCGAATCTTCAAACCCTGGACAACCCATCGAGGACGACAAGACCCAAGGCGAGTCATTACAGCCTTCATCCGCCTGTGATCTCAATGGTGTCCGCTCCTCGAAATCTCTGATCAGCCATGATGAGTTCAACGACACATTGACAGCCGCACGCCAGCGTCTCCTTGCCAACCTTGAACCCATGGAGGGGTCCAAACCAGACGACGCAGGTGAAACAGCTGGAACGCACACAGCCCAAATCAGTGAGGAGTCAAAATCGCAAAGAGAAAACACAGATAACAAGAAGATGGATCTGCTTGTCCACGCAGAAAACGAAACAACAAAAAACATTCATGCAACTATGGACATGATCGTCACCGTCGTCGGCGAGTTCTACGGACAGAGAGACCTACTGGATGGAAGACTTCTCTGGGATGAGATGCACAATAGTCAATGACATTAACACCCATCTATTCCAACACTAGAACTCCTTCCCATGCAAAAAGCCATGAACTCCCCCAACAAATCCCACCCGCTCAGCTATCCTTGCGACACAACACATTGTGCGCCTTTTCCACAATCATGGAACAATCCACCTCAGCCCCATGATGAACACACACCAATTTACGAAGGCCACGGGCCTCCACCGTTGGTGCCTCGCCAACAATGGAAGAAACATTGACCAGCACTGGCACAGCAGACACGACCTCTTCTGCCTTTTCCATCATGTCCTTGAAGTGAGCCGGCGAGGGCGCTCCAGCGAACAGGCCAGTGACATTGAGTGCACCCGAGTCGATCTCGTGCTTCACCACCTCGGCAGCCAGTTCATAACCCATCGAGGGCATGACAGTATCATTCCCAGCGATCGTCAGCACCGCCTTCTCCAGCTCCGCAGTGTCCGGTGCCGTGAGCACGAAAGTGACTTCCAGAGCCATTTGTTGCCCGGCCAACTCTTTGACCAAGTCTGCAATGTCGCTGGGGGAGGGAGAGACGGATAAGGGCGCCGCTTGACGGGCAACCACGGGGGGGCAGGGTCTGGTGATGGTGGGTTTGTAGTCGAACACGGTGTCCTCGACCTGGTAGTTGTTCTCGGGGCCTGGATTGGGGAGGGCGCGGGCGACGGCAAGGGGCGTGGGGGCACTGGTCTGGATGGTGATGGCGGCGGCGGGGGCTGAA
>JAABUQ010007525.1_pt1 | contig 15768 bp, 14 predicted proteins | sample 5560001 | NCBI WGS metagenome assembly JAABUQ01 (sample SAMN10711888, study PRJNA513371) | rock metagenome | isolation source: Antarctica rocks | place: Antarctica: Victoria Land, Finger Mt nord | collected 2015-12-18 | reverse complement strand
AGAGCGTTCGGCAGATCGCGACAACCCCGTCACCGCCCGACGTGCAGCTCATGCTCGCAAGCCTGGCCTCCGGTATCGTGTGCTTCAGCGTCGGTACGGTCGTATTCATATCGCTGCGCAAGAGCTTTATGGATCTCTTATGATCGCGATAGCGCTCCAAGACGTAAATCTTTTCAGGCGAACGCAGCAAGAGATGTCCTACGATCTCAAGCGTCTAGTCTTTCGGTCCCTGACGAAAGGTTACAAGCGACCCACCCGCCGGCACGTCTTGGTCAACGTTTCCCTGCGAGTCGAAAAAGGGGAAAAAGTCGGGATCATCGGCGCCAATGGGTCCGGCAAATCGACGCTGCTGAAGGTCGCGACCGGCATCTTACCGCCCACCTCAGGAAAAGTAACTGTGCGAGGGCGCATTGCACCGCTGATCGAGCTTGGAGCCGGTTTCGACCCCGATCTCTCGGTAAGTGAAAACGTCCACTACTACGGCGTTTTGCTGGGGTTCACCAGAGCTGAAATGGAAAGCCGCGTTAAGCGGATTCTCGAATTCGCCGAGTTGACCGACCGGGCGAACGAGCCGCTAAAAGCGCTCTCCTCCGGGATGAATGCGCGACTCGGCTTTGCCGTAGCGACCGACTCGGAGCCGGAGGTGCTCCTCCTCGACGAAGTCCTTTCCGTCGGCGACGAGCGCTTCAGAGCGAAATCGTCTGCGCGCATGCAAGAGCTTTGGAGCCATCATACAACCATCATCGTTGTATCGCATGAGATGGAGTTCGTGGCGAACTCTTGCAACCGCGTAGTCTGGCTTCGCGACGGTGCAGTCGTCGCGGACGGTATTCCAGCCGAGATCATTCCGGCCTACCGTGCTTCTTTTTTGAATTCTCCCATCCTCGTCCCCATTTGAACGGACGTACGGGCGAAGCTACAAGCAAGCTTTCGACGTATTGTTCATAAACGAAATGCCGGCATTCTCCTAAAGCGCGCCACAATTAATCGATCGCGTGTCAAAGCGGCGCTACTTTACGTGCCAACTCGGCGCTGTATGTAAGCTGCCGTCTCCGCGAGCCCTTCCGGCGAACCGATTTCGTAGAAGCGCTCGCTCACCTCAAACATTGCGAGCGACCTTCGAGCGATGAGTGCTCTTACAACTTCCGAAAGATCTAACGCTTCCCCAGCCGTGGCAAAGGAGAAAGCGGCAGACCGGAACACCCCGACACCATAGTCTATAAACTCGAAACGCGGTTCCGTTGCGCCCTTCAAATACTCGACAATGCGCCCGCCGTCGATAGACACATTGCTTGGCGCGATCGTTCCGCGATTATGATATACCGTCATTAGACCGTCAGCTTTAGAGCCTTCGAACGTTCGCTGAATTGCAGCATAATCGCATGAGAGATATGAATCACCATAGGCAACGAAGAAGGCCTCGCCCAACAAACCGATCGCTTTCTTGATAGCTCCGCCAGTTCCAATTTGCGTCGGCCCATCGTATGAATATTCAGCGCGAAGCCCAAACGTGCTACCGTCCCCGACGTAACGCTCGATCTTTTCACCTAAATTTGAAACGCACAAGACCACCCGCGTGAAGCCTTTCGAAGCCAGAAGGCGTAGCAGATGCGCCATGAAAGGTTCACCGTTGAGCGGAATAAGCGCCTTAGGGATCGATTCGGTGACGGGTCGCATCCTAGTCCCGAGACCACCACAAAGAACTGCCATTGCGTACATGCAGCTATTCCCCAGAACTCATCGCCGCAACGTGCGTAGCAATGCCTATCCAATCTAAACTCAAGCCCTCACATCTTCCTTACCGACATAAGCGAAAGCATCGCGCGTCGTCATGCTCGACCAGCCGAGACGTGGCACGGTCAATTTAATTGGTTCGGCTCCGGCGGGCGCCAGAAGTAAGCACCAGTTAAAGACTCCACTGACGCTTCCGCTTCACTGAATAATGACGTCCCAGCGCCCCGGCAGGGCCATCAAGTAACCGCGTTCCGACAATGCCGCAACTTGTAGCCGATGTCGGCCGGAATGAAGGCGGGTGGGAACGAAGGCAATCGTATACGCCGACGATAGCAGAGCCGCGGCGTGGAACGAAGCAACGACATCCGGCCGCGCGCCGCCGTAGAGCGATTTCGCGCCACGAAACACCTTACCGTCGACAACGAGGCATACGGCTGCAGCTACCTTGTCGTGGCCAACATCGCCTGCCCATCCCTGCAATCTATAACGCCCGCTTCGGGACAACTCGGAACCATTTAAAATGGCCTGATTTCTTTGCGCAACGAAGGTATCGTTGGATCCAAAACCGCCATCAGACAACTGTCTCGTCGAAGCGGAGCAGAGACTCGAAACGTCGCGCAGGACGAACGCTGGAGAGGCAGTTGCGATGGACGTTCCCGGTGCATCTGCCGACACGGCCGCGACGGGCAAGCGCTCCAAACCTAATGCATCCCTAATTGGTAGCAAAGCTCCGATTGCAAACGCCAGCACTGCGCCAAACGCCGCTACGTCGGCACGTCTCCGCTCATGAAAATAGCGCTTGGAAACGTATCTCAAAGCGAAAAACGCGAGCCCGGACCAAAGCGCGACGAAGAGCACGTTGAGAATTAAGCGCATAACATAAGTACTACCTATCTTGATCCTATGGCACTGATTTCCGAAGACACCTCAGCGCGCCGCTTATGCTGAGGAAATAACAGCATCGTAACGAAGACGAGCAGTGAGACGATCGTCACCCGCGAGCCAATCGTAAACGAGACAGGGTCGTAGTGGTACTCGACAACGTGTTTGCCACTCCGTACAACGACGCCACGAAACATATAGTTAGCATTCACTATCGGTACGGCGCGTCCATCAACGGTTGCAGTCCAACCCGGAAAAGCCGTATCTGTTAGAAGCACGAGCGACGGTGCTACGGTAGTCAACGACGCGCGCACATAGCGGCTACTGTAAGCTTCGATTCTACCAGCCGTAACCCTAGCACGTTTCGCGCGCGCGAGTTCGGCTAGCCCTCCTATTTCCCCCTCAACAACGGCCTCTTGACTTGGATCAAAGCTCTCCGCAGCAATTGTAGCTAGCGCCGCGGTTCCATCCGTTACACGCAGGACACGTCGATAGATACCGACCCGCGGAAGCGGCGATCGAAACTCATACATTTGAGCAGCCGGATCTTTATAAACGATACGATATTCCGTAGGGTCCATCGCGGAAGCATTCGCGCCCACGAAGCGGACCGAAGAAAGGCTTAGGAATCGCTTCGCCAATGCGGTAGACAAATCGTGCCCGACCCCGGTGAAACGAGTAGTTAGGTCGTCGCCTGCATTACCCGTCAAAAACGCGCGCACGAACGGTAGGTACCGTGAGGTATAGAGAGCGTCAAGACTCGTCGCATCCGAGATATTGAAAACCGCGCTCCATTCTGGGTAGAGAATGCCATTACTTCCAAAAACGCGCTCTCCGCTTCGTAGGTGAGATTTTAGAAAGTCAACATACGGAGCGCCTAGAAGCGCAGAGGCTGTCAGCGGCGGCGTGTCGTTCAGGATATATTCCATCGGAATAACATATGCAACTAGCGGTTCCGCGGCGATAACTGTAAATGCGAGTGCAGCAAAGATCGCGGAATTCATCTTACCGAGAGATCTAACGTATGCCGCCACACTCAAGACAGCGATAACGGTCAATCCCGTACTTAAGCCTAATAGATAAAATTGCGTATGCTGCCGCAGGTGAGCAAACTTGCTTGCGTTCTCAACCGCGACAATCGTCAGTAGTGCCAGTGGAGCGAGCGTGGCAAACCACAACGTAACATTTGAAACTCGTCTTTCGCACACCGCCGAGACCCCCGCCCCAGCGAGGGCAGCCACGCACAACGCGATAATCGCCTCTTCGTATTTGGGAAAAATGATGTCGCTAAACCCCGGCAAATGTCCAAGCCACGTGACCAGTACGAATCCAAACCGCTTTGCTAAGAGGACCAGCGCTACTATTCCAAAAAACGTTATAGGTAACTTATCACGCGGTCGGCCTCGCACGAGGTCTTCCATCCGCTGGCACAGGGCAATTAACGAGAAGAATATAGCGCCGCAACCAAAAAAGCCGCGCACTAACGTCCAGCCACTAAAGCCGGTAAAGATATTTTGGTATGGCGTTCCCTCATACATTGGCGACAAATAAGTACCGAGTACATTCCAAGACACCGGATCAACCACGTTACCAAAGAAGCCGCTAGAATGAAGATTGAAAGAAACGGCAACGTACTCCAGGAACGGCAGCGACGCGCAAGCCGACAACCCACCGGCTAATATCGTTGCGGTTACTATCTGAAGAGAAAGTCGCCCACTATTGCGGCGCGTGCTTTTATCGCTTAACAGACGCACAATCAGGTAAAGATACGCGAAACTTACTGCGAGGAATGTCGACTCCGGCATTCCGCCTAATACACTGCACGCTAAGAATGCGGCAAACAATGCCATTGTTCGTAGGTTTGGCCGACGAAGCATCCGCTCTATACCGTACAATAGAGCGGGCGTAAGCACTTCGACGCTTAAGTGGGGCATCGTAAGATAGAGAAGTAGATATCCGGCGAACATGTACGAAGCGCCGCTAACGAGGGCCGCACGCCACGGCACGAACTCGCGCATGTAAAGAAATGTGAAGAGGCCTGCTATGTAGAGGCGAAGAACGATGAAGATATTATACGCCCGTGCGGTAGACCAAACGATTGGGATCCAAGCTAGTGGCGAGTACGGTTGAGAGTGCATGTTCGCCGCGAGCGGCGCGCCGTATGCAACATACGGATTCCAAATCGGTGCCGTCCGCTCGCGACCCATTATGTCATGCTCCAACGCGAGCTGTGGTTCAGTAGCCCACGCCGCTGCCCCTGGATCAAGAACGTTTAGGGCACCTATGTGTCCCAACGCAGGATCGTGACTTCCGGTCCAGTACAAACTCGCGGAGTCTGAAGCACTCTCTTGAAGCGTGCGGCCGCCCCAGATGAATGGGGAAAACGTGAGAGTCAGGACGATCAAGAGAACGAGCGCCCCTACCGCAACATCGTATCGGGCGACGAACGATGACCACGCGGGGCCGGCACTCACGAAACTTGCAGCCTCTCGTCGATCGCAATCGTCGCGCATTAGCAGTATCTCATGGCTGTTATTTTGTGCGCCGCTTGATGGCTATCAAGTTGGATGTCATTTTCAGAAACTTAAAGCGCTCGATAGTTATGTCCGCGTCGTCAGGGAACAGGGCCCTCAACTCCGACGCAGTTAAGAGATTCAGATTTTTGGTTTGCGCGTAGAATTCCATGCCTAGCCTTCTCAACAGCGCTTGATGCTGCTTCTGCGGTAGCCAATGCACAAAGGGCAGCAGCGTGTGGAAATCAAGCGGAAAGCCGCGATTAGGAGTCGTCAGAAAGAGTCGACGTCCAACACGAAGTAAATCAGCGATAAACGCGCGTTGCTCGGTTCTCTCACCTACATGTTCCAGAACTGCGAAACACACCACCACATCAAAGCTTTGATCAGGGAATGGTAGGCGTCCCCCTTCGGTTTGCACGAAGCGAAGCGGCGGGAATTTCCTCTCAAGGAATGACGCGTCCTCGACGCTCGTCGCCGTTATTTGCGCTTTGTGCGGATAAAGTGTTTCGAAGAAGTTCGAGTCGGCCCATTTTTCGTCAGGCGTGACTCCGACATCGAGAACACTCATACTCGGCGTCGGAGCTATGGACTTAACAAACAGTTCATACATCTTGCGACGCGCGCGGAACGATAGCACGGAACCAGCCCGACGCACCGATCGACCAAACGGGTATTTTACAGCAAAGTAGTCGTATGATTCGTTACTGGGCAAATGCAGAACCAGTACATTTACAATAGTGATTTAGAGGGTCTCGCCACAATTGCAATTTGAAAAGCGACGAGCCTGGACTCGCGCCAGCCATTAGTCGGACACCAGCACCTTCGTTCCATCGAAATCGAAGCGAAATCGCACCTCTCGAAGACCATGCTCCCCCATGACGTGACGCAACCGCACTTTATCAGCCGCGTAGAACATTAGAAATCCTCCCCCGCCGGCTCCGAGCACTTTCCCCCCAACTGCGCCGTTCGCCATTGCGATGCTGTACCAGCGATCGATGTTTTTGTTAGACATTTTACCGCTTCGACGTTTCTTATGCTGCCAGTGTACGTCCATGAGCCGCCCGAACTCGATCAGGTTTCCAGACTCCAGCGCGTCTTTGCTTTGATACCCCAGCTGCTTAACGCAGTGCAGGTTCTCAATCATTTCTTGGTCATTGCTCTTACTCTGATCATCTTGCTGCTTAAGGATCGCCGAAGCGGAGCGGGAATAGCCGGTAAAAAACAATAACAAGTTGTCCTCGAGATTGAACAGCGTTTCGTCTGCCAGTTTAAGCGCGTGAGCGCGCGTCGTTCCATCGGCTTTAAAGTCCAGGCACGTTACGCCGCCGTAGGCTGCGATAAACTGATCCTGCTTGCCTATCGGTTCGTGCAGAACGTCAATCTCAATTTGGCAGGCTTGCTCGGCAAGCTCCTGTGGGCTAAGCGGGGTCTTGCGATAACTATACAGGGCCTTCAGCAGCGCCGTTGTAAAGCTTCCCGACGAGCCTAAACCCGTCCCTGCCGGTATATCCGCCATACTCGTGATTTCAAGATTCGTAGGAACGCCCACATGCCGTAGACACTCGCGGATAATCGGGTGTTCGATTTCGTCGACGGTGTTGGCTTCCTCGAGACGCGAGTATTTGAGAAGATAACCGTCGATGAATCGCCGATGAATGTTGATATAGACGTATCGATCGATGGCGGCGGCGATGAGAAAGCCTCCGTGATTGCTATAGTAGGATGGCAAATCGGTGCCACCGCCGCCGAGTGAAATCCGTAGAGGGCTACGCGTGATGATCAGGGCTACCTTTTCCTTGCAAGCGCAACAACTTGCCAGCCAAGTGCACAATTCGGCAGATTGAATCGAAACAGGAAACCGAACATCGCTAAAGCGATTTTCGCAGCCTTGCTTGTAGTCCCGCCGTGTTCGGCCGATTTTGCATCTTTGCTCAGCCGAGCTCCACGCAATACTACAGCCAGCCGGTATAAATTAAAGAATGGAAATCCGGCCAGCCACGTTGCTTCGACATCGAACCCGGCCGACATTAGCACTTCGCGCGCCTGGGCCTTCGTATAGTGATGGCGATGGCCGATCTCATGATCGAATTGCGACATCGGTCCCGCGGGGACGGTTAACACGAGCGTTGCACCACTCATCATATAATGCCGAAGCGATTGAAGAAAGCCAACCGGGTCGTCAACATGTTCGATGACTTCGGAGCATACGGCTACTGTGGCCCAGTTTTCGAAACTGTCGGACTCCTGAGTAGGAGCGAAAAGATCGATCTGGATGAAATTCGCCTGTGGAACCTTGTCACGAGAGACTTTGATGCCGCTCTCGCTTATTTCGAAGCCAGCGTAGGCTTGGGCAGCTCCGGCGCGCGTCGCTCTGAGCAGAAAGTCGCCTTGACCGCTGCCGACGTCTAGTAGACGGCGTGTCGGCCACTCTCCCGCCCGCAACGCCGTCAGAATGGAGCTGTGACGCATGCGCTGAGCAGGATTAATGCCGGCCGCAGTAGCGTATTGTTCCCAATGCTTATCCCAGTTATCTTTTTCAGCTCTGATCATCGACCGTTCGCGTCCGGGTCGGCAGCTCCACTAAGACAACAATGGCCGGTGATCATCTTCACTTGAGATACGGGTTACAAATAAGTTGAACGGCTCCGGTTCTCGGCGTTCGACGCTTCGGATGGTCCAGAACGTGCACGGTGCGCATCTGTTCTATCCACCATGCGTTCTTGAAGATGCGGCGATTGCGCAGGTAGCGATACACATCGATCTTACGGTAGGGGTCGACTCGATTGAACTCTTCCAGCGCGAGCAATTCACCGCACCAGAGATTATGCTCTCGATCGATGATATCGTCCGCGTACAGTATCGTGGTTGGTAGATAGTGCGTCGGCAGTCCACGAAAGATCTCTAACGCCTGACAAGCCGACGAGTAGTAGTCGACGTCTAAAGATACGTAACCTATCGGCGAGTCGACCGAATGCGTTTCCAGGAAGTCAGGAATAGTTTGTGAAAAAGCGCCGAGCAGGAGCCTGACATGCGGTGGCAAGCTTCGCTTTAGAAGCGGCACGTCCATCGGAAAGTCACCGGTCGAATATAGATCGGGATGGTCGCGCTCGTCAATCGGCGGCGGCATCGCAGTTCCGCCATCAAAGCCACAGATATCGATTCTAACACCGGTTTCTTTCGTCAATTTGGCGGCGATGTCTGCCATATTTAAAAGCCCACGGCCCGCCGCAACACCGAACTCAATTGCGGTCACAGCACTTTTACCGTTTGCAAGCGCTAATTCCACGGCCGACAAAAGCCCGTATGCGTGAAATTGCAGGGGGAGAACATCGAACCCGATGCGCGCCCGGGTGGACCCGAATAAAGCAACAAAAAGGGCGGCAATATTTAGATGCAAGGGCTCGGTCAACCGTTCGAGAACGAGCCGCCGACGAACTTCCGGCATCCTTAGCCAGCTTAGTGCAACTTTTACCGTAGACACATGCACCGGTTTTGGGTGGTTTCGAACGAAAGTCGTGTAAAAATGAGTTTCCAAGCTTCTTCGCCCATCGCCGAAAAGAGCCGGTCGCTCAAATGGCTGGCGTAGTCGATGAGCTTGGCGTCCGTGCGACTGCAAATAAATTTAGTCCTAATTTATGATAGTTCATGTGAATGTTACTCGGTTGAAACCCCGCCTTTACCAGAAGAGGCCAAAGATCACGCCGATCGTAGTACATCTTATGATCATCCATCTCACTTTTCGGACTTGTGCCAAGGCGAAACGCCGAGAACTCTAGGAACGTCTTGCCACGCCAAGTTGGTACGTTGACGAAAAGTACGCCTCCAGGGCGAAGCCATTCGCGGCAACTACGGAGTACCGTAACAGGTTCCCATAAATGCTCTAGGACCGAGATAAACAGAATCGCGTCGAACGAGTTCGGCTGAAGTTGCGCGGTTGCAACCTCGATTGATCCTTCGATGAAATCAAGACCATCGACTAACTTCACGTCGTTTGAGATTTTAAAATCGACGCCGATGCCGTATTTTATGCGCGGGCGGAGTGCCAATAAGTTTTTCGCTCGGAAACCGCAACCGAGCTCGAGCACATCGAGGGGGACGCCATTCGGCAAATGCTTCGTGATCGCGCGCTGCGAAAGCCAGACCCCGAACTTGTCAACAATGGAGAGCGACTCAGAACCAAATGGTTCGCGGGTTTCCGACGATACGCCGACATCGGCAGTGCTCATCGAGAGATTCTCCGCATCATCTCCGTTAGGAGTGTAAACCCAAATGTTTGAAAGCCAACGGTGATCAAAAACAAACCGTAAACGGCAATGTATGAGATTTCATACAGTCGAAGACCGCCGCCAAGGTACTGCCAAAGAATCCTAACATTCATCAACACACCCATCGCCATGACCGTCGACGCGGTGATCATCCCGGTATCGTATGTGAACCATCGGAAAAATCGATCAGCTAAGATGCTGCGACGAAGACCGTGATTCAATCTTGCCAGCATACCAATCTGGACGCATCCGTAGCCGAGTACGGACATCGTCATTCCGAGTAGCATGTAGTGAAGATCAAAGCCGACGTTGCCGACCATGTAGCCCCCACCGAGCAAGCTGGTCGTCAGTAAGAAGCCGACGAGGAACAGCAGGACTCCAGGTTTTAGAAGAAACGAATCGGGTGTGTAAACCAACATTACTTTTAGGTTTATCCACCCAGCTAGCCATGGGGACCATAATCCGGCTCGCTTGTGGTGACTAAGTCGACCGTCGCGATCTTTGAAGAAGTGTACGGGAACCTCTACCGTGCGCAAGCGGAGCCGCGAGGCCTTGAGTACCATCTCGGAGGCGTATTCCCAAGACTGCGACTTCAAATGGATTCGCTCGAGTGCGGATCTTGTAAGGCCACGCATGCCACAGTGGATGTCACTAAACGAACTACGGTAGATAAAGTTCATGATCCATGTCGTCACCGGCGTCCCGAAATACTGATGCACGCGTGGCATCGCTCCAGCTTCGATTGATCCCTTGAACCGCGAGCCCATAACGAACTCGGCGCCGTTTCGGTAGCAATCAACGAACTGTTTAAGTTCGCGGAAATCGTAGGTCAGATCGCAATCGCCCATAATAACGAACTTCCCTCGAATATAAGGAAGTGCGTCGATGTAGGCTCGACCAAGTCCACGCTTCGGCACGCGAAGGACGCGTGCTCCACCTTCGAGAGCGATCGCAGGGGTAGAATCAGACGAACTATCGATGATCAGAATCTCGCCCGAGACACCGGCACGCCTTAATCCCTCCCGACACCATGCAACGAACTCGCCGATGGTGATTTGCTCGTTCAATGCGGGCACGACGATGCTGACTTCCGGTTCGAGGGTGACATCGTCGTTCACCGGCGCGAATAATCCCTCTTCGGTCGGGGCTTCACCGAATGTCGGTATCTCCGGTTGCGCCGTCGCATTCATCGTGCTGCCCTCCGATCGAGCTCCGCAATCATAGCGCGTAACGAATCTCTTATTGCCTGTGCCGAACTTCGAGTGGAATGCCAGCCTAACGCTTTGATTTTCGTCACATCGAAAAACACTTTTGGAACATCGCCTTTCCAACCCCGATCTCCGCCGGTATGCAGGTATCTGACAAAGTCCTTGTTGAGCGACGTCTCGACGACGGCAATATCGGCGATTTCATTGACCGTTATGTAGTCATCGGTAGCCACGTTGAAAATATCGAATGGAACGTCCTCCGCTACGTGTGCTAACACGAGAAATATAGCATGGAGAACGTCCTCCACGTGGATGTACGCTTTAAGCTGCGACCCGTCACCGAGTATGCGAAGTTGGCGTGGGTCAACGCGAAGGCGGCGCACGAAGTCGTATCCGACGCCGTGCGTCTGTCGCGGGCCGACGACGTTGGCAAAGCGAAAAGCCCGGCCGACGAAGTTGAACATGTGAGAATACGAACAGATTAATGCTTCGCATGCGAGCTTGCTAGCACCATATGTGGAGATGGGCAGACATGGGCCATAACTTTCGGCAAATGCAACGTCTGCGCGTTCTCCGTAAACACCGCTGCCCGAAGTGTAAAAGATCCGACGCACTCCGTTGACTCGCATTGCCTCCAGCACGTTCTGTACGAGGTACGTGCCCTCCCAGAAGTCAATCTCGGGCTGTCGCACGGCTTTCGAAATATCCGGATTCGCGGCTAGATGAAAGACCACGTCGCTCTCGCGCATTGCATGCGTCAATTCGCCGAGGTGCTTGATATCGGCGTCCACGACTCGCAGACGGGAATCCTTCACGGAGTCGCCGAGGTGTTGCATCGTCCCCGACGACATGTTGTCATATACCACAACGCTCTCGACGTCGTCACGCCGAAGCAATTGTGTTGTTAGGTGAGAGCCTATAAATCCGGCGCCACCACTTACTAACGGCCGCATACGCGCCTTCTATTCCTTGATCGGCAAACAGCGCAACATCCGCCCGTAGCTTATGAAGCCTCATCCTTACGCCCGTTGGACGACCTAATTCTACCGAGCCCTCGTCAACCCTGCCGCCGCAAATGAGCCGAGGGTTTCCAACGATCTTCAGCGATTGAGCGAGGTGTGTTGGGCGGCCTGCGCTTGCTTCTGAATCGACACCGCGGATTATTCGGCTAGTTAGCGAACCCGCCGAAGGGACCGCGCAACCCGGCTACGGTGCAACCCGGCTAATGAGAGCAGGAAGCATTTAGCCTTCAGAAAAACGCGGGCCTTCGAGCCGAGGGTCGTTTTCCAGGCAAAGAGTACCGATTGGAGACCGTCTAATGTTCGCCAAGCAATTCCTCGAGGAAGTTATTGAAGTTGCCGCGTCGATCGCTGTCGAGGCAGTTGAAGAGGTTGCGGCGGTACTCGCAAGCGTGCGTTCCCGAGGCGGCCGCCTATTTATTCTCGGCGTCGGCGGGAGTGCTGGGAATGCGTCGCATGCCGTCAATGACTTTCGGAAGCTTGCCGGCTTAGAAGCGTACGCCCCGACCGATAACGTATCCGAGCTTACGGCACGTACGAATGATGAAGGCTGGGAAACAGTATTCAGCGCCTGGTTGAAAGTGAGCCGTCTCTCGCCGAAGGATTGCGTCTTAGTCTTGTCGGTTGGCGGTGGCGACCTGGACCGAAACGTCAGCCCTAATTTAGTTCGCGCACTTCAGTATGCAAAATCTGTCGGCGCCGCAGTGATCGGAATTGTCGGACGGGACGGCGGTTATACGGCGAAGGTCGCCGACGCGTGCGTCGTTATTCCAACAGTAAATCTCGCCCATGTTACCCCTCATTCCGAAGCTTTTCAGGCCGTCGTATGGCACCTGCTTGTTTCACATCCCAGCCTGAAGTCGAGCGAAACGAAATGGGAGCAAGTGGCGCAGGCGCAGCCGGTTTGAAGGAACATGGACGACGAGCAGTCTTTCTCGATCGCGACGGCGTGCTCAATCGAGCGATAGAAAAGGAGGGGCGGCCCTATCCTCCCACCTCGCTTTCCGCACTCGCATTTCTGTCTGACGCGCGCGATTCAGTCACTCGTCTCCGCCACGCTGGATTCATAACGATCTGCGTAACTAACCAACCGGATGTTGCGCGTGGTTCGCTCAACGCGAAAGATGCTAAAGCAATAAATACTTTTACCGTGCAGTCATTAGGCCTTGACGACTTGATCTCGTGCTTTCACGATGACGCTGATGCCTGTCGGTGCCGAAAGCCGAAGCCGGGCATGCTTTTCAAAGGCAGCGAACGTTGGAGTATCGACCTTAATAGGAGTTATTTGATCGGCGATCGTTGGCGAGATATTGACGCCGGAGCCACAGCGGGTTGCAGAACAATCCTTATCGACCGAGGTTGGAAAGAACGGCAGCCGACACATGAACCGCACTCGCGGGTAACTTCAACTACTGATGCGGTAAACTGGATTTTTTCTGATTCGAGGAAAGTATGACGACAGCAGCCGATTCGAAGACAACACAGAACGCACTCGATCAACTTCGTGTTAAGCTTTTCGCAGACGGCGCCGATCGCGAGAGCATTGCAAAGTTAGCGCGCGATCCACGCATTGCCGGCTTCACTACAAATCCAACCCTAATGCGTAAAGCCGGCATTACAGATTACGAGGCGTTTGCGAAGAGCCTCCTCGAAATAATCGACGGTCGGCCCATCTCGTATGAGGTATTTGACGATGACCTCAATGAGATGCGCCGCCAGGCGCTCAAGATAGCGACCTGGGGCGACAACGTCTACGCGAAAATCCCGGTAAGCAATACGAAATCGCAATCGACAGCGCCACTGGTTCGTGAGCTTACGGCGCAGGGGATTAAGTTAAACGTAACCGCCCTCATGACGGATCGTCAGGTTGATATTGTCGCCGAGGCGTTGACCGGAAGTGCGGGTGCGTACGTTTCCGTTTTCGCGGGCCGCGTCGCTGACACCGGTCGAGACCCGCTTCCCATTATCGAGCGGAGCGTCGCGCTGCTGACTTCGCATCCGACGCTTGGACTCATCTGGGCCAGCCCGCGAGAACTCCTAAACGTTTTTCAGGCAGACGCCGCCGGCGTGCACATAATCACTGCGACGCATGACATTCTCGCCAAACTCGAACTGGTCGACAAAGATCTTGACGAATATTCGCTGGATACCGTCAAGATGTTCCATCGCGACGCCATGGCGGCAGGATACAAGCTATAGCTGAAAGTTGCGTGTTGTCGGTAGAATGAAGCGCAAACGTGCCGATCGTCGTTAGCAAACACCGCGACCACCCCATTCAGTGCAGCGCGATGGCGAAGATGTGATTTTTGATCTTGATCCCGTCGGCACTTTTGAGCTGTGGTAGCGGTCCGTATTCGAAAGTTTCGACCCTCGCATAGAATCGTCGCAGCAGCGTCTCGAGACTTCGGGCGGTAAAGAAATTCTTGTGATCCGATTCTAACATGTGCCATGGAAGAGCGTAGAAGCTCGACGTTATAGGAACTGCGGCGAAATTCGGAACCGAAAAGAGACCGCCCCGCTTCGAGACGCGCGAGACCTCAGACAAGAACGACTCGTAGTCGGCAACGTGCTCCAGCACTTCAATGCTAATCGTCGCGTCGAAAGCTCCATTAGCAAATGGAAGCTTGCCATTCTCAACGTATACTGCTCGTAAGTTCTCTGCAAGCATGTGCTGCACGAAATCTTCGCGTGTCTCACAACCAGTCCAGTGCACGCCACGCGATGTCAGCGGCGCGCACCATGCGCCAATCCCGCAGCCCACATCGAGCACGTCGTCTTCGGCAGCTAGGTAGTTCCTTACTAGCTCCACGCAAACGGGATCAGCGATCGGGGAGGGTGGCCCGCTTCCGTAAACTTGATTTCGTATTAGAAATTGAGAAGCTGCGTCGGTCAAGATCGCGCCGTGGCCATGTTGGCGGTAATCTATTTTCGAGAGACGAACGTTTCTTCGCGCAAAGGTAACTCTCTTCTCGCCATCTGTTGATACTACATCAAACCGGAGCTCGAGTTGACCTTTACCTCGAAGCGCTTCGGGGATGTTACAGCGAACGAGAAAGCCCGATAGTAGCATGTCGGCTCGATCGTAGACTTCTGCGACGTCCGGTCTCGGATACAGATTCTCGGTCGCGCCGACGAGCGCATCATCAATGGACACCTCAATTGTACCGATCGCAGTGCCGTGGAGATAAACCCACCCCTTACAATCAAATCCGTGTTGATAGACGAGTTCATCACCTTCCGGAACGTCGATAGCCCAATTAAGAGGCGTGAAGACCGGCGCCGCCAGCGTTACGGTCGAAACCGCTGGCCGTGCGTTACGAGCCAGCCGCGTCCGTAGCTGTTTGCGCACGAAAGCTGACATGTTGTCTAGCATGAAACTCCCCAACGTGACACTACTCAACCCTTGACGCGAAAGAGCGGAGCCGACTTCTTGCTAACGCGCTCAGCGTGCTTGAATACGAGCTCGGCATTTCAAGGCTTGGTCTCCAGGAGCTTCGATCTGCGAAGTCGCCGAAGCCGACTTACAACTCGGCGAACGAGAAGTTTGATCGACCACAAATAGCTCTGCTGAACGTTGGCGATGGCACGATCGAGCTGCGATATATCCGACCGGACCGAGTCGAGCTCGGCGTTCGCATGAGTAACGAAGAGTGCTATCGTCTCGCGAAGAGCGTTATCGAGCTCCTGTGTCTTGAGCTGTTCTGAGTCGACCGCTAGAGCCAGGCGTTGCGCTTCATGTTCGGCGACCATAACACGCCCCCGTAAACGTTCGTTTTCTTCGCTCTCCCGATCCGCAACCATTGATCGCTCGACGAGAAGCAGCTCCTGTTCGCTCTGAATCTCGGCACGTTCGCGCACGGCTGCGAGTCGAGCTTCGAGAGTCTCAATCTCGCTTAGAGCTTTGTTTAGCTTCACGGAGATCTCTGAATGGGAAGCGACGAGCTGCTCTAGTCGCTGGTCATCCGAGAGAGGCAGGGCGCGAACGATGAATTGAAAGGTGTCGTGCTCGGGATCGCTGGCGATTTCGGCGATGAGTTGTGGATCGAAATCGTTCGGATCGAGGATCGGCATCGTGTCGGTCGGTGCGAAGAGAGCGGCCTTCGTCCGATCGATTCGATCGATCCGATAGCCGGCACGCATGCAT
>JAABUQ010007524.1_pt1 | contig 15769 bp, 6 predicted proteins | sample 5560001 | NCBI WGS metagenome assembly JAABUQ01 (sample SAMN10711888, study PRJNA513371) | rock metagenome | isolation source: Antarctica rocks | place: Antarctica: Victoria Land, Finger Mt nord | collected 2015-12-18 | reverse complement strand
ACAGCGCTATGCCCGAAGCGGCGTTTTGGCGGCTCCTCGACCTCTTCGATCGGCCGCGTCACGAATCGACCGGAGCCAGTCCGGTTTATCGCATTCCTTCCGAAGCGATCGCGCGAGCGTTCGTCGCGGGCGAAATCGCCGATCTCGAATTCAATTTGCCGGCGTCGTCGTGGTCGATCGTGCGGGGCACGCGACGTGCGCCAATCTTCGTCAAAGGCGGCCCCGGCTCGGGAAAGACTCTGGTCGCGCTGTACCGTGCGCTGCATGTTATCGAGGAACCGACGCTGCGCGTCGCGGGCGACCCGCGTGTGCTGTACGTCACCTTCACGCGACAGCTGCGCGACGACGCGCGCAATAAAGTCGAACGGCTGCGTGGCTCGATTCCGGCGTCGCTTCGGATCGAAACGTTCGACGCGATCGGCGAACGGCTCGTCCCCGGCGTTCGCACAACATACGATGCGGCGACCCTCGAGCGATGTGCGCGCGCGGCACTTGCAGGCACGTCGATCAATCCCACCTTTTTTCTCGATGAGGTGTCGGAATGCATCGAGCGACGCAACGTGCGCGCGCCCGACGATTACGCCAGGCTCGCGCGCCGAGGGCGCGGCGCACGGTTGATTCCGCGGGAGCGGGCCGCAATCTGGTCGGCGTACGAACGCTACCTAACGGAACTCGCGCGCGGTCGCGAGCGCGACGTCGGGACGATGCGGATGCAAGCCGCCGACCGGGCCGCCGCGCTATCCGAGGCGGAAAAGTATGACTTCGTGATTGTGGACGAGGTCCAAGACCTTCCCTGGTCCATGCTTTCGCTCGCGGCGGCGCTCGCGCGAGGCGAGGGCCGCGCGAAGCACCTCATGCTCGTCGGCGATTCCGGACAATCGATCTATCAATCGGGCTTCCGCTGGAGCGAGGTGGGTCTACGGATCGGTGGTGGAAATGTGTTCACGCTCGGAACGAGCGAACGCAACACGCGTGAGATCCTCGCATTTTCCCGTGCGGTGATCGAAGCCGTTCCTACGGACGACGCACAAACCGAGACGGCCGTGAAGACGGGCCTGCGCCCACGGCTCGTTCACGGGTTCGAGAACGTCGACCAGCGTCGGGAGTGGCTGGCCGCCGATATCGCGGCGCGGATCGGGAGCGGTGCCGCGTCACACGGTATCGCCGTCGTGGCACACGGGAAGAACGAACTGAAAGCGCTCGCGGGTGAACTCGCCGATCGCGGCGTTGCGACGGTCGAATACAACAGCCCCGAGTTCTACCGCGCTGCTGCCGTCAGACTGATCACCGCGCATTCGGCCAAGGGCCTCGAATTCGCGGAAGTCTACGTTCCCGACGCGAACGCCGGGACGTACCCGTTTTACAAGAACGTGCAGCTCCCACCGGACGAGCGCGATGATCGTGATGCACAAGATTGTAAGCTTCTCTACGTCGCGCTCACGCGCGCGGCCGAGCGGCTCACCGTTCTCTACGATCGAGAGCCGAGTCCCTTTTTAGCAAAGGCTGCGCCGCACGCCGACGTAACGGTCATAACGCCTTCGACCGTGCAAACGCGCGCGTGATCGAGGAACGCGTCGACGTTCGCGCCGACAAATATCATCTGGGACAACGTGTTCGGGTACGCGGTGCGGTTTGGGAAATCGAAGCGCCGCTCGTAGAAACCGGCGACTCGCAACTGCTCAACCTGCGCCATACGACCGAACCGTTGCGCGAGCTCAAAGTGATCGCGCGCGTCGAGGACATCGAGCCGCTCCCGACGCCACGTCTCGGGTCTACGCTCGCGGACTACCGCCGCTGGCAAGATTTCCATGCAGCGATCGCCTGCGCGTTGACGCCGCCTCCCGGCATCCTCGGCGGGTTCGAACAAGCCAAGATCGTGACCGAAGGCTACCAGCTCGTCCCGGTTATCCGCGCCTTCGAGCGGCCGATGCAGCGCATCTTGCTGGCCGACGACGTCGGTCTCGGGAAGACGATCGAAGCGATCCTCATCATGCTCGAACTTCGCGCACGCGGCCGCGGCGAGCGCATCCTCATCGTCGCACCGGCGGGACTACAAGACCAGTGGGCGCTCGAGCTGCAAGAAAAGGCCGGCCTGGCATTCGAGATATTCGATTCGCAGCGCGTGCTCGAAATTCGCCAGCAACTCCACGTTGGCCGCAATCCGTGGGCGGCGCGCCGGCTCATCATCACGAGCGTCGATTACGTGAAGCGGCCGGACCCCAAGCGGGCGCTGCGCGACATCACGTGGGACCTCGTCGTCGTCGATGAAGCGCACTATCTCTCCGAGACGTCCGCGCAGGGTCGGACGTACCGCACCGAGCGCTCGCGTTTCGGTACCTTCATCGCCAATCAAACAGATAATCTGCTCCTCTTGACGGCGACGCCGCACAACGGTGATCCGCAGAGTCTGTGGAGCCTCGTCAATCTCGTCGATCCGACGCTGGTTGCGACGCGCGATGAACTGCAAAGCCGCCGTATCGCGCCGGTTGTCGTACGCCGCTATAAGCGAGATATTCGCGACGCGCAGGGGGGCCCGCGCTTCAACGACATTGCGGTTCAAACGATCGGCGTCGCCTTCGGGGATGCCCGCGAACGCGACCTGTACGACCGCGTCGCGCGCTACTGCAAACGCCGCTGGAAACGCGAGCCCGACACGGCCGTCGGCTTTGCGATGACGGTCATCAAGAAGCGGATGATCTCCTCACGCTTCGCGCTCGTGGAAACCCTCGAAGAGCGCCTCAAATCCCTCGCGCCCGAGCCGCTCGACCTCGACACGAAGCGTGGTGCGCTCGCCGACTACCGCGCCGGCGCCCCGCTGACCGAGGCGCAGCAGGCCGAAGCCGAGCGCCAAGTCCTGGCCGCGCCGCCCGCCGACGCAGAAGACCGCGCGAAAGAACGCGGGGAAGTCGAACGGCTCCTCAAAACAGCGAAGGCCGTTCCGGCCCAGATCGATTCCAAGGCCGAGCGTTTCGTTGCGGAGCTGCTGCGGCTTCACGACGGCTCGGCCACCGGCCGCGCCGAGAAAGTCATCGCGTTCACCGAGTATCGGGACACGCATACGTTCCTACTCGAGTTCTTGCGGCAGAGCGGATACGATCGCCCGATCGCGACGCTGACGGGTTCGATGTCGCGCGCCGAACGCACGCAAGCGATCGAACTGTTCGCGCAGCCCGATACGATGCTGCTCTTGGCGACCGACGCCGCGAGCGAAGGCCTCAATCTCCAAGAACAGTGCCGCACGATCGTGCATTACGAGCTGCCGTGGAATCCGAATCGGCTCGAGCAGCGCAACGGGCGCGTCTACCGCTGGGGACAGCGCGACGACGTGCTTGCGTGCAATCTCGCCTACGAGGATACCTACGATGCGCACGTGCTCGCTGTGCTTTTGCAGAAAACGGAGCGCATCCGCAAGGATCTCGGGTCGGCGAGCGACGTGATCGGCATCATGGAGTCGCTCTCGTGGGAAGAGCTGCTCATGACCGCAAGCGATGCTGCGCATACCGAAGGCGAGCGCGATGCGATCGCGCTCCGAATCGACCGTGAAGTCGACGAGGCGCGCCAGCGGCTCATGGCCTGGCGCGATGGGGAGCTCGGCGGCACGGAGACGTTCGGCGCGAAGGACGCGGCGGCCGTCGAAGCGGCGCGACGGCTTGGCGCCGAACGGCGGATCGGGCCCCGCGAACGTCGCCGGCTCGTCGAGGGGATGCTGCACGAGTTCGGCGGCCGCGTGACACCCAATCCTGACGGCACGCTTGCGCTCGACGTTCCGCAAGCCTTGCGTCGCGACCGCGACGCGCACATACCGGCCGCGGCCTTCGCGCTGGCCGACGTCCCCGCGAGTCGAAAGGACGTCGCGATACTCGGCATGTTTCATCCGTTGCTTGCCGCCTGCGGCGCGGCGGCGCGCGGGGCGCTCTACGATCCCCATTCGCCGCTCGCACGCGCACGCGTCGCAGCGAAGATAGCCGACGTCCCGGGCGCAGGCATCGCCTTTACGTTCGTGATACGCTTCGTGCGCGGCGACGGCTCGACGTTCGCCGAAGAGCTCGACGCGGTGTTCGTACCCCTCACCGGCGCCATCTCGCGGGACGCGGGTGCCGACGCGGAGCTGGTCGCCGCCGAACCGCTTGCGCTGGCGCTGGCAAACGATCATCCGGCCCTGGGGAGCTTGCGCAGTGCTCTGGCGGCGGCCGATCTTGCGGCAGCGCGCGAAGAAGTCATGCGTCGCGCGATCGAGCGCGCTGCGTCGTTCGCGCGCGACGAGCAGCGTCGCAGCGATGGCATGCTGGCGGACCTCGCCGCATACGAGCGTTCGAAGCGGGCCTGGCTCGAGGCGCAATTGCAGCTTCCCGTCACGAACCTCGTGCTGGAGATCGACGACACGCTGGCACGCCGCGCGAAACTGGAGCGCGACTTGTACGAGCGGCAGCGGCGTCGCCTCGCGCAAGAACTCGAAACGCTCGAGGCCAAAGTCGCGCAGCGGCGCGAGCGCTTTACGCGGCGTGCCCACGTCGGCGTCAATCCACAGCTCGAACTGGTCGGCGCGCTGCTCATCGTGCCCGCTTCCGCGGTCGCCGCATGACGACGCTCGAACGCGATGCCCTCGCGCCCGGCGCTCAGCCGGCAATCCGCAACGTCGCGCGTTTCATCGCCGACTATTACGTCTATGGGGCGCTTCCCGCGCTGCGTGTCGAATTCAAGCAGCAGATTGCGAGCGACGCGGCCCTGGAAAAGGCCTTTCGCGAATTCCGCAGTGTGTGGCTGCGTTCGGTCCACGTGCGGATCACCGAAGCATCGAGCGCCGCCCGCAGCGATGCCGAGCTCTACCGCCCGCTCTTCGAAATTCTCGGGTTCGATGAGAAACCGAAACGGCAGGAGATCGAGCTCGATCCCGAACGTGTCGCGCTCGGTGCGTATGGTAGGGACGACCGTATCGATATGCTCGTCGACGAGTTGCCCTTCGGCCTCTCGCCGGACGACCGCCTCGAGCGCGGCGAGTTTCGCGGTTCGGCGCAGCGGCGGATGGTGCGCGCGCTCGCCGCGAGCGGAGCGCGCTTCGGCGCGATCATCGGCGGCGGCCGACTGCGGCTGGTGCAACTCGATACCGCGAACGAGCCACGTTATCTCGAGTTCGATCTCGGCGCGATCGTCGAACGCGACGATGTCGCGGCTTTCGGCGTGCTGGCGACGCTCGTTTCACCCGCGTTTCTGCTGGGTGATACGCCGCTGCTCGCGGAGCTCGTGGAGAAAAGCGACGCCCGCGGCACGGCAGTCAGCGACGCGCTCGGACCGGCCGCGCGGCGTGCGTTGCAAGCGTTGCTCGAAGCGGTGCGGGTCGACGAGCGCAATGCCGCTTGGGCGCCCGGGATCTTTCTGGAAGGCGGGGCCCTGCGCGAGATTCACCGTGAGGGTATCTACGTGCTCTACCGGTTACTCTTCGTGTTGTTCGCGGAAGCCGCGAATGCGTTGCCGCTCGACAAGCCGTTGTACCGCGAAGCGTACAGCCTCGAGCGCATGCGTGACGAACTCTCGGCCGACGTCGCGTTCGGGGACAACTCGTACGCCCTCTGGGACGGAGTCAAAGCGCTGTTCCGTTTAGTCGACTCCGGCGCCCAAACCGACGAGTTCCGCATTCCAGCCTACAACGGCGGCTTGTTCGGTGCGAAGCATACGCTCGTGCTCGACGGCGCATGGGTATCGGATCGCGCGTTTGCGGAAGTATTGCGCGAACTGACGACGGTGCGTCTCGGGACGGGAAGACGTGCGACCCGGGATCGCGTGTCGTTTCGCGAACTTGGCGTCGCGCAGCTCGGCGCCGTCTTCGAAGGCCTGCTCGATTACGAACCGCACGTTGCGCGTGAAGACCTCTTCGAAGTGCCGACGGGTACCGGAAAGGCCAAAGGCATCTCGTTTCTGCCGATGTCCGCGCTCGGCGCCGTCAAGAACGTGCCGGAATCGCCCGACGTGCGCGAGCGCCAGTTCTACCTGCAGGCGTGGGGCGGGCAGCGCAAGTCGACGGGCGCTTATTATACGCCGCGCGTCATCGCCGATTACCTCGTTCGTGAAGCGCTGCGTCCGCAAGTGGAGGGATTATCGAGCGACGCGATCCTGGAGATCGCCGTCTGCGATCCGGCGATGGGTTCGGGCGGCTTCCTCGTCAGCGCGGCGGTGTTTCTCGGCGACGCGTACTATCGCGCGCGGGTCGCCGAAGGAACGTTCGATGCGGACGACGAGCATGCCGAGGCAGACCGCATCGCCGCTAAGCGGATCGTCGCCGAATGCTGCATCTATGGCGTCGACGTCAACCCGATGGCCGTCGAGCTCGCAAAGGTGTCGCTGTGGCTGACGACGCTTTCGTACGATCGGCCGCTGAGTTTCTTCGACCACCATCTCCGATGTGGGAACAGCTTGCTCGGCGCCCCGTTGCGTGACGATCGGGGCGCGATTACGAGCGAGCGCATTCGGACGATCCCGGCCGCAGCGCTTGCGCCCGTCGATAAGGAAGCGACGAAGGACGAGCGCGCCGCGCAGCAGCGCATCGCAAAGCGCAACGCGGCGCAACTCAAAGCGATCGAGGCCGGAGGCAATCGATCGCTGTTCACGCTCGATCTTGCCGAGCCGCTCGCAGAGTACGCCGCGGCCCGCAAGCGGCTCTCCGCCGACGACCCGACGCAGTCGGCGGCGGATGCCGTCGAGCTCATTCGCGCCAAGGAGCGCCGGCTGCGCTACCTCACGGAAGATCCGCGCTCACCATTCTTCAAGCTCACGGAGATCGCCGACCTCTGGATGTCCCCGTGGTTCTGGCCGCACGATCCGGCTCTCGATGCGAGTGGGAAGGCGGTCGAGCCGCCGACGACCGACGACTACGTAACGATGGCCGGCGAAATCTGGGGGGACGGCCCGCGTTCCGAGCGTGGTCAGCGCATCCTTGACGAGTCCCGGCGACTATCGCGTCGGTTGCGATTCTTTCATTGGGAGATCGAGTTCCCGGAGGTATTCGAACGGGGCGGGTTTCATGCTGTCGTCGGTAATCCGCCGTGGGAGACATTGAGTCCAAAAACTCAGGAATTCTTCTCGAACTACGACCCGCTATTTCGGGCGTATGGAAAGCAGCGCGCCGTCGCAATCATGACTGCACTTCGTGCTGCGCCAGCGGTGCAGGGCGGTTACCGGCGGTACGCGCGCGACTCGTATCATTTAGCAGCTTTTCTCAAAACTTCTGGAATCTATACATGGTATGCGGATGGGAATCTCGGAAAAGGTGATTTCGATCTGTTTCGGGCGTTCGTCGAGCGTGATCATCGAGCGCTTCGAGCCAAGGGCCGAATAGGACAAGTTCTTAAAGATGGCATTTACATTAATGCTAATTGCACCGAAATCCGTCACCGATTAATTAGTGACGGTTCGGTTCACGCGCTTATCGTGAACGAAAATCGTAAAGGAGTGTTTCCAATTGACTCGCGGATCAAGATCGCGCTCCTCATCGCAGAACGTGGCACGCAAAAACGCGACGTTCCGCTTGCGTGCTTTGTTGGCAAGGACGGCGACGGTCAGGAGCGTGGGCGCTCGACTCGCGAACTAGAAACGATCTTGGCTTCTCCGGATCTGCATCTTGTGGCGATGCCTCTCGCGCTGATTCGGACACTTTTTCCACACACGCTAGCATTTCCGGAGATTGGAAACGCTAGCGACGTCGCGCTCATCGAACATCTATCGCGAAATGGAATGCGGTTCGGCGAAGCGTGGACGCCGCAGTATTGCGCAGAGCTGCACATGACGAGCGACTCCCACCTATTTGTTGAGCGCGAGCAATTGGAAGCGATGAAGGCGACGTTCGACGGCATTCGCTGGCATCACGCCGAGCGTGGGGAGCTGTGGCCCGTCGTCGAGGGGAAGCACATTTATCAAAAGGAGTTTCCCGTGGGCGAGTTTCGCTATTGGGTCGAAGCCCGCCATTCACAGTTGCTTCCAAAGCACAACGGCGTTCCGGTCAATCATTTCGAGCGGTTGGCGTGGCGCAACGTAGCTCGAAGTGTGGACGAACGCACGTTCATATCGTCGATAGTGCCGGCGGGTTCGTTTCTCGGCCACTCTTTGCAAAGCATCAAGGGCGGAGTACTGTCGGGAGCCGTCCTCATCAATACCGTAGAATTCGTGAACTCATTCGTGTTCGATTGGCAGATTCGGCTGCGGGGGGCGGTCAATGCGACGCATTCTCTGGTGAACGCGTTACTGGTGCCGAAAATGCTTCACGATCTCGATATTCATGGAACGTCCCGAATAAACGCCGAGGCGTACGCATTGCGGGCGTTTCAGGCGCCTTTCGAACTCGCGGAACATATGATGGCCGGCTTTCCGCTTCTCGACCGTCTGGAGCCGGCGTTGCCGGGTGAGCGGCGTTCCACCGTCACCCGCGACTTGGTGTTAGCGCGCTATGCGGAAGTTGTCGGCGACCCGAAAGCCTCTTGGTACCGGGAGCGTGCTGACCGCGCCGCCTCCTTGGGCGCCCGGCCCTTCGTTCCGGAAACGCGAGACGTGCCTGAAACGCCGGAGCCCTTTGTGCTTGAAATAGGCCAAGATATGGTCTAAAATCGACCACGAAATGGACTACGAGCGTGAGCTTCCTCGCCGACTTCAAGCGCGAGTGGCTGATGGACTCGATTCGTCGCGGGTGGTCGCCATCGTCGGAGCTCGGCAGGTCGGCAAAACCTCGCTTGTCCGCCGCTTCGAGACACGGGATAGGGCCTTCGTCTCGCTGGACGATTTCGGTTCGTTGACCCAAGCGCAAGCCGATCCCACTGGGTTCGTCGGCGCCCTCGGCCGGACGTCGATCGTCGATGAAATCCAGCGCGCGCCGAATCTCTTGCTGGCCATCAAGTCGGTCGTCGACCGCGACACGGCGAAGGGGCGTTTTCTGCTCACCGGGTCCGCGGAAATCATGGCCCTGCCAAAGCTCGCCGACTCGCTCGCGGGTCGGATGACGGTCTTCGAACTATTCCCGTTCGCCGAGGCCGAGATCGAGCGCGCCCGGTGCAACGTCGTCGATCAGCTCTTCGCGCCCGAACGCCCCTGGCGCGCCGTTGGCTGCGACCAAGCCGAGGTCGTGCGGCGCATCGTGCGCGGTGGCTATCCCGAGGCGGTGTTCTCACGCGACGACGCGGCGCGCGACCGCTGGTTCGCGAGTTATCTCCTGGCAATGATCCAGCGCGACATCCGCGAGATCGCGCAAGTCAGCGACATCGCGGCGATGGGCCGCCTCCTCGCGGTGCTTGCCGCGCGCACCGGACGCATCGTCAACTATACGTCACTCTCATCCGAGGCGGGCATCCCGAAATCGACGCTCTTGCGCTACGTGACCCTGCTGGAGCAAACGTTTCTCGTGCATCGCATGCCGGCCTGGAGCTTCGATCTGGGACGGCGTCTCACGAAGTTGCCGAAACTCTTCCTCGGCGACGTGGGCGTCGCCGCGCATCTCATGCACGCCGACACGGCACGCCTGCTGGCGGATCGCAATCTCCTGGGTGGTCTGCTCGAAACGTTCGTCGCAAACGAACTCCGCAAGCACGCCTCGTGGAGCGACCGTCGAACCGCGCTCTATCACTACCGCGAGCACGATGGCGTCGAGGTCGACTTCATCCTGGAGACGGCAGCTGGCGAACGCGTTGCCGTCGAAGTGAAAGCGACCGCGAGTCCAACACACTCCGACGCGCGCGGCCTCCTCCGTCTCATGGATGACTCCAAGCTCGGACTGGTCCGTGGCATCGTACTGCATACGGGCAGCACGATCGTTCCGATCCGGCGCAACGTCCACGGCGTTCCGATTTCCGTTTTCTGGACCGATAGCGCAGCGTAAGGAGCTCAAGCATGCAGCCGTTCCTCCTGTCAGCGGAGATCGAACGCCGCTACGGCGAGTACATTCAAACCTCGTTTCCGCTGCGCGACGAGCAGCTCGCCGAACAGCTTCGACGCATGATCCAGCACGAGCATCTGTTGGGAACGGGGCCGATCCTTGCATTGCAGCGGCCCTTTGCGCCCGGCGAGACGGTAGCGTCGCTCGCTGCGCGGGGCATGCTGCATCCGACGGTTGCGAACATTTTCCCAGGCTGGGATCTACGGGAACACCAAACTCGCGCGTTCGAGCGCCTCTGTGAACAGGGCGGCGGACGCAGCACGATCGTGGCGACCGGCACGGGCTCGGGCAAGACCGAAGCGTTTCTGCTGCCGATCCTCGACTATTGCGCGCGCCATCCCGGCGACGGCGTGAAAGCGCTGTTGCTCTATCCGATGAACGCGCTCGCGAACGACCAACTCGAACGCCTGCGCGGCTATCTCAATGGAACGGGCATCACCTTCGGGCGTTACACCGGCGACACGCCGGCGAACGACGGCGACTCTCACCCCGGCATCCTCGAAGCGGGTGCTCCGTACCGGCCGGGTGGCCCGATACCGCGCGAGGAGTGCTTTTCGCGCGACGCGATCCGCCGGCGTCGTCCGAATCTGCTCCTCACCGGGTATCGCATGCTCGAGTATCTGCTCGTGCGTCGCGAGGATCAGGCGATCTTTCGCCCTGGTGGAGCTCCCGCAGCGCTATGCTATCTGGTTCTCGACGAGGTTCATACGTACGCAGGCGCGCTCGGCGCCGAGGTAGCGTGCCTCGTGCGCCGTCTGCGCGGACACGTCGACCGGTACGGGCCAAGCCTAACCTGCGTCGGCACCTCAGCGACGGTGGGCGACGACCAGCATGACGCCGTGCTCCAGTTCGCACGCAAGCTTTTCGCGGTCGACTTCGACTCCGACGCGCTCGTGCAAGAAGCGTACGCGCCAACGGCGCCGGCACGCGGTGAGCTCGGCGTCGAGCGCGTCACGGAAGATGAACTGGCAGCGCTCGCCGTTCGCATCGAGGGCGGCATCAGCGCGGATGAGGCGAGGCGGCTCTTCGGCGAACTCGACGGGCACCCCACGGTCGTATGGCTGCGCAACGAGCTTCGTGAGCCGCAGGCATTCGATGCGATCGTCGAAGGCTTTTCTGCCGCGCTGCGGAGCGAGGACCGCGACGCAGCGCGGCGGCAGCTTACGAAATATTTGCTACTCGGAACGCTCGCGAGCGACGCCGACGGAGCGCTGCTGCGGCCGCGCCTCCACGATATCCATCGCGGCCTTGCCGGAGCATCGCGGTGCCTGGGCTGCGACGGCCTCTTGCCGAGCGGCGACACCGTCTGCCCGTCCTGTGGTTCGCGCGCGCTGCCGCTCGAAGTCTGTCGTCAGTGCGGCCAGGACTATCTGCGCGCCGCGATCGCGGCGTCGCTCGGTGCGGGGGCAGCGACGCTTCATACGTTGACCGAATTCGAGATGCGAATCGAAGCGGTCGACGACCTGCGCGACGCGACGCCGTCGACGGTTCGCTTCGTGCGGCGACTCTACGATGCCGATCCCGAGCGCGACGATGATGATGACGATGACGACAACGCCGCGACGGCAGCGACGGCAGCGACGGCCGCGACGGCGGCCGCCGCCGTCATGGCCCGGGTTTGCCTCGATCCCGACTGCGGTCACGTCACGTTACGCGGTGACGAGGCCTCGTGTGCGCGCTGCGACGGGGAGACGACGCTGCTGCGCGTCGTTTCGGTTGGGAAAATGAGCGCGTGCGCCGCGTGCGGCTACCGCTACGGCGTCGATCGCGAACCGATCACGGCGCTTGCGTCATCGACCGCGATCGGCGTCTCGATCCTAACGTGGCTCACACTCGCGCGTCTGCCCGAGGAACAGCGCCGCCTGCTGATCTTCGCGGACAGCCGGCAAGATACGGCGTATCAAGCCGGCTACTTACAGGACGTCACCGCCGAATATACGTGGCGCCAGCTCGCGTATCGCCTCGTGGCACGAACCGCCCACGAGCCGCACGACTTCGATCGCTTCTGGCGGTCGATCTTTGCAGCCGGCCGCAACGAATACAGTGTGTTTTCACGCGACAATCAACAGCGGCAAGAGAACGACTTGCACTTTTTCTGCGTGCAAGAGTTCACCCGGGAAGCGAGCCGTCGCACCAGCCTCGAGAACCTCGGGCTCGTCGGCATCGTCTATCGCGACCTCGCCGAACTCGCGGACCATCCCGCCTTCGGCGCTTTTCGGCATGGCTGCGCGCCGCTAGCGGGAGGCGCGTCGCTCGACGATGCCCAGCTGCTCGAACTGGCCCGAACCGTGCTCGATTACGTCCGCCGTGCGGGCGCAATCTCGGACGAGTACGCGACGCGTTATTGGGAGTCGCTCGACGAGGTACGCGGGCTCGATCGCTTCAACCGGCGGCCGGTGGCCTTTCGGCGCGTGGGAGCAGCCACCCAACCCAAAGTTTTGGCGAACTTGCGGCCCTTCACCGCGGCCCGCGGCCGTAAGACGGCCATCGAAGAATTCTTCCGCCGGATCGGCGTCGAGCGCCCCGCAGACGCGCTCGCAGCTGCCGTCACGTTGCTTCGTGACGACGGGCTGTTTGCTGAGGTTTCGGTCGGCGGCTCACTCGCGGCGAAACGAGCGCGTGACGTCTTAGCCGTAAACACGGGTCGGATGGCAATCGGCGTGCCTGCGGCTCTTTGGCGCTGCCGAAACTGCGGCACGATCAATCACCGCAACGTGCGCGGACGATGCATACGCAACACGTGCGAAGGCGCGACGATCGAGCCTCTCGCTCAACCCGACGAGTCGAACTTTTACGTGCACATGTATCGTGACGCGACTCCGATCCGCCTCGACGTGCAAGAACACAGCGGCCAGATCGCGGGAGACAAGCGCGAGCAGTACGAGCGCGACTTCCGAGCCGGAAAGGTCAACGTACTCGTCGCGTCGCCGACGCTCGAACTCGGCGTCGACATCGGCGCGCTAACGACCGTCCTGTTGCGCGGGCTGCCGCCCTCGCCAGCGAACTACGCGCAACGAGCCGGCCGCGCGGGACGCCGCGAACGGATCGCGCTCGTCAACTCATACGCGCAAACGCTGCCGCACGACGCGTACTTCTTCAATCATCCCCAGGAAATGATCTCCGGGCGGATTCCCGCACCGCAATTCGAGCTGGAAAACGAGACGATCGTGCGGCGGCATATCCGTTCGCTCGCGCTCGAAAAGCTCGAACGCCAGGTGCCGCGCTACATGAGTGCGTTTCTCGATTTACCGGATGAGCCCAACCACAGTCCCGAAGCGTATGCGAACGCTCCGCTCAAAACGCGCTTCGATTTCCTCGACGAACTCGGGGCGAAGCGCGTTGCGATCGTCGAGTCCGTTCAGCGCGCCTTCATCGGAGAAGCGACCTTCGCGTGCCTGGCCGAGGCCGAGATCGGTCGCGTGATCGACGAGTTCGCGCGGGACCTGTGGCTCGTGTTGGAAGCGTGGCACGATGAGGTCCGCCAAGTTGCTTCCGCCATCGCGACGATCAATCGCATTGCGAGACCCTCGTATGACGAGGACCGTCGCCGCGCGCAACTGCAGCGCACTCTCGGTCGCTTGACGTCCCCGTCGGCCGGCATCGGCGGCTCCTCCCGCAGCGAGGCATACGTCCTGGGGTACCTAGCGAATCACGGTTTCTTGCCGAGCTACGCGTTCCCGGGCGACCCGGCAACGCTCTTCTCTCGCGATCTCGACGATGCCGAAGTGACGCGCGATCCGCTGCTCGCATTGCGTGAGTTCGCACCGGGAGCGATCGTCTACGTCGATCGCAAGAAGATCCGCTGCAACGGGCTGAGTCTTCTGCGCTCGCGAACCGGATCGATCGAGGAATTCTACGGCGGCGTCGAGTCGAAGTACGTTCGTTGCAGTGCGTGCGGGCATCATGCACTCGACGTCTGGATAGGTGTTTGTCCGGCGTGCGGTGCGAGCGACACCAAGCTCGAGGAGAACCGCCTGGAGGCGCGGGCGTTCCGCGGCAGCGCCGACGCGCAGATTACGGCGAGCGAGGAGCGCCGCTTGCGTACCCCGTTCGACGTCCGAGTCTCACTCCTCGGCGATGCCGAATCGGTCACGACGTATGACTACGAGATCGTGAACGCGAGCTATCGGAAGCGGCAGTCCCTCATAGCAATCAACAGCGGACTGCGTCAAGAAGACGGCACCGCCGCGCCGTTCGCAATCTGCCTGGAGTGCGGGGATGCGAAGCCGCCCGCGGTTTCGGATACACAATGGGAAGCGCAGCATCTCGCGGGCCGCAAACACAAGCCGAGGATGCACGTCACGCATCTGACCGTCCAGTTCGAAAGCGATGTCATGACGCTCGAGATTTACGGTCTCGATGACGATGCGACACTGACGTTGCGAAACGCCTTGATCGCTGCAGCACGAGTTGAGTTTCAGGCCGACGACGGCGAAATCGAAGGCTTCGATCTCCCCGCCACCGATAGCCGCGGGACAACGATCGTGTTGTATGAAACGGTCAATGGAGGTGCCGGGTACCTCCGCCGAGCCGCACCCGCGCTGCCCGTTCTCGCTGCGCGTGCACTGGCTATCATCGAGCATGATCCACCCTGCGTCGCCGCATGCTATCAGTGCTTACTGACGTACTACAACCAACGCGACCACGATCGCTTGGATAAGCGCGGTATCGAGACGGTATTGCGGGACCTTGCGGGTCGGGCGGCACCGGCCGCTCAGATGAGCGCAGCCGAACGCGAGATCGAAGACATGCCGCGGGATATCTTACCGCCGTCGATCGGCGCAGAGTCGCCGATCGAAGTGTTATTGGAGGCGGCGATGCGTCACCGTCTGCCTACATTCGAGATGCAGGGCGAAATTCTCGATCCCGCGGCTGGGCAGATCGTGTCGAGGCCCGACATGCTGTTTGAGGCGCAGCGCATCGCCGTGTATGCGGATGGCCACGACTTCCATTCTTCACCGGAGCAGATCTCGAACGACGAACGCATCCGCCGCAAAGTGCGCTCCCTGGGGTACCGCGTTCTGTTCTTCTCCGGTGCGGAGATTTACCGCGATGCTTCAGCGTGTGTCGACTCGATCCTCAGCGCGCTGGGTGATTAGTGCTAGTGGTTGCTGGTCTGCAACCGCGCATTGCACGCGCTGGTTTGGCGCTTCTGCGAGAGGATTTTACTTATGTCCCGTCCCGACCATGCGCCGCTCGACAGCGGCGTGCCGTTCCCGCCGATGGCCCTGACGACGACCGACGGTTCGTCCTTCCAGCTGCCGCCCGAAACGGGACGCTGGACCGTCGTCCTCTTCTATCGTGGCGAATGGTGACCGTTCTGCCATCGGCAGTTGGCCGATTTTCAGAAAAACCTCCCGGGCCTTCGCTCTGAAGAGATCGACGTCGTCGCGGCTTCAGTCGACGCGCTCGAGGACGCACGAAAGACGATCGCCGCCGAAGGCCTGAGTTATCCCATCGCCTACGGCCTCGATGCAAAGACCGTCGCCACGACGCTCGGAAGCTTTTTCGATGCCGACGATCCGGACTTACCGTATTTGCAACCGGCTGACTTCGTGCTCGCACCGAACGGCACGATAGTCTCGGCAACGTATAGTACGAGTGCGATCGGCCGTCTCGGTGCAGGAGACACGATCGCCTTCGTGAGCTTCAAGAAGCATACCGGCGCTTCGTAGCTGGGCGACGGTCGGCTCGACCGCGAACTCAACGCGATAGGTTGCGCGAAGCGTACTCTTCTAGGCGCTGCATTCGCTTATTGTTTCGTTACGATGTGATTGTTTTGATCCAGGAGATTGATGCGGTCCGCATGCGCGATGCCCAGCGCCTTACGATCGTAGCGAACCTCGACATATTGGCCCG
>JAABUQ010007523.1_pt1 | contig 15774 bp, 17 predicted proteins | sample 5560001 | NCBI WGS metagenome assembly JAABUQ01 (sample SAMN10711888, study PRJNA513371) | rock metagenome | isolation source: Antarctica rocks | place: Antarctica: Victoria Land, Finger Mt nord | collected 2015-12-18 | reverse complement strand
TGCGCTGGTAGAAGCTTTCGGCCGGGGTCAGGGCCGGCTGGTCGCCCAGCAGCACGTCGATGAATTCCAGCCGCTCGATGTGCCGGCCCAGCACCACCAGGCACAGCGACAACGGCATGGACAGGATCAGCCCGACCGGTCCCCACAGCCACGCCCAGAAGATGGCGGAGATCACGACCGACACCGGCGACAGGCCCGTGCTGTGGCCATACACCAGCGGCTCGACGACCTGGCCCACCAGCCCCTCCAGCACCAGGAACAGCGCCAAGGTGTAAACCGCCATGGTCCATCCGGGATCGACCGCGGCGGCCAGCGTCAGCGGGAAGACCGCCGCGGCGAACGCGCCGACATAGGGCACGAACCGCATCAGCGCCGCGATGATGCCCCACAGCACCCAGTTGGGCACGCCGATGACCGCCAGTCCCAGCGCCACCACCAGGCCGAAGCAGGCGTTGACCGCCAGTTGCGACAGGAAGTAGCGGCTCAGCCGGGCCGCCGCGTCGTCCATCGCCGCGGTGGTGCGATGCAGGTCGCCGGAGCCGAACAGCCGGATCATGCGGTCGCGCAGGTCCTCCTGCTGCATCAGGATGAACACCGCGACGATGAACACGATGCCCATGGTCGCCAGGGGAGACAGCACCGGCGTCAGCAGCCGTTCCGCGACTGTCAGCGGGCTGGGGTCGGGCTGGCGCACCTCGACGGGGACCGGCGCGGGTTGGTTGGACGCGGCAGCCGGGGCTGCTGGCGGTGCGGCCTGCATCCCTTGGCCAAGCTGACCGGTCAGCGCCGTCATGCGGCCGATGGTGTAGTCGCGCACCACGTCGACCTTGCGCTCGATGGTGCTGGCGTAGCGGGGCGCGTCGCCGGCCAACTGCGCCACCTGCGCGCCGATGATGCCGCCGAGACTGAGGATCACGCCCAACGCCAGCACGACCGCTGCGAGCACCGCCGGCACCCGGCCCAGCCTGAGCCGGCGCAGCAAGGCCACCAAGGGCGCCAGCACGAAGGACAGCAGCACCGCCAGGGTGATCGGCACCAGCACGTCGCGGGCAAAGTACAGCGCCGCAACAGTGACGACGCCTGCCGCCAGCGTCGTCAGCCCTTGCAGGCCCGGCAGCTCGGCAGGGGCAACCTGGGTCTTGAGCCGGGATGCTGCAACATCGGACATGGCGGCGTGGTTCCTTTTTTAAACAAGTAAGACCCTCTAACGTCTGGCAGGCCGAAAGGTTGAGCACCGCCGCGTGCAACCCACATGACAGACTGATGTCTAAGTCCGCCTCCGAGTTCGACGTCGCCATCCTGGGTGCAGGGGCGGCCGGCATGATGTGCGCCATGACCGCCGGGGCACGGGGCCGGCGCGTGCTACTGCTGGACCATGCGGCGCAGGCTGGGGCCAAGATCCTGATCTCCGGCGGCGGGCGCTGCAACTTCACCAATGAGCACACGCAGCCGGACCGCTTCCTGTCGGCCAACCCGCGGTTCTGCACGTCGGCGCTGCGCCGCTATACGCCGCAGGACTTCATCGCGCTGGTCCGCAAGCACGGCATCGCCTACCACGAGAAGGCGTTGGGCCAGCTTTTCTGCGACGGCTCCGCCCGCGCGGTCGTCGCCATGCTGCTGGCGGAGTGCGCCGCGGCAGGCGTCGAGGTTAGGCTCGGCCACCAGGTGACGGAGGTGTCGCGCTCCGAACGTTTCCGGCTGGAGACGACGGGCGGCACCGTGATGGCGGGGGCGCTGGTGCTTGCCACTGGCGGGTTGAGCATTCCCAAGATGGGCGCTACCGGGTTTACGCACGACCTGGCCCGGCGGTTCGGCCTGCCGCTGACCGACCTGCGGCCGGGCCTGGTGCCGCTGACGTTTGGCGACGCCGACCTGGGGCTGATGCAGCCGCTGAGCGGCGTGGCCCTGCCGGTGGCCGCCAGCGTCGGCCGCCATCGGTTCGATGAGGCGATGCTGTTCACGCATCGCGGCCTGTCCGGGCCGGCGATCCTGCAGGTGTCGTCGCTGTGGCGGGACGGCGAGGCGCTGCGCCTGGATATGCTGCCCGGCACCGACGCCCGCGCCTTCCTGCTGGGCCGCAAGCGCGCGCGGCCCAAGGCGGAGGCGCGGACGGTGCTGGCGGAGGTGCTGCCGGCCCGGCTGGCGCAAGCGCTGGCGGCGGCGCACCTGCCGGCCGGCGCCATGGCCGATCTGCCGGACCGCACGCTGGGCCGGGTTGGCGAAATGCTGAACAACTGGCAGCCGCGTCCGCAGGGCACCGAGGGCTATGCGAAGGCCGAGGTCACGCTGGGCGGCGTCGATACCCGGGCCTTGTCGTCCAAGACCATGGAGGCGGCGGCGGTGCCGGGCCTGCATGTGATCGGGGAGGCGGCGGACGTCACGGGATGGCTGGGCGGCTATAATTTCCAGTGGGCCTGGTCGAGCGGATGGTGCGCGGGACAGGCGGTTTAGCGAGGGTCGGTATCCCCCGGGGCCGGCATCATCGCGGCGGTTCGCGCAGCAAGGCCCGGACCGCCGTCGCCGGCACCGCTGTCCCGCCCACGCCATCGACGCGGCCCGTCGCCTGCACGCCGACCACCTGCCATACCCCAGCCATATCGCGCGCCAGCACCGGGGCGCCGCTGGTGCCGCGGGTGCCGGCGCAGGTGTGCACCAGCACCGGCCATTGGGTCTCTCCATCGGTATAGCCGTCGGACTGGCAGGCAGTGTCGGCCAGCACCACCTCGGCCCGGTCCTGCCCGTAGCCGCCCAGCATGAGCGGCGTGCCCCGGGGCGCTGCGTCGAGGGCCAGCCCTAGGGTCTGGCCGGGCAAGGCGACCGGGGCGGCGAGGCGGATGATCGCCAAGTCCAGCCCGCGTGTCACAGCCCCTTCCTCGGGGTCGTAGCCCGGCGCGACCTGGAACGACGCCGCGACGGCATGCCGTGTGAAGGTACCGGCGTCATATCCGACCAGCACATGGACGGACTCCGGCAACACGAAATGCTGGACCCGCCGGCTATACAAGCAGTGCGCCACAGTGACGGCGGTCTGCGGATCGATCAGGAAGGCGGTGCAGCGGGACACACCAGGGATTTGCAGCCGGGCGAGCGCGGCCCAGGGCATCTGGTGCTGGTCGACCCGCGTCCTGCGGTCATCCGGGCCGATGCCGGGCAATCCCGCGCCGAGCGTGGTCAGCAAGGCAAGCAGCGCGACGGCCCACCAGGGGCCGTCGCGCCGTAGTGGGTCAGGCGTTCTCGACGGACACGGCCTCGGGACCGCGGCGGCCATCGGCCACCTGCATCTTGACCGTCTGGTTTGGCTCCAGCCCGGCCAGTCCGCCGCGGTTCAGCGCCGAGATGTGGACGAACACATCCTTGCCGCCGCCATCGGGCATGACGAAGCCGAAGCCCTTCTCCGCGTTGAACCACTTGACGGTCCCGCGCATCTCCACGGCAGTGCTTGCGTCAACCGGGGCGCGGGGGGCCGGACGGGGACGGTCCTCGCCGTAGGGCGACGGGCCGCGCGCCGGGGGAGCGGCACCGGCGGTGCTCTCATCGACACGGTTCACCTCGGCGATCTGCGGCCCCTTCTGGCCCGGCGTCACCAGCACGCGGAGCGTCGCGCCGGGCTGCACCGTCTGGTGCCCGGCGCGCGATAGCACACTGATGTGCAGGAAGGCATCACCTCCGCCGCCCTCCAGCTCCACGAAGCCGAAGCCCTTTTCCGCATTGAACCACTTTACCACGGCGCCGGTCTCTGGGCCTGTGGCGGCGGCGGGGCGGGGTCCGCCAAAGCCGGCCGGGACGCCGCCGCGGGGCACGAAGGCATCCCGGGGAACATATGGTTCATCCCGGCCGCGTGCTGGTGGAAAATCATCGTTTCTGTCGCGTCCGCGGGTGCCGCGGCGGGGGCTGTCGAAGGATCGGCGATCTGGTGTGCGCATATTGGTCTCAAACATGGGAAGAATGATGAACATGGGACGCCGACAGTTCGGACCAACCCACCCCTGCAGCCGAGGGAGCCGCACGATAGCCGTTTCGTGGACGCGCGGCTAGGCGGTTGTCAAGATGTGTTGGCGTCGCTGCCTCAACTTGACGCCAGGCGGCACCGCGCGCGGGCCGGAGCGGCCAAGTAGGAGCCGAGCACCGCCACAACCTGGCAGGCGCTCATCCGCCGTGGCCCGCGCAGCGAGGGCTGGCGGCGGATGTTGATCCGCAGCACGCCGCCTCCGGTCAGGACGATCCGCAGGTTGCCCTGCTGGATCGCGCGCATGTACAGCGGCAGGCCCAGGCTGATCGGGGGGATGCGTCCGTTGGCGATGGCCGCCACGCGGGCGCGATAGTCGGACGCCAGCTCCGGCGTGCGGGAATGGTAGTAGCCGACCGCCTCGTACCAGTTGCCGCCGGCGTCCTCGCGTAACTGCCGCAGGAAGCGGGCGCCGTAGTCGGTGTTGGCAGCCGGGTCAAACGCCTCGTCCAGGTCGCGGAACGCCTTGGGATGGGATTGCAGGTTAACCTGCATGCAGCCGACATCGACCTGCCGCACGCCGCGGGCCAGGGCCAGGCGGGTCCAGGCGACGGCGGCGGGCTTGCTTTCGAAGTACAGCGCCGCGCCGTCGGCATTGACCGCCCAGGGCCAGGGCTGCACGCCGGGCAGCGGTGGCACGGGGCGGCCGCTCTCAGCCTTGGCGATGGCCGTGGCCAGGCCGGGCGCCGTGCTGTTGCGTGCCTCGGCGGCAGCCAAGCCGGCGGTGCACAGCTCGCTCTGCGCCGCATCCCAGCCGGGGGCTGCTGGCGGTTCAGGGCCCTCCACCGCCCAGGCTGGGGTGGACAGCAGGCAAACCAGCACCGTCCGAAGCATCATGCATGACATGTGGCTGCTATAGCCCAAGTTGGCCGGCGTCGGTCGAGCACTGCCGGCAAGGGACCCGGTCAGGCCGGGCCGATAGCCTCCCGGTAGGCGTGACGTACGGCGTCGTCGAAGCAGGCGAACACCACCTGCTTGATGTCGCCATGCTGGGCCAGCGCTGCCGCTGCCTCCTGCACGGCAATCGCCGCGGCACGGTCGATGGGGAAGCGATAGATGCCGCAACTGATCGCCGGGAATGCCAAGGTCTGCAGCCCGTGCTGCCGCGCGAGCGCAAAGCAGCTTCGGTAGCACTGCGCCAACAGGTCAGGCTCGCCGTGGCCGCCGCCCCTCCACACTGGGCCTACCGTATGGATGATGTGCTTGGCCGGCAGGCGGTAGCCCCGGGTCATCCGCGCCTGGCCCGTTTTGCAGCCGCCGAGCAACCGGCACTCGTGCACCAAGTCCGGTCCGGCCGGCTACCTCCAGCTCGGCCGCGGTCATCGGCGCCGCGTCAGTAGATCGCCCATAGCCCGGGAACGGCAACCTCCACCGAGTGCCCGTCCGGGTCGCGGAAATAGAGGCTGGTGCCGCCAAAACTCTGCACGACCTGGCTTTCCGTTGCGACGTCCAGGGCAGCCAGATGGCGCTTCCACGCCTCCAACTCCGCCAGGGGAATGGCGAAGCAGAGGTGGAGGGCACCCTGCCCGTCATGCGGCGGGATGATGCCGCCGGGCACCTGGCTGGGCTGGACCGAGCCACCGCGGCGGAACAGCAGCAGCACCGAACCACCAGGCACCGCCAGGCCGACCATCCGGTCCTCGCGCAGCAGCTCCTCGAAGCCGAACACGCGCTTGTAGAAGTCAGCCGATCGATCGAGGTCCGCGACATAGAGCGACGATTCGAGCTGGCGGCTGACGCGGGGCATGTCAGGCAGCCGCCCTTGCCGACGGCACGACGCCGGAGGGTGCGCCCGGTGGGCCGCCGGGCGCGAGCGCCAGCATGGGCTTAAACCTGCTTGAGCAGCCGTGCGCCCTGCCTGGCCAGCCGCTCCACGGGTCCGGCTGCCGGCCGTCCCACGAAAACCGCCAATGCTATCAGCCCCAGGCCGAGGCCGAGGCCGACCGCGCCCTGGTTCTTGTTGGCCCACATCTGCGCGCTGGTGCTGAAGCTTTCGGAATCGAATTGGCCGTGGGTGGCGCTCGGCGTCTGGCCGGGCTTGTTGAGGTTCGGGTCGATCGGCGGCGCGCCGTCGTCCGACTGCTGCGCTTTGGTGCCGAACTTGCCGCCGAAGAAGTCCAGCAAGCCCGGCGCGAACTTGTTGCCGATGGCGAAGCCGACGGTGGAAGCCGTCACCTTCACCTCGCGCCGGCGCGTGGTCGCGGCGAAGTAGATGGCGTCGGCGATGATCTCAGGCTGGTACACCGGCGGCGGCGGGCGGATCGGCTTGGGCAGGTGCGTGGTCGCGTGGACGTAGAACGGCGTGTTGACGGCTGGCGGATGCACCATGGTGACATGGACGCCACTGTCCTCCTCCAGCAGCTCGGCCCGCAGGGCCTCGGTGAAGCCGCGCAGGGCGTACTTGCTGCCGGAGTACGGCGATTGCAGCGGCACACCGCGGTAGCTGATGGCGGAAAGCACCTGCACGATGGTGCCCTTGTTGCGCGGCTTCATGCGGGCGAGCGCGATGCGGGTGCCGTTGACGGTGCCGAGGTAGTTCACGTCGGTCACCCGGCGGAACTCGTCCTCGGTGATGTCCAGGAACTTGCCGAGCACGCTGACGCCGGCGTTGTTGACCCAGACGTCGATCGGGCCAAGCTCGGCCTCGATGTGGTCGGCGGCGGCCAGCAGTTGCGCGCTGTCCGAGACGTCGGCGACGGCGACGGAGGCTGTGCCGCCGTTGGTGACGACGGCCTTGCGGACGAGGTCCAGGTTGGGTTCGGAGCGGGCGATCAGGCCGACACGCCAGCCCTTCTGCGCAAAGTACTCGGCAGCGGCGCGGCCGATGCCGGACGATGCGCCGGTGATGGCGACGACGCGGGCGTCTGCGGGCATGGGGGGAAACCTCGGGTTGGTTTGGGGTAGGCGCGCAACGCCGCCCCTTGCTGAGTGTTCCCCCAGGGGCATGCAGGGGCCGGGGTCACGAAGTCCGGCGCAGGCCCCGTGCCGCCGCCCATGCCCAACTGCCGCGAGACCACCCCAACTGCCGTGACACACAAGGAAACGACCGCCATGCCTTCAGCACTGATCCTCGGCGCATCGCGCGGCCTCGGCCTTGGCCTGGCGCGGGAGTTCGCCTCGCGCGGGTGGAGCGTCACCGGGACCGTGCGCAAGGATGCTGACCGGGCCGGGCTGGAGGCGGCGGGCGCCCATGCCCTGCTGTGCGACATCACGGACCCTGCCGCCGTCGCCGCCCTGCACGGCCAGGTCGGTCCTGGGCTGGACCTGCTGTTCATCAACGCCGGCGTCAGCGGCCCCGACCACCAGGACGCCGCCGAGGCCACCGCGGCGGAGGCGGGGATGCTGTTCCTGACCAACGCCATCGCGCCGGTCCAGGCGGCGCGGGCGCTCATGGACCGGCTGGCGCCCGATGGGATGCTGGCCTTCATGACTTCCCGCATGGGCACCGTCGAGGGCAACACCCGCGGCGACATGGAGTTGTACCGCGCCAGCAAGGCGGCGCTGAACTCCATGACGCGCAGCCTCGCGGCCAAGCTGGACCATCCGCGCACGGTGCTGTCGCTGCATCCCGGCTGGGTGCAGACCGATATGGGCGGCCAAGGGGCCGACCTGGACGTGCCAACCAGCGTGCGAGGGCTGGCCGACGTCATCATCGCCCACCGTGGCAAGCCTGGCTCGGCCTTCCTGGACTATAGCGGGGCGGAGCTGCCCTGGTAGGCGAGATGCGCAGCGCCGGGCTGGTTGACCTGCAGGTCAACGGGTACGCCGGCGTGGACTTCAACGACTCGGGAATTACCGCCGGTGCGATGGACTATGCCCTGAATGCGATGCTGGCCGGGGGCGTCACGGCCTGCCTGCCCACGGTCATCACCGCCCCGGCCGATCTGCTGGAGGCCCGGTTGCGCGCCCTAGATGCCGCGGTGGTTGGCAGCCGGCTGGGGCCGCTGATGGTGCCGGGCTACCATGTCGAAGGGCCGTTCCTGAATCCGGCGCCGGGGTTCGCAGGCTGCCACCCGCCCGACGCCATGCTGCCGCCTGATCCCGGCCTGGTGGAGCGATGGGGGGCCGGCCTGGCCCGGCCGATCCTGCTGATGACCTTGGCCGCCGAGCTGGCGGGGGCGGAGGCGCTGATCCGGTGGCTTGTAGGGCGGGGCAAGATCGCCGCGATCGGCCATTCGGATGCGGGCGCCGACGTGGTGGCTCGGGCGGCGGCGGCTGGCGCGCGCATGTCCACCCACCTGGGCAACGGACTGCCGGGGATGCTGCCGAAGCTGGACAACCCGATCATGGCGCAACTGGCGGAGGACCGGCTGGCGGCTGGCTTCATCGCGGATGGCATTCACCTGCCGCGCCCGGCGCTGCGGGCGATGATCCGGGCGAAGGGGCCGGGCCGGGCGATCCTGGTGACGGACGCCGTGGCCGCCGCCGCGGCGCCACCGGGCCGCTATGCCTTTGCTGGCATGGAGATCGAGGGTGGCGAGGACGGCAGCGTGCGACTGCCGGGTTCGCGCACCCTGGCGGGGTCGGCGCTGACGCTGGAGGGGGCGGTGCGGAACCTGGTCAGGTGGGGGATCGCGACCCTGGAGGAGGCGGTTGGCATGGCGTCCAATGCGCCGGCCGGGCTGCTGGGTCCCGCGGCGGCGGCGCACGGCATCGAGCTTCCCGTTGGCGAGGTGCATTGGCATGTGCCTGCACCGACCAGCGTGGCTGGGCCGCGCATCATCATGGTAAAGGGCGCGGACCATTTCGTCGTCCACCACATCAGGGACCCCCACTACCTCAGCCCTCAGCCCATCAGGTAGGCTCGACGCCGCACCACCCGGCGATGGTGAGGGCGATCACCTTCGTCACCTCCGACATGCAGGCCAGCCCGACGCTCTCGTCGATGCCGTGGATGTTCTCGGCGTCGGCGCCGTAGCAGGTGGCCTGGGTGCCGCCGGTCAGGACGTAGTGCCGGGCGTCGGTCAGGCCGGGCGCGTTGTAGTGGCGCAGCTCCTCGCCCGTAACTGCCCGGTGCGCCGCGCTGACGGCCTGCGAGATCGGCTGCTCCGCCGGGAACAGGCATCCGTCGGCCATGAAGCCCTGGAAGGCCACCGACACCCCGGCGCCGCGCAGCCGCGGGTCGGCGCCAAGCTCGGCCACGATGGCCTCGATCTCGGCCCGCACCGCATGGCACGAATGGCCCGGCATGACGCCGACGCGGATGCCCAGCCGGGCGCGGGTGGCGACGCTGCTGTTCCACTCGCCGCCGGTGAGGGTGCCCATGTTGACGTTGACTGGATGGTTCTCCGCGGCGAAGGCCGGGTGGCGGAGTTCGGCGCGGTTCATCTTGTTCTCGTAGTCGCGGAAGCGGTCCATGACGACGTAGGCGGCCTCGATGGCGTTCACCCCGGCGTGCATCTCGCGCACATGGGCGGGGCGGCCGGTGACGGTGACCCAGGCCCAGACCACGCCGACCTCGGCGACATAGAGGGCGGGGTAGCCGGGGCCGGGCTCCGGGATCAAGCAGGCGTCGGGGCGCGGCAGGGCATGCATGACGGCCAGGGCGCCGTTGCCGGTGCACTCCTCCTCGATGACGGCGGCCAGGTGCAGCTCAGCGGCCGGTTGCAGGCCGGCGCGGCGCATGGCCTCGACGGCCATGACCATGCTGACCAGGCCGGCCTTCATGTCGCCGGCGCCGCGGCCGTACATGCGGCCGTCGCGAATGCTCGGCTCGAACGGCGGGGTGGTCCATAGGTCGGCGGCGCCCTCCGGCACGACATCGACGTGGCCCTGCAGGATCAGGCTGCGGCCCCCTGCTGACCCTGGGGCCGACCCTGGGGTTGATCGGGGGCGGTGCACGGCGGCGACGTTGTCGCGGCCGGCATAGGGGATCAGCGGCGGCGACCAGCCGGGCACGCTAACCAGCGCGTCCGGATCGACCGGCACCCGCCAGGGCTGCAACCCCAGGCCGGCGAACACCCCTTCCATCTCCGCCAGGCAGCCGGCTTCGTCCCCGAGCAGGCTGCGGTGCCGCACCAGCCGGGCCAGCAGCGCCGTCGAGTCGCCCTGCAATGACGCCACGCCGTCCAGGATGGCGCGGCGTGCGCCAGGGTCGAGCGCGGTGTCGAATGGGATCAGGTCGGGCATGGCGGCTCCTGCGGCTGGTGCGGCCCAGCATAACGCTATGCTGCGCTGGGCGCGCGGCCCTATGATCGGGCGATGCAGACGGCCGCCCCGCATGCCTCCCCGCGCATCCGCCTCCTGCCGACCGGACTGGTGAACCGCATCGCCGCCGGCGAGGTGATCGAGCGCCCGGCCGCCGCGGTTAAGGAGCTGGTTGAGAACGCCTTGGACGCCGGTGCGCGCCGGGTCGCCGTGTCGCTGCTGGGCGGCGGCATCGACCGGATCGAGGTCGTGGACGACGGCTGCGGCATGGACGCCGGCGACTTGCTGCTGGCGGTGCAGCGCCACTGCACCAGCAAGCTGCTGGATGAGACGCTGGTGCGGATCACCACGCTGGGCTTCCGGGGGGAGGCGCTGCCCAGCATCGGCGCCGCCGCCCGGCTGCACGTCACCAGCCGGCCGCACGGCGCGCCGCACGCCCACCTGATCCGCGTCGAGGGCGGCGTGCTGGCCGGCCCGGAGCCAACCCCAGGCGCCCCGGGCACCCGGGTGGTGGTCGCCGACCTGTTCTACGCCACACCGGCGCGGCGCAAGTTCCTCAAGCACCCCCGCACCGAGGGCGAGCACGCCGAGCAGGCCGTGCGGCGCCTGGCCCTGGCCGCTCCCGGCGTGGCGTTCCGCTGCGAGGTGGACGGCCGCGCCGCGTTCGACCTGCCGGCGCAGGATCGCGCCGCCCGCGTCGCCGCCCTGCTGGGGCCGGAGGCGGCGGCGGCGCTGCTGCCGGTGGAGGAGGCGCGCGGCGGGATGCGGCTCAGCGGTTTCGCCTGCGCGCCCAGCGTCAGCCGGGCGACGGGGGTGGCGCAAGGCCTGGTGGTGAACGGCCGGCCCGTTGCCGACCCGGTGCTGAAGGTGGCGCTGCGGGTGGCCTACCGCGACGTGATCGCCAATGGGCGGCACCCGGTGGCGGCGCTCTACCTGGACCTGCCGGCGGACGAGCTGGACGTGAACGTGCATCCCGCCAAGACCGAGCTGCGCTTCCACGACCCGGCCGGGGTGCGGAGCCTGGTGATCGGGGCGCTGTCCCGCGTGCTGGCGGGTGGCGCGTCGGTGGGGCCGGATGGCGGCCCGCGCCCACCCTTGCGCCTGGTGTCCAGCCAGTTGCAGGGGCGGCCCGGGCGCGGCGGCCCACGCTACCAGGGTTTTGCCGAGGCGCAGTTGCCGCTTGGCGCGGCGCCGGCCGCCCGCGCCCTGCCCGCTCCCGCCTTGCCTGCGGTCGGGGCGCCTGAGCTTGGGCTGCAGCCCGCGCATCCGCTGGGCGCCGCGGTGGCGCAGGTGCTGGACACCTACATCCTGGCCGTCGCCGCCGATGGCGGGCTGGTGCTGGTCGATCAGCACGCCGCGCATGAGCGCCTGACGCATGAGGCCCTGCGCGCCCAGCACCTGGCCGGCGAGGTGCGCTGCCAGCCGCTGCTGCTGCCCGCCGTGGTCGATCTGCCGCCCGCCGACGCTGCCCGCCTGCTGGACCAGGCCGACGCGCTGGCCCGGCTCGGCCTGGAACTGGAGGGGTTTGGTCCCGGCGCCGTGCTGGTCCGCAGCCTTCCCGCCGCCCTGGGCAGCCCCGACCCGGCGCTGCTGCTGCGCGACCTGGCGGACGAGCTGGCCGAGGCCGGGGAGGCCACCGCCTTGGACGCCCGCATCGACGCCGTGCTGGCCCGGCTGGCGTGCCACGGCAGCCTCCGTGCCGGCCGCCGCCTGCTGCAGCCGGAGATGGATGCCCTGCTGCGCCAGATGGAGGCTACCCCGCGCGCCGCGACGTGCAGCCACGGGCGGCCGACGTTCCTCAAGTTGTCCCGCGCCGAGATCGAGCGGATGTTCGGCCGGCGCTGACATCCCCACGGCACGAGGCGCCCCTCCATGCACATCCTCGCCATCCCCGGCAGCCTGCGACGCGCCAGCTTCAACCACGGCCTGCTGCGCGCCGCACGGGACGTTGCACCGGCCGGCGCCACGGTGGAGATTGTCGAGGCCGGCGACTTGCCGCTGTTCAACGAGGACCTGGAAGCCGCGGGTTGGCCTGCCCCGGTGGCGTGGCTGCGCGATCAGGTGGCTGCGGCCGACGGCGTGCTGTTCGCCTGTCCCGAGTATAATTACAACGTGTCCGGCGTGCTGAAGAATGCTTTCGACTGGCTATCCCGGCCTGAGGCGGCGGTGGGCGCACATGCGGTGCCGGGGCGGGACAAGCTGTTCGTGGACAAGCCCTGCGCGCTGTTCGGCGCCTCGGCCGGGATGGGCGGGACGATCCGGGCGCAGCTTGCATTCCGGCAGTCGCTGCAACTGAACGCGGCGCTGGCGATGCCGCAGCCGGAGATGTTCGTCGCTGGCGCCAGGGCGAAGTTCGATGCCGCGGGCGACCTGACCGATGCGGACACGCGGGCGTTCCTGGCGCGGTTCATGCGGGCGTTCGCGGACTGGATTGGCCGCTTCGGTCCTGCGGGCGCAGTGCGGCGGCCTGCCATGCCGGTGGAGTCCGGCGGTCCCGCGAAGACCGCCTAGAGCCGCCAGGCCACCACCCGCGCCGCGCCCTGGCGGCGGTCGTCCAGCGGTTGCGCAACGGGTAGCGGATCGTCCCGTCCCAGCTCCGCCACGACCAGCGTTCCCGGGCCGGCCCAGCCTGCGGCGGCCAGGGCAGCGACGGCCTGCGGCACCAGCCCGGCGCCGTAGGGCGGGTCGAGGAACACCAGGGTTTGGGCCGGTCCTGGCTGTGGGCGAAGGGCGTCGGCGGTCAGGATGGTACAGTGCGCCTCGGCCCGGCAGGCGGCGATGTTGGCGCGCAAGGTGGCCAGGGCGGCACGGTCGCGCTCGATGAAGGTGGCGTGGGCGGCGCCGCGGGACAGCGCCTCCAGGCCCAGTGCGCCGGTGCCGGCGAAGGCGTCCAGGACGCGGGCGCCCTCGATAACGGCGCGGCCAGCCCAGGGGGCGTGCATCAGGCGGTCGAACAGGGCCTGGCGCACGCGGTCGGCGGTGGGACGGGTAGCGTCGCCCGGCGGGGCGGCCAGGATGCGGCCTCGCCAGGCGCCTGCAACGATCCGCATTAAGCTGCTGCGTGCCGCCTCTTCCTCAGGGGGAGGGTCGGGGTGAGGGAGACCGCGGGCGCTGAACTTGGTCCTGCAAGAACGGCCTTCAACAGGACAGGCTTAGCGCTTGCGGCCTTCCTCACCCCGGCCCTCTCCCAGAGGGAGAAGGGGAAGCGGAGAGCTGTTCGCGCAGCACCTTGCCGGTGATCTCGTCCACGGCGCCGCGCTCCAGGTTGCCTAATTGGAAAGGACCGTAGGCTACCCGGATCAGCCGCGTCACCTGCAGGTTGAGGTGCGCCATCACCTTGCGGACCTCGCGGTTGCGGCCCTCTTTCAGGGCCACGCTCAGCCAGGAGTTGGCGGTCGTGCGTACCTCCAGCGATGCCTCGATGGCGCTGTAGCGCACGCCCTCGACCGTCACGCCGCCGGCGAGCCGGGCCAGGGCAGAGGGATCGACGTTGCCATAGACGCGCACGCGGTAGCGGCGGATCCAGCCGTTGGCGGGCAGTTCCAGCCGCCGGGCTAAGGCGCCGTCGTTGGTTAGCAGCAGCAGGCCCTCGCTGTTCAGGTCTAGCCGGCCGACGCTGACGACGCGCGGCAGGGTGGCGGGGAGTTTTTGGAACACCGTGGGGCGGTCCTGCGGGTCTTTGTGGGTGGTCACCAGGCCCTCGGGCTTGTGGTAGCGCCAGAGGCGGGTTCGGTCGGGAGTGTCCACGACGGCGCCGCGGACCTGCACGATGTCGTCAGGGCCGATGAAGGTGGCGGGGTGGGTGACGGGCTGGCCGTTCAGGCGGACCAGGCCCTCGGCGAGCAGCTTTTCCGCATCGCGGCGGCTGGCAATGCCGGCGCGGGCGAGCCACTTGGCGATGCGCTCGCCGCGCTCGGCGGGGGCGGGGTCGGGTGGGTCGGCCATGTCAGCAGACCGCGGCCCCGAGCATCATGTCGCCAAGCGCTTTGTCGTTGCGAGCCGTGCTTGCGGCGTGGCGGTCCGGGGCGGCGGGCACGGTATTTGCGGCCTTGGATTGCCGCGCCGCTGCGCTGCTGGTGATAGCGGCGGGCAGCGTCATCCGCCCGCCGCCTGCACCAGCGCCTTGAAGATCAGGCGGTCGCCGGGGTCGATCAGGAACTCCGGGTGCCACTGCACGCCCAGGCAGAAGCCGTAGCGCGGGTCCTCGATGCCCTCGATCACGCCGTCCGGCGCGGTCGCGTTCACCCGGACCCAGCGGCCGGGGTCGCGGATCGCCTGGTGGTGGGCGCTGTTCACCTGCATCGTGTCCGCACCGACGATGCCGTGCAGCAGCGTGCCCGGCGCGATACCGACCGTGTGGCCGGGCTGGTCGCGCGGGTTGGTCTGCTCGTGCTCCAGCGCGTCCGGCACGCTGTCCGGAATGTGCTGCATCAGGGAGCCGCCGAGGGCCACGACCAGCAACTGCTCGCCGCCGCAGATGCCGAGCACGGGCATGTCGCGGGCCAGGGCGCCGCGGACCAGGGCCAGCTCGGCGGTGGTGCGGTCCTCCTTGAGGGTGACGGTGGCGTGGCGGTCGCCGTCGCCGTACAGCGTGGGGTCGATGTCGAAGGCGCCGCCGGTGACGACCAGGGCGTCGATGCGGTCGAGGTAGGCGGGGGCTAGCGCCGGGTCGTGCGGCAGGGCCATGGGCAGGCCGCCATGCTCGGCGATGGCGGTGGCGTAGTTGGCGCGCAGGGCATACCAGGGGTATTTCGAGTAGCCGCCGGGCGGCTCGGCATCGAGGGTGATGCCGATCAAGGGTGGGATGCGTGCAGTCATGGCGCGTGGTTAGACCTCCTGGGGAGGCCAGGGCAAGTTTTCGGGACGTTGGGCGCGATGATGGAGCTGGCCTTGGCGGAGGCGCGGGCTGCGGCGGCGCGGGGCGAGGTGCCGGTGGGGGCGGTGCTGGTGGGGCCGGACGGGGCGGTGCTGGCGCGGGCGGGCAACCGGGTGGAGGCGGACCGGGACGCGAGCGCTCATGCGGAGCTGCTGGTGCTGCGGGCGGGGGCGCGGGTGTTGGGGACGCCTCGGCTGGTGGGGTGCGACCTGGTCGTGACGCTGGAGCCTTGCGCGATGTGCGCGGGGGCGCTGGTGCATTTCCGGGTTCGTCGGGTGGTGTTCGGCGCGTATGACCCGAAGGGGGGCGGGGTCGAGCATGGGCCACGCCTGTTCGATGCGCCGGGGTGCCTGCACCGGCCGGACGTGGTCGGCGGCGTGCGGGAGACCGAGTGTGCGGCGTTGCTGCGGGGGTTCTTCCGGGCACGACGGTAGGTGCGTGGCGGTGATGCGGCGGTGGCGAGGACCCTTTCCATGGGAAGCCTTGCCGAATGATCGTGTTCGGCCCGGCTATCTGATGTGGCGGCTGACCCGAACGTCGTCATCCCCGGATGAAGATGAGGGCGCCCGGGACGTCGCGGCCAACGAGGCGTTTGATGGGCTTGGCCAGGTCTTCGACTTCTAGGGTCTGTGACCGAAGTTTCTGGGCATCTGAGCTTTTTCTGATCCGGTCCCTGGCCGTGCGACCCTGGAGGTTGTCGAGACTTCCGGAGTTGCACGGCCATGACCAGGACCAGCCTGGACGA
>JAABUQ010007522.1_pt1 | contig 15775 bp, 15 predicted proteins | sample 5560001 | NCBI WGS metagenome assembly JAABUQ01 (sample SAMN10711888, study PRJNA513371) | rock metagenome | isolation source: Antarctica rocks | place: Antarctica: Victoria Land, Finger Mt nord | collected 2015-12-18 | reverse complement strand
AGGTCTTGGTGATGGAGCCAATCTGGAACAGCGTGGCAGCGTCGACAGGCAAGGGGTTGTCGACACTGGTGATGCCCTGACCGAGCGCCAGCTCCTGTCCGTTGACCAGCAGCCCGACCGCGGCTCCAGGAACGTGCCGCCCCTCGGCCACACTGGCGAGAACGCGGCCCAACTCACCGACGTCAGGTACACGGACGCCGGTGTCGTTCCACTCGCTCATACCGTGGTTCTTCTCCGCCATCAGACTCGAAGCGGGAGTCACCATACTCCATGCGTCCGTGCACCCACACGAGACCGTTCGCGGTGCCACCCAAGAGTTCGCGGCCACGCGCCAGCATCCTGGATGATATGCCTTCCGCCCAGCCGGTGGCTGCGTGTTCCCCGTCCCATGAGGTTGATCTACTCTGTCGTAAGCTGCCTGCCGCTGAGCGGTGATACCCGCCCAGCCAGGCCGTGGCGGCCGTTCCGGGCGGGCTCGAGCGCCAGTCAGGAGCAGCCCAGCGATCGGGCCAGCGTCTCGCCCCTACGGGAGGCGGTCCAGGACGACCACGGGAATGCGCCGACTGGTCTTTTGTTGGTACTCGGCGTAGATGGGCAGCTGCGCTGCCTGATGGGCAAACAAACGCTCCCGCTCCTGGCTCTGGGCGACCGTGCTTACGACCTCGAATGTCTCGTTCCCGATCTCTACGGTGGCGCGGGGATGGGCCAGGAGGTTCTCGTACCAGAGCGGGTCTACGGGAGCGCCGGCCTTGGACGCGATGACGACGTACCGGTCACCGTCCCTGGTGTAGAGCACGGGAACGGTAATCGGCTTGCCGGTCTTCGCGCTCGTTGTGGTCAGCAGCAGCAGAGGACTCCCGGCGAACATGCCGCCGACTTTGCCGCCGGTCGCACGGAACTCGGCGATGAGGGCTCGGTTGACATCGCCGGCAGCATCCGCGACAACGCGTCGATTCAGCTTCTCCCTGAACTCAGCGACGTCGGCCTGGTTGACGCGGGCGGTTGGGTCTTCGACGCTTGTATGCTGCATCGTCATTCCTCCTATCCCCGATGGGATTGATTCACCATCTACGACGAACGACGCGAGCCAAAATGGACAGGCCGGGCCGCGAGCCGGCTACGGACAGGCCGAGGACGAGCCAGCCGGATGCTCTTCGATCAGGGCGCGCTCCGCCCGATTCGTCGTCAGCTCGAGCGCCTGCTCGTCGGCCGAGGCCGCCTCCGGCTCCCGGCCCAGGTCGCGCAGCAGCACGGCGCGGGTGGCGTGGAAGAGGTCCCGCAGCTGGTCGATCTCGTTCAGCGCCTTCACCGAAGAGGAGTACACAAAAGGCGCAGCCAGTTGCCGCCATGTCGATGAGCCACTGACAGCTCCGCGCGCTACCTGGCCGTCTGCTACGTCCGGCAGGCCTGCTAGCCTGATCGAGGGCGCGGGCGTATGCCTCTGAGACCCGATAGCGCGACGGCGATCGACCAGCACGGATTCGCGGTGCGGTTCGAGTGGGGCGAGGCCGGCGCTCGGACGCTGGCCCCGATCACGGACGTCCTGATCGTGGTCGACGTCCTCTCGTTTACCACCGCGGTCGACGTCGCCGTCGCACGGAACGCCCACGTCTTCCCTTACCCGTCGGGACCCCGTGAGGATGAGGCCGCGGCCTTCGCCACCCGGATCGGTGCCATCCTCGCCGTCGATCGACGCCAGGTGTCCGCTGCGCATCCGTTCTCGCTGTCGCCAGCAAGCCTCGCCACGGTTCCGGCGGGAACCCGCCTGGTCCTACCGTCACCGAACGGCTCGGCCATCTCAGCGGTTGCCGCCAGTCTGCACCGCGCGCTCTTCGCTGGCTGTTTGCGGAACGCCACAGCGGTCGCTGCCGCGGCGACAGCGGCGGGCAGGACAGTCGGTGTCATCGCCGCCGGCGAGCGCTGGCCCGATCGCACGCTGCGCCCGTCGGTGGAGGACCTGCTGGGGGCGGGTGCGATCATCGCTGCGCTCGGGGTAGGGGATCGCTCGCCCGAGGCGGAGGCGGCGGTGGGCGCCTTCGCCAGCGTTGCGGCGCATCTGGCCCCAGCGCTCTGGTCCTGCGCCTCCGGCCACGAGCTGGTAGCCCTCGGCTTTCCAGACGACGTGCGGTTGGCGGCGGAGCGAGACGTGAGCCGGGTAGCCCCACACTTCGTAGCTGGCGCGTACACGGTCGGTGAGCTCACCCAGGAAACGCTGCCAAGACGCAGTGATGAGCGCCCGACGTGGACGAGGTACAGCCCGGACTGAACCGATCGAAGCTCTATCAGAGGCGATCAGCCTGGCAGTCGTCGATCACCGCGGCAGCTCCGGCCAGGCGGCGGCCGCCGTGGCGTCGTCGAATAACTCCCACTGGGCCCGTGCCTGAACACTGGCACTATCCAGACGGGAACCAGACGGTCGGCACGCTGAGCACACGGCCGTCCTCCAGGTGAAAAGGTGAGCCGATCGTCGCTGGCCGCCACCTGCCTGATCCGCGTGCTCAGCCGCGGCACTTTAGCGCTGTCGGTGCGACGTGGGCTAGCCGCCGAAGCGGTTCGGCGGCCGGCCGGGGACGCCGGGGCGGTACTTGAACAGGCCGCCGGCGTGGGGCTGCTCGGCCAGCCGCTCCGGCGATAGCCCCTGGGCCGCCGTGGTGATGTAGAGGTCGGTCAGGTCCGGGCCGCCAAAGGCACAGCAGGTCGCCTGGCTCGCCGGCAGCCTCACGACGCGGTCGAGCCGACCATCCTCGGCGTAGCGGTGGATAGCGCCGGCGCCGTGCAGCACCACCCAGAGGAAGCCCTCGGCGTCCAGCGTCATGCCGTCGGGCAGGCCAACCTCGGCCGGGATCTCGATCAGGTGGCGGCGGTTGCCGATCTGGCCCTGGTCTGGATCGAAGTCGAAGGCGTCCACGTACTGGGTAGTAGAGTCGATGTAGTACATGGTGCGCCCGCCCAAGCTCCAGTCCAGGCCGTTGGAGATGGTCACGCCGCCAAAGAGCTTGGTGACGGTCCAGTCCCGATCCAGCCGGTAGAAGGAGCCGCGTCCCGGCTCGGCGGAGAAGGCCATGGTGCCGCCCCAGAAGCGGCCGGCAGGATCGGGCTTGCCGTCGTTCATCCGGGTCGCCGGGGTGTCCTGCTCCACCGGCGTCCGTAGCGCCACCTGGCCGGTCGTCGTGCCGAGCACGCCGAAGCCGTCTCTCAGCGCCAGCAGGAGCCCGCCCGCGGCGCGCAGGGCGACCGCGCCCACGGCCTGGCCGACGTCGAACGTCTGGTCGGCCCCAGTAGCAGGGTCGTAGCGGTGGACGGCATTGGACAGGATGTCGACCCAGTAGAGGACCGAGTCCAGGGTGTCCCAGACGGGGCCCTCGCCGACCTTGGCGTGGGCGTCCACCAGGAGCTCGACGTCACGTGCGGGAACCTCGACGATGGTCATCGGGAACCTCCGTAGAGCTGATGGTAGGGCGGCGCGGCCAGCTTCGGCCCGACCAGAATCTTCACGTGCTCGTCGCCGCGCTCGGCCAGCTCGTCGAAGCCCCGCCGGACCACGTCGGCCAGCGGGATCCGCGCCGTCACCAGCGGCGCGGCCCGCACCCGGCCGTCCGCCAGCAGGCGCACGGCCGCCGGCAGGTCTTCGTCGTAGTGGTGCTGCACCGAGCCGACCAGCCGCTTCTCGCCCACCACGATGTCGAGCGTGCTCAACGGCACACGGTCGCCGTGGATCCCGACCAGGACGATCCGCCCGCCTTTCCGCGCCAGCCGCACCGCGGCGTCGGCGGTCTCCAGGCCGCCAGCGCACTCGAAGACGACGTCCGGCCCAACGTCGCCACAGGCGGCTCGCAGCGCGGCGTCGCAGTCGCTGGCCGCGGGATCGAAGGTCGCCGTGGCGCCGAGGCTCTCAGCCAGCCGGCGCCGCGCTGGCCGCGGCTCCACGAGGTAGACGTCGGCCGCGCCGCCGGCCCGGGCCACCTGCATCGTCAGCAGCCCGACCGCCCCGCCACCGACTACCGCGACCCGCTCGCCGATGCGCAGCTCGCTCTTGCGGACGGCGCGCACCGCCACCTCGGTGGGCTCCACCAGGGCGCCGTCCTCGTCGGACAGCGTGTCCGGGAGGCGAACGCAGGAGAAGGCGGGGGCCGCCACGTACTCGGCCAGTCCGCCGTCGGCCTGGAGGCCGAGCGCCGCCCAGTTCAGGCACAGCGCGTACTCGTGGCGGCGGCAGTAGAAGCAGCTCCCGCAGAACAGGACCACCTCGGGGACGACGCGGTCGCCAACGGAGAAGCCTGAGACACCCTCGCCCACCTCGGCCACGCTGCCGGCGAACTCGTGCCCGAGCACTAGGGGCGCCCTGCGGCCGGTGAGCCCATGCGGTGCGCCGGTGGGGACCAGGATCGGCCCGTCGCGGTACTCCTCCAGGTCCGTCCCGCAGATGCCGCACCAGCCGACCTGGAGCAGCAGCTCGCCCGGCCCGGCCCGGGGTTGGGGAACGTCCTCCACGCGGACATCGCGCCGCCCGTGCCAGCGCGCGGCTCTCATCGCTGGCGGCGGCGGATCACGATGTCGAGTCCGACCGCGCCGATGATGATCAGGCCTTTCACGACCGGCTCGAGGAACGCCGACGCGCCGAGCAGGACGAGCCCGTTGGTGATCATGCCGGTGATGGCCGCCCCGAGGAACGTGCCAAAGATGCTGCCGGCGCCGCCGAACAGGTTGGTGCCACCGATGATGACAGCGGCGATGACGTCGAGCTCGAACCCAAGGCCGGTATTGGGATTGGCGCTATGCAGCCAGGCCACCAGCAGCGAGGCCGCGAGCGCGACCAGCACGCCGGTCAGGATGAACGCGCGGATCTTGACCCCGTCGGTGTTGATGCCCGTGAGGCGGGCGGCCTGCTTGTTCCCGCCGGTGGCGTAGGCGTGGTAGCCGTACACCGAGTAGGCGAGGATGTAGCCACCGATCGCCAGCACCACGATCATCCACAGGATGTGCACCGGGATCAGCAGCTGCACGGCGTTGGCTGGGACTGTCAGGGTCGTGCCAATGAGCGCCAGCCGGTTGTTGGCCAGCAGGATGCTGCCGCCCAGGATGTTGCTCCACACCGATGCGTCGTTGACGGGGATCGGCCAGCCGCCGGACGCCAGCAGGGCCGCGCCGCGGACGGTGCTCATCATGCCGAGCGTGACGATGAAGGACGGGATGCCGACTTTCGTGGTGAGCAGGCCGTTGACCAGGCCGGCCAGGCCGCCGAAGACCAGGGTCACCAGCAGCGCCACCGGCGGCGCCTGGTGCGCGCTGGCGACGAGAAACCCGTAGACCACCGCCGCCATGGCGTAGACCGCGCCGACCGACAGGTCCAGCTCGCCCGTGATGAACAGGTAGGTCATGCCACAGGCCACGATGGCGAGCAGCGAGATCGACCGCGCCACGTTCAGGATGTTGCTGCTGGTCAGGAACTTGTTCGTTAGCGTGCTCAGCAGCGCGAACAGCAGGACGGCGGCGATCAGGATGCCAAGCTCGCGCATGCGGGCGAACGTGGCCACCCGGCCGGCCGCCGCGGTTTGAGCCGGAGCCGGAGCCGGCGGCGCTTCGAGGCGCGGCGACGAGGCGACGTTGTCGGCCACTACGCCACCCCCGCGGACAGGACGTCGACGCCGGTGATCATGCGGACGATCTCTTCACCCGAGGTCTCGGCGCGCCGGCGGACGCCGACGCAGCGGCCGCCGCGCATGACGTGGATGCGGTCGGCCACCTGGAACACCTGCTGGAGATTGTGGCTGATGACCGCCAGGGCCATCCCCTCGGAGCGCAACCCGCGGATCAGGTCGAGGACCTGGGCGGACTCGCGCACGCCGAGGGCGGCGGTCGGCTCGTCCATGATGATGATCCGGCCCCCCTGGGTGATGGCGCGCCCGATGGCGACGGCCTGGCGCTGGCCGCCCGACAGGACGGCGACCGGGGTGAGGGCCGACGGGACGCGCGAGTTCAAGCGCCGCAGCGTCTCGTCCGCCTGGCGAACGAGAGCCTTGCGGTCCACGAGCCCGAAGCGGCCCCTGGGCTCGCGGCCCATGAGGAGGTTGGTGGCGACGTCGCGCTGGTCGACGAGCGCCAGGTCCTGGTAGACGGTGGCGATGCCCAGGCGTTGGGCGTCCCGGGGCGTGCGCATGGTGGCTGGCTGGCCGCCCACGGAGATCCCGCCGCGGTCTGGAACGTAGGCGCCCGAGAGGCACTTGATGAGGGTCGATTTGCCGGCGCCGTTGTCGCCAACGATGGCCAGGATCTCGTTCGGGTACAGGTCGAGGTCGACGTCGGCCAGGGCCTGGACGTGGCCGAAGGCCTTGGACAACCCGCGGGCCTGGAGAAGAGGCGCGCCGTTGGCGGCCGCCGTGGCTGCTGGAGGGCTCATCGCCACCTCACCGGTCGCTCGCGAGACAACGAGAGGGTTCGCCGCCCTGACCCTTAGCGGAAGCCGGCTTCGCCGCGGCGGTCGGTCCAGACCTGCTCGCGCTGCTTGATCGCCACGTAGTTGTCCTTCGAGACCAGCTCCGCGCCGGTGTCGTAGTTGAACGCCGGGTACTTGTACTGCGCCTGCATGTAGGCCAGCGCGGCGGTGATCCAGCCCTGGGCGTACGGGTTCTGGCCGATCGTCCAGTCGACGGAGCCGTCGTCGATGCCGGTCATGACGGTGGGGGTGAGGTCGAAGCCGCCGACCGAGAACTTGCCGACGAGGCCGTTCTGCTTGGCCCAGTCGCCGACGAAGCCGTGGGTGAAGTCGGTGGACGCCCAGCCGACGATCTGGTCGCCCTCGGCGGCCCACTTGGCCTGGATGATGGACGACGCCTCCACCTCGTTGGTCGAGCTGCGCAGCTGCTCGTAGGTAAAGCTGGTGCCGTTCTGCTGGTTGTACTCGTCGATGCCCATGCCGGTGCCTTTGGCCCGCGTCTCGAGGGCGAAATGCCCCGGCTGGATGTTCTGCATGACGATCTTGCCGTCGGTTCGGCCGGTGTACTTCTGGGCGCGCTGGGCAGCCTGCTGGCCGTTGATCTTGCCGGCGCTGATGAACTCCTGGCCCACGTAGCCAGGCATGATGCCCGTCGCCTGCTGGACGTTCTGCATGCCCGCGGGGTCGGCCGTGTTGTAGATCACCGTCGAGATGCCGCCCTGGATCGCCTGCGAGACCGGCTGGGTGAAGGCGTTGGGGTCGATGACCGTGAAGCCGACGGCGGTGGGCTTCTGCTGGATGGCGTTCAGCTGGGCGTCGACCGTCTTCTGGACGTCGCCCGGGGAGGGGCCGACGAACTGGTGGTCCCAGCCGACGAAGGTGGCGAACTCCTTGGACCCGAGGATGATGGGGACGAAGAACTCGTTCAGGTCGTGGGTGACAAAGACGATCTTGCCGCGCGCCTGGAGAAAGGCCGGCGCGGCGGCGGCGGTGGTAGACACCGCGGGGGCCGCGGCGAGAGCGGCGCCAAGGGCAGCGGCGCCGCCGAGCTGGGCGGTGCGCAGGAGCGCCGCGCGCCGGTTGAGCTTGTCCCCGCCCTCGGGCGGCTGCTGGTGCTGCTGAAAGTCCGACATATCGTCACACTCCGGTGCGGGACTCCACACGCCGAACACGGCAGAGGCAGGCCGGCAACCGACCGAGCCGTCGGCTCCCTCCCCACCCCTCACTTTTGAGGTCAGGGACGCGCCCTGAGCTGCCGGTCAGACTGGTGGTCGGGGCCAGGAGAGCACAGCCCCAGGACGCTGTCAAGAGCCGCTCCAGCACGCGAGCACGCCCGCGCTGCCCGCGCTGGATACTTTGACAGGACCGATCCGCCCCTCTACCCTGCGTCATCCGGATAGCTCGGGCCGAGGAGGATCGTCGTCGGATGGGCAACAGGTACGGGGTAGCCATACTGGGCGCCGGCTGGGTGGCCGGCGAGTACGTCAAGGCGTTCCGGGATCACCCGCAGACGGAGCTGGTGGGTATCTACAACCGCACCAGCGACAAGGCGGCGCGGCTGCTCCAGGCGCACGGGGTTCCTTCAGCCAGGGTCTACGCCTCGGCCGACGAGCTGTTCCAGGACGACCGCGTGCGCATCGTCGCGTCGTGTACCTCGCCAGACGTTCGGCCCGAGCACGTCTCGCGGGCCGCGCGCTCGGGCCGCCACGTGGTCATCGAGAAGCCGATCGCTCTCACCTGGGACGGCGTCAAGGAGATCTACCGGGCAGTGACCGAGTCGGGCGTGAAGAGCGTCACGTCGTTCGTCCTGCGCTGGAACCCGCAGTTCGTGACCGTCAAGCAGCTCATCGCAGACGGCGTCGTCGGCGACCTGATCTATGCCGAGGCAGACTACTGGCACCCGATGAAGCGGGCGTACCCCAGCTACCCGTGGACGCTCACCAAGGAGCTCGGCGGCAGCTCGTTCGTCGCCGCCGGCTGCCACGCCGCCGACGCGCTGCGCTACCTCGGGGGCGAAGTGGCCGAGGTCGCCGCGTTCTCGACCGGGCCCAAACGAGACATGGGGTACCAGTTCGACCCCACAGTGGTCGCGTCCCTCAAGCTGGAGAACGGCGCCGTCGGCAAACTGTCGAGCATGATCGACGGCGACACCCCTTACGTGTTCAACGTCCGCCTCTTCGGCAACGCCGGCTCGATCCAGAACAACCGCGTCTACTCGACGAAGCACTACCCGGGGGCTCTGAACTACTGGACCTTTCCCACGATCGAGCCGGACAACGGGGACGTGGCCCACCACCCCTTCGCGCCGGAGATCGGGCACTTCATCCAGTGCATCGACGACGGCGTCGAGTCTCACGCCTCGATCAGGGATACGTACCGCTCGATGGCCATCTGCTTCGCCATCGACGAGTCGGCCGCGAAGGGTGGGGTCCCGGTCAAGGTCGACTACAACGTCGCGGGGTAAGCGGCAGGAAGGGACACGGCATGGCGCAGAACAGGAACACGGTACGGCGTCGCGAGGCGCTCGCGGCCATCGGCGGGCTCATCGGTGGCGGCCTTGGCGGCTTCCTCCTGGGCAGCTCGGCGACCCAGCAGGGGCCGGCGGCGTCGGGGACCAAGGCGGCCGCGCAGGCGAAGGTGGTCGGCATCTACCCCTTGAGTGGCGTGATCGCGTCTGACGGCAAGGAGATGGCCAACGGCGTGCGCATGGCCGTCGACGAGATCAACGCCCGAGGTGGCCTGGTCGGCCACACCTTGCAGTACGTCGAGATCGACGACAAGGACTCCTCGACCGACGACATCTCGACCGCCTTCCAACGGGCGGTCAGCGTCGAGAAGCCGGACGTGATCTTCTCGGGGTACCACCTGGCCACCGGCCCCGAGTTCGACATCGTCGCCGACGCCGGCGCCCTGTACTACAACGTCAACACGCAGGTCGCCTGGACCAAACGGTACACGTCGAACCCGGCGAAGTACTGGGGCATCTTCCAAACCGACCCCACCGAGTACTGGTACGGGACCGGCTTCGCCAACTGGGCGGACGCGGCGCTCAAGGCGGGGACGCTGCCGGTGAAGGAGAAGACGACGGCCATCCTGGCGGGCGACGACGCCTACGGCGCCTTCATCGGGCAGACGTACGAGCAGCGGATGAAGGAGCTCGGCTGGACAATCACCTCGAAGGACAGCTTCACCACGACGCACGTCGCCGACTGGGGCCCGCTGCTGTCGAAGGTGCGCCAGAGCGCGCCGTCGCTGCTGTTCACGACCGACTACAACCCGGCCGACAACGCGGCCATGATGAAGACGTGGGCGGCAAGCCCGACGCAGACCATCGTCTACCAGCAGTACGGTCCGTCAGTTCCCGAGTACCTCAACCTGACCGGCGACACGGCCAACGGTGTCATCTGGGCGACAGTCCTCGGGCTGCTGAAGGACCCGCTGGGCATGGACTTCCGCAGTCGGTACCAGGCGAAGTACAACGCCCAGCCCGGCTGGGCCAACGCGGGCGGCTGCTACGACTCGGTCATGTGCTGGGCCAACGCCGTCGCTATGGCGGGGGACCCGAAGAACTACAAGGAGGTCGCCAAGCAGACCGAGAGCCTCATCCACCGCGGCGTGACGGGCGGCATCTCGTTCAAGGACCACGCCGGTCTCTCGTACCCGGCCGAGACGAACGACCCGTCGCTCGGGCAGCCGCACATCATCGTGCAGATCCAGAACAAGGAGCACAAGATCCTCTTCCCCGATCCCTACGCCGACGGGAAGTTCCAGAACCCGAGCTGGTTCAAGGGTTAGCGAATCCGGTCGGTGCCGATCCTCGAGTGTCGGGCCGTCGGCAAAGCGTACGGCGGCCTGCTCGCGGTCAACGACCTGTCCTTCGCCGTCGAGCCGAACGAGGTCTTCGCCATCGTCGGCCCGAACGGCGCGGGCAAGACCACGCTGTTCGACGCGATCTCGGGCATTGCGCCCGCCAGCAGTGGGGCGGTGCTGTTCGACGGCCGCGCCATCGAGCGCCTGCGGCCCCACGAGATCTGCCGCCTGGGTCTCGTCCGAACGTTCCAGACGACTGTTGTCTTCGACAGCCAGAACGTCCTCACGAACGTGCTGATCGGCAGTCGGTTCGGCCGAAGCCGCGGGGTCCTGCCGGGCTTCAGCTTCACCCGCGCCGACGCGGACGCCGCGCTGGCGGCCATGGCGCTCTGCGGACTCGACGACCAGTCCGCGGCGGCGGCGAGCATGCCGGTGCTGGCCCGCAAGCGGCTGATGCTGGCCACCGCGCTGGCGACGCGGCCGCGCCTGCTCCTGCTCGACGAGCCCGTGGGCGGCCTGAACGCGGCCGAGCGCGAGACGATGATCGGGTTGATCCGCCGCGTCGCGGAGTCCGGGGTCACCGTGCTGATGATCGAGCACGTCATGAAGGCGGTGCTGGCGCTCGCCGGGCGCATGCTGGTGCTGCACCACGGGCAGAAGATCGCCGAGGGAACGCCCACCTCGGTGCTCCGGGACGAGCGCGTCATCGACGTCTACCTCGGCACGCGGGGCAGGCGGGGAGCAGCACCCGTGCCGAATACTGCCCATGCCTCATCGCTTGATGCCTGATGCTTTTAGTGCTTGATGCTTGATGCTTGAGGCCACCGATCTGCGCGCTGGCTACGCCGGGTCGGAGGTGCTGCACGGCGTGAGCCTGCGCGTCGACGCCCACGAAGGCGTGGTCGTGCTCGGGCCGAACGGGCACGGCAAGAGCACCCTGCTGCGTGTCCTGTCGGGGCTGCTGCGGCCGCGGGCGGGCCGCATCGTCTTCGACGGCCACGACGTGACCGGCGCCCGGCCGGACCTCGTCGCGGCCGCGGGCATGGTCCACATACCGCAGGGCGACATGCTGTTTCCCGAGATGACGGTGCGCGAAAACCTGCTCATGGGCGCGTACGAGCGCACGGCCTGGCGCGAGCGGCAGCGTCGCCTCGACCAGGTCTTCGAGCTCTTTCCCTGGCTGCGCGAGCGGAGCGGCCAGCTGGCGCGCAGCCTGTCGGGCGGGGAGAGGCGGATGGTCGCCCTCGGCCGCGGGCTCATGGCCCGGGCAAAGCTGCTGCTGATCGACGAGCCGTCGCTCGGCCTGGCCCCGGTCGTCATCGAGCGCATCTACGACAGCATCGGCGCGATCAAGGACAGCGGCATGAGCATCTTGCTGGCGGACGAGAACGCCGACCACGCCGCCAGCATCGCCGACCGCCTCTATCTGCTCGAGACAGGCGTCTTCACCCGCGAGGGACCAGCGGCCGAGCTGCTGAGCGACGACGCTCTGCTGAGCGCATATCTGGGCTAAGGGGCTAGGACTCGGCCGTGGCGCAGCTTGGTCAGGCGGTCTGGGGCGGCGTCCTCTTCGGCTCGGTCTATGGGCTCATGGCCCTCGGCCTGACGCTGATCTGGGGCTCGCTCCGCCTGCTGAACCTGGCCCACGGCGCGCTCTACCTCGTCGGGGCCTACGCCGCGCTGGCGGCGATCATGGTCCTCCAGCTGCCGATCGCGGCGGCGGCGCTCCTCGGCGTCGCCGCGGCCGCGCTCGCCGGCTACCTCATGCACGTCATCTTCATTCGACCCGTCCTGGGGAAGCCGGGCTTCGACAACGCCACGCTGATCGCGACCATCGGCCTGTCCATCGCCGCCCAGGCGGCGGCGCTTCTCGTCTTCGGGCCGGCCGTCAAGGTCATCCCGGAAGTCCTGCCCGGCTCCTTCTCGCTGGCCGATACGGTCATCTCGGCTCAGGGGCTCATCGTCATCGCCACAGCGGTGGTCCTGTTCGCCGTGGTCAACCTGCTGCTGAAGTACTCCCGCCGCGGCATGGCGATCCGCGCCGTGTCGCAGCAGATGGAGGCCGCTAGCCTGATGGCGGTGCCCGTGGGCGAGACCTACGCGATAGTCATGGTCGTCAGCTCCGCGCTGGCGGGTCTGGCCGGCGTTCTGCTGTCGTCCTTCTTCTACCTGTCGCCAACCTCCGGCTTCAACCCGATGATCCAGGCGCTCATCGTGACCATCTTCGGCGGACTCGGCAGCATGCGCGGCACCATCGTCGCGGCGTACCTGGTTGGCGCGCTGGAGTCGTTTCTGGAGGTGTACCTGGGCGCGGCCTGGGCGCTGCCAGGGGTGTTCCTGTTCATCATCGTCGTGCTCATCCTGCGGCCCAACGGGCTGTACGGGCTTGCCGAGGCGCGTCGCCTGTGACGACCTCCGCCGCCGACCCCGGACTGGCGCCCGCGGCACCGGCTCTCGACGAGGCGGCCGCGCCGTGGCGGCGCACGCCCTGGCTCGGACTGCTGTTCGCCCTGGTCGTCGGCGTGCTGCTGCCCTTGGTCCTGGCGCGCCTGTCCTTCGGCAACTACATCCTCCACCTCATGATGCTGTTCTTCGTCTGGAGCGTGGTCGCCCAGTGCTGGAATCTGATCATGGGCTACGGCGGCATCTACTCCTTCGCCCAGGTCGCGCTGCTCGCCGTTGGTGGCTGGACGACGGCCGTGTTGGCGACCTCGTTCCACTGGAACCCCTGGCTCAGCATCGCGCTCGCCCCGGTCGGGGCGACGCTGGCGGCGCTCTTCGTCGGTCTCCCCACGCTCCGACTGCGCGGCGCCTACGTGGTGCTCCTGACCCTGGCGTTCCACGAGCTGCTGCGGACGTACACGATCAGCGGGCCGCCCATGATCAGCGCCGGCGGCTACGGCCTCACGAGCGTGCCCAAGTTCGACTTCGGCGACCTGGGCGGGCCGAACAAGCTCGTCCTGTTCTACTACGTGGGGCTGGCGCTGTTCGCGGTGGCCACCTACGCCGTCTGGCGCATCATCCGGTCACCCTTCGGGGTCGCCGTCGTGGCGCTGCGCGACTCCGAGACGTACGCCGTCAGCCGCGGGATCGACCAGTTCCGGGTGCGCCTGTTCCTGTTCGGCTTCAGCGCCTTCTTCACGGGCCTGGCTGGTGGCGTCATGACGCACTACCTGGGGTCGATCTCCACGTCGATCTTCGAGTTCGGCCAGCTGATCAACGTCCTGGCCATGATCGTCATCGGCGGCTGGGCCAGCTTTGAGGGGCCGATCTTCGGGGCGGCGCTGCTCATCGGCTTGAACGAGTGGCTGCGCGACCTGGGCGATTTTCGCGTCCTCGTCCTCGGCCTCACGCTGGCCGTCATCTCGGTCTTCGCTCCCCAGGGGGTCTACCCGGTGCTGCGTCGTCGGCTCGGCCGGCTTCTCGGATCGGACGACGGCGGGGCAGGCGCCGCGGCGACCGGACCAGTGGATCCGCCGCTGGCCGCGTCCTCACAGCGCCAGCCCTGACGGCGCACGCCGCCTCACGCGGCGCGGACCGCGCAGCGCGCGTAGCTGTCGCGCCACGGGCGCAGCCGTTCGAACACCGCGCTGGCGGCGAGAACGTCGCCGTCAGCGTAGCGGCGACCGACGATCTGCATACCGACCGGCATGCCCGAGGCGCTGAGCCCGGCGGGGATCGACGCGGCCGGGTGGCCCGTGAAGTTCACCGGGTACGTGAGACACCAGCCGATGAGAGGGTCGACCTTCTCGCCGTTGATCTGCGACGGCCCCTTGGTGTTGCCGTCGTCGGCGTTGTCGACGGCGGTGCAAGCCAGCGTGGGAGTCACCAGAAGGTCGTAGCTGTTCAAGACACCTTGAACAGCGTCGTAGACCTCCGTTCGGATCTCCTGGTCCTGCAGGAAGCGGAGCAGGCTCATGGCGTAGCCCTCGTCGAGCCAGCGCAGGAACTCTGGCGGAAGATCGTCCCGATGGTCCCGCGGGATGTCTAGACCGTTCCGCTTGAACGCCTCGAAGGTCGTCACGCTGCCGCCGATGATGAGCCGGCACCACAGGTCGCTGAGCTCGGTCTGGTCCCGTTGTATCCCGACCTTCACTTCGTCGACGTGAGCGCCCGCCTGCTCGAAGACCCCTACAGCGTCGCGGACCACGCTGGCGACCTCCGGGTCCACCGGAAACACGTCCCAGTCCGGACTGTAGGCGATACGCATGCCTTTGACGGAGCGGCGCACCGCCGGCAGGTAGTCCCCGCCCGGCCCGTCCAGGCTCAGCGGGTCGCGCGCGTCGTAGCCGACGAGCGCTGTCAATCCCAGAGCCGCGTCGTCCACCGTCCGCGCCACTATGCCTTCAAACAGATACGGGACGTCGCCGCTGAAGGCGTTCGGCCGTGAGACGTACGGCACACGGCCGAAGGCGGGCTTGTAGCCGTAGACCCCGCACCATGACGCCGGGATGCGCGCCGAGCCCCCGCCATCCGTCGCCTCGGCGAAGGGCACCAGACCGTCGGCCACGGCCGCGGCGCTGCCCCCCGACGAGCCCCCGGTATTCTTGGCCAGTTTGAAAGGGTTGCGGCTTGGCCCAAACAGATAGTTGTCGCACGTGCCACGGAACCCCATGACCGGACTGTTGGTCTTGCCAACGAGAATGGCGCCAGCCTTCTCCATCCGCTCGGCCCAGACGCAGTAGAAGTCGGTGACGTACTCCTTGAGCGCCGGGATACCGCCGAACGTGGCCACCCAACCGGGCTTGAAGTCGAACAGATCCTTGATCGCCGTCGGCACACCGTGGAGCGGCCCGAGCTCATGCCCCGCCATAACGGCATGCTCGGCCTCTTTCGCCGCGCGCCGCGCATCGTCGAACCCGAGGTAGACGAACGCGTTCAGGCTCTTGTTGCGCGCCTCGATACGCTCGATGAAGGCGTCCACGACCTCGACCGGAGAGAGGTCACGGCGGCGGATGCGGGCAGCGATCTCGGTAGCGCTCAGGTACGCCAATTCGTCAGAGAGAGAAAGGGCCATCATTCAGTCTCCCATGCTCCTGGCAAACAGACGCGCGGCCATCGCCGCGCCTGGACTCAGCCTACTTCTCCGTGGACGTGACTCCGACCGCGGCCTGGTAGAAGCTGGTATCGACGTAGCTGGACAGGTCCGTGCCCATAAGCAAGGCGAACCCGAACCGCGTCCGCAGGTCGATGACGCTCCGCAACCCCGGCCGGTTCAGAACGCCGTCCTGCCAGTCGATGGGCAGCAGGCCCGCGACCTGATCGGGCGGCGCCTTCACCGCGCGGACCAGCACCTGGCTGGCGGCGTCCCGGTCGGCAGCAGTGGCCCGACCAGCAGCGACCCATGCGCGCAGAAAGGCGACCAGCTCGTCGCGGTGCGCCTCGGCCCAGGCTCGATTCACCGCGATCACCGTGCCCGGATAGTCAGGGACCACCTCGCGGTGATCGGCGAACAACACCATGCCGGCCGCGGCGGCCGCGATGTTGGCCGGAGCGTTCATGATGGCGGCGGAGGTCTCGCCGCGCACCATC
>JAABUQ010007521.1_pt1 | contig 15776 bp, 18 predicted proteins | sample 5560001 | NCBI WGS metagenome assembly JAABUQ01 (sample SAMN10711888, study PRJNA513371) | rock metagenome | isolation source: Antarctica rocks | place: Antarctica: Victoria Land, Finger Mt nord | collected 2015-12-18 | reverse complement strand
CTCCCCGAGCCGATTGTCGTCAAGATATGGTCGACATCGTCCTGAGAGACGTCGGCAGACTGGCAGACCGCCGATTGGAGTGAGCCAAGGCACAAAGTCAGAGCGATGACGGTAATAGTATGTTTCATCAAGTTCCTTTCTGCAGCCAGCGGGCCCAACGCGTCTGCTAACCGCCGCGGATTTAGATGGGGAAGATTAGCGCGCGGCTTTTCAAACTAGCGTAGTCCTAGCTTGCGAGCAACCGCAGGCGGCATGCTGCATTTTCTGGCCGCCGATGACACATCCATGACGTCATCACCATGCGAACAGGCGACGGACCATCGGCCCAGCGCAAAATGCAAAAACTCGTTGTCGGAAACGTCTGGCTTGCCGCAGTTAGATGACGATCTAACCCACCCTTGGTAGGGCCGCCCAATATAAGTAACGTGCAGGTTTGGACAAGTCTGAAGCTGTTGTCGTTCCCAGGTCTTGATCGCGCGCGTTACGGTCTCGTTGGTAAGAGCAGTCGATGACGCAACCGCCTGGGAATCAGGCGAAACGATCAGGGACAGAACAAGCAAAACTACCGGCAATCTCATAGTTGCCTCCACGAACATCTCCGAGCAGCAACCGCGGTCAGCTTAACTGATGGTTTGCCCTGTATCATAAAACGATCAGATCGTCTATGTTCGACACAGGGAAGGCTCCTATATGACATTGCGCTGAAACCGTCGCCCACCCGCCCTTAATCACAGTCGGATAAAGCCCCTAACTCACGCCATTATATTGGCGTGGTCAATTCGGTAATCCTTCTATACGCTTCTTCGGGTGACAGAGAGGCGATTGAGTCGGGTGTGCGCGGCGCTTGGTGCCGCCTTAAAGCGCCGAAGGCGAGCGTTGGGCTTAACTCAGGAAGACGTAGCCGACCACTTGGGTATCGTGCCACGTCATTACCAAAAGATTGAATCAGGAAAGGCGAACATAACTTTAAGAACTTTGGTTCGGCTCTCGGATGCGCTGAAATTACCCGTGCGTGACTTGTTCTAATTCGACATGCTCGTTCATAACTCGAATCATATAGCGACCTCGCCGGTGGACCGTCACACGTGTGGACCAGTTCGGTGGGGATTCCCTCGCGGCTCCTCGGCTATACGGCCGCCATGGCGTCGCGTGATGCATTTCGTTAGGACTCGCATTGAAGCCAAATTTTATGGTACCCCGTTAATTACCGGTCCCCTTCCCAAAGCAGCCGTTATCACACAAAAGAGGTAGCCGGCCAGAACGGGGAGCAGCATCACTCCAGTAACAACCCTTCTGCGTCTAAATACCCACTTGAACGTAGATATCAATAACAGGGCCGTCATCACAGCCGCAACGAGTACGACTTTATTTACGCTTAAGAATACCATACCGGAAACCATAAATATAAAAATGCCGATAAACACGATGATTCCATGAAGATTTGACACGTCATTGACGGGAACCACGCTTACGAAATACACCACAAGACCCACGAAATATGAAACACAAAGAGCGAACGAAAACAAGAATAACACCATCGCTTCTCGCAACCTTCGGTACGCCGTCATTTCAACAAGGTTCAGCTTCAAAGTGGCTGTCTGGTGGATTCTTTCTTCACGATTTCTCTTTTTCAATATGCATGGTTTAATGCGCAGTACGAGTTTCGTTTAGCCGGTCTTGGGTGCGCAGAGTGAGCGAATGGCGTCTTCCGCGTCGCCATTAGCCGCAGTACCGAATGGTCGTGAGTACATGGCCATCACGCGCGACCCATTCCATGATGTATCAACCCCGTCCATTTGCACGTCCCTGCCGTCGAGGACGCCGCGTTTCTGCATGAGCAAAGCCGGATGACCACCGCAGATTCGAATATTAGTCTGAACGCGGGAGGGAATGCGGTCGAGGCTCCGCAGGATGTGCGATCAATATATACTGGGAGTCATCACCTGGCGGACGCCACTCTTCCATTCCCATCAAGTTCGGCGTGCCGATCCAGCCTGCTGGTGCCTTAAATTCCGTTTGGCGACCGCACGCCGCCCAGCATCTGTAGAGGCACTACGATCAATAACAACCATCTGCGCATTACCAGTGTTTTTTTCTTCCAAAACTTACGCAGTGCCTACCATAATTATGCAGGTAGGCGCTGTCGATGCAACGCTTCGCAAGGGTCAGAGTCATGGAGCATAATGACGATCGACGCGGCGCTCAACGACCGCCTTGTTGTACAGTAGCCGATGGCGCACACTGTCGCGTACGATATGTCGCATATCAGGACGTTTTCTCGGATGCGCCAGCATGTGAAGGACTGCGCTATTACCTCCGCCGCCTGCCCAAGGTCTGGCTCGCTGAAATCCTCGGGAGAATGGGCGGGCCTCTATTCAACAGCGGTAAATGCTACCTAAACCCAAGTCAGCAAATCCAGTTTGTCCAGGGCTTTAAGCACGATCTCGCTTTCGATACAGACCGAATCGTCCGCGTCCTGGACAAGGGCGTGGGCACGCATGAAATCCTCAGGCCAACCATCCACTACCGCGAGGCGGTGCCGTCGCCAAATTACCAGTGGTAAAGCCATGCACGGCTCGCCGCGGGGACGCACGCATCCTCGTGGTTGGACCGGCGACACCACCGATCCATGATGCGCCCTCAGTAAAACGGAGAGCCGCCTCAATTACCTCGGCGCCCTGGTCTTGGCTTTTGCGGATGTCTCGGTGTGCAGGCTAAGGAACTCCGCATCCACTAGTGTATCTGGTCAGCGGAAGCGCACTGCCACTGCTGAGATGAGGGGTGAAAAGGGATGACAGCTATACGTCCACCGGGCAGGCATTAACACAGTCGCTGCTTTGAAAAACTGCAACTTGCGGAGCTGTATGGGGCGTCGCCGCCGCCGATGCTCTCCCAGTTGGGTTCCGGATTCAGCCCAGCAGGAGGCACGTGCTGTCCTCGCTATCACGAAATCGAACTCGTCCATCCATTGGATGGTCTCGGCCTGCATCTCTTGCATCACGATCGTCTCACCGCCGTGCGCCTCGACGGTCTTTCTCAACCCCTTTGCTCCGGGTTTCGCCGTCATCGTATCCGTCGTACACCCGGAAGTCTTCCGGCGTCGGGCTTCCACCCGTCCCCGGTTCTTCACGACGACATACTTCGCAGAGTCGCCGAACATCTCAACAACATCCAGTACCGAGTTAATCGACGCCTTCAGAACCGAGATTACAATCGTCACCACCACGGTGTAACCGCTCCTCGCGTACAGCTCGAAGAGCGCCCTCGGAGTTCCGAGTACCTTCCCGATTTCATCCACTGACCCACCGGGCATATCGACCAAGATGACGTCCGCATTTAGTCTCCAAAGCCTTGAGGAGCCCGTCCCGTTCCTTCGGAGAACGAACGTTGAAAAATCCGGCCGCTCTGACCGGAGCCTGGACCGGGTTCCCCTGTTCATCGTACTTTCCGTAGTACTGAACCAACAGCCCAACAGCCCCGTCAGCATTCTAGGCAGCGACGGTTAACCCGCTGTCCCCATACAACTGTAGCAACCCACGAGGGAAAAAGCCCTTCCCGACTCCCCCTTTTTGAGCTACTACGAACACGGCCAGTTTAGCGCCGGATGACATACCCCTAATCTCCCCGATCACCGTCGATTTAATACTCCCGCTTGCGGAAGCCTGAAGACGCAATGGACGACACTGGCTCACCTGCATCAGCTACTGGATTCTTCCGTGAGACTTCCTTAGAGCCACCGGACACTGCGTCGGTCTTCGCCTTTTTTGGAGACCGTGATGATCCGCCGTCACGTCCAGCATCGTCCGTCTTAACCTCCGCACCGCCATGTTTTACCGGACTCACTATCCGCCTGATCTGCTTCGTCAATGACTCCCGTGATATCCGAATGCCAGCGTTCGACCGAATAATCTCTACAAGCTCGTTCACCGGCCACTTCTTCCGAACTAACCCACGGATAGTAGCCGAGTTATGCTTCAGGAAATCACCCACCGAGATCTCCGGCTGCTCATACTGAGGCAGCTCCGAGAGCTTACTTTCAATGAGCGCGACGACATCGGGACTTAGTCCTTTCGCCCTCCCGTTAGCCACCGATGGACGTCCCTCGCTCAGACCCCACCCATGAAGTATCGGCAGCTTTTATCATCCGGTAACACCTGGCGCGTTCCGTCAGTTACCTCCCCATACGCCGGCGTACATCCAGCCCGATGACGGAACCACCTGCGATTTAAGCAGAGAGTTATCTCGCCAGGAAATAGCCTCTTGCAGACTGCTTCGTCGCAAGCGACAAAGCGCCGATAGAGAGAGTATGCGGACTCTCACGCTCCGGCTCACCGACCGAGAAAAACGACTCGCCCACGAACGCGCCGCGGCTGCTGGCTTTTCCCAAATCACAGCCTACCTTCGTTATGCCGTGCTCCAAGAACCGCATGCCCAGCGCCTCGAATCCCTGCGTCGGCTAGCGCTCGCGTTAGAACCGCACTCACCAGCAGCCGCAGACAGCCTCGCCCTCATACATCGGGAACTCAAAGCCCTGGCCATCCACGATGCGAGCTAAGGTCCGCACACGCACGCGCACCAACAAGGAAACCTTCGGCGACCTTCAGGCCTACATTAGCCACGAAGCTAAGGCCATCGCGGTAAGGACCTCCAAGCAGATCGCTTTTCCAGACACGACCGCAGTTGAGATGACGCTGCTTGCCGGGAAGACCATCATCAAGCGTCCGCTCTACCATTACGTGCTCTCATGGCCGCATGCTGATAAAGTTTCCGAGCAACAGATATTCGGATCGGTAGAGGGGTCGCTCGCGGCGCTCGGTTATGTCCCGAGCGATTACCAGTGGGTGAGTGCGATTCATGGGGACACCGACCATCAACACGCCCACACGTTGGTCAATCGGGTTCACCCTGAAACGCTGCGGGCTCTCAACCCACGTTTCGATTACCCTATCCTGGACCGATTCTGCCGCGAAGAAGAACGGCGCAACGGATGGACGGCGGAAGCCGGCATCTATAAATTCACCGAAGACGGCAAGCTCGTCATCGATCGTGACCGCGGCAAGAACGCCAGTCCGTTTTCAGGCGCGGCGATGGACAGCGAGGTCTGGACCGGCATGGCGTCTTTTCAGCGCTGGGTCCAACAAGAGGTTTCTCCCGAGCTATCTCGCCGACTCTCTGAGGATCCTCGCTGGGAGACCCTCCACAACACCTTAGCTGAATACAACCTGAGATACGAAACTCTGTCTCGTGGGGCCGTGGTCTTCGATGCATCCCATCCCAGGCACCGCGCAAAAGCCACACACCTCGCGATGGAATTCTCCCCGCATCGCCTCGAAGCTCGGCTCGGTCCCTATCAGCCAGCCCTAGAGAAATCCGTTCTTGTGGTCGCTAGCTACAACAAACGCATCGCACAAGGCGCTTTGCGCATGGGCTGGATGAGCGATGACCGTGTACGTCAGCTGTACGCTGTTTACCAAAATGAACTGGATGCTTGGAAATCTTCAGGGCTGCCGCTTCGTGCGGAAGCGCTAGCTCAAGGTAACACCGATGCTAAGAACCGACTCCTTGAACTGCGCGAGCAGCGTGCTGAAGTCTTTCGCGGCGTGTCAGAACTGGTCAACCCTCCCGTGCCGAAACATTACCTTGAGGCAGCATTTAAGGAAGCGTTTTCTCAGGAGCATTCCGAGCTCGTACGACACAACCGAGAAGAACGGGCAACTATTCGATCCGCGCACCGACCACCAGAGTCGCTGTTCCGAAAGTGGCTCAAACGACAAGCCGACGCCGGCGATCTACCAGCAAAGCAAGCCCTCAAAGCACTGCGTTCCGGAGAGCTGACCGGTGCGCGGACCCTCGCCCTTCATCCGATAGATACAGTAGAGGCCACCGCGCCTCTAACTCAGATGAGGGAGACGGCGATGCAAGACCACGGGTGGCTTGAACCCAGCGACGGCATAGTCCACGAGCCCAGCGCGGCGCTGCGGGAACAATATAATGAAGACATCACCGGCGACCTCGAACCGCTGGATGAACTTGACCTCGCCCAGACCGAACTCGACGGGCGACGTACAAAAGAACTCGATTCCAAAATACGCGATAACAAGGGCATCTCCACCGACTGGACGACGGCTGAGCCAACGTGGGCTGAAGTCGCCGGCGTCTACGCTGAGGCTCGCAAGAGCGGCTCGCCCAAGACCTACATGCAAGTCGCTCAGGAGCTGCGTGATACGAACCAAGCCTCGCTCGACGCTCACGCTAATAATGGGACGGCCCTCAACGCGCGCGACCTCAATTCACCGCTGTACATCGATACGAAGGAACTTAACGCCGCCCAGGTCGCCCGCCATCGCGAAGAAAACGGCGACCCCAAGAAACAGCCCTCGCATCAAGTTGCCGCCAATCAACTCATAGCTCAAGGGAAGACCTTAGCCGCCTACGAGCAGGACCGGCGTGAGAACCCAGTAGCCCATGACTACCATCAGCAATATAAAGCGTACCTGGGCACAGTACCAACGATCCAGCAGTTATGGGAAGCGCAACTCGCCCATGAGGCCGATCGTAAGGCCACCCTCGGTAAAAACTTCGCCGCCAACCTCAAAGAGGATCGTAGTTTACCGCGCGGCTACGCGGAGAACGCTAAGACGCAGGCCATCCTTGAGAACCTCGCCGCTAGAGACCGGCTTAGTCAGTCGATCGAAGCCGAACGGGAAACGCTCAAAGAACTAACCATCCGCCACCGCACCCCGACGTTTGAAGAGTTCCTCGCCGCAGCGCGCGAGCGGGATCCGCAAGCGCAGAAGATGCTCGATCAGCTCGTGGACGAGCGTACCGCGCCCCCGACTTTCGACCTTTCCTCTATCGAGGAAAGCGACCGGGTATTACGCGCCTTGCGCAAACTCAATTACAGCCGAGACGAGGAAACCGGCGTCATCACCTATCGACTCGAGAACGGCCGTGCCTTTCAAGACCACGGCACTCGTTTAGACTGCGAACACGCCGATCCTGAAGCCATACGGGCGCAGCTCATGCTGGTTAAAGACCGTTTTGCCAACGGCATCACCGTTGGCGGCACGGAGAAGTATAAGGCCATCGTCGTACAAGAAGCGGCGCGTCTCCGCATTCTAGTCTCTAATCCGGAGCTGCAACAAAGCTACGCTAAAGAACTTGCCGCCGTATCAAAAGAGCGTGGGGAAGACCGCAAACAGTGGCAAGCCCTACACGAAGCGATGCTCAACACACCCGTTCGGATCTACGATACGCCGCAAGAACATGCAGCGGCGTTTGAAACCGCCTTGCAAGGTTCCGCTCTTGCCGTGGCACGCCATCGCGGCAATCTCGTCGATGAAATCACTAAGGATGGCCCACGGGAAATCCATGGAGTAGCCCAAGAGGCGTGGACCGTTCACGACCGCACGTTTGTCGTGGTGGACGGTGACGGTCGCGACAGTCTCGTGCAAACCGAGATACAGCCGGAAGCATACGACAAAATCGATAGAGCCGTAGTCGAAACGCTTTCCGAGAACGGTCGCTACGTTGTCGATGTTTCTGCCGCTGAACCAACGCGCGTTTGGGATAATAACGAAGATAACGAGCTGGAACTCGACCATGAAAATGAGCCAGAGCATACCAAAGAACGCGAACAACAACACGAGTCCGCAGACCGACCAACTGAAGAACTCCATGTTCCGGCCAGCGATAAACGCCGCGAAAACGAGCGCGTTCGCAGTCGATAATGCTATTGGAGTACTGGGTTCGCGTAACGTCCTGGTTTAGTTCCCCACCGGCACTACGATTTGACGGACTTTCCTGGGAAAGGACTATTGGGCGTAGGAAACTCAGTGACGGTGCGCGGCGTCGCGATGGCAAGGCTGCCGAATTCAATGCCGCGTTCCTGGTCAATGCCGGCGACAAATGATTCTTCGACCTCTCCGTCAGGCCAGCGACGCGCCAAGCGCAGACCAAACATTTCCTTTTCGTCGTTATTCAGCATGAGCAACCAAGTATTTGGTTCTCCTTCGGGCCCACGCATCTCAAAAGCGTCGACCAATTCCCAATTTCCAGGAAGTGAACTTTGGAAATCTACCGCTTTGGCTTTCCCCGAACGTTTCTTCTTGTTGCCTGTTACTGGCCCCGCCGGCGCTACGTTCTCAGCCGCCTTCGTAAGAAAAGCGCGCAGCCGGGCATCTTTGAGTTCGTCAACGTATCGTATTCCAGTGTGGCCTTCATACGGCGGGCTGCCTGTTCGTCGTTGAATTTTACCCACGATTATATGACTGTACCGTTCTGGTTCTATGGGCTGTCCCTGTTGCAGATATCCGAGGTCATGTTTTTGACCGGGCGGTTCAATGTGGTTGATTCGACCGACTCCTGCGATTTTTCCATGGTGTGCGATGAAGTATAGATCGCCCAGATTGGCTCTCTCCGGGAGCCCTTTGAACGGGAAATCGCTATCGCCTTTTCTGTGGAATGGTACAGTAGCGTCTATCGGCATGCTGCGAATTATGTGCATTAGGCCCCTTTTCAGTTGGGGTAGTGCAAGGCCATCGCAACAATCCTATGCAAGCGTTATTACTGCTGTAATTAGGAAAGTGTGCGAAGCACAAAAAGTTACGACACTACCAGACAACACCCTCAACTAGCCGAAAGTTTGCGGCGGATCAGTTAATGCACCTTGCTTGACATTGCCTTGCACGCTCAAGTACAGACCGCCGAACGCATCCCCGAACGTCTTGGCTAACGTCTCGCGGTCCTCGATGGAGGGGACGCTCCAAACTTTGCGTGCAAGGCGAACAACGGCTAATGCATCGGCGGTCGGCACGCGTTACGCGTTGAGCGCTTCGAGCTCCGCTTCGACGGTCTAGGCATCCGAAAGACGTCGCCGAATTACGGGAGTGCCGGCCGATACATGCTTGAACGCGCGTTTCGAATGCTTGCGGCGCAAATGCATCCGGCACAATGCCGATCCGTGTTGCGGGTTCCTGCCGGGTGCTTGCCATCCCAAACTTCAAGGTTGTCAACGCGATTATCACTTCGATTTCCATTCTTATGGTGTACTGTCTCCGCGGGTTTAAGGGGACGCCCCAATTCACGGGCCTTGACCAGGCGATGTTCCAGAACATAGCCGTCTTTGCGAGCCATAGCCTTGGCTATTGGATCATCGAGAGGTGGTTTTATGGGAACGTAGCCGCCCATTCGTGTTCGACCAGTCTTCCAAGCCGGCGACAGTTCGCGAAGTGGATGCGGAATCGAAGAGACATAACACGCCTTGCAGCTTTTGCGAGTGCGCCTTTTTGAATAGCAGATATATTTTCCGACACCGCACGTCTTACATAACAGAAAGATAAACTTATGATTGTCGGGTTTGCGCCCGACGTCGCGCCCGTGCACGATTGTACCAGGGCGAGGCTTGTTATTCACGTGCTCTCCTCCTAGGTTTTCAAACTTAACTTCCTAAAATTCGGGACTTAAAATTCTTAATCGTGCCGTGAATAAGGGCATCGAGAGAAACTCCAACGGAGACGTCACCATTGTGGGCAAGATAATACTTCCCGTTTGAACACATAATGTGCGGCAATGCTTCGTCGTTAATCGTCATGTATAAAAACAAACAATCGTTGGCGGCTTGGACTGCTCGATCTACCCCGCACCGTTCGATAAAGTGGTCGAAACAATACTTCAACGTATTATCTTGAAGACTGCAAACGCCCAACTTTCCGCAGTCGCGACAGGTAGTGCTAACTAACTCGGCAAGATCAAATTTCACCTGTTTAACCACGGGCTCGATCAATGACCTTATGAGCCACTCGTGCTGGGTCAGCAATGGACTTAGCAGGATTATTTATAACTTTTTCCGGGAGAGACGGCGCGCGGAATGCCGTGATCGGCGCAAAGTCTACCGCCGACGCGCGCGGCCGCATGCACGGCTCTGGGTCAATGGAACGCTGTTACACTGGATAGCATTCACATGTCTGGGGTGATGAGCGGCCATCTCGACAACTCGATCGACCGTATCATCGTGACCGGTGATCAGGGGGTCGACCCCCGAAAATTCGTGGCATTGGTCTAGGGGAAACAGGGGTAATTGTTCGATGTTGGCTCCTTGCAAATAATCGACCGTTCGTTGGTATTATACAACGTTCGTGTTATTTATGCAACAATCAAATAAGTCATTCCTAACTGTTATTTTATATGGTTAAGTCGGTTGAGGGCGTCTTCGAGTAAGCGGCGCACTTGCTTTATACCGGCGCGAGGCGCTGACTCCGATGATCCGATGCCAGCGAGATCATCCAGGGAAAGTCCCAGTACAACCGCGAGGGCGGCGGCCCTCCGCAGAGTTATCTCTATTTCGCCGCGTTCAAGTCGAGACAGCGATGAATAGTCTGTGTCGCTTCGCTTGGCAACCTCTCGCAGACTAAGGCCTAGTCTTATTCTCGCCTGCTTTAGCTTTTTTCCGCATGAACTCGCGCCCAATGAACCCTCGTTTCACAAAGACGCCCGTCTTCGGCAGCGGGGGAGTAGTTCCGCGTAATCTTCGATGTCCACAAAACCCATTGCTTCAACATAGCGGTTCTGCACAAATCCGTGCATTTAGCATTGTAATGCTCGCGGATCGTGCGGACGACGCTGACACTTGAGACGTCCCAGTACCTTGGGCTGACTCCAGACTGAGCGGTGCATACGCAACCCCGGCGATCACCCGAGCATCTGGCTTCCGGGGTAGATTTCCGGGGGAATCAGCAGCGACATAGGCGACAAGCGAACCGCTCCAGCGACCGCTTTACGCACAAAACAGGCAAAGGTAGTGTCCTAAGCGCAACTGGACGATCTTTGGGTTTACATTTGCCGCCAACAGCGTTGTCGCTGAACAATGCCTCAAGTCGTGAAATCGGACGATTGGCACCTGCGACCGTTTCGTTATTGGGAAAACGAGCGGCGGTAGAGGTTGCTGGCGAATGGTGATTCTTCTCCGGTTACCCACGTGAAGACAAAAGCATCCGGTCCAACAACCGTTCCCTCGCGCTTCATGTGTTCACGTCGCTGTTGTGCACGCGGCCAACGTTCTCTGCCCCATCGATGCGGCGCAGACTTGCTTTAGTCTTCGGCTCAACCGTTTTCCGCTGCCGCTGATCGAACGCCGCGAATGACAATATGATCGTGATGCACGTCGCGCCAGCGAAGCCCAGTAGCGCACCTTTTCGAGCTCCGGGTGCTAAAGCCATATAATACAGCGCAAAATACCGGTCTGCCTTAGCCCGCTCCAAAAACGCCCGTGCTTCCTCCGCTGACCGTACTGTATCGTCGCGCGACGTTTACGACGAGGGTGGCCTTTCACGAAAATGTACTGCGGAGGAGAAGGGAGCAGTGCCATGAGTTCTTGGAACGTGCGAAAAAAGAAGCTAGCTTTGCAGACACCTGGAATCGCCGCAGCCGAAGCCGACGTAAATGAGAATCGCTACCTATCTGCTACCTATGGGTGCCTCGCCAAGGGGAGCACTCCATCCATTGAAATCCAGATTCCTCTTAGTTTGCCGGCTTTGACGGCACTCCATGGACTAACATGGGACGTTCGGAACGGGTTCGATTCCCGTTGGCGTTTTGTAGCCTACGGCCTTCGAGACGGCGAAGCATAGGCCACAAATGAGCACAAATCATGTATGGAGGACGGCTATAAACGGCGTTGCGGAGGACTGTTAATCAGCGGGCCTGGGCCTGAGTGTGGCTAACTTCGGTGTGAAAGGGGCTTTACGCATACTAGCAACTAGTCAGGTGTAAGGTCAGGGATACGGGTGGTAGTTATGCTCCATATGCACCCCATGTTCAAGAGAATAAAGCATAACGGCGCGAAAGGCCTCCTGCATGCACTTGACTGGGGGTCAAGGGGTCGCAGGTTCAAATCCTGTCAGCCCGACCATACTAACACGCCGCCGTGTAAAGGCTTCCAAGTGTTTCTTGCGATGGGCGACCCCAAAGGCACGAAATGACCCAGTCGCACTCCGAGAAGTATGAAACGCGGCGAGATGATTTCAGGCGGTGACTAGCGCGGGAACCAAACTTGCGCGCCCGGTGGCGTGGCTGGGTTACCAGTTTGCGCTACGGCCTTGAGCAACCCGAAATTCTGCATATTCCGGGGCACCAATTTGGATCGTGTCGACGTGTTTAGAGGCAAAGGCAAGTTGTTGCTCCCGCAGCATCTGCGCTCCGCAAAGTTTCACGTGTGTTGCCGTTGTCCTGAGTTGGGCACCATTCTCAACCGCGCACGGCCCTTCGATCATGACGAAAACACCACCACCGAAACGAACGCCTGCAACGTTGACGCTCGAGCATGTACGTTCGCCTTTGACTGCCAGTTTTTACGTCGTTAACCTCAAAAGTAAAAATCGCCGGATATACCGACGATTTTCTACAACGTACGCTTGGTGCGCAGAAACTATCGGCACGTCATAATGACTCCGACCACCAAATGCGCAATCCAAGCAGATTCATTGGGGGAACATTATCAGGCCTTAGCTGCTTTGTCAATCGAAGCCAAGTGCAAGAAATTTCTGGCGATTGTATCCCCCTTGCTCGCTTAAAATCGACTCCGGGTGAAACTGCACGCCGCAGATCGGAAATTCCCGATGCGCGATTCCCTGAATGACCCCGTCTTCGCTGGTCGCGGTGATGCGCAGGCCAGTGGGCAATGAGTCATTTAGAATGCACAGTGAGTGGTAGCGCGTCGCCGTAAAGGGATCGGGAAGGCCTTCCAAAAGGCCGCTGCCGTCATGGGCGATCTGTGAGGTTTTTCCATGCATGACCTGTGGGGCGTGGCCAATCTTCGCCGAGAAATGTTCGCCAATCGCTTGCATTCCTAAACACACGCCTAATAGGGTTTGCGCAGAGTCGCGCCCGCGGCGAGCATTTGCAGCGCCTTCGGCGCACCATCGGGCTTGCCGGGCCCCGGGCCGATCAGCAACCCATCGTATTCACTTAGCAGTTCCGGTACCAAGCGTTCGTCGTCGTTCGGGAAAACATCGACATGCGCACCGGCATTCGCAAAGAGATGCACAATATTTATACGTGAAGGAATCGATATATCGACGAAGAGCAGTTTCATGAATCCCTAAGGCCTCGCGGATGATGCGCGTCTTTTGGAAGAGGTCGAGCGCCTTCCCACAATCTCGGCTCCGAATCTAATTCCGATCTGCAACGGATAGACGTCGCCATCATAGAGAAGACAATGTGTTCTTTCCAAAAGCCGGTGCCATCGAGTTCTCGATTGGGTAGGCGGGCAGCTACGGCGCCCAATACGGTGACGCCTGCGGTGAGAAAGCGCTCCTCATTGAAGGTCGGCTCACCGAACGCTGTGGACAGTTCATCGCCAGTACCGGCCGCATGCGTCTTTTCCAGTTGATCGTGCCACGTTATCGGAAAGGGATTCACTGCGCAACCCCTCCCCGGTGCGCCTGAGAGGCGCTTGCCTCAGGCAGTTCACAGAGAGACGTGCTTTAGTGAACGATGTAGTCGCGCTATCGTCGGCGCCGCTGGACTTGACGAAGAAGAAGTTGGTTGACGCCTAGGTTTAGTTTTGCGCGACCACCCGTGGCTCGAATCGCCGATTTTCTCATCAACACTTCGGTGGTTACTGGCGTCTATTAAGCAAATGATCTTACTCACATGAAGCGGCGAACGTGCCGCTAGCTCTCGACAGCGAACTTATCCAAAGCGCCAGATCCGGTGGCGCGGGCCTTGATCGCCTCATCACAGCGGTTTGGCCCGAAGCTTACCGCGTCGCGTTTACCATTCTTCGAGACGTCGGCCTCGCCGAGGATGCGGCGCAGGAAGCCTGTGCCGCCATAGCGCGTTCGTTACCCACGCTCAAGAATACCGACGTTTTCGCCGCATGGAGCTATAAGATCATCGTTAACTACGCAATGACGGCGGCGCGTAGCCGCCCTCGAACGCAGACCTTGGACGTGCTCACTGACTCAAGAATTAATTTCGATCAAAGCGACGCTTTGGATCTCCACCATGCGCTCGCAGCATTGCCCGTCGTGCAGCGCAGCGCGATTATTTTACATTACTATGCAGGTCTGAATAGTCGGGAAATTGCCGCGGCAACGGGGTTACCATCTTCCACTGTTCGTTTTCACCTGATGCTCGCGCGCAGAAATTTGCGTAAAGCTCTTTCCACAAGCGATGCGCGTTCAATCCAGCCTTCCGAGGAGGTACTTTCCGATGTTCACTGATGCACGAATCACTGCGGCCTTACAAACCATGGTTCATGGAATCGATGCGCCAACTGTCCCCCTGTCCGAAATTCAACGTAAGATTTCCCAACCGCAACCTGTCCAGCGCCATTCGTGGCGCTACTCTATTATCGGGACCGCCGCCGCAGCCGCCGCGCTTCTTGTCGTAGCCTTTCCTTCCATCGCTCCAGGGTTTGTGCAAAGCGTTGAAGCGCGCATCGCGGCGGTCTTGCAATGGCAACCGCCACCGCCTCCGCCACAATCGCTGACGTCCGCAATGTCGTCGCAAACCGCGACCCTTGCAACTGCGCAATCGCGGGTACCATTTGAGATTGTTCCGCCGACCGGTCTGCCGGCGGACATCGTGTCGGCCAAAATCTTGACGACCTCGACCGGGCTCTACTCAAAGGCAACGCATTCGTGGCGGAAAGGAACCCCGGATGTCGCTTTTACCTATCGCCGCGCCGACGGCCGTTCATTCACCTTGTTGGCCGACCAATTCGATCCGCAGGCCGGTCCCCCACCAAAGTACATGTTCCAAGACATGGGCCCGGCGCCGGATAGGCGCCCGGTACTCGTCAAACACGAGCACTTCGCTTGGCGCAACGGCAATCAGGTCATGACCGTGAGTGAAGACGACAACATCAGCGCGCGAGAGATCGAGGGGATCCGAGTCGCAATGGACGGGGTAGCTTTACCGCGAGCCGAAACCCGGCGTGCCCTCGATTCGCGAACCTCGGTCAAGCTTCACCTCATCCCCAAACCATAACCTAGAGCGGGTAGGGCACTTTACAGACACCCGGTGCCCGCGACGGTCGTCATCACAAACGAATTGGTCGCCGGCACTGTAAGCGGGACGGTAACGGTGCGCCCTTCGATGTCGGTGTAAATGTGAACCAGCGGTAAGTGGGCCGGCTCGGCCGCCTTTGAGCTAGCATTCACAGCGACGAGTCCGTTTTGGAAAGCGCGCAAGTACACGTCCGGGCTTGATGAGTCTTTGTAAACCGCACCGCACGGCGTTCCCATGTTAGTGGAATATTCGGGATAATAATACTCGACGCCGTAGCCACCCGTTCCTAACCCGCCGTACGTTGCGTACAACAGCGCCGCACCGTCGTTGCCCATCAAGTACGTTCCAATCGACCATTCGCGCTGAACGGCGGTCAGTGCGTCGCTTTGAATGAACTTATCGATCACCAAGGCTACCACACCCTGTGCCTGTTCGTAGGTCATATAATTCAAAGAAGTCGCGAAGCGCGCCGGTTCTTTGGTGTAGTTTCCATAGTCCGAGAAGCCGACTTCATTGACTGCACCATCAACATTGGTTAGCAGTGACTGTTCGTTGGGATCTGAAATGTCGCCGGCGGGATGATTGATGATGAGTTTGAGGTGATGGGGCGCGATGGTGGGATCGCTTGTAAGTATTCCCCTAGCCGTCTTCACCCAATTGATGGTGTCAGCCGCCCAAGCCGGATCGCGCTTGCCGTTGTAGCGTGGCACGAAATTGCCGCCTTGATAGACGCCGCATCCATAGGAACCGGAACCCGCATTCCC
>JAABUQ010007520.1_pt1 | contig 15777 bp, 14 predicted proteins | sample 5560001 | NCBI WGS metagenome assembly JAABUQ01 (sample SAMN10711888, study PRJNA513371) | rock metagenome | isolation source: Antarctica rocks | place: Antarctica: Victoria Land, Finger Mt nord | collected 2015-12-18 | reverse complement strand
ACCTCCGGCATGGGGGGACGTTAAGCACCACCACCATGTCAGGAGGTTCTTCTTTACTCAAGTCGTTTTCTCGGTTCGCCTTATCTCAATTGGCTTAATGCCATTCAACAATGATGGCTTTTAGGGGGATGAGCATGCCTTTCCATCGAAGGACGGTCGTCGCCTGGGTCGTTTCCATGGCGACCTGTCTCCAAATTGGAGCGTTGTTGGTGGACGGCGGCCAACCGGCAGTCGAACCCGAGAGCAAGGGAGCGGCGATGATGACCTATCCGCCACCCGAGGAACACGCGGAGCGGATGAAGCCATTCTACGGCTCCCTGGGGGGGAACATCCCGCCCAAGGGACGCGACCTGATGCTCCGACGCGTCGCCGAGCGCGTGCCCATCTCATACGCGCGCAATCACTTCGCCGACCTCCAGAAGAATGCGGAAGAGATGAACCGTCGGATCGAAGAGGTGCGCGCGTTGGATGAGCACTCGACATCCGCGTTCATCCGTAAGGCGCGAGAAGAACGCAACACCGACATCCTCTGCGTCTGCTTGCTCTCGTTTCGAGGTACCTCGATCGAGACCGCCGCCGCCGAGGCCCTTGCGATCCTCGCCGACCCGAAGTCCATGCGATGTCTGGCCCTGGCGTTCAGTTCAGTCCCAGGCTCCCACGCGTATGTGGGCGGCCTCAGTGTTAAGAAGGCAAATCAAAGACTTCGGGTTTCCATCGCCAAGGCCATCGGGGCGACCTCCGGGATCGACGTCGCCGGCTTCGATGGCCGCGATGAGGCGGCCCGCGCCCTCTGGAAGCAGTGCGAAGCCTGGCTCAACGACCACCCGGAGGACGAATCGAAGCCGTAAAAGGTGGATCGCAAGACGTCCGATAACGTCCTCTGGGAGTTGCGATGCGGGTCGCCGCGTGCTGCGCCTATTATTCGGAAAGCCTCATCGAGCCGCTGGCGTTGGGCCTAGCACGCCAAGGGGCGCAGGTCCATCTCTGGGCCTTGGACGAGGTGCTGCCGGCCGTCGCCCAGTTCACGCGCGGGTCCGGTCCCCTGCCGAGGTCGCTGGCCTTCAATCGGCTCTTGCCGCACGCGAAAGAGACCGACCTCGTCCTGTTCGTCGACGATGACGTCCGCCTGGAGGACGACTTCCTGTCTCGCTATCTGGCGATCGTCAAGGCGCTGGGCGCCTCGGTCGCCCAGCCGGCGCGGGCCGAGGGCTCCTCCGTCAGCCACGAGATCACGAGGCGGCGACCGGGACGTTGGGCGCGCTTGACGGACTTCGTCGAGATCGGGCCCGTCTTCTCGATGAGCCGGGAGTTCCTGCGCAAGGTCACGCCCTTCCCCGAGTCGAACCCGATGGGCTGGGGGCTGGAGGCCCAATGGTCGGCGGTCGCCCAAGCCGATGGAGACCGCATGGCGATCGTCGACGCCTGCCCGGTCGACCATTCTTTCCGGCCGGTCGGCGCGAAATACTCGACGGACGACGCCTGGGCGGACATGTGGCGTTTCCTGGCCGAAAACCACCTGCCGTGGTCGCCCCCCCGGGTCTTGCGGGAATTCGGCATGATTCCCGATCGTCGCGAGGCGTACCTGGCCGCCTTCCCGGCACCCCAGGAGGCCGTCGCGCACGGGATCGGGGGAGACATGGCCGACGACCTCCCGCTGTTGTGGGCCGTCGCCTCGCTCGTGCGGCCGGAAGTGATCGTCGAGTTGGGCACGGGCCGGGGCGTGAGCACCCGGACCCTCTGCCATGCCGCCGGCCAATGGGGGGGCAGGGTCGTGACGGCGGATGAGATCGATTCGCGGCCATTCCTCCCGGACTTGTCCTGCGAATTCGTCCACAAATCCGGCCGGCAGCTTTACCGCGATTGGACCATCCCGGTGAAATTCCTCCTGATCGACACCGACCCCCACTCGTACCGGCAAACACGCGAATGGCTGGATACCTGGGTCAAGGCATGGCTGGACGATGGAGGCGTCGCCGTCTTCCATGACGTCGTCGGCGCCCGGCCCGAGATCCGGGTCGCCGAGGCCGTCCGCGACTGGCTGCGCGAGCAGCCCTCGACCTGGCGATGGCAGGAATTCCAGGGCACCTGGGGTTTGGGGCTGCTCTGGCGGGTGGCTGGCCGCCCGGATTTCGAGGCCCTGACGGCGCGGGCCGCCGCGATCACCGGCCTCGAAACCCCCCGGGGATGGGCCGCCGAATGCGCGCCAGCATCGTAATCGCCTCGCTGAATGAGGGAGACAGGGTTGGGAAGACCGTCCAGTCGTGCCTCGACACGACGGTCGGCCTGGACTGCGAGGTCGTCGTCGCCGACGACGTCTCGCGGGATGATTCGATGGTCGAGCTGCGCCGCCGGTTCCCGCGCGTCCGCATCGCCTCCCACGCGGTGCGACGCGGGGTCTCGTCGACCAAGGATTTCGCGGCCCGAAGCTCGGGCGGTGACGTCCTGGTGTTCCTCGACGGCCACTGCAAGCCGGAGCCCGGCGCCATCGCGAGGCTGGTCCTCGACGTCGAGGACACGGCGGGCCGGGCGGTCGTGATGCCGAGGATCACCGGGCTGGACACCCAGCGGTGGGAGAACAACCTGGGCCAGGTCGGGCACGGCTATCGCATCGACCTGGAGCGGTTCGACTGCGGTTGGATCGGCCCCGAGGGGATGCGGGCGCACGGCGGGGCGACCGCGCCCCGGTTCCTCGAATCGCCCGCCCTCATCGGCTGCTGCGTCGCCATGAGCCGCGTGACCTATGAGGCGCTTCGGGGTTTCGATCCGGGGATGGGGGTCTGGGGCGTCGAGGATCTCGACATGGGGTTGAAGGCATGGCTGATGGGCCACCCGATCTTGCACGACCCCGAGCCGGTCATCGGGCACCGATTCCGGGCGTGCTTCGATAACTACCCGGTGGCGATGGAGCACATCGTGGTGAACCAACTGCGCATGGCGCGGAAGAACTTCACCGACCCCGTGTGGGAGGACTGGATGTCCCGCTGCCGCGCCCGCCAGCCGGATTGGCTGTGGGACATGGCCTGGAGGATCTTCGAGGACAATCCTGACGGCGTGGAAGAGGAGCGGGCCTACCTGATGGCCCGTCGCGTCCACGATGAGTTCTGGTATGCGTCCCGCTTCGGACTGGACTGGCCCGCGACGTGAATCGCGGCGTGTTCGTTACTTCGAGGCTGGCGGCGCCGGCGATCGCCGGAGGGGCGATCCGCGTCCCCGTGCAGGTTGCAGGCCCTTGACAGGCGGGACCGTGCCGTTTGCAATGGGGCGAGCCTGATTGGGACGCAGCCGCAATTGATCGCCGAACTCCCCAGGACACGGGGGGCGGGGGAACCACTCAATCGGGGCGAATCGCGCGGGCACCCGCGCGACGGGGCACCTTCGGCCCCGAGCCCGTCAGCTAACCTCGCAGGCGTCCGAGGGGAGTCTTCGAGCCGGCCCGCACCGACGGGCACGGCCCCCCGGTCCGGGTGGACCGGGCCCCCACAGCCCACTCCCAGGCAGGAGTTGAGGACTCGCCCCCGTTGCCCCGGTTGCGCGGCGGGTCGTTCCGTGGGGATAGCCATGAGACACGGGCCCCGGAGCCTGGTCGCCGTCCTGATCCTGACGGCGCTGAGCCTGATCGCGTTGACCCTGACCGGCCTGATGGAGTGGATCTCGGCCGTCCTGTTTCTGCTCATGGAATTCGTGGCCGAGTTCCTCCGCCCCCTGCTGAAGCCGAAGCGTCGCCGGCCCTCGTTGGCGGCGAAGGCCCCCCCGCACGGGGCGATTCGCCGCCTCAACCCGCGGCGCCGCGCTCGCGGGCGTCGCCCGTCGCCGTGCCGGCACGGGCGCCGGCCGGGTGTCTTGTCCGCCTGAACCCCCGGCGATCGCAGCCGGGACCGCTCCCGTTCCGCAATTTCTCTCCAAGGCCATGGGGCCGGCGACGTGACTGGCCCTCCAGGACCCTACTCCGATGACGCCAGGTGACCTTTCGCCCACCGCCCCCACCACCGCCACCGCCGCCCCGAGGCGGAAAGGGCCTTCCACTGGCCAGGTGCTGGTCGTCACCAGCGTGATGTTCACGTTTATCTCATACTGGCGCACGGCGGCCATCGTGCTGTGCGACCTGGCCAGCACGGCGTACTACATCGGCGGCATCGTCGAGTCGCAGATCGGCCGGGCGGCGCCCTGGTTCATCCTGGCCGTCATGCTCTTCAGCTACGCGGTGCGCAGCGTGTACATCGAGAGTTGCTCGATGTTCGTGCGGGGCGGCGTGTATCGCGTCGTGAAGGAGGCGATGGGCGGCGGGATGGCGAAGCTCTCGGTCTCGGCCCTGATGTTCGACTACATCCTGACGGGCCCGATCAGCGGCGTCTCGGCCGGGCAGTACCTCATCGGCCTGGTCAACGAGTTCCTCGCGCGCTACCACTACTCGTTCGCCTTCCCCAAAAACTGGGGCTCGGTGGTGATCGCGATCCTGATCACGATCTATTTCTACCGGGCCAACGTCAAGGGGCTGCACGAGTCGAGCGACAAGGCGCTGAAGATCATGGGGGCGACGACCGTCATGGCCGTCATCATCTTGGTCTGGTGCCTTCTGACCGTGGCGGTCCGCCCAGACGCCCGCACGCTGCCGACGATGGCGCCGGACCTGTCGGCGAAGGTCGACGCCGACAGCCATCCGGTCATCAACGAGGTGACGGGCGAGCAGGAAAGCCCCCTGGGATGGCTCCGCCTGACGTCGATCGGCCATCGCCTGGAGACGGGCCACTTCAGCTGGCTGAGCCTGGCGGGCCTGCTGGGCATCACGGTCGCCTTCGGCCACTCGATCCTGGCGATGAGCGGCGAGGAGACGCTGGCGCAAGTTTATCGCGAAGTGGAGAGCCCGAAGCTCAAGAACTTCGAGAAGGCGGCGTTCATCGTCTTCGTCTACAGCCTGCTGCTGACCTCGCTCATCAGCTTCCTGGCGGTGATGATTATCCCGGACGCGGATCGGTTAAGCAAATATAAGGACAACCTCATCGGCGGCCTGGCGATGAGCGTTTACGCACCGAGCTGGGCCCAGCCCTGGGGTCCCCTGGCGCTGAATGCGCTGGTGGTGATCGTCGGGGTCCTGATCCTCTCCGGGGCGGTGAACACGGCGATCGTGGGGTCCAACGGCGTGCTGAACCGCGTGGCCGAGGACGGCGTGATGCCGGACTGGTTCCTGCGGCCCCACAAGAAGTACGGCACGACCTTCCGGCTGCTGAACCTGATCGTGGGGCTGCAACTCTTCACGATCGTCGTCAGCGGCGGCGACGTGCTGATCCTGGGCGAGGCGTACGCCTTTGGCGTCGTCTGGAGCTTTGTATTCAAGGCGCTCTCGATGCTGGTGCTGCGGTTCACCGAGCCGGGCAAGCGCGAGTTCGAGGTGCCGCTGAACGTCAGGGTGGGCCGGTACGACGTGCCGATTGGCCTGGCCCTGATCTTCCTGGTGCTGGCCTTCACGGCCGTGGTCAACCTGGCGACCAAGCAGGTGGCGACCATCAGCGGGGCGATCTTCACGGCGACCTTCTTCTGCGTGTTCGTCGGCTCGGAGTGGGCGCGTGCCAAGCGTTCCGGCCAGCGGAAAGGGGTGCACCACGAGCACCTGGAGCAGTTCAACCAGGAGCACTCCGAGCAGGTCACGCCCAAATCCCTGGGCCTGACCAAGCCCCACCGCAAGCTGGTGGCGATCCGCTCGCCGCACAACCTCTTGATGCTGGAGAAGTGCCTGGCCGAGACCGACCCGGAAACCACCGACGTCATCGTGATGACGGCCAACCTCGTCCCCCGCGCCAGCGCCGACCTCGTGCCGTCGATCACCGAGGAGGACCGGGCGCTCTTGACCGCGGTGGTCAACATGGCCGAGACCGCCGGCAAGCCGGTCAAGCCGCTCATCATGCCGACCAACGAGCCGATCTACGCCCTGACGCGCACGGCGCGCGACCTCGGCGTGCAGGAGCTGATCCTGGGCCTGTCCAACAAGCACTCCCCCGACGACCAGCTCGACCAGGTCGCGCTGTACTGGCTGAACGTCTGCGAGGCGAAGCCCTTGCCCCTGACGATCCGCGTCATGGGCCAGGGGCGCGACGTGCGCCTGGACGTCGGCGGCGGCAGCCAGATCCCGCATGCCTCCGACCGCGGCGGCCTCTCGGCGAAGACCCTGGCCGATCTGCGGGGAAGCTGGCGCGGCGTCTCCAAGCTGCTGCTGGCCTACGACGGCAGCGCCCTGGGCGCTGACTTCCTGGACACGGTCCTCAGCTTCCTCCACCCGGCGGTCGCCGTGACCCTCATCGACGTGGCCGAGGACGTCCCCACCGATGCGGCGCGCGAGGTCATCCGCCGCGGGGTCGAGCGGGCCGGCGAGCTGGGCCGATCGGTCGAATCCATCGTGGTCCCCGGCGACCCCGGCCCGGCGATCGTCAAGGCCGCGCAGGACGGCAAGTTCGACGCGATCTTCCTGAGCCTCCGGGGCGAATACCGCCGCCACGACACCACGATGGTGGCCCCCACCACACGCCACGTCCTGCAATTCGCCCCGTGCCGCGTGATCCTGGGCTTCCCCCCCAAGTCGATCCTGCCGCAGGCCCCGACCGCCCCCGCCCCCGCCGACGCCTGACCCCCGCGGTGCCCCGATCGACCGGCCAACCGGCCCGTCGGGGCACCCCCGTTTTGCCCGGTGACGGCCACGCCGGAAGGACAGGTGACAGGCTCCGGCGAAACCTCACACCCAGGCGCCCAGTTGCGCATTTTGATTTTGCCTGAAGGGTGTTGGCGTGCTTGATAGGGGAGAGGCTTCGTCCTCAGCGGGCCGTCTCGGGAGAAGTTCCTCCATGACGATCACGGCGAGCACGATCAACATGAGGAGGCATAAGAGTCAGGACACATCAGTCGCCGATCCTGTCACGGCGAAGACGAGCGGGGGGGCGTAGACTCCGATCAACAGCAGCGCCGGCAAGGGCCACGGGCCCCCTCCCCGCGCGGCCAGGGCCATCCCCGGCACGAGCAACAAAGCCGCCCCATGAATGTGGTTGTGGAGAGTGGCCATCATGGTCACGATCAGGGTCGCCAAGAAACGGGCGGCGAACCGATCATCTCGCGGGTTCCACTTCGCGCGCCAAATCACAAGCAGGGAGCAGGTGGTGAGGACCGAGAGGACCGCGGTGTAGAAAAAGCCATCCCCCTCGGAGACGTCCGACGGTAAGAAGTTGATCAGGAGACCTCGCCAGTTAATCATCGTTTCAGGATGGATGATCGGATGCCCGGCCTGGAAGCCGGTCAGGAGACGCAAAGTCGCAAGGTAAGCCCGAAACCCCTCGGCGCCCACGATCGCAAAGGACGAGACAAATCCTCCCAGACCCGCGACCGCCAATCCGCCCAGGGCGCGCCAACGGCGTTTGTAGAGGAACACGAGGGTGAGGAAGACGACGTATTGCGGCTTGAGTAGAAGCAGGCCGCACCAGAGGCCCGCCTGAAACTCCCGGTCGTCCTCGAAGGCCCGGAAGGCGCGATCGAGCCCGAAAAGCATCAGGATCGCCAGTTGACCGAAGAACATCGAGTAGACCACGGGGAAGAACAGGACGGCCGAGGCGATCAATCCCCAGGACCGTTCGGGAAAACGCGCGGCGAGCCTGCGTGCGACCGCAATCACCAAGGCCAGGTTAATCAGGGTCCAGATCAGAAATCCCAGGGGCGGTGAGAAGGCGGCCAGCACCGTGAACGGCAGGATGTAGGCCGCCGGATACGGGCCGGGGCCGACATTCAGGGGGCCGGAATCGGGGCCGTAATAGGCCCGCAACGGCGCCATGTGGGCGGTGATCCGCTCCAGGTCATACATCGCCGTCGGCCCTTCGGAAACGAGGGCGACCGCGATCGTGCGGTAGATGCCGAAGTCCCCGGCCAGGTAGCTGAACAGGCCGTGCCGCTGCCAGATCGGGATGATGATGTTGGCCCAGGCCGCGAGCATCACGACCGCGCCGAAGGCCATCCAGCGCCGTGGTCCGCCCAGGTTCACGGCGTATCCCCTGGCTTCCGCGAACCCCAGGGCGAACAGGGCCAGGAGCGCGAAGAACTGATACGAGAGCACGCCCAGGGCGTGGATCGGCAGGGCATCATGCCCGACGAGTCCGATGACGCCCCAGACCCGCTCCGGCCAGAGCCCGAGGGCGACGACGATCGCCAGCAAGATGGCCCGCGCCGGCTTGGTGGGCGGGAGGTCGCGCCAGGCCACCGCCAGGGGCAGCAGCAGGAGCAGGAAGTAATGCTGCCAGACGATCGGCGCGACCAGGACCATCGCGGTCATCGCGAGCCCGAACGTCCGATCGTTCTGCTCTCGGGTCGCGCCGCGCCGCGTGACCGCCGCCAAGGCCACCGTCAGGGCGATCGAAGAGATCAAAGTCCCGGCCCGCGCCAGCGTCGGGCTATACCAGATCGGATGGGTCATCGAAAAGGTGCGGAACTTCTCGGGTGACGGGTCGAACAACCGGCTCCAGAAGCCCAGGAACGAGGCATTGGCCCAGGTGCCTCGGAACCACTGGAATTCGGGGATCGCGTCCCGGACGTAGGCCACGTAGGATGCCTCGCCCAGAACGCCCGCCGTTAACGCGGTGAGCGCCACGAGAACGATGAGGCCCGAGACCACGACATCCCATCGCCGTCGCATGGCGAAATACAGGAAGAGGAATGCGGGGAAGAGCTTGATCGACACGGCCGTCGCCAGGAGCACCCCCGCGAGTTGGGTCCGGCCAGAGCGTTCCGCCGCCCAGGTGCCCGTCAGCAGCAACAATAAGAGTGGGTTGAGCTGCCCTTGGTGGACCTGATCCCAGAAGGGAAAGCAGATCAGCAGGAACGCAAGCGCTGGGGGCATGGACCAGATGGATAATGGGATGTTCAGCCCGCGCGCAACGAGGATCACGCTCGCCAGCAGCATCGCCAGCATGAGCGAATCCCAGATCAGGAAGGCACTCTCGAATTTGAGCCCGACGAATGGGATCGCGAGCAGGACCGACGTTGGGGGATGGGCGTTGATGACGACAGGCGATTGCGGATCCATCGGGGTGCCGAGATAGCGCGGCAATGTCACCTGATGGTACGTGTAGACCGGCAATCCCTCCCACCAGTTCCGCGCCGAGGCGTATTCCTGGAAGAAGTCCGGGACGTAGGCGGACCGGCCCTCGAAGCTCGCGAGGAAGTCCGGCCCGCGGGCGACGGCCAGCGCGCAGGCCGCCGCCAACCACAGGAGCCGTTGCTGCCCCTTGGGCAGGAAGCCGAGGGGATTCCAGAGCATGGACGATTCCGTCGGGTTGAGGGTGCGGAGGGTTGCCGCCCGGCGAGCTTCAGAATCCGGCGGAATCGACGGCCTCACGGCCAAACCGGGTGCCCAGGGCCTGCCAGACGCCGGGCTTTGGCAGGTTCTCCCACCAGCCGCCGGGGTTCTGCGTGGACCCGGCCGGCTGGCCCGTCAGGGGGTCGAAGGGCCAGGTGTCGACCGAGTCCTTGACGAACCGGACGGAGCCGTCGCCGAGCAGGACGTTGAGCCCGCCGGGGTGGAGGCTCGTCGCGGCCTTCATGTGGGCGAACCCCGCGGCGATGGCGACCTTGTCCCCCATATTGGGCGGATAGAAGGTCGTGAACAGCGTGTCGCCCCAGTTGCCCGTGACGTACCAGCCGTGCTTCAGCGGGAGCGACGGGTCGGAGGCCCCCAATCGCTCGTAACGGGTGACGGCCTTCTCGGCCGCGACGATCGTATTGCTCAGGCCGTCGCCGATCGACGCGAAGGTGATCGGGGCGAGGTCGTTAATGCAGCCATTGGCCTGCGCGTTCACCAGGGGCGGCACTCGACAACCGTTGGTGTCGCGGGGGATGGCATCGACGGCGAACGACCCGTAGCAGCCGGAATAACTGGTGAAGACCATCCGCTGCCGGCCGCCCGGCGGGTCCGGGGCGTAAGGGGCCAGTGCATCGGCGTTCAGTTCTCGGGGCGAGCCGGCATCGGGATCGCTCGGGCAGGCGAAGACTCCGACGGCGACCGAATGAACGGTCGTGTTCTCTGGCCCGAAAATGCTCAGGTCGTGGTTGATCGCGTTGTACAACGCCTGCTGCTCCAGGGCCGGAAGCAGGAAGACGAGCAGGCCCTTGTCGACGGAAGGCGACGTGCAGGGGGGATTGGACCCGGCGAACCGGCGGTCATAAGTGAGCATCCGGCCCGGCGGAAGGCAGGCGTGGACCCCCTCGTAATTGTGGAGGGCCAGGCCGATCTGCCTGAGATTGTTGGTACATTGGGCGCGGCGCGCGGCCTCGCGGGTCGCCTGCACGGCGGGGAGCAGCAATCCGATCAGGATGCCGATGATGGCGATGGAGACCAGCAGCTCGATCAGGGTGAACCCGCGTCGGGCCCGACGTTCGCCGATGGCTTCAATCATCGAGACGGCCCCAATTGTGGTGCTCGGCGTCGTGGCATGGACCGTGACGGCCTACTGCTCGGCACGCCGGCGCAGAATGACGCTGACGACGATCGCCAGCGCGGCGAGGCCGAAGAACCAATAGGGGGACCAGTTGAATGTCCGGCCGGGGGGGAGTTCAGCGTCCCCGAGCCCGTAAGCGGCGAGTGTGAACTCTTTCTCGGGGGTCGACTTATACTCGAATGTCTTACAGTCGAATTCGTATTTGAATCCGGCGCGATAGTCCGCTCCATCATTCAAGGAGACTTTGCTGAGCTTGGCCGCTCCTTGTTCGATCGCGTACTCGACGCGTCCCGTCCAGATCACGGGACTCCCACGCTCGGCGACTTGGTATTGTCGGAGCACCCAGCCGTGATCTGGGTCCACAATCCACCAGCCCGAAAGAGCTTTAATCCACGGAATTTCGGGGCGGATCGCCGACGACGGGTTATAGTCGAAATCGATTCGGACGCAGCCGCCATCGGAACCATATAAAGTTGTTAACTTCTTGACAACGAAACCTGGCAGTTTGATAACTGTGGAGACAGGGAGGCCATTGAACGTGCAAGGAGATTTGATAAATTTATTTATATAACTATTCATTCTCTCAATTGATTCTCCCTTGCGATGGCCTAGGTGATTGAGGCGGTATTCCTTGGACCCGACACCTCTTTCCACGATGAAGAGACGATGCGGCTCGTCGACATAAACAAGCTCGGTTAGGGAAACGTTTCGATCGTCATGTAATTCTGTTCGAATTAATTTGGTATATTTACCACTTCTGTAGTATTGTAATATGTAATCGCTCTTTCTACTCACTGACGGGGCGCCTTTGGGAAAGATATATTCCCCATTAACTGTACCTTCTACCTGTATGGAATTATATTGTGCTTCAATGATTTTTAATCCCACTGAATATTTATCCAAAAACTCCTGGATTAGAAGTTTCTCGTTTTCTGATCGAGAGCTATTCGAGTCTGATCGAGAGCTATTCGAGGCGGAATGAAGGAGGAAGATCGACGCGACCACAAACCTAAGCTGTCGGCCGTTTTTAAAAGACATATTCATCTCATTCGTTTGTAAATGATGCGGAATATCTTACCGCCGCGAGACTGAGTTTTCGACGGAGCAGACGTAGTGCGCGAAGGAGGAACTGCGGGCTCCGTACTCACGGAGCCCGGCTCTATGCACGCTGTCGGAACAGAGCTTGACGCACTTATTGTCGTTGTCTCCGGGACCATCGCGATCCCGAAGAGCCTCGAAGCATGATGAACGCTCGAAAGCCTTCCTATGAATAAATACACGTCTTTGCACCGCCGGCCGTGCGTGAAGAGCAATCGCACTCCGAGCAGGGCCTACCAGAAGTGTCGTCGCATGTCGCCCCAGCTTTGGGGTCGCACTTATCACCTGTGTCCGGGCATTTGCCACACTTGCCCGTGTAGGATGCATCCACTGGCGGGGTGTCGGCCGAAGCCGGGCCCGAGGACGCCAAGATGCCGAGTGCCAGCGCGATCGCGGCGAGGGCCGAGAAGATCGAAGACCCAGCACGGCAGAGACGCTTCATCGTTTCTCCTTTCGGGTGAGGGCCCGGGCGTCGCGCCCGAAGAGCGGCGGCGTGACATTGGATTGCGACGGCCTACTGCTCGGCACGCCGGCGCAGAATGACGCTGACGACGATCGCCAGCGCGGCGAGGCCGAAGAACCAATAGGGGGACCAGTTGAATGTCCGACCGGGGGGAAGCTCGGCATCCCCGAGCCCGTAAGCGGCGAGTGTGAATTCTTTCTTGGGGGTTGACTTGAACAAAAGATTCTTGCAAGCAAATTCAAATTTGTACGCCGTATGTTTGCCCGTACCGTCATTCAAGGAGACTTTGCTGAGTTTAGCCTCCCCGTCTTCGATCGAATATTCGACGCGTCCCGTCCAAGCATCCTCATCCCCGAGTTCGACGACCCAATATTGTCGAAGAATCCAACCGTGGTTTGGGTCCACGATCCACCAACCCGAAAGAGCGACAGGCCAAGGAGAACCGGGCGGCGGGGGGGGCAACGCACGATAGTCGAAGTCAATGCGGACACCACCGCCATCAACGTTATTTAATGTTGTCAGTTTCTTGACCGAAAAACCGGGGAGGCTAATGAACGTGGATATAGGATTACCATAAAGGGTATAGGGAGCTTTAATAAATTTATTTACATAAAAATTTAGTCTTTTAAGTGAATCGCCCTTGCGTCCTCCGAGATGATTGAGGCGGTATCCTCGCGCCCCGTCGGTTCGTTCCGCGATGAAGAGACGATGTGGTTCGTCGACGTAAACGAGTTCGGAGAGGGGACTATTTTGATTATCGCTCAGGTATGTTCGAATCAGTTTAATTCGGCCTCCACTCTTGTAATATCGAAGACTGTACTCGCTCCTGTGGCTCGTCCGAGAAAACCGAACTGGGTAGACGAGTTCTTGATCGACAGTTCCATTTACGTATATAGATTCATATCTTTCCTCTTGTGCTTTCAAGCCGAGTGCGTATTTTTGCAGGAAATCTTGCGTGTTTAGTACGTCATCGGCTCGTGACATTTTCGTAGTCGAGCAGAGGCTGAAGAAGAACATGATCAGCAAACAAAGTCGCTTATAAATTTCGGATGACATCGAATCCTTCCATTTGTAAGTCACCACGATGCCTGCCGCCGCCCGGCAAGTGGCGGCAGGTTCGATGGTGGTCGAGATGGCGGGACGCGGGCCATTTACTTATGACACTCAGTTCCGCCAGCGGCTCTAACGCAGTCGCACTCGGTGCATTTGAATCCGGATTGGTCGTCGCATGTGGCCGCTCCCTTGGCGGTGCATTTATTCTCAGTCTGTATGGGGCACGATCCGCACCCGCCAGTGTAGGAGGCATTCGTTGGCGGGGTGTCGGCCGAAGCCGGGCCCGAGGTCGCCAGGATGCCGAGGGCCAGTGCGATCGCGGCGAGGGCTGAGAAGACCGAAGAGCCAGCATGACAGAGATTCTTCATCATTTCTCCTTTCAGGTGAGGGCCCGGGCGTCGCGCCCGAAGAGCGGCGGCGTGACATTGGATTGCGACGGCCTACTGCTCGGCACGCCGGCGCAGAATGACGCTGACAACGATCGCCAGCGCGGCGAGGCCGAAGAACCAATAGGGGGACCAGTTGAACGACCGCCCGGGGGGGAGTTCAGCGTCTCCGAGACCGTAGGCGGCGAGTGTGAACTCTTTATCAGGGGTTTGCTTGCGAAGGAACGATTTGCAAGTAAACTCATACTTAAAACCGTAGCTATCCGTCGAGCCGTCGTCCAGATAAACCTTGCTTAATTTAGTTTCGCCAAGCTCGTTTGAATATTCAATCCGTCCGTACCAGGACACTGGACTCCCGTATTTAGAAATACGGTACTCGCGGAGCACCCAGCCGTGAGCGGGGTCGACGATCCACCATCCAGAAAGAGCGGTGGTCCAGGGAGACTTTGATTGCCCCGCAGGAGGCGGAGTATAATCAAAATCGACGCGAATTCCGCCCCCTTCGGCCGTCATCGAACTTGCCAATTTCCTGACCGAAAAACCCGGCGAATTAATCAGCTCCGCCACGGGGGCACCAACTATGTAATTCGATGATTTTATATATCTATTTATATAAGAATTCATCCTATTTATGGAATCTAATTTGCGATCTCCGAGATGGTTGAGGCGATATGCTTGCGCCGGAACGTCCCGTTCCACGATGAAGAGGCGGCGAGGCTCGTCGACATATACGAGTTCGGACAACGGGATATTCAGGTTGTCGTTCAGCCCGGTTCGGACCAACTTGGTGTATTTTCCACTTCGCCAGTACTCTAAGCTGGATTCGCCCCTTTTCACGACCCCCGGGACGGAGGAGGAAAAAGTTTCAGTAACCAGTGTCCCATCTGCATATAAATCTTCATATGAATTTTCAATAATCTTTAAGTTTAAATTATATTCATGTAAAAAATTCTGTATGTTTGTGATCTCTTGGCCAAAGGAATAATTTCCCAGGACAAAACAATAAAATGCGAGCGAGCCGGTGCTTGTGAACTTTATGTTCATTTAATATCCTTCAATTTACATTTGCAAGTTGGTTGTTGCTGCAATTTGACATTCAATTGCAGCAACGACGAGTTGCGCCGAACTGTGGGCGCATGTTTATTACCTAGGAAAGGAGCAGATGAGTCCCTGCATACTCATGATGAGTTGTTTGCAATCGCATATGTTGCAAGCGACGTTCTGGTTGTCGTTGCACGTGCCGGTACCGGAGCAAGCATTGCCAAGTGGGCACTTCTGACATGCTTGAAAACTGCCTGATGGGGGAGTATCGGCAGTGACCGCGGCGGGCGATGTCAAGATGCCGAGTGCCAGCGCGATCGCGGCGACGGCCGAGAACAGAGAAGATGCAGCACGGTAGAGACGCTTCATCACCCCTCCTTTCAGTTGGGAACTTGGGCATTCCGCCCGGAAAGCATGAGACGGCATCGTTATCCCGCGGCATCTTCCGCAGGTTTGTCTTGCACATCGCCCTCGACGAAGAGGGTCAAACGAGATTGGCTGGGCACGTTGGTAAAGACCTGAATTTCCTGTCGAAAACGGCGACCCTGCGCGGCGCGGGACGGCGCTGGCATGTGGATGTTGACCCGAAGCCTATGCGACCTCTTCGGCTCGATGCGTACTGGCAGGGCATCCGGTACGGTGCATGAGCATGAAGTATAGCTCCCGAGGAGCCGAATCGGTTTCGCGGACAGATTCGACACAATGAACGTGACCGTCGCTGTCTCGTCCTCCGTAGCAACGCCGAAACTCTTGGTCTCAGCATCGACCAGGATGGCCCGGCCGTTCATCGCGGCGAAGGCGGCGCGGACCGACCCATACCGCACGACGCCGAATGCCGCCAGCGCCAGCGGGATCAGGAGGGGCGTCCAGGACCAGATGGCGTGTTTCGAGGGCGTCCGCTTCTCGGGTTCGGCGACGGACATGCTCAATCCCCCCCGATCATCGGGTGATCCGAAGGCACGTCGTCGCGCACCGCGCGAGCGACGACGCGACCATGATCCGGGGAAGAACTCCCGGAATGCAGGGGCAAGACTTCGAGGATGGCCTTGGTGCGAAACAGGATCGCCGCGTCCGGGCCTCGGCCGACCACTTCCACCGCGAGCCCGCCGCGGAAGTCCGAATTCTCGGTCGGATCGTAGGCGACGACCATCTCGACCTTGCCAAGCGGGTCGATGGTGAACGGCAGTGAATCGACCCGGATGCAGGGGCAACTGGTCTCGACGCGAACCACCGTCACCCGATCGGGATGCGGGTTGTGGAGCGTGATCGTCCCCCA
>JAABUQ010007519.1_pt1 | contig 15777 bp, 15 predicted proteins | sample 5560001 | NCBI WGS metagenome assembly JAABUQ01 (sample SAMN10711888, study PRJNA513371) | rock metagenome | isolation source: Antarctica rocks | place: Antarctica: Victoria Land, Finger Mt nord | collected 2015-12-18 | reverse complement strand
CCAGCCCGTATCAGGCGTTGGGGATGGATCTGCCCACGTTCGACTTCTGGGCACTTCTTCAGACCGATCCGGCCGAGCTGACGCAAGGACTGTCAACCGCACGGAATGAGGGATGAGACAGTCCCCAACTGGCGTTCTGATGAAGGTTTGTGCCGATTTGGCTTCGTTTCGTAGTTTTGCTTCGCGGGGGCGAAAGGTCAAGCCCCGGATCGGGGGTGATGGGGGAGATTAACCCACCTGGGGGGCGAACGGCTCGACGGGCGAGGGGTGGATCATCGAGGGCTTCCGGGCCTGGATGGCCTCGATCTCGCGGGCGACGGCGGCGACGTCCTCGGGGGTGTCGAGGACTTCGAGGGCGGTCTCGGCGGTGAACGTCCCCCCGGGCGGGATCGCGACGACCCGGCCTCGGCGCTCCTCGAAGGGGCGGGGGTGGGGGAAGTTGGTCGCCGGTTCGAGGCCGGTGACGTAGCCGTCTCGGACCCCCCCGGTATTCTTCCAGAGGGTGAAGCAGGGGAGTTCGGACCGGAGGAATCGGAGGACGACCGCACGGTCCCCCCGGGGGGACCGGAGCATGGCCAGGGTCCGCCCTTCGGGGCCTTCGCCCCGGAGGTGGCAGAGGTAGGCCTGCTCGGCGTACCCGGGCTCGGGCGGCCCGTAGTCCGCCCAGCGTTCGAGCCCCTCGGCGGCCCGGGGGTCGCGGGGGACGAGTGTGTCGATCGGGGCGGCGAAGGTCGACCCTTCGCCCAGGTAGGGGGGGCCGAAGTTCCAGTGGTAGAGCAGTTGCATCGTGCCGGGGCGGTCGGACAGGTTCGTGACGGCGTCGCGGACGACCACCCGGTTCGACCCGGGGACGGTGGTGATCCGGGTCGTCAATTCGAGCTGGGCCAGGAAGAGGGTCGACTCGGCGACCCGGCCCTCCACCGTGATCGCGTGCGGCGGCCCGTCCTCGACGTGGACCGAGACGTGGTGCGCGGGGATGTTGGCGATCCGGCCGTGGAGGCCGTGGATCACCTGGCGGGCCGGCGACCCGCCCGAAGCCGGGACCTCGACCGCGTACGGGGCGCCGTTGTGGGCCAGGCCGCAGCGGACCATGAACTCGTCGAAGCCGTCGAGCCAGCCGAGCCCGCCGCGGTCGGCCAGGTTGACGAAGGCGGGGTGGACCGGGCCGTCGACGACGGGCGACTTCCAGCCCAGCTCGACCCCCCGGTCGCTCGCCTTCCAGATCCCCATCCCCCGGGTCGGCGCGATGGCCAGCGCGACCCGGCCGTTGTCGACCCGGACGAGGTCGACGCCGTCGCGCCGTCCCCCCCGCAGGGTCCGCTTGGACACCGACCAGGCCGGGCCCGAGCCCTGGCCGAGGTCGACGGCGGCCAGGTCGAAGGCGTCGAGCCAGGTCTCGCCGGCGAGGTCGGTCAGGGTGAACGAAGCCATGCGTGCCCCTCGGGGTCCGTCGGCAAGCGATGCTGGCCCGGCGATCCCGCTCGGGACCCCGCCAGCATAAGCCGAGGCCGACGTTCGAATCCAGTGAACCGCCGGCCGGCTTCGAGGTGTCGGCCTCGATCCTCGATGGACTCGGATCGACCATCCGGGCGCGGCCGAAATCCCGATCGCCGGGGGAAAGCTTGTCCGTCGCTTCGGCGGTTTCGGATATCCTTGGATGGGTCGAGCACGTCCCCTCGAATTCCGGGAGCCGCGACCATGCCTGCCCGCAGAACCCCCCGATCCCTGTCGATCTCCGCCCCCGAGCGGCTGGACGCGCGCCTGGCGCCTTCGGGCGGCTTCGCCACGATCCACATCCAGGTCCCCGGCGGCGTGATGCGCGGCTTCGCCCCGCCCAAGGCCCAGGGCTACAAGCCGACGGGCACCACGATGGACAAGGCCGGCCAGACCCTCAACACGATCTACAACGAGTACCAGGCCTATCTCGGCAACGGCGGCCACGGCCCGTTCGTGTCGAGCCAGTCCGGCCGGGTCAGCCTGTCCGGGACGTCCGGGACCTTGGTCGGCATCGACGTCCGGGCCAAGGGCGACATCGCCGCCCTCGCCGCGCAGTTGAAGAGCCAGGGGATGACCATCACCGCGACCAGCACCCAGTTCGGGATCGTCGAGGGGACGTTGCCGATCGGCAGCCTGCCGACCGTCGCCGCCAACGCCTCCGTCATCGGGGTCGACCCGATCTTCAAGCCGACCCGCAACCATTAGTCCGGAATCCCGGCCTCGAATCTGGTTGACCGGGCCGTCGGGCGGGTTTACGGTTGAGCCGGGGCGACGAGTCGAGGGCCTGTCGATCAGTGCCCTCGACCTTGGAACCCTCATCCCCGACCGAACCACCCACCCAATCTCGAAGGAGGCCGCCGATGGCCGACTCAACCGACCGCCGAGGGGCGGAACCCGGCCCCGCCGTCTCGCGTCGCGAGTTCGTCAAGGCCGTCGCGGCGGCCTCGGCCCCCCTGATCCTCCCGGCCTCGCTCCGGGCCGGGCTCGATGCGCCGGGCTCGGCCGGGCCGAAGCCGACCGCCCCGGCGGAGACCGCGGTCGCCCGGTTCTACGCCTCGCTCAAGCCGGAGCAGCGCCAGGCCATCTGCTTCCCCTTCGACGACCCCAAGCGGTCGATGGTCCAGAACAACTGGCACATCGTCAAGCCGAGGATTAGCGACCTGACCGCCGACCAGCAGGCCCTCTGCGACGAGATCTTCCGGGGGCTGTGCAGCGAGGACGGCCTCGGCCGGTTCCGCAAGCAGATGGAGGCCGACTCGGGCGGCTTCGACACCTACAGCGTGGCCGTCTTCGGCGAGCCGGGCACCGAGAAGCCGTTCGAGTGGGTCCTCACCGGCCGGCACAACACCCTCAGGGCCGACGGCAACAGCGTCGAAGGGGCCGCGTTCGGCGGGCCGATCTTCTACGGCCACGACGCCACCGGCTCGGGCAACGACGACGCCCAGCACTCCGGCAACGTCTGGTGGTACCAGGGGCAGCAGGCCAACGCGATCTTCGCCACCTTCGACGACAAGCAGAAGGCCCGGGCCCTCGTCGCCAAGGCCGAGCCCGACGCCCCCCGCTCGATCCGCCTCCGGGGCGAGCGCCCCGACGCCCCCGGGATGCCCGTGGCCGACCTCGACGGCCAGCAAAAAGAGATGGTCCAGAAGCTCCTCAAGGACCTGACCAGTCCCTTCCGGGCCTTCGACGTCGAGGAGGTCCAGGAATGCCTCCGCGAGGCCGGCGGCGCCGACAAGCTCCGCCTGACCTACTTCAAGGACGGCGACATCGGCAACGACAAGGTCTGGGACATCTGGAAGCTCGAAGGCCCCGCCTTCGCCTGGTTCTTCCACGGCTCCCCCCACGTCCACACCTGGGTCAACATCGCCCGCAAGGCCCCCGAACCGGCCAAGGGCTGATCGGCTCTTGCAAGAAGCATTTGCCGCCACCTGCCCAGGACATCCGGCCTCCCGGCTTCATGTGTGGCATGGGGAGAGAGACGCACGAGATGCAGATCGACCGTCAAACCTTCGAGCGTCAGCGTCGCCCCCGCTTCGGGACGTCGAATCCCGAGCGGATGCGGCTGGCGTTCTGGGAGTGGATGATCCGCGGCGACGAGACTCCGCCGGCCGAGTCGGAAGATATCCTGGGCAAGTTCGGCATGATGATGCGGGAGGGGGTGCTGAAATCCGGCTATGGTCCGTATCGGGCCCGCGACCTCTTCCAGGTGCCGTTGGACCGGAACGACGGGCCGATCTGGACATTCGAGCGCATGGGGGCGACCCGCACCGAGCTACCTGACGGTCGGGTGGTCTGCGTCGGTGGCGAGCACGAGGATCATTACGACCCGGACTTCTGCATCTATAACGATGTCGTCGTACTGGGCCCGGCCGACCAGGTCGAGATCTACGGCTATCCCCGCGACGTGTTCCCGCCGACCGACTTTCATACGGCGACGCTCCTCGGCGATCGGATCATCATCGTCGGCCGTCTGGGCTATCCGGAGGAGCGTCGCCCCGGCCACACGCCCGTCTATAGTCTCGACCCGTCCGGGTATAGCGTGACCGAGATCCCGAGCAAGGGCGAGGCCCCGGGCTGGCTATTCGAGCATGAGGCCGAACTGGGCCCGGACGGCCTCATCACCGTACGAGGCGGCCGGATCATCCAACGGCAGGAGGGCCGGGAGCGGTTCAGGCGGAACGTCGAGGAGTACGCCCTCGACATTCGCACCGGTGCCTGGAGGCGGATCACCGACCGCAACTGGTGCCAGTTCTCCGTCCGCCAGGAAGATTTCCGGAGGTTCGTGCTCGAAGCGGCCCCGGATCGGGAGTCGTTGTATCCGAGCACCGTCTATCATGCGGTGGAACCCTGCGAGGACTACAGGAGCGTGCGGTTCTCGGTCTTGGGCGTGCCGGTGTCCGTGACCGACGAGACCGGCGCGATCGAGATCATCATCGAAGGAGAACTGCCGGACGAGCTTGCCGACCGGATCGGCGAAGATGTGCGGCACAACGTCGAAGCGGCCATCGGACGCCCTTGCGTCCTGGAGCGAGTCGAACCTTTCGCCCCGCCCCGCGCCCGTTGAAGAATTCCATCAGCGTCTCGTCGCCGGACTGGCCCGGGCCGTCTCGGCCTCGGCCCGGCCGGCGAACTACGGCAGGGCGACTCATCGGGCTTCGGAGTGGCCGGCAAGGTCGGCGGTGAGGAGTTCGGCGGTCGAGGTAGATCGCGTCGATGCCTCGGCCTCGGCCGGGCTAGGCTATCCGGAGTTGGTCGGGTAAAGTGCAATCGGGCGGAGGACATCCGCCCTCTCGCGTCGAGGATCTTTCGATCAAGGGGGGGCTGATGATGGACCTCATGGCGGTTCTCTCGGAGGTCGACCGCTGGTCGGTCGAAGACCGGATTCAACTCGTGCAGGAAGTCTGGGACCGGATCGCCGCTCAAGGACAGGAACCGGCCCTTCCGGACGCGATGAAGGAGGAAATCGATCGGAGGTTGGCCGCCCACCGGGCCAATCCGGGCGCCGCAGTCCCCTGGGAGCAGGCCAAGGCCGAGGCCCTGGCCCGTCTCTCAAAATGAGCTTGCCGATCCGCCTCCTCCCGGAGGCCCAGGCCGAGTTCGACCAGGCCACCGACTGGTACGAAGACCGGCGTCCGGGTTTGGGCGCCGAGTTCGTCGCGAAGATCGACAAGGCATTCGATCGAATCGCATCCGACCCGGATCGATATCTTGAAGTTTATATGGGCGTTCGCAAGGCGATCGTCCCGAAGTACCCTTATGTTGTGTTGTATCGAGCGGAGGAGCCCGATGAAGTTCTTGTCATCTCGGTTTTCCACACCTCACGCAACCCGGAAGTCTGGAAAGCCCGGGCCTGACGAGTTCGATCCGAGTTCCACCTCTCCCTATCGCCTGGTCGACTCGATCCCGGGGCTGCCGGCCGATTGACTGGCCCGGCCGGCGAAGGGGGGGAGGTCGACCCATCGGGCTTCGCTCCGTCCGGCGAGGCGGTCGGCGAGGTGATTGGCGAGGTCGGCGGTGAGGATCTCGGCGCCTCGGCGGTCGAGGTGGATGGCGTCGATGTGGACGGTCGCGTCGTAGCCGGCGGCTCGGGCGTCGAGGATGGTGAGGCCGGGGTGGCGGACCATCGCGAGCTTGGCGAAGCGGGTGTAGGCGGCGTCGGCGCCGCTCGAAGATCGGAGGGCCTGGAGCTCGGGGCCGAGGGGGGGCATGAGCCAGAAGACGGGGAGGTTTTCGGATCGGGCGAGGGCGAGGAAGCGGTCGAAGTATTCGGCGTTGATCGGGTCGCACTCCCAGGCGCCGGGGTTGAGCTGGGCGAGGATGGCGGGGTCGGCGGGGAACCGGGCGGGGGGCTGGGGCATCGGCTGGGCGCCGGCCTCGGCCTTCCAGGAGGCCCAGACCGCCGCTTGGGCGGGCCAGGGGGAGGTCCGGACGCCCCGGAAGGCCCCGACGAGGCTGTTCCGGATCTCGAAGCGGCACTTGTAGGACGGGAGGAGCTTGCCGGTCAGCGTGGCGGCGAGGAAGCTGGGGTCGGCGGAGGTCCGGGCGAGGTCGAGGCAGTCGCGGGCCCCGGCCAACTCGGGGTACATCCGGACGGAGACCCGGGGGGCGTCGGGGAGCATCAGGGCGAAGAAGTCGGCCACGATCGCCCGGGGCCTGACGCCGGATTCGAGGGTCCGCCGGAGCAGGAAGTAGGCCGAGGGCATCGTCCCGGCGTTGATCGCCAGGTTGTAGGAGCGGAGGCCGGTCTTCGCCTCGATCACCCGCGGGAGCACCCCGTACTTGACCAGGCTGTCGCCGAAGCAGAGCACGTCGCGGCCCCGGGCCTCTCGGGCGGTGGCCTCGGCGGTCCGGCGCCAGTCGTCGGCCCAGACGGTGGTGAAGTCGAGCCGCCGCCCCTGGATCGTCAGCTCGACGGCCGCCACCAGCGCGAGCATCCCCAGGAGGCCGAGCGGGAGCCCGGGGCGCGGTCGGGTCGGGGCGAGGTCGCTCATCGGATCGTCGCCCCGGTCGAGGTCGCGACCGATCGGCCCGGCTCGTCGCCGGTCCTCCCGGCGTAGGGGGGGAGCTCGACCCAGGCGGGATGTTCCGACCTGGCTCCGAGACGGTCGACCAGGAGCGCGGCGAGGTCGGCGGTCAGGACCTTCGCCCCCCGGCGGTCGAGGTGCATGTGGTCGATGTGGACCGACTCGTCATAGCCGGAGCGGCGGGCGTCGACCACGACGACGGACCGGTGCTCGGCCGCCCGGCCTCGGGCGAACCGGGCGTAGGCGTCGTCCGCCCCTCGCGCGGCCCGGCGGGCGTGGACCTCGGGGCCGAGCGGGGGGATCAGCCAGAAGACCGGCACCGCCCGGGACTCGGCCAGGGCGAGGAAGCGGTCGAGGTAGAGGCGGTTCCTCGGCTCGATCGACCAGTCGGGCGGGCTGCACCCGTCGACGAGGACGTCGGCGGTGGGCGGCCTCGGGGGCATCGTCGGCATCGGCTGCGACCCCAGCTCGTCGAGCCAGAGCTTCCGGAGGTTCTCGGTCATCGGCCGGGGGGACGCGATTCGCCCGCCGAGCGAGGCCAGGCAGGCCCCGCGGACCTCGAACCGCCAGCGGTATGAGGGGAGGACCTTGCCGACGGCCAGCGAGCCGAAGAGGGCGGCATCCCGGGCGTTCCAGGCCAGGTCGAGGCAATCGCCCAGGGTCCCCAGCTCGGCGTAATTGGCGGGGGCGGGCGGGTCGGGGTCGGCGAGCATCAGGGCGGCGAAGTCGGCGACGATTGCCCTCGGCCTCGCCCCCGAGTCGAACGCCCGGCGGAGCAGGAAGTAGGCCGAGGGCATCGTCCCCCCGGCGGTGGCCAGGTTGTACGAGCGGAGGCCGGCCCTGGCCTCGATCACCCGAGGGAGCACCCCGTACTTCACCAGGCTGTCGCCGAAGCAGAGCACGTCGCGGCCGAGGGACCGGGACTCGGCCGCCCTCGCCGCCGAGCGCCAGTCCTCGGCCGCGGGGTTGACCAGGTCGAGCCTGCGGGCGGCGACGGCGGATTCGATCGCCAGGACCAGCGCGAGCATCCCCATCAGCCCGAGCGGCAGGCGTCGCGACCGGCGACCGAAGGGCAATCCGCTCAACGCCTTTGGCTCCTTCCGGGCGGGGCTGGGGCATTCCAGCCGGGGAGGCCCGCCCGTTATGATCGATCCGTCGACCTGGCACGGGAGTTGATCGAACTATCGGCCGGCTCGACGCGCGATCCCCAGCAAAATCGTCGGGCCGGCGTGGTCATACCCCCAAGGGCGACCGTCGGTCAACCGCAATGGCGACGGCGAAGGACCGGCGAGGGTAGAGGGCGAACCGGGATGGATGAGTCGGACGAGGGTACGCCGCTGGGCAGCGTCGAGGCCGAGATCAAGGAGCTGCTCGGCCTCTTCGACGTGCCCGCCTTCGCCAGGAGGGGGCAGGACCTCGAATACGGCCTGGCCAGGCTCCGCTCCCGGGCGGCCCGGACCCGCCTGGACATGCTCGACATGGTCCGGCTCCGGCTCAAGCAGTGGGCCGCCGCCGCCTCGGGCCCGGGCGACGCCTTGCGGGTCTTCCGCGAGCCGATCGACCGCCTCTGGCCCCTCTCCGGCGCCCCCGAGCCGAGGTGGGCCGTCCGGGCCGACCCTCCCCGCCGCCTCCGCTCGATCGGCCGCGACCTCGTCGCCAGCGTCGAGCGGTTCAACCGGCGGTGGTCGAAGTACCTCGACGAGATCGACCTGTCCGCCCTCAATCGCCAGGTCGACCACTACAACCGCTATTACCTGCTCGAAAAGGAATGCGTCCTCGGCTCCGCCCGCCTGGCCGCCCGCCACTTCGAGCCCAAGACGTATCCGTCGGTCGAAGAGATCCGGGCCGAGCTGCCCGTCCTCCCGGTCCCGCAACCGCTCCGCTGAACCGACCCCACGACCCGAGGTGCCCCAGGTGATCGAGCCCACCCTGATCCGAGGCGTGATCTTCGACATGGACGGCGTGCTCCTCGAATCCGAGCCGTTCCTGGCCGAGGCGGCGGCGAAGATGTTCGCCGAGAAGGGGTGCACCGTCGCCCCCGAGGAGTTCCGGCCTTATTTCGGCATGGGCGAGGACCACCTGCTCAAAGGCGTGGCCGACGCCCACGGCTTCCCGCTCGACCCCGGGCCCGACAAGGCCCGGACCTACGCGATCTACCTCGAGGTGATCCACGACCGGATCGAGGCCCTGCCCGGCGTCCGCGACTTCATCGCCTCCTGCAAGGCCCACAATCTGCCGATCGCCCTGGCCTCGAGCGCCGACCGGGTCAAGGTCGACGGCAACCTCCGCGAGATCGAGATCCCGCCCGAGACCTTCGACGCGATGGTGACCGGCTCCGACGTGGCCGAGAAGAAGCCCGCGCCCGACATCTTCCTCGAAGCCGCCCGCCGGCTCGGCGTCGACCCGAGGACCTGCCTGGTCGTCGAGGACGCCATCGTCGGCGTCGCCGCCGCCCGGGCCGCCGGGGCCCGCTGCCTGGCCGTCTCGACCAACTTCCCCCGCGAGAAGCTCGCCGACGCCGACTGGGTCGTCCCCGACCTCTCCGAGGCCCCCCGCGAGGCCCTGGAGTGGTGATCGGATGACCGGCAGGGCGGCCCCTTCGGTTACAATCGGGCCGATCACGACGCGAAGGCGATGGCACCGGCCCGGAGCGAGGCGACGCATGGCAAGTCTCGACCGCGAGGAGTCGATCGAGCAGGCGTATTTCTTCCACACCTTCCGCGAGCGGGTGCTCGACGGGATGCCGGCGCAGGACGTCCTGTCGCGGGTCGGCGAGGAGATCCTGTCGACGACCAAGCTCCCGTTCGCGATCTCGTTCCTGGCCTCGGAGATCAAGGTCACCGGCCTGATGGGGCCGGCGATGGCGCGGATCGGCCACTACTTCACGGCGTTCCAGACCCACGTCATCACCCAGGCGGAGCTGGACGTCAGCCGGTTCGCGATGGATCAAGCTTTGCTGATCCTGGAGCGCGAGGCCAAGTACAAGGCCGACGGCCCCGGCCCCGCCGGCCTGTTCGTCTACCAGTTCGAGGCCCTCTCGCGGAACCGCTTGGGCTACGGCAAGGGGCTCGAAGCGATCGCCGAGGACCCGGCCTACAGCCCCGACTGGCGCGACTACATCCTCCAGCTCCGGGCCAGGCTCGGCGACGTCGACTTCGCCGACCTGATCTTCATCCGCTCGGCCTACCTCGTCGTCGAGCGGCGGCGTAATCAACCCGACTACCAGCCCAAGTTCCCGATCCTCTTCGGCGAGAAGGAGGGGAAGATCGCCCGGGCCAACCGAGGGCGCGACCCCCTCTACCTCTTCTCCGCCCTCCAGCGCCAGCTCGGCTACCCCGAGGTCCCCCGCCCCCGCCGCCCCGACGAGGCCGAGGCCCGGATCGCCCTCCTGGAGCAGCGAGTGGCCCTGCTCGAACAGCGGCTCAAGTCCTCCGAGGCCGCCACGCCCGGCGAGATCAACCTCAACGACGTCCTCGTCAAGCCCGAAGACACCGCCGGCGCACCGACCGGCTGGGGGATCAAACCATGATCGACCGCCGATGGTTCGCGGCCCTCGCCCTGCTCCTGCCCGCGCCCGGCCCGAGCCCCGCCGCCGCCTTGAAGTTCGAGCGGATCGTCGTCGACGCCGACTTCCCCGACGGCTATCAGGTCGAGGTCGCCGACGTCAACGGCGACGGCAAGCCCGACCTCGTCGGCGTCGGCGGCGGGACCTGCGCCTGGTACGAGAACCCGTCCTGGAAGAAGCGGGTCGTCTCGACCCCCAAGGAAACCCCCGACATCATCAGCAGCGCCACCGCCGACCTCGACGGCGACGGCAAGGCCGAGATCGCCATCGCCTACGACTTCGCCATGAACGAGCCGAAGCGAGGCAAGCTCACGCTGGCCATCCAAGGCCGAGAGCCGGGCCAGCCCTGGCGGTTCGATCCCGCGATCCGGGGGATCTCCGAATATGGGAGCATCCACCGACTCCGATGGGGGCGATTCTACGAGCAGGATGGGCGGACGGACCTCGTGATCGCCCCCCTCTTTTCGCCGAAATCCCGGCCACCGGCCTACGAGGGGGAAGGCAACCTGATGATATTGCCGGGCGTCCAACCTCATAGCGAAAGGCTGGTTCAAAACGCCTACGATTTCTTTCAGGCCAGGACGATCCTGCACGCGATCGACGTCGTCGATGTCGACGGCGACGGTCGGTCGGAAATCCTGACCGCCGACGGCCTCGGCGTGTCCTTGCTCCGCCCTGGGCGTGATGAGCACTTCCAGCATTGGCCGATCGAACCCCTCGTGCCTGGGGCCCCGGGAGCGGCCCCGAAGCGGGGGTGCAGCGAAGTCCACCTGGGCCGGTTCAAGGATGGCCGGCGATTCCTGGCCACGGTCGAGCCCTGGCACGGTACCGACGTCGCCATCTATGCGTCGGAGTCGTTAAAGCCGCTCAAGTTTGGCCCCCGGACGCTGATCGATGACACCCTCGACGACGGCCACGCCCTCTGGATCGCCGACGTCGATGGCGACGGCGACGACGAGGTCTTCGCCGGCCACCGGGGCAAGGATGCTCGCGTCTCAGTCTATCGATATGAATCCGGCAAGTGGGACAGGACCGCCATCGACCGCGAGATCACCGCGCAGGACCTCCGGGGGGGCGACCTCGACGGCGACGGAGTGCCGGACGTGGTCGCCATCGGCGGCCAGTCGCACAACGTCGTCTGGTATCGGCCGATCCGGGACAAGCCGGCGGCTAAATGAGGGTTCGGGGAAGATCGGCGATTCAAGGGGCTCGGGCGGTGGCCCGAAGCGGATCGAAGCGGTAGGCTGGTCGCTTCGGATCGAGCACCCCTGGGATCGCGGAGGCCTGGCCTTGATGAACGGGATCGAGCGGCGGAAGCGGGCGATCGGCGCGGCCCTGCTGGGGGCCTGGCTGGCGATGGGGGCCTCGTCGTCGGCCCAGGAGGCCACACGGGCCAACAAGGGCGAGGCGACCTGGCCCGGGCTGACGCGGACGGGCTCGGTGATGTTGCCCAACGGCTGGTCGCTCAAGCCGGCCGGTCGGCAGGCCAAGCTCGGCGACTTCCCGGTCGCCCTGGCCGAGCACCCGACCGAGCCGATCCTGGCCGTGCTCCACGCCGGCTACGGCGAGCACGAGGTCGTCACCCTCGAAGCGGTCACCGGCCGGACGATCGCCCGGGTCGCCATCAAGGAGAGCTTCCAGGGGCTCGCCTGGTCGAGCGACGGCAAGCGCCTCTTCGTCGGCGGCGGCTTCGACGACGTGGTGTATCGCTTCGACCACGCCGCCGGCCTGCTCTCGAACCGGTTCGAGTACAAGTACCCCGACAAGACCGGCGGGCGCAGGGTCCCGGCCGGCCTGGCGGTCTCCAGGGACGGCGAGACCCTCTGGGTCGCCAACGCCTTCGGCCACACCCTGGCCAAGTTCGACGGCCAAGGGCACCTCCAGCAGGAGGTCGACCTGGGCTCCGACAGCTACCCGTATGGCCTGGCCTGGGACCAACCCGGCGGCAAGCTTTACGTCAGCCTCTGGGCCAAGAGCACCGTCGCGGTGGTCGACTCGGCCAAGGGTGAGGTCACCGGCCGCTGGGCGACCGAGGAGCACCCCAACGAGATGCTCCTGGCCGGCGAGGGGACGATCCTCTACGTCGCCAACGCCAACCGGAACACGGTCTCGGTCTTCGAGACCGGCGAAGGCAAGCCGGTCGAGACGATCGGCACGGCGATCGACCCCAAGGCCCCCCCGGGCAGCACGCCGAGCTCGCTCTCGCTGACCGCCGACGGCCAGATCCTCTTCGTCGCCAACGCCAACACCAACGACGTGGCCGTGGCCAACGTCAAGGAAGTGGGCGCGAGCAAGTCGCTCGGCTTCATCCCCGCCGGCTGGTATCCGACGGCGGTCCGGGTCTCGCGGGACAACAAGACCCTCTACATCGCCAACGGCAAGGGGGCCTCGTCCAAGGCCAACCGCGACGGGCCGAACCCGCTCGCCCAGGCCCCACGGGGGACGACCCGCGAGTACATCGGCGGCCTCTTCCAGGGGTCGCTCTCGATCCTGCCGATGCCCGGCCCCGGCGAGATGGGCCCCTACTCCAGGACCGTCTACGAGTGCAGCCCGCTCCGGGCCCGGGCCAGCGAAGGGGCCCCCGGCCGGCCCGAGGGGCACCCGATCCCGTCGAAGGTCGGCGACCCCTCGCCCATCAAGTATTGCGTGTACATCATCAAGGAGAACCGGACCTACGACCAGGTCTTCGGCGACATGCCCAAGGGCAACGGCGAGAAGGCCCTCTGCCTCTTCCCCGAGGCGATCACGCCGAACCACCACGCCCTGGTCGACCAGTTCGTCCTGCTCGACAACTTCTACGCCGAGGCCGAGGTCAGCGCCGACGGCCATGAGTGGTCGATGGGCGCCTACGCGACCGACTTCGTCGAGCGGACCTGGCCCCTGTCGTACCGGGGCGACCGCCGGGTCCCGTACCCGTCGGAGGGGGTCCTGAACATCGCCAGGCCGGCCGGCGGCTACCTCTGGGACCGGGCGGCGGCCAAGGGGCTGACCTACCGGAGCTACGGCGAGTTCATCGAGAACGCCAAGGTCGTCGGCGAGCCCTCGACCACCAAGGTCGCCGCCCTCCAGGGGCACTTCGACCCGTTCTTCCGCGGCTATGACCTGTCCGTCCCCGACGCGAAGCGGGCCGACCGGTTCCTCGAAGAGCTGGCCGGGTTCGAGAAGGCCGGCGCCATGCCCAACCTGGTCATCATGCGCCTGCCCAACGACCACACCGCCGGGACCCGCCCCGGGACCCCGACCGTGACCGCCTTCGTGGGCGACAACGACCTCGCCCTCGGCCGGGTCGTCGAAGGGCTGAGCCGCTCGAAGTTCTGGCCCGAGATGGCCATCTTCGTCGTCGAGGACGACGCCCAGAACGGCTCCGACCACGTCGACGCCCACCGGACCGTCGCCCTGGCGATCAGCCCCTACATCAAGAAGGGCACGGTCGACTCGACCCTCTACAGCACCTCGTCGATGCTCCGGACGATGGAGCTGATCCTCGGCTTGGAGCCGATGAGCCAGTTCGACGCCGCCGCCCGCCCGATGGTCGAAGCCTTCGGCCCCAAGCTCGACCCGAGCCCCTACGCCTGCCGCCCCGCCGGCGTGAACCTCGACGAGAAGAACACCCGAGCCACCCCCGGCGCCGAGCTGTCGATGACCCTCGACCTCGACGAGGCCGAGGACCGGGCCGACGACCTCGTCTTCAACGAGATCATCTGGAAGGCCGTCAAGGGGGCCGACTCCCCCATGCCCCCGCCCGTCCGCTCGGCGTTCGTCCTGCCGAGGAAGTAAACGATCGAGGCGACGACGGGGCGTCCGGCGACCGACCTGGCGTCGGAGGCCCCGGGTTTGACGACCGCGGCCGGTGGCTTACAATGGGCCATCCGGCCGCGTCGATCCGTCGCCCTTTCGAGGTCGCCCATGCCCGAGACCGCCGTCTTGCTGATCGCGCATGGGAGCCGGCACGCCCCGGCGAACGAGGACCTGCACCGGATGGCGGCCCGCCTGGCGGGGATGGGCGAATATCCGATCGTCGAGCCGGCGTTCCTGGAACTGGCCGACCCGGATATCGCCGCCGGCGGCAGGCTTTGCGTCGAGCGGGGGGCGGCCCGGGTCCTGATGATCCCCTATTTCCTCTCGTCCGGCGTCCACCTGATCCGCGACCTGACCGCCGCCCGCGACGGCCTCAGGCGCGACCATCCGGGCGTCGACTTCCGCCTCGGCCCGCCGCTCGGCCCCGACCCGCTCCTGGAGCAACTGGTGGCCGACCGCGTCCGCCAGCTCGATTCCGGCGAGCGCGAGCCCCGCTTCGCCCCCAGCGCCGAGGTCGCCGAGCGATACGCTCCGATCGGCGACCATTGACCTGAGCGGATCGGGCCGCCTCAAGCGACCGGGACGGCCGCCCCCGCGATCCGCCCCGGCAGCGGCGCCGGGGTCGGCTTCCGAGCCGGCCGGCCGGCGCAGAAGATCCCGACCAGGACGAGGAGGCCGCCGAACGCCGCGATCGCCGAGATCCGCTCGTCGAAGAGGAGCCAGCCCCAGGCGATCGTCAGCAGGGGGGCGACGTTGCCGAAGCTGGCGACCTGGCTGGCGTCGAGCTGGCGCATCGCCAGGTTCTGGAAGATCAGCCCGGCGACCGTGTTGATCAGGATCAGGTGCGCCATGCCGGCCCACGCGGCCGTCGAGACCCCGGACAGCGGCGGCCAACCCGGGCTCGATGCCAGGGCGACCGGCAGGTCCAGCGCCGAGCCGATCAGGAACGTCGCCGCCAGGGCGGGCAGGGCGCCGTGGCGGGCGACAAGCGGCTTGTTCACCGTCAGGTACGCCCCCCAGGCCAGCACCGCCCCCACCTCCAGGAGGTCGCCCCGGACCACGTCGCGGCCGGTGGCGGCCGAGGTCCAGGCGTTCTCCAGGGCGATCACGGCCACGCCGAGGACGCTCAGGACCACCCCCAGGACCCGCCCGGCGACCAGCCGCTCCTGGCCCAAGGCGGCGGCCAGGACCAGGACGACCAGCGGGCAGGCGGCGTAGATCAGGCCGATGTGCGCCGTCGGGGCGAGCTTCGCCCCGCCCAGGAAGAACGCCTGGTTGATCACCACGCAGAGCGCCGAGGCCGCCGCCAGTCGCCAGCCGTCCTGGCGGATCATCCGCCCCAACGCCCCCCCTCGGAGGACCATCGGCCCGAGGATCAGCCCCGCCACGCCGAACCGCACGAGCGGGACCAGGCCCAGCGGCAGCTCCCTGACGGCGAACTTGGCCGCCGCGGCGGTCGTCGAGGTGATCAGGACCATCACCCCCAGGTAGCCGAAGGCCCGCAAACTGACCGACCCCGCCGAATCCTCTGCCGCCATGACCTCACCGACCGCCTTCCCGTCCCGACTTCCGAACCGCCCAGGGGCGACGACCTCCGGGCCCGCGTCGTCCCACCATCGTAGGACCGCCGGCAAGCGAATCGGGTTCGGACCCCGGGGCGATCGGCGCCCGCCCCGGGTGGGCCCCGACCGGGGGCCGGCCCTTGCACTCGGGCCGGGGCGGGGCTTCAATGAGGGGGCACGCCCCGGCACTCCCGGGCCGTCCATCCCCGGGAAGGAGTCGCTCGCATGGGGTTCGTGGAGAGCTTCGGTCACGCGATGATCCAGGCCTTCCTGGAGGATAGCGGGCTCCACTACCTCCGCGACCGCGACGGCGACTTCGTCGTCGAGTTCG